>SDBV01000793.1_pt1 | contig 45909 bp, 39 predicted proteins | sample 2277081 | NCBI WGS metagenome assembly SDBV01 (sample SAMN10402039, study PRJNA504765) | marine sediment metagenome | isolation source: marine sediment core GS10_PC15, 223 cmbsf | place: Arctic Ocean: Southern Knipovich Ridge | collected 2010
TGGTCAATTCCTTGAAGCCGGCGAGATGCTCCAGCGCGGCGTCGTCGACTCTCGTTTCGCTGATATCCAACGTGGTCAGCTTCGTGGCCCCCTTCAGGTGCGCCAGCCCGGAGCCCGTGATAGGCGTGTCGCGAACCGATAACTTTTTCAGATCCGTAAAACCCGCGAAATGGGCCAGTCCTTCGTCCGTCACGCCGTAGCAGCGGAAGATGTTCATGTCGGTGATCGGCAGGTCTTTCAAGTGCTCCAAGCCGGCGTCATTCACGCCCGAGTCCTCGATACCCAACGCCGTGATCTGCGTAAATCCCTTGACGGTCTCCATGCCGGCGTCGGTGACCCCATAGCTGCTAAGCTTTAGGCTCTTAAGGTTCTTCAGGCCTTCGAGGTGTTTCAGTCCTGCGTCACTGATCTGCATGCAGCCGCGGAGATCCAGCAGCCGCAATTCGGTCAAGCCTCTTAAGCGAGCCAGCCCGTCGTTGGTGATGTTGTTGTAGAGTAGATGGAGGTATCGCAGGTTGGGAAAGTTCGTCAGATGTTCGAGCCCTGCGTCGGTCATGTTGGTCGTGCGTCGCAAGTTCAAGGCCTTGAGTTCGGCCAACTCGGTCAGTTGCCCCAGCCCCTCGTCATTGATGCCTGTGTTCTCCAGCGTCAGTTCGATCAGCCCCGGCAGTTCGTTCAAATGGAGGATGCCTTCGTTGTGAATCTCGGCCCCGTAAAGCTTCAGTTTCTTCAACGTTTTCAAAGCGGCCAAAAGCTCGATGTCCGCGTCGGTTGTGGACCGTTGCTGCAAATCCACTTCCACCACATGGTCGGCATCGTCGTATTTGATGGTGCCGCCGAGTTCCTCGATCCGCTTGACCGCCGCGGCGACCGCTTCGGCGTCCAACGAGGGGCCCTCGGCGACCGGTTCCGCTTCGGTGCTCTCCGAGGGTTGATCGGTCGGCGTCTCGGGCTCGGCCGGCTCTTGTTGTGCGGCGGGACAGCCGACAAACAAGACAACGCTCAACAGTAGCAACGAAACCACCGACAACTTCATCAAGAAAAACTCCTCCTAAAAAACTGACATGCCGACTTCCGTTCAATCTTTCAGCCTAACGGACAGACAAGCAACCTCTCGTTCCCACGCTCTGCGTGGGAACGCCACGCCACGACGCTCCGCGTCGCTGAAGCGGAAGTTGCTTTAGCGCAATTGATAGTGCCGAAGCCGGCCGCGGAGCGGCCACGCAGTCCGTTCCCACGCAGAGCGTGGGAACGAGGTTGTCAACCTTCCATTCAATCTTTCAGCCTAACGGACGGTCAAGTAATAAGCAAACCCTTTATGAGTAACGCGAGACGAAAGCGAATAGCAGTCCCCTTGGGTGGGGTCAGTGTAAAGGAGTGGGGGGTGGGTATGGCAGCCACTGATCCGGCAGTCCACTTGCCGGCACTTTCCGTGTCCGATATCCTAAGATATGGATTCTGCGCGGAGAATAACGGTTCGCGCATGTCGGCTATCAACGAACAAAGGAGTTATCGATTATGCCCAGCAGAGCAAGTCGTCGTCAGTTTCTGCAAACTACCGCGGCGGCCGGGATCGGCTATTGGGTCGCCGGCGGAGTTCGTGCCGGGGAGAGCGAGTCGCCTAACGAACGGATCGCCATGGCCAGCGTGGGCATCGGCGGGAAAGGTTCCAGTGACTCGGCCGACGCGGGCCGATCGGGCGATATGGTGGCGATCTGCGACGTCGACGAGGCCCGACTCGGCGCGGCCGGCAAACGATTCGAAGGGGCCAAGTTGTTCACCGACTTCCGCGTAATGCTCGAAGAGATGGGCGATAGCATTGACGCCGTGACCGTCAGCACGCCCGACCACACCCATGCCCCGGCCGCCTTGATGGCCATGCGGATGGGTAAGCATTGCTTCTGCCAGAAGCCGATGACCCACACGATCTACGAAGCCCGCTTGATGGGTCAGGTCGCCAAAGAGATGGGCCTGGCCACGCAGATGGGTAACCAGGGTACGGCCGAGCGCGGCTTGCGAAAAGCGGCCGCCATGATCAAGGCCGGTATGCTCGGCACGGTCAGCGAGGTCCACGTTTGGACCAACCGCCCCATTTGGCCGCAAGGCGGCGCGCGACCCGCACCGGCGGACCCGCCCCCGACGTTGAAGTGGGATCTGTGGCTGAGCGCGGCGCCCGAGCGTCCCTTCGGCGCCGGCTATCATCCTTTCGCATGGCGTGGCTGGTGGGATTTCGGGACCGGCGCGCTGGGTGACATGGCCTGCCATACGGTCAACTTGCCCTATGCAGCCTTGGATCTGCGCAATCCGGACTCGGTGCAGGCCAAGACCTCCGGCCACAACAACGACAGCTATCCCGCGTGGTCGGTGATCGACTTCGATTTCCCGGCCAACGACTGGCGCCCGGCTATCAAGTTCGTTTGGTACGACGGTGGCAAGCGGGTGCCCGAGGAACTTCTCGGCAAGAGCCCCGACCCGGCCGGCTGCCTGATCATCGGCGATAAGGGCAAACTTTACTCGACGAACGACTACGGGGCCGCCTATGAGTTGCTCGACGGGGCCGAAGAGATCGAAGCCGACTTCACCGAGTCACCCGGCCACTTCGACGAATGGGTCAACGCCATCAAGGGTGGCCCGACGCCCATGTCCAACTTCCCCGACTACGCCGGCCCGCTGACCGAGACGATCCTGCTGGGTAATCTGGCCGTCTATGCCGCCCTTTATGGTGAAGGACCCAAGGTCGAGTGGGACCCGATCAATCTGAAGGTCAAGAACCTCGTGGGACTCGAACAGATCGTCAAGCCCGTCTACCGCGAAGGCTACACGCTGGACGTGTAGATCAGATAACATTGGCAAAGTTGCAACCAAGGGAGCGTGGGGGTTCAGGGTTCGGGGTTCAGGGTTCAGGATTTCGGGGCAAACTTGGAATCCGAGTGCTGAACCCTGAACCCTGAACCCTCTCCCTTTGGCTGCGACCCCTACCACGCTAAGAACCATAGGAACCAACCGATGCAGCATGAATCCAGTTTATCTCGTCGTGATTTTCTCCGTCTCTCGGGAGCCGCGGCGCTCTCGACCGGGGCCTGGGGCCAACTCGCAGCCCAGGAGCCGACGCCACCTGCCGAGGAAACGCCACCTGAAGAAAAACTGAACATCGCCTGTATCGGCACGGCCAACCAGGCCCAGTTCAGCATCCAGAACGTAGCGGGCGAAACCATCGTGGCCCTGTGCGACATCGACCAGACCTATCTCGATCGGGCGGGCACGCAATTCCCCGAGGCCCGAAAGTACGCCGACTATCGCGAGATGATCGAGGCCGAAGGAGACAAGATCGATGCGGTGATCGTGGCCACGGCCGACCATCATCATGCCCCGGCCACCATTCGCGCATTGCGTGCCGGCAAGCACGTCTATTGCGAGAAACCGCTGACCCACACCGTCCACGAAGCCCGCGTGGTGATCGAGGAGGCGAACAAACAGGGCGTGGCTACGCAGATGGGCACGCAGATTCACGCGGGTGAGAACTACCGTCGCGTGGTTGAGATTGTTCAGTCGGGCGCGATCGGCGAAGTGAACGAGGTTCACGTGTGGGTCGGCAAGAGTTGGGGTGGCGGCGAACGTCCGGAAGTTGGCCAAGAGCCGCCCGAGACACTCAATTGGGATCTCTGGCTGGGGCCGGCGGCGGAGCGACCCTTCGCACCGGGTCGCTACCACCCGGCGCAATGGCGTCGATGGTGGGACTTTGGCAACGGCACGCTGGGCGACATGGCGTGCCACTACATGGACCTGCCGTTCTGGGCGTTGAAGCTGCGACACCCGACCACTTGCGAGGCGGAAGGTCCCCCGGTCCATCCCGAGACGTGCCCCTTGGGCCTGATCGTTCGCTACGAGTTTCCCGAGCGCGACGGGCTGCCGCCGGTGAAGTTCACTTGGTACGACGGCAATCTGATTCCCAGCGAGGTAGCCGGCCAACGCGTGCCGGGCAGCGGCGTGATGTTCATCGGCAGCGAGGGTCAGATGTTCGCCGACTATGGCGGGTATCGCCTTTTCCCGACCGACAAGTTCGTCGAGTACCAGCCGCCGGAACCGACCATTGGGCGTTCCATCGGCCATCACGCCGAATGGATCAAGGCCTGCAAGGACGGTTCACCCACGACCTGCAACTTCGACTACTCGGGCACCATGACCGAAGCCGTGCTGTTGGGCAACGTGGCCTATCGGGTCGGTCAGAAGCTCGAGTGGGACGCCCAGGCGCTGAAGGCCACCAACTGTCCCGAGGCCGACAAGTACATCCGCAAGCAATACCGTCCCGGCTGGGAAGTCGCGTGAGGGGATAGGAATCAGTGGATAGTGGTTAGTGGATAGTGGTTAGTGGATAGGACTTTGGGATAAGTTTGCCCTGAAATCCTGACCCCTAATCCCTAGCCCCTAACCCCTTTGCTTGCTATTGCCCTTCGATGTAGCGCAACTGAATGGCCGTCTCGGGCAGGCTCTTCTTCAGTTCGTCGACGCCCGCTTCGGTGACGGCCGTGCGCGTGACTTTCAGATCTTTCAGGGCCGTCAATCCGGCAAGATGCTTCAGACCGGCATCGGAAGTGGCCGTCGAGCCGAGGTGCAGGAAGCTCAGCTTCTTCATTCCGACCAACGACTCCAGACCGGCGTCGGTCAACATCGTGTTATCCAGGTTCAGCCACTGCAGATTGGTCAAAGGGGCCAAGGTGTACGCACTTGACATCACACCACGTCAACCCCTGGCCCGCACGATCACCAAACGACTTACGACGAAAAAGCGGCCAAGAAAACGCTGAAAACCACGATTTCGTCAACGAACTGCGGAAGTTGGGCTAGACGCCTTGAGCGAGAACCGAGGCAAGGGTAGGCTAAGCTATAGACGTCCGGCTTTTCTTAGAACAGTGAAATACTCGATGAACTCTTCCTCCAACGCTTCCGATCGTGTGGCCGGCTTGCCCGGGGTTGATATGCCCGAGGTCGATATGATGGCTTCGGATGAGATGCAGGCGTGGCTGCGGCAACTTCGGGCCGAGGACCGGCGCGTGGGGGTGCGCATTCGGTACCTGCTGGGCGTCTTGGCGGTCGGCCTGGGCGTGTTGATCGTGGTGCTGTGGGGCGTTTACCGCTCGACGGTCGGGGGCTATGCCGTGATCGACCGGATTGAGATCCGCCAACATCCGCTGCAACAGGGACGGCTGCAGATCAAGTTTCGCGTGCTCACGGGCGGCAAGGTCCATTGCCGGCGAACTTCCGGCGGCTCCGAGACCGAACTGGTCGACTATTTCAGCGGGCCCTGCGAGGTGGATCGGCCCTGGTCGTGGCCCTATCAGCCGGGCAAACCGCTGCGACTGACGCTCTGGTACCGCCGGGGACTGTTTCGACAAACGCATACAGTTAGCTTCGCCACACTCGGCCAGGCCGACATCGTGGTCTTGATGGACACGACCGGTTCGATGGGCCCGAGCATCGAGCAACTGAAGGCCAAGTGCGCGGCCTTCTCCGAACAACTGGACCATCAGGCCCTGAAGCACCGGTTCGCCCTGATCGGGTTCGGCGACGCCCACCAGCCGCCGTGGGTGGACGAACACGGATTCGCCTCGGATGTCAAGCAGTTTGTCGGTTGGGTCGGCCGGATCAGTCGGTTCGACGGGGGCGATTTGCCCGAGTCGGCGCTGGACGCCTTGGACCGGGCATTGCAGTTGCCGTTGGAGCAGCACGCCTTGCGACGTTTCTACCTGGTAACCGACGCCGAGTATCACGAGCCGAGCCAATCCGGCGCGACGGCCGAGCAGTTGGCCGCCCGACTCGAGCAGCAGGGTATTTTGCTGAGTGTGTTTTCCAAGCCGGAGTTCAGGGCGAAGTATGAGAAGCTGACGGGCGAGAGCGGGATGTTTCGGGAGATCGAGAGTTTTGGCGAAGTGTTTAGTCGGGGCCGCGTACTGGAAGACTGAGCGGAGCATTTGATGGGAACGCAATGCCGTTGGTGCGGACGAGAGATGGTCCACGGGGCCATGGTCTGTTCCTACGCCGACTGCGGGCGATCGCAAAGCGCCGAGAGCGACACGGCCGGGAAGATTCCCGCCCCGCCGCCACCGGGCGGATCCACCGGCGCTCCCCAAACCCCGCCCCGAAGCGGTCCGGGCGAGATGCCGAGCATTCCACCGCCACCACCGGCGGCGGGCAAGGAAAGAGCGCCGTCGAAGCTGGCTGCTCCCAAGCCGCGCGTGGGCGAGATGCCGGGCATTGCCGCTCCGCCCCCGCCAGGAACCGTCTCCTCGACTGACGCGCCACCGCCGGCCACACCACCGACGCCGGTTCCACCGGTCGTCGCGCCCGGGGAGTTGCCCGTGCCGATCCGGATCGAGGTCGATCGGCTGACGCATCGCGTTCGTCGCCGAAAGCGTTGGAGTTTTCTGTTGGGCAATGCGGCCATAGCGGCGATCGTGCTGGGGTTGGTCTGTTGGGCGGCCCACTATGCGATGACTGTGCTGAGCTATGCCCAGGTGGATCGGGAGATCGAGCTTCGGCGCGACCCGATCGACCCCGATCGTTTGGTTTTGCATTATCGTCCCACAAGCGGCGGAGTGCTTGGCTTTCGGCTTGTCGATGGGGACCGCGAGACGGAATTGCTCGATCGTGTGACGTCCAACTCGCTCGGCAAGCGACAGACGTTCCGATGGCGCATCGCCGACTTGCAGGCCGGCCAGCCGGTCTGGTTTACCTATTTGGACGGCTGGTCGCTGACCCGCCGCGAGCTGCGCGTGCCGAAACTGAAACGCGTGACGACCGTCGAAGTTCGCGTTGCCGGGACCGGGTCGACCGTGCGAACCGACGGGGCCAAGGTCAACGACATCGACACTTTTCGAGGTGTCCGGTCCGAGAGCCTGGGGCTTTACGGCAAGCGGACGATGCCCAAGCGGACCGAGTGGATTACCAATTACGGCGGCAGCACGATCAGCGAGCAGGCGGTCAACGATGGCCTGGACTGGCTGGCACGGCATCAGGCGCCCGACGGATTCTGGTCGCGGGAATGCCTGGGCGAAGGGGAAGTGTCGCAGTGTGAGCAGGCCGGTGTATGCACGGGCGAAGGTGACACCTACGAGATGGCCCATACCGGCCTGGCCCTGTTGGCCTTCCAGGCGGGTGGGCACTACTATTTCAACGACACGAAATATTCCCCGCTTGTGCGCCAGGGGCTCGACTGGATGGTCGAGCATCAACGCGAGGACGGCGGCCTGATCGGGTCGAAGCCCAAAAGGTTGCGCCCGCGGTTCCATAAGCACTACATGTACGAACACGGAATCGCGGCATTCGCGCTGGCCGATGCGTGTGCGGCCGCCGTGGCCTTGGGTAGGCCCCTCGACGACACTTACCGCCGGGCGGCCGAGAAGGCCGTGACCTTCATCGAGGAGAATCAACACGACGACGGAGGCTGGCGATATACGAATGACCCGACCCGGCCGGGCGATACGTCCGTGACGGCCTGGCAATTGATGGCACTGAAATCGGCCCAGGAAGCGGGTGTCCCGATCAAAGACTATTGCCTGATTGCAATGCGGAGGTTTTTCCAGCAGCGTGCCACGGGCCAGCACGGGCGGACCGGGTACGACAACCGCCAGCCGCAGACCGACGCCACGACCGGCGTGGGCATGGTCGCTCGACAATTCCTTTTCGGCCGGCCGAACGCTCGGCTGGTCCGCGAGGCGGCCGCATATCTGGCCGATCTGGCCGAGAAGACGTGGCAAGATGGTGCGACCGACGAAGCGGCTCCCGACTACTATCTCTGGTACTATTGCACTTTGGGGATGTTCCAGGCGGGAGGGCAGAATTGGGATCGCTGGAACAACGTGGTTCGCAACACGATCGCCGGTTTACAGCGTCACGAAGGCTGCCAACGGGGTAGCTGGGACCCCGACAGTCAGTGGGGAAAGATGGGCGGCGGGCGAATCTATACCACGGCGCTGGCCATCCTGACTTTAGAGGTATACTATCGTTATACTCCGCATCGTGAGATCCGGCACGAGACGTTCGAACTTCCGGAATCGGACGATCCGCAGTTTAATGAGGTTGAAACGAAGCGTCCGCCACCGACGGAAACCGCGCCATGAGCGAGTTGCTCGATATCCTTAACGAGAACCGGCAAGAGGTCCTGCAGACTTATCTGAAGAAGTTGGAGCAGCAGGTTGGGCCGAAGCTGACGCAAACCGAAGCCGGCAGCGGGGCCGCGATCTTCGAGACCTTCGAGGCAGTCTGCACCGACGGCAACGCGGAAGTTGCCAACGCCTGGGCCGGAAGACTTCGCGATGAAGCGGCCGCGACCGGTATCACCGCGTCGGACGTCTTGGCGGCACTCGGTTGTTTAGAGCGAATTGTCCGTTTCCATATCGTCAAGGCCACGTCGCAGAAACCCGACCTTCTGACCGCCTTGAGCCAACTCAGCAGTGCCCTGGAGTTGTTGCGCCGCGGCTATGCTGACGCTCCGTTGCCGGTTCAGGAGGCGGCGGCGTATCGTCCGGAGGATTTTGTGGCCCTGGCCGAGAGCATGAACGTCTTCATCTGTTTGACCGACCTGCAGGGCCAACCGTTTTATCTGAATCCATGGGGACGCGAACTACTCGGTCTGGAAGACGGCTCGACCGAATTGGCTTCGAGTTTGTATCACTATTACTCGGACTCTTCGTGGGAGGAGTTGCGCGACGTGGGCGTGCCGAAGGTCAAGGAAAGCGGCCAGTGGGAAGGGCAAAGCCAACTGCGTCATACGCGGACGAACGAGCCGATCGACATGCTCACCACGATGTTGCTGGTCCGCGCGTCACCCCAAGCCAAGGCGTCCTGCCTGGCGGTGATGCATCACAACCTTGGGGATAACCTACAGCTTCAAGAGGCCTTGGCCGAATCGCAGGCCCGAAAGCACGCGATCCTGGAATCGGCCCTGGACCCGATCATCACGATCAACGACGAGGGCATGATTACGGAGTTCAACAAGGCGGCCGAGCAGGTTTTTCGGGTTGGCCGGGAAAAAGTTTTGGGGACCCTGCCTTCGGACGTCTTGTTTCCTCCGGCCGAGAGCGCCGGACACCAGAACCGGATCGATCGCTACTTGGACTCCGGCGAGGGATCGTTGTTGGGTCAACGGGTCGAGGTGGAGGCCGTGCGTGCCAACGGCGAGACGTTTCCGGTCGAGATGGCGATGACGATCAGCCACGAGCAGGGTCTGCCGGTGTTGACCTTTTTCGTGCGCGACATTAGCGAGCGCAAGAGGGCGGAGAAGCAGCAAGCCCGCTACGCCGCCGAGTTGAAACGTTCCAATCGGGAACTGGAGCAATTCGCTTACGTGGCCTCGCACGATTTACAAGAGCCGCTTCGCAAGATCCGCACGTTCAGCGATCGGTTGGAAATGAAGTCCGCCGATAAACTCGACGACGTGGGTCGGGAATGTCTGGAGCGGATGCAAAGCGCGGCGGCGCGAATGCAATTGCTGATCGAAGGACTGCTGACGCTCTCACGCGTAACCACGCGAGGGCAGAGCTTCGAGCCGGTCGATTTGGCCCAGGTCACCCGGGAGGTTGTCTCTGATCTGGAGGTGCGGATCGAACGGGTCGAAGGCCGGGTCGAGGTCGGCCGCCTGCCGACGATTCAAGCCGACCCGCTCCAAATGCGCCAACTGCTGCAGAACCTGATAGACAACGCGTTGAAGTTCCATCGTGAGGAGGAGCCGCCGGTGGTTCGGGTTCATGGGCGTTTCGTGGAAGGGCGCAAGGACCGCGGGGCCGCCACGGAAGAAAAGTGCCGCCTCGTCGTCGAGGATAACGGGGTGGGGTTCGAGGAGAAGTATCTCGATCGGGTGTTTGGCATTTTTCAACGCCTCCATTCGCGCGACGTGTACGAAGGGACGGGAATCGGTCTGCCCATCTGCCGGAGAATCGTCGAACGCCACGACGGAACCATCACGGTGCGAAGCAAACTCGGCAAGGGTAGCACCTTTGAGATCATCTTGCCTGCCGTTCATCCTAAGAAAGAGTAACCCCCATGGCTGGCCACAACAAACCCTTTACGATCTTGATGGCCGACGACGATCCGGACGATTGTCTGCTGGTGGCCGACGCTTTGCAGGAGACCGGGCGAGAACATCGGCTGATGATCGTTCGAAACGGCGAGGAATTGGTCGACTATTTGCAGCAAAAGGGTGAGTATGCGGAGGATCGAGAGGCCCCACGCCCCGAATTGATTCTCTTGGACCTGAAAATGCCGCGCAAAGACGGCAGCGAGGCGCTTCGGGAAATCAAATCGGATCCGCAGTTGCGGCGGATCCCCGTGGTGGCCTTTACAACCTCCACGGCCCCCGACGACATCCGGACGACCTACGATTTGGGTGTGAATTCCTATATCACCAAGCCCGTGACATTCGGGGGTTTAGTCGATACGATGGAGACCTTGATGCAGTATTGGTTCGAGTTGGTCGAATTACCGCCGAGGGAATGACCGAGGAAAATGCCATGCAAGGGCAATCCGTTCGAATCCTGTTGATCGAAGACGATCCGGACGACGTCTGGATCATGCGGAGCTTGTTGGGTGACCGCTGGGACGGTCCCTACGAACTGGCCCATGTCGAGTTGCTTTCTGTCGGTGTGCGTCGTTGCATGGAAGGCGAGTTCGACGTGATTCTGCTCGATCTGGCCTTGCCCGACAGCCATGGGCTGGAAACGTTCATCTCCATGCACGCCTACGCGGGCGACGTGCCGATCGTTGTGCTCACGGGGCTGGATGACGAGCAGACGGCCATGAAGGCGGTCCAGGCCGGGGCTCAAGATTATCTGGTCAAGGGCGAAGTGGACGACAACCTGCTGGTCCGCTCGATTCGCTATGCGATCGAACGGGCCAAACGGCACCATGCCGAGCAGGCACTGAGCAGCACGTCGGAAGAGTTTCGCGCAGCCCAGGAAATCCAGCAACGCCTTTTCCCCGCCAAGGCGCCGGTTATCGAGGGTTTCGATATCGCCGGCGCCCTTTATCCCGCACGAGCTACCGCCGGAGACTATTTCGACTACATCCCCATGCTGGACGATTGCCTGGGGGTTGTGGTGGGTGACGTCAGCGGTCACGGCATGGGACCGGCCATGTTGATGGTCGAAACTCGTGCTTGCCTGCGCACCTTGGCCCAATCGTATTACGACGTGGGCGACATCCTTACCCGTGCCAACCGTGTGCTGGCAGCCGACACGGGTGACTTCCATTTTGTCACGCTCTCGATGGTACGGCTCGACCCGCGCGATCGGTCGTTGATCTATGCCGGCGCCGGCTTGCAGGGGTATTTGCTCCATGCGGGCGACGAGGTGACCGTACTGGAAAGCACCAGCCTCCCCTTGGGCGTGCGCGAAGATACGGTGGTGCCAACCGGCCCGCCGGCCACGCTTGAGCCGGGTGAAATCCTCACCTTCTTCACCGACGGAGTCGTCGAGGCCGAATCACCCGGCCAGGTTCGGTTCGGCGTGCAACGGGCGCTGAAGAGGATCCGAGCCGAACGCGAATTGCCGGCACGCGTTATCGTCGACTCCCTGTACCGAGAGATCATAGGCTTCTCCCGCCAATCCTCCGATCGCGACGACATCACCATCGTCATCGTCAAGGCTTGCGAGACTTCTTCCCCGTAGCCCCGTCGAAACAAGAGTGCCCTATGCCTGAGTTGCCCGAAGTGGAAACCATGCGCCGTTGCGTCGAGCCGATCACCGGGCGGCGGATTCGCGATCTTCGGCGACCGGTGTCGAGGTTTCGGCCGATCCAAATTTCGCCGCGGCTGAGCGATTTTCGACGCCGGGTGACGGGCCGAAAGATCATGGCCGTGGACCGAGTGGGTAAGCGCGTGGTGGTTGTGTTGGAGGGGAAAGATTCGACGGCCGGCGATCGGATCGTCTTCGAGCCGCGCATGAGCGGTCTGGTACTCTTGGCCGATCCGCCGGACGAGGAACATCTTCGTTTGGTCTTCGAGCTTTCGGGCCGTCCTAAGCGACGTCTTCTGTTCTGGAACAAGCGAGGCCTGGGCGTCGTACGGTTGCTCTCGCCACGCCGATTCGTGCAAGAGTGTGGTCCGAAGAAACTCGGCCCGGACGCTCTGGACATTTCGGCCGACGAACTGGCCGAGCGGCTCGGCGCCAGTCGTCGGGCTCTCAAGGTGGCCCTGTTGGACCAGCGGGTTTTGGCCGGAATCGGGAATCTCTACGCCTCGGAGATCCTCCATCGTATCGGTCTGCATCCCGAGATTCTCTGTAATCGAGTCCGGGCTGGGGATTGGAAACGGCTGCACGCGGCTATGCGCGACGTGCTCGACGACGCCATCCGCCATCAGGGATCGACCCTAGGGGACGGGACCTACCGAATCGCCCGAAACCGGCCCGGAAACTACCAAATCCGGCACCAAGTCTACCAACGGGCGGGTGAAGTCTGCCTGCAATGCGGCCGGACCGAGATTGTGCGCCTTGTGCAGGCCCAACGGTCCACCTTCTTTTGCCCAGTCTGCCAACGAAAACGGTAGATAAAGCCGCGACGGGTGGCTGGGGCAAAGCGCAGCGGTGCCCCAGAACTCGTATTCCTGGGGCTTCGCTGCGCTCAGCCGCCAGCCACCCTCCTATCAACCTCTACCCATACCCAACTTTGCATATCTGTCTGATACCCGGGGGTGGACATCCTTGGGACGATCCGCATAATAGGGGGAAACCCCGGCATGTCGGGCACGTCCTTGTAGCCTTAAGGAGCCACAAAATGAAACGAATCTGGAAGAACTTACTGGCGGTCGCCTTCGGCGCGACCCTCATGACAGCCCTGGGCTGTCCCACCCAACCGACCGAAGACACGGCCACTGACCAACCCGACGCGACCGAAACAACAAGCGAGGCGAAAATGAGCGTAACTAAGGAAACCTACGGAAAGACGGCCGACGGGACGGAAGTCGACCTCTACACGTTGACCAACAAGAACGGCCTGAAGGTGAAGGTTATCACGTACGGGGCGACGTTCATCTCGGTCGAAACGCCCGACCGTGACGGTAAGCTGGGGAACATTACGCTCTTCTGCGATTCGTTAGCCGATTACGAGTCGGGCGAGAGCTTCTTCGGCTGCGTGGCCGGTCGCTATGCCAACCGGATCGCCAAGGGCAAGTTCACCCTGGACGGCCAGGAATACACCTTGGCTACCAACGACGGCGAGAATCATCTCCACGGTGGTGTTAAGGGATTCGACAAGCACGTCTGGACCGCCGAGCCGCTGGAAAGCGACGACGTCGTCGGTGTGTCGCTCAGTCTGGTCAGCCCCGACGGCGACGAGGGCTACCCCGGCCAATTGACCGCCACGGTCACTTACACGCTCAACGACGAGAACGAACTGATGATGGCCTACAACGCGGTTACCGACAAGCCGACCGTATTGAACCTCACGAACCACGCCTACTGGAACCTGGCCGGTGCGGGCAATGGCGACGTGCTGGGGAACGAGTTGACGATCAATGCCGACCGCTATCTACTGGTCGGCGAGGGCCTGATTCCCACCGGCGAGTTGGCCGCGGTCAAGGACACGCCGATGGACTTCACCGAATCCGAGACGATCGGCGCTCGAATCGATCAGGTCAAAGGCGGCTATGACCATTGTTACGTGCTGAACAAGGCCACGGACGCCGAGATGTCGCTGGCCGCTCGGATCGTCGAACCGCAGAGCGGTCGGGTGATGGAGATCTACACCACGCAGCCGGGGATCCAGTTCTACACCGGCAATTTCCTCGACGGATCGTTAAGCGCCTCCGGGGTCGAGTACCAGAAGCACTACGGGTTCTGCCTCGAAACGCAGCATTACCCCGACTCGCCGAACCAGCCGGAATTCCCCACCACCGTGCTGAAGCCCGGCGAGACGTACGAGCAGATCACCATGCACAAGTTTAGTGTGCAGCCGGAGTAGTCCATTCGCCTTGCAAAGCCGCAAGCGGCTCATTCTGCCGTGACTAGCAGGATCGATTCGACGGCTTCGGCCAGCAGATCGAGTTCCTCGATGAACCGTTGTTGCTCTACGTTATCTAACTGCTGGGGGAGATCGAACTTCTGGGAGAGCCCTCGGCAGTAGTCGATTCCGCCGAGCAGGTTCTCCTTGAACTCATTGAAGTATTCCGGCGGACGGTCAAGAAGTCCCAGCGAGTGCCACTGGAGCTCGTCGCGGAGGTAGTCGACGTAAATCGCGATTTCCCGGATGAACATGTTCGGCCGGTCGGGGGCCATCGGCAGGCGATCCCGCCCGTAAATGTGGCTCACCATTTCTTCGAGTGTGGCAACTTTCGAGAAATCTGCAATGCCCGGGCCGGGACAGACAGCAGGTGTAGCTTCCGGGTCGATCCCATGCTTCAAGGTCGCGCTCCCACTCAGGTCATGGCAGATGCACGATTTGGCCAGCACGTGCTCTCGCACTAGCGGGAGTTGTTCCGCGGTGAGGTCTTCCTCGGCAAGGTGCTGTAGTTTGCGCCTCTGGTAGTTTCGCGAGGCGGTGCAAATCGGAATCTCGGTAAACTCCGTGTTGAACCGGACGTGAGTTTTCTGGCAGATGCTACCGGGCTTGTCTTGCTCCATCCGCCGCCGCCGGGCCTCTTCGCTGGCCGAGTTCCGCAGATTCCAGAACGGCATCCCGAAAGGCGAGTTGTCGCTAAGGAAGACCTCCTTATCCGTGGCCGACGAGAGCTTCTCGAGGTGTTCTTCGTCGATGTTGACCACCTCGGGTACGAGCAACAAGGGCGTGGCCCAACCGGTTGCGTCGACCTGGTAGTAATCCAGCAGGAATTGGTTTTCCTCGGCCGTGCCAATGCCGCCTTGGGCGGTGATTCGGACTTCGTGGGGCCGCTCGATCGGCGTCCGGCCCGACGCCGCCAGGGCCTTCGTGTACAACACGTGCATTTGCGCGATCAGTTGGTCCTTCTTGAGCTTGAACTCTTCGAGGATGGGCCCCATCATGAGCCCCTTGGTGGCGTAGGCGTGCCCGCCGCAGTTCAAGCCCGACTCGATACGATACTCGGATACCCACAACCCTCGCTTCGCGAAAAACTTCCCCTGAATCACGGCCGAACGGTAATCACTCACTTTCAGGACGATCTTCTTCTTCAACTCGCCGTGCGAATCCGGAAAGAAATCGTCGAACTTCGCAGCGTAACCGTAGAGACGCGGGTTCATGCCCGCCGAAAAGACAATCGAGGAGCGAAGCGAACTGGTGGCAAATCCCCGCAAGGCCGCCATGGCCTCGCAGAACTCCTGCGGTAGTTTCTTTCCGTCGCGATAGGCGTCGGCATCGCCCCGGGACATGACGTTCACGTCGATGCTCCCCGGTGTGGCCTGACGGCGAAGTTCATCCTCAAGGCGAGCCTTTTCCACGGGGTCTTCGGCGGCCAACATCTCGCGATATCGCCCTTTCAGCGGCGACTCGGGTAGCATCTCGTAATAGCGAGTGATTTCGCTACCCGGCTCGAAAGGCGACGCCTGCAAGGTTGCCACCCCGTCCGCGACCAGTCGGTCCAAGAGATTCAGGTAGGCCGTGATTCGCTGCGCACGCGGATCCTCTTCATCGCGCGTGATTTCCTCATACGGCTCTCCCTCCTGCCCAGAGTGGAACTTCCGCATCTGTTCCAAGAGCGTGTCATCCACCAACGAGATGACCGACGAGATGCCGTATTTCGCCACCCGCAACGGCGTGTCGATCGTAAACGCGATCCCCATGACGGGGATGTGAAAGGTATGCGTGCCGGCGGATGTCGGGCTTTCCATGTTGTATCCTATCAGTCGCAGGTCGCGACAAAGCCCGGCAATATCCGCCTTACGACGCGGCCGGAACGCTTCGGCACCATGCCTGCCAGCGGGGCGTCGATTTGTTGCGGCAAACCGACCGAAGCAAGATTCCACTCGCTTCGGGCATCACCGCATAAGCAAACCGAATTCCCCGCAGCGACGGCTAGCCTAACGGTTCTCGAACGGATTCGCAAGCCCATCCTTTCTTGTATATTGAGAATTGCCAAGGAGTTATGAAATGCAGTGAAAGGGAAAGGCCTGCCGGTTCGCTGCAGCCGAGCAAAGGAAGAGTTGGTTCCGCGACGGTCCCCGTTTCCCTGCCGGCTTAGGACTGGTAAAGGAATTACGCCCGAAATCCGCCAAGCCACCGACGTTCCGGCGACTAAACGACTGAACTTCAAAACCGGGGAGTGATTCCTTTACGAATCCTTGGTCAGACTACCACCGCTCTCGGCGCCGACCGCCACCACCGCCACCACGGGGGCGATCTTGTTTGGGACGCGCTTCGTTCACGGTCACCGAGCGACCGTCAATCTCGACAAGATTGACTTTCTCAATGGCCTCTTTCGCCTGCCCATCGTCAGGCATTTCAACGAAAGCAAACCCACGGGAACGGCCCGTTTCACGATCCTTGATGATATTCACCGAAGCCACCTCCCCATACGGGGCGAAGGCCTGCTGAATATCGTCTTCGGTGGCGTTGAACGACAAATTGCCGACGTAAAGATTCACAGTCAATTTCCTTTCCACACTCGGGAAAACTACCAAAAACGGGAATTCTCGGTCACGGACACCCATGGGGGCGTCCCCACGGCAAAGGTGCCTCAAACCTCCCGAAAACGCGAATTATGGCAAACCAACGGAAATCGGTCAAGGGGTGGCGGAAAGACACCCCCCCAATGGGCTCGCTGAGGGATTCTTTACCCGGGCCGTTGACCACGTTTATCAGCCACGGATGAAACACGGATTGAACACGGATAAGATCAAGCGGGGATTATTCACAAGTGTGCCACGGCCGTGTCGGCCGTGCCCAGATAGGGACAGCTTCCCCAACTTCACACGGCTGACACAGCCGTGGCACATCACTTATTGAACCATGTCTTCTTTATCCGTGTTCAATCCGTGTTCCATCCGTGGCCCCAACCTTATTTCCCTCGATTTTTCCCAGGGATCTCGCGGCCGTGGGGGTCGGTGGTCGGTTTGGTGACTTCGGCGGCCAGTTGTTGCTGGAGATTCTCGTCGATGAAGTGTTCCATGCGCTCGGCCGGTTCGTGGACGTGGTCCAAGGGTAGGCCCAGTTGCTCGACCAGATAGACTTCCCAAAGCCGGTGCGAACGAACCAGCCGTGCCGCCTGTTGTCGGCCGGGATCGGTCAGCCGCAACGCACCGTCTTCGCGGCGAAGTTGACCGCGGCTTAACAGCGATTGCACACCCAATCGAGCCAACAGCCCGCCGCCGACCGCTTTGAGTGCATCGTCGATCGGCAACGTCCGGTCGGTGGCCAGTTCTTCTACGCGGTAGATCATCCCCAGCAGGTCCTCGCAAACGATCCGCAGCGACGTTCGCACGCCGCGCAGCATCACACTGAGGATGCCATAGCGGGGTGAGAAGCAGACGGCCGCCGCGTAGAACATTCCCACGATGACCGACATCGTGCCGGCCGTGTTCGTGTTGAAATAGACGGCCGCGTAGTGCCCCAGCACGGCCGAGGCGATCGCGATACCGGCCGAAATCAGCATCATGATGTGCAGCCGATCGCACAGCAGATGTGCGGTTGCCCCGGGCACGATCAGCATGGCGACAACCAGGATCGACCCGACCTGCTCGAACGAAGCCACCGTGGTCAGTGCCACCAGGCCCATCAGCAGATAGTGCATCACACCCGCCTTCAACCCCATCGTGTTGGCCAAGGCTGCGTCGAAGGAGCTCACCAGCAACTCTTTCCAAAACACGACGATGAAGATCAGGTTCAGCACCAGCACCGGCCCGATGGTGAACAGCGCCCGGGGTAGATCGCTGTCGGGCGAGACGGTGTTCAGTTGCACCATTTCGAGCACGCCGTTGAGCACGCAGTCGGGGTCCAGGTCGACGGCCTGACCGTAGCGCTTGATCAGGATCACGCCCAAGGCGAACAGCGAAGTGAAGACGACGCCCATGCTGGCGTCCTCGGCCACGCCGCCGTGACGATGCAACGTTTCGATCAACACGGTCGTCAACAGCCCGACGGCCAATGCCCCCATGCCCATGTAAACGATATTGACCGTCCCGGTCAGCGCGAACGCCACGACCAATCCCGGCAGCACGGCGTGCGAGATGGCATCGCCCAAGAGGCTCATCCGCCGCAGCACGAGGTAGCATCCCAACAAGGCACAAGCCGTGTTGGTCATCGCGCCGATCGAGATCACCCAGAAGTCGGTTTGCAGGTTGGGATGCAATTGGCTGATCCAGTCAAGCATGGTCCGGCCCTCCCGCTGGCGACGCGTCGGCCAGTTCGTGGGGTGAGCTGGGCAGCGTGCCCTCGGCCGTTAGTTCGGCTTCGAGACGCTCGAGCATCTCGGGCGTGAGCAGGTGTTCGATCGTGTCGGCATCGCGGTCGACATGGTCCGGCGCGATGTCGGCCCCGTGAATCAGGTACAACTCCCAAAGTCGATGTGCGCGAACCAGTCGCCAGGCCTCGGTCAATCCGGCTTCGGTCAGGCAAATACCTTGCGGGCCGCGTCGAACGAATCCTCGCCCGGCCGCCCGGCCAATCAACCACCTGATACCCAGCCGGCCGAACGCCCGATGGGCCAGCAGTTGGTCCATGGAAATCTCGGGCAGTTGGGGTAACTTGGGCTCGCTCAGTTCGAACAGCGTTCGCAAGAGGTGTTCGCGACCGATCCGCAGCCTCAGCCGCAGGTCGACAACCAATCGGGCGATCACGCCCCGTCGCGGTGCAAACGCCACAGAGAACAGAAACAGGGTCGTGCCGCTTAGCACGATGACCGGTCCGGTGGGTGGATCGAAACCGAGCCACGCCTTGGCCACGCCGGCCGAAAGCGTGGTACCCAAGGCCCCGGTCAACCCGCCGATCACGCCCGACAGGACCAACAACGTTCCGAGCCGATTGGTCCAAAATCGGGCGGTGGCCCCGGGAATGATCAGCATGGCGGCCATCAGCACCACGCCCACCGCCGGCAGTCCGATCACGGTCACCAGGGCCAAGGTGCCCATCATGGTCATATCCAGTGAGAGCGTGGGCCAACCTTGGGCCTGGGCAAAACCGGGGTCGAAACTCAGTAGCTTGAACTCTTTGTATAACAACAACACAACCAGCAGCACCACGGCCGAGACACCGGCAAACACATAGAGGTCACCTCGCCCCATGCCGACGGCCTGGCCGTAGATGTACGATTCCAATCCGGCCTTGGCCCCGCCGCCCGCTTGGTGCTGAATGATCGACGAGAGCACGATCCCGGCGCCGAAGAACGTGCTCAGTATGATCCCCAGCGCAGCGTCTTCCTTGGTTCGCGTATAGCGGCAAACGAGCGTGACCAGGGCCACGCCGAGCAAGCCGGTGACAAATGCCCCGGCCAACATGCCCACGAAGTGTCGTTGGCCCATGATGATGAAGGCCAGGCACAAGCCGGGCAAAGCGGCATGGGAAACCAGATCGCCGATCAACGCCCTGCGCCGCAGCACGGCGAAACTGCCCAGCACCCCGGCCACACAGCCGAGCAACGAGGTGCCCAACAGAACGATCAGCGTCAGGTAGTTCACCGCGATCAGTCTCCCAAACGGATAGCTTCGGCGGCCTGGTCCAGCACGGTCAGCCGTCCGCCGTAGGTCTTGTGAAGGTTTTCGGGCGTGAACGTGGTTTTGGTCGGCCCGGAAGCGATCAGTCGCATGTTCAACAGAATCACATGGTCGAAATACTCTTCGACGGTCTGCAGGTCATGGTGCACGACCAGCATGGTCTTGCCGCTTTCACGCAGCGAGTGCAGCAGCCCCACGATCGCCTGCTCGGTGGCGGCATCGACCCCGACGAACGGCTCGTCCATGAAGTAGATCTTCGCATCCTGAGCCAACGCCCGGGCCAGAAAGATCCGCTGCTGTTGGCCGCCGGAGAGCTGCCGGATTTGGCGATGCCGGTACGACTCCATGCCGACATGGGCCAAACACTCGTCGGCCAGTCGACGCTGCTCGGCGCCCGGGCGGCGGAACCAACCCAATTGGCCGTAGGTACCCATCAGCACCACGTCCAGTACCGTGACGGGAAAATCCCAATCGACCGACTCGCGTTGCGGCACGTAGCCGACCAGTTGCCGCTGTCGGTTATAAGGTTTGCCATAGAACTCGACCTTGCCGCTAGCCAACGGCATCAGCCCGAGCACCGCCTTGATCAGCGTACTCTTGCCCGCCCCGTTAGGGCCGATGATGCCGATCAGTTTGCCCTCGGGCACGGTCAAGTCGATGTCCCACAAGACAGGCTTGCGGTGGTAGGCGACCGTCATGTCATGGATTTCAAGTGGGGGAGCGGACATGGTAGGGTCCTTTGATTGGTACACTGCTTGGCGGTTTATGTTTAGCGGTCGGGCTTGCCCGACGTTTTTTGCGGAACGTTAACGCTTCCCTCCACCAGAAAAACGTCGGGCAAGCCCGACCGCTAAACGGGGAGGGTTATTTCAACGCTCCAACAATTGTTTTCACATTGTACTCGACCATGCCGACGTAGGTACCCTCGGGCGAACCTTCCGGGCCCATGGCGTCGGAGAACAATTCACCGCCGACGGTGACCCGATGACCTTCGGCTTCGCAGGCTTGGATCAGCGATTGGACGTTCTTCGGCGGCACGCTGCTTTCGACGAACACGGCTTTAATCTTACGCGCGACCAACAGTTTCACCAAGGCGTTGGCCCCGGCCAGATCGGCCTCGTCGGCTGTGCTGATTCCCTGCAGCCCGTGGACTTCCACATCGTAGGCGTCGCCGAAATAGCCAAACGCATCGTGGGCCGTGACCATCACACGTAGCTGCTTGGGGATCGTGGCCAATCGTTGTTTGCACGATTCGTGGAGCGTCTGAAGCTCGGCCGCGTACTCTTCGGCCTTCTCGTGATAATCTTCGGCATGTTCCGGATCCAAGTCGGCCAGCCGTTCGGCCACGAAATCGACACATCGGGCCCAAAGCGAGACGTCGAACCAGATGTGCGGGTCGTGCGTGTCTTGCGAGCCGGGCACCTTGCGCAACAGCTCGGCGTGGTTCTCGTGCAGATCTTCGGAAATGGCGTAGACCGGCCGGCGTCGGCCCAGCTTTCTCAGCAGGTCGGCCAAACGGCCTTCCAGGTGCAGCCCGCTATAGAAAACCACGTCGGCCGCAAAAAGTTTCCGCACGTCCCCCGGGGTGGCCTTGTACAAATGGGGGTCGACACCGGACCCCATCAGCGACTCGACCGTCACATGCCGACCGCCAATGTTTCGGACCATGTCGGCCACCTGACCGGTGGTGCAGACGACGTTCAGGGTCGCGTTGTCCGAATTGTCGGACGGCCGTGGGGACCGGCCACAGCCGCCTTGGCCAAACAGCCAGATTGCCGCCAAAAGGGCCGTCAAAAGCCTTGCCGAGCCGTTTTGAGGATATCGGGGGTGCATAACGCCCTGCTTTCAGATCGCCCTAAGTCGTTGCGGGAAAGAAGGTTGCGGCACAATTGCCCCTTTCCGGTGTCGCCAATTCGCAGTCGACGCTCGATATTCTATCTATGTCGGCTTTGCGGTGGGAGATGAAAAAGAAACCGCCCGCGTTCTCGGTCGACCGATCTTAGCCGAGAGGGAGAATTGCAAACCATTTGACCCCCAGTATGATGACCGATAGATTTTAGCTGGGCGGGAACTATTCCCTTATAAAGCCGCGACCATCGGTCGCGCCCGCAAACTGCGATCCACCCCCGCATCCCATGGAAATGACCTACTTCAAACGTTATCGCATGGAACTCGACCTGAGGGATCGGGATCTGTCCCGACCGCCGTTGCCTACCGGCTATGAACTAGTCGCGTGGGATGTATTGCTGAATGACGCTTTTGCCGAGGCGAAGTACGCCAGCTTTCGGGATGAGATCGATTCGAACGTATTTCCCTGCCTTGGCGAACTGGCCGGGTGCCGGCGACTGATGGATGAGATCGCCAGAAAACCGGGCTTCCTGCCCGGAGCGACTTGGCTGCTGACCTACACGGCCGACAATGCGACCGAGCCGGAATACTGCGGCACGATCCAAGGAATCCGCACTCGCACGGGACTCGGCGCCGTTCAGAACCTGGGTACGGCGCCGTCGCATCGCGGGCACGGGTTGGGGACCAGTCTGTTGTTCCGTTCGCTGGAAGGATTCCGCCAGACGGGCCTTTATCGCGTTTACCTCGAAGTGACCGCACAGAACGAAGGCGCCATGCGACTTTACCGGCGGCTGGGGTTCGTCACCGTCAAGACGGTGTTCAAGACGGTCGAGGTGGCCTATTCGTAACTTTGAACGTTGTAGGGTGGGTCGAGGCACGAAGACCCACGCTGAGGATAATGACGAAGCACGAATGACGAACGGAAGAGATTCACTTCGTCATTCGGATTTCGTCATTTGGTGACGCGTGGGTCTTCGTGCCTCGACCCACCCTACATATCTTAACCGTACTTTGAGAGAACATCGTGAGTGACCCTATTCTTTCCCATACATTTCCCGGCGGTCTGGTGCTGGTGGCGGAACCTTCCGACGTGCTGCAATCGGCGGCGTTTACATTCCTGGTACCGGCCGGGTGTGCGTTTGATCCGCAAGGTGCCGGCGGGCTCAGCGGGTTCGCCTGCGAGATGGTGTTGCGCGGCGCCGGACCGCGAGATAGCCGCCAGTTTATCCTCGACTTGGATAACCTGGGCCTGGAGCGGAACGAGTCGGTCAGTAGCGCCCACACGAGTTTCAGCGGGGCCACGGTGGCCGAGAACTTGTTCGACGCTTTGGCCATCTATGCCGACGTGCTTTGCCGGCCCCATCTGCCCGAGGACCAATTGGAGTCGGGCCGGCTGGTAATGCTTCAGGAACTCCGGGCGGTCGAGGACGAGCCGGCGCAAAAGGCGATGATCGAACTTCGCCGGCGCCATTATCCACACCCCTGGGGCCAACCGTCGCAAGGCGATCAAGAGGCCGTCGAATCGATCACCCACGGCCAAGTTCGCACCCATTTCGAGACCCACTATCGCCCCAACGGCACGATCCTGGGTGTGGCCGGGCGGTTCGATTGGGATCGGCTCAAGGATGACGTGGGGCAGTTGCTGGGTGATTGGCAGCCGCGAGAAGTCGAGCCCGTTGTCGAAGAGTCGCTCAGCAGCCAGTACGAACACCTGCAATACGAATCGAGCCAGACGCAGATCGGCGTGGCCTACCCGAGTGTCCCCTACCGCGATCCCGACTACCTCAAGGCCTGGGGCGCTGCAGGCGTGCTGGGAAACGGCTCCAGCGCTCGGCTGTTTACCGAGGTTCGCGAGCGGCGAGGGCTGTGCTATGCCGTTTATGCCAGTTACCACACCCTACGCGACCGGGGTGGCGTGTTTTGCTATGCGGGCACCAGCACCGAACGGGCCCAAGAGACGCTCGACGTCACCTTGGCCGAGTTGAATCGACTGGCCGACGGGATCGAAGAGCACGAATTAACACGGCTGAAGGCACGCATCAAGAGCGCCCTGATCATGCAGCAGGAGTCGAGCAGTGCGCGAAGCGCGTCGGTCGCCCGGGATTGGTATCACTTGGGCAAGGCGCGGACGCTCGAAGAGGTCGGACGGTTGATCGACGAGCTGACTTGCCAAAGCATCAATGCCTATCTGGCCGAACATCCGCCGGCCCAATTCACGACCGTCACGCTGGGCGCCGGCAAGCTGGAGGTGAACCTTGGAGTTTCGTAGTCATACGCTGGAGAATGGGCTTCAGATCGTCGCGGAGTGTAATGCCGAGGCCTATTCGTCGGCTCTGGGATTCTTCGTGAAGACCGGCTCGCGCGACGAGACCGACGCGGTGGCCGGCGTGAGCCATTTCCTCGAACACATGATGTTCAAGGGCACGCCCACGCGAACGGCCGACGACGTGAACCGCGAGTTCGACGAGATGGGGGCACAGTACAACGCGTTCACCAGCGAAGAGAACACGGTCTACTACGCGGCCGTGCTACCGGAGTTTCAAGCGCGGGCCATCGAGCTATTGGCCGACATCTTGCGGCCTTCGCTGCGTGACGAGGATTTCGAGACCGAGAAGCAGGTGATCCTCGAAGAGATCCACATGTACGACGATCAGCCACCGTTCGGGGCCGACGAAAAGTGCAAGGCGGCCTACTTCGGCCCGCATCCGCTGGGGCGCAGCGTGTTGGGGACCATCGAGAGCATCACCGCGCTTTCGCCACAGCAGATGCGGGACTATTTCGCACCACGCTACAGTCCCGACAAGATCGTGCTGGCCGCGGCCGGGCGGATCGACTTCGACACCTTGGTGGCCGACACCCAGCGCTACTGTGGCGAGTGGGTTACGGCGGAGAACTCGCGAGTGGCCGACACGGCGACGCCGCAGCCCGGGTTCCATACGGCCTGTAAAGAGATCGCCACGCAGCAATACGTGCTCCAACTGGCCCAAGGACCCGCGGCCGAAGACGAGGATCGCTATGCCGCGAAACTCTTGACCATGATCGTGGGTGACGACTCGGGGAGCCGGCTCTATTGGGAGTTGATCGATCCCGGGCTGGCCGAACATGCCGGCGTAAGTCATTGCGAGTACGAGGGCGCGGGCGTCTTCATGACCTACATGAGTTGCGACCCGGCAGAAGCCGACGCCAATCTAGGGCGGATGCTCGAAGTCTTCCGCCGCGTCGAGGCCGACGGGATCACGCCCGAGGAATTGGCCACCGCCAAGAGCAAAGTCCGCAGCCGAATCGTACTCTCCAGCGAGCGGCCCCGCGGACGCTTGTTTGCCGTGGGTAGCGATTGGGTCTATCGAAGCGAGTATCTCTCGATCAAGGACGACCTGGACGCTATCGCGGCGCTCAGCGTCGAGCAGGTCGAGGCCGTGCTGGCGAAGTATCCCTTGACGCGAAACACGACGATCACGATCGGCCCGCGGGAAGAGAAACCCTAGCCGCTTGTAACATGGAAAATGACGGGTGCCATGCCCACGCTTGCGTGGGCATGTGCGCTTCGGTGAGCGCTGGCTGCCGATCATGCCCACGCAAGCGTGGGCATGGCACCCGCTTTGCAAAGGGTTCCTGCAAAGCCGCAAGCGGCTATTGGGGATCCTCTTCGGTTTCGACGATCGAAAGGGCATCGAACGCGGTCACGGCGTCCGCCTTGGTCCAAAGCCCAATCTTGCCGGGCTTGGTGATCGCGTTGTCGGTAACTTCCAGGTCGAGGTGGCCGTTTAGGTAGCATTGGATCTTCTCGCCACGATGGACGATACGGATCGTGTGCCACTTGCCGCGTAAGGCCTTCACCGCATCATCCGCATCCACTTCGACGTCGGCCGAGGCAAGTTGCTTACGCTTTCCGCCGACCACCTTGTAAACCCGATAGTTCAACTCCAGCGGGTTCATTCTGGCGATGTAATAGTTGTCGTGGTCCTGGTATCGCCACACCGGTCCGCCGCCCTGGTCGATTCTGCCGCTCAGGGGTTTCATCGCAACGCTCAAATCGACGTCCGTGTAGCTGGTTCCCTCGGCAACGCAAAGGTTGTAGAGCCGTCGAGGCCCTTCGGACGACGTTTGAGTCAGCACGTTGTCGCCCTTGGGGGCCGACTTGTCCGTCGATATTTCCCAGACGCTTCCGGACCCCTTGCCGGTCTTGGCGGTCGACCATTTCTCAGGGAGTTTCCCCGGCTCGGCGTTCTCGAAATCCCAATCCTTCGCCACAGCACCGGCGGCTGCCAGAGCGATACACGTTGCCAGAATCGATACGCAGAAGTTCTTCATCGTATGCTCCAGTTTTGGTCGGTAGTGGCCGCTTGCGGCTTTGCAAAGGGTTCCTGCAAAGCCGCAAGCGGCTATTGCTCTTTATCCTCGCCCGAGAGCATCTCGGGGGCTTGTAGCATTCGCACCGTGTTCTCGACGGGTAGGACTTCCTTGATCTCGTCGGTTCCCGCCACGCCGAGGTCTCTGAACTTTCTCGCGCTGGGCAGCACCTTCGCTTCCAGCGAGCCGACCGCCTTGTTGTATGCCTCGGTGGCCCGGCCCAGGGCCTTGCCGACGCCGTTGATGTGTTCGCCCATGGTAGCCAACCGCTTGTAGAGTTCCTTGCCCAGGTCGCTGATCTGTCGAGCGTTGTCGGCCAACCGCTCTTGCCGCCAGCCGTAGGCGACCGCCCGAAGCAGGGCAATCAGTGTGGTGGGCGTGGCGATGATCACATTCTCATCGACGCCTACTTCAATTAGCGCGGGGTCCTGTTCCAACGCGGCACTGAAGAAGACTTCGCCGGGCAGAAACAGCACGACGAACTCTGGCGTGTGCTCGAACTGGTCGAAGTACGATTTCCGGCCCAAGGCAGTGATGTGTGTCCGGACCTGTCGCGCGTGGTCTTTGAGCTTGGCTGTCCGCGTTTCATCGTCGGTCGCCTCGATGGCTTCCAGATAGGCGCTCAAGGGGGCCTTGGCGTCGATCACCACATTCTGTTGGCCCGGTAGGTGGACGATCATGTCGGGTCGCAGCCGGCCTTCGTCGGTGTCGGTGCTCTGCTGCTCGTGGAAGTCGCAATGGTCGAGCATCCCGGCCATCTCGACCACGCGTTTCAATTGCATCTCCCCCCAGCGACCGCGAACCTGCGGCCGTCGCAGGGCCTTCACGAGGTTCGACGTTTCGCTGCGAAGTTCCTTTTGACTCTCCAGCAGCGAGCCCACCTGCTCGCGCAGTCCGTGATAGGCCCCTTCGCGGGCCTTTTCGATTTCGCGAATCTTCGTATCGACCTTGTCCAACGACTCGCGGACCGGCTTCATCAACTCGCCGATGGCCTGTTGACGCTTGTCGAGATCACCCTTGGCCGACTCCTGATACTTGCCGAGCGTGGCCTTGGCCAGATCGAGAAACGACTCGTTGCTGCTCTTCAACGCGTCGGAGGCCAGGGCCTTGAAGGCGTCGGTCAGCTTTTTTCGGGCTTCGTCGAGGATGGCCAGCTTTTCCTCGGTCTGCTTGCGTTCCTGCTGGAGTGTCGTCTCCAACTTCACAGCCTGTTGTCGGAGCTGCGTTTCGACCATCTGGTACTCGCGGGCCTGCGACTGCAGTTGGCGATGTTTGGCGTGCAGATCCTCGACGGTCTGATGCCCGGCGTCCAGGCGAACCCCCAAGACGGCCAATTGGGCCTCGGCCTCGCTCTTGGCCCGGTCATGGGCGTGCTGGACTTTCGTCCTCAGCAGCAGCCACACAAATCCGGCGCCGAGGATCAGCCCGATCAGCAACATGGCAATGGGGAGTATGTACTGCATGGTGAAAACCCGATATTATGATGACCGTCTGAGGTTTCGACCGAAGTTTGGCAGATTGCCCGGCCCAAGGCAAGTCCCCACCCAGACGGGTTGACAAACCGGGGGATCAATTCGTAACCTTAGATGGAAGCGTTTTGGGCTTCGAAATCGAGTGAAAAACGGGTCCCAGCCACAAGGAGTAAAGCATGGCCATCGTCTATCGAGTCAATATGTCGGATTTGTCGGTCCACAGCGAAGAGACGGCACCCGAGTCGGGCGGTCGGGGATTGACCTCGGCGATCGTGGCCAAGGAGGTCCCGGCAAGCTGTCATCCGCTCTCGGCCGAGAACAAGCTGGTGATCGCCCCGGGCATGCTCAGCGGGACCGGGGCCCCGTGCAGCGGGCGGCTCTCGGCCGGGGCCAAGAGCCCGTTGACCGGCACCATCAAGGAGAGCAACTCCGGCGGCCAGGGGGCCATCGCCCTGGCGATGCTCGGCATCGGGGCTATCATACTTGAAGGCATGCCCGAGAAAGGGAAGCTCTATCGCCTGACGGTCACCAAGAACGGCATCGAGATCGACTCGGCCGACGATCTGGCCGGGCTGGGTAACTACGATACGGTGGCTAAGCAGTTCGAGCAGTTTGGCGACAAAGTGGTCTGCATGAGCATCGGTCAGGCCGGCGAGATGTGTGCCTTGGCAGCCAGTATCGCGATCACCGACCCCGAAGGCCGACCCACGCGCCATTGCGGTCGCGGTGGATTGGGGGCCGTCATGGGGAGCAAGGGCGTGAAGGTCATCGTGGTCGACACGACCGGCGGCGAGCGACCCAAGCCGGCCGATCCCGAGAAGTTCAAGGCGGGGGTGAAAAAGTTCAACGCGGCACTGAAGGGCCATCCGATCACCGGTGAAGGGCTGCCTACGTACGGAACCAACGTGTTGACCAACTTGATCAACGCGGCCGGGGCCTTCCCGACGCGTAACTTCAGCGAGGGCCAGTTCGAGGGCGCCGAGGCCATCAGCGGCGAGCGGCAACACGACATCATCCTCGAACGGGGCGGCAAGATCGCCCATGCCTGCCACAAGGGTTGCACGATCAAGTGCTCGCGAATCTACGTCGACGAAAAGGGCGAGTACGTCACCAAGGGACCCGAGTACGAGACGGTTTGGGCCCATGGCGCCGACTGCGGCATTGCCGACCTGGACGCCATCGCGAGGATGGACCGCATAGATGATGACTTCGGGCTGGACACCATTGAACTGGGCGCTACGATCGGCGTGGCCATGGAGGCGGGCCTTATCCCGTTCGGCGACGCCGAAGCGGCCATCGGCCTGTTGGAAGAAGTGGGCAAGGGAACCCCGCTGGGGCATCTGATCGCCTCGGGAGCCGAAGTGTTCGGCAAGGCGTACGGTGTCTCGCGGATTCCCACGGTCAAGGGCCAGGCCATGCCGGCTTACGACCCCAGGGCGACCCAAGGCATCGGCGTGACCTACGCCACCTCGACCATGGGTGCCGACCATACGGCCGGTTACTCGATCACGGCCAACGTGCTGGGAGTCGGCGGGACCGTCGATCCGCTGAAACCCGAGGGGCAGGTCGAACTGAGCCGCAACCTGCAAATCTCCACCGGCGCGATCGATAGCTCGGGCTTGTGCCTGTTCGTGGCCTTTGCCGTGCTGGACGACCCCACGGCCTTGGAAGGCATTTGCGAGATGCTCAGCGGTTTCTACGGCCGCGAGTTCACGGCCGACGACTTCCTGCAAATCGGCAAGGACGCCTTGGCCGCCGAGCGACATTTCAACGCCGCGGCCGGCTTCACTGCGGCCGACGACCGCTTGCCCGACTTCTTCAAGAAAGAGAAACTGGCCCCGCACGATGTGACGTTCGCCGTGGCGGACGAGGAGCTCGACACGGTCTTCAATTTTGTGCAATAGACCATGCCTGAAGTCCGAGTGAATGTGTACACGACGTTGCGGCAGTTCGTCGGCGGGAAGCCGTCGGTCGACGTTGACGTCGAGCCGGGGCAGTCGATCGGGCAAGTGCTCGAGGAGTTGGGTGTGCCGACCGACCACACCCGCGTGATTTTTCTCAACAGCCGCGCCGCCGGTCTACAGAGCACCTTGCAAGGCGGCGAGCGGGTCGACGTTTTCCCGGCTATCGGCGGTGGGTGAGAAAAATGTCGGGCAAGCCCGACCGCTAAACGGTTAGTTCTGTTGCATCCGGTCGGCCTTTTGTTGCGACTCGTTGGCGATCTCGGGGATGGGGCGATCGGTGTTGATCGTCTCGAGCACCATTTGGTCGATCACGGTGGAGAGCTCGACCCAGTTGGTCATACGGGGTAACTCTCGGGCATGGTCGTGGAGCGTTTCCAAGCGATTGTAGTACGGAATCATTCGGTTCACTTCTTCATCGGTCCACGTCGACTTGCGGCAACCGATCACGCCGTCGAGGGTTCGCAGCTTGTCGTTTTCCCGGCTCATGCAGTGCCGCAGGAAACGGTAGGCCACGTCTTGATGGGGGCTGCCGGCGGCGATCGTTAACATCCAGTAGCTGTTCAGCGAAACCGCGACCTCGCCCGGGCCGCAAGGAATCGGGGCGATGGCTACCTTGCCTTTCACTTGCGAATCCTCGCTCGTCTCGCAGACGGCGGCGAACCCGAACCAGTTGACCATCATGACCACCTCGCCGTGGCAGAATGCCTCGCCGCTCTCGACGGAATTCAACGCGCGACATTTCGGATGCACGGCGAACTTGTTGCCCAGGATCTGGCGATAGAAGGTCAAGGCTTCGATCATTTCCGGCGTGTTCAGTTGCATCTGTCCGGCATCATCGAACAGTTCTCCGCCACGACTCCATAGTTGCAGGCAGATGTCGTAGATCGTGTTGTGCCCGTCCGGATAGGCGGCAAACACGGTCCCGTAGAGACGTTCTTCGGGACGGTTGAGGAACTCGGCCACCCGGGCGAATTCTTCCCAGGTCTTCGGAACGGCCAGGGGATGGCCAGACTTCGCCAGGTAGGCCTTCTGCAGAATTTTGTCCTCGAACACATCGGTGCGATAGATCAGGCATTCGGGCCCGTCGTGGTAGGGCAGACCGATCACCGCGTCGCCGAACCGCTGTAGCCGCAGCAAGGACTCGGTCCATCCGTCGGGGTAGTCGTCCGGCGTGTTCTCGGCCATGTAAGGCGCCAGGTCGAGCAAGGCATCGCTCTGGTGGGCCTCGGCCAGCCAGTCCGTATTGATGAAAGCCACGTCCCAGTCGCCGCTTTTGAGTCCTTCTTTCTCGAAAAGAGTCTCGTACAGCGGATGATGGTCCATCGAGACGGCATCGAGCTGGAGCTTGCAGCCGGATTCCCGCTGAAACGACTCCCATTCGCGCCCGATGGCCTGGCTGAAGGGCTCGAACTCTCGGATGGCAATTCGCAATACTTTCTGGCGATCGAGCGGGTTTTCCACGTCGGTCTCCTTGCTGGCGTGGGTTGAGTCGTACGGCTGCAGGCCGCCGCATCCGGGAGCGAACAGCAGCAGCAAGTACGCGGTGTGAAGCCATATCCGTCGCATGCCGCATTCCTCTTGCATGGACCCCTTCGACCGCCCGCCAATCTGGCCAACGGCCGATTCACCCGGCAGTATGGTGTTTCTTTGCTGCCACGTCAACTCGTCCCAGATGGACAGATGCCCATTTGCCCCTTGACCTTGCGGAAGTTCGGCCCTAGACTCGGCGCCTGGACGCGTGTTTGTGTGTTTCGTCGATCAAAGGACCATGTGGTGAGCGAACTGGCGGAGTACGATTACGAGTTGCCCCGACATCTGATTGCGCAATCTCCCGTGCCAATCCGGACCGATGCGCGTCTGATGGTGGTGGACCGAAAGACCAATTCCTTGGCCCATACGCACGTGCGCGACCTGCCGGAACTTCTTCTTCCGGGCGATTGCCTGGTGATTAACGACACGCGTGTGGTTCCGGCCCGGCTGGTGGGCCGTCGCGGCCGGACGGGTGGTCGCTGGGAAGGGCTGTTTCTGGAGGTCGACGCTCAGGGCGTCTGGCGCGTGATGTGCAAAACGCGGGGAAAACTCACCGCCGGCGAGTCCATCCTCTTGGCCGATCCGACCGGACACGAAGACCTCGAGTTGACCCTGCTTGCCCGGCAAGAGGGAGGCACTTGGGCCGTGATGCCAAAATCCGACGAAGAGACCTTCGAGTTGTTGGAGCGCGTGGGCCGGGTGCCGCTGCCGCCGTATATCCGCAAGGGCGAAATGGTTTCGTCCGACCGGCAACAGTATCAAACCGTCTACGCCGAAAAACCCGGCGCCGTGGCTGCCCCTACGGCCGGTTTACACTTCACGAAGCCTCTGCTGGATCGACTCGAGCAACAAGAGGTCGACATTTGCCGCTTGACGTTGCACGTCGGGCTAGGGACGTTTCGGCCCGTGACGGCCGACCGGCTGGCCGATCACCAGATGCATAGCGAATGGGGTTGCCTCGGGCCGCAAAGCGTCGAACAACTCAACGCCTGTCGGCAACGCGGCGGCCGAATCATCGCCGTCGGCACCACCTCCGTCCGAGTGTTGGAAACGGCGGCGGCCGACGGGACGCTCCGTCCGTTCTCCGGCCACACCGATCTGTTCATCCGTCCGCCCTACCGGTTCCAAGCGGTCGACGCCATGCTGACCAACTTCCACTTGCCGCGAACGACCTTACTGGTGCTGGTCCATGCGTTTGGCGGAAAAGAACTGATCCAGAGAGCCTATCGCGAGGCGATCCGCGAGGAGTACCGCTTCTATAGCTATGGCGACGCGATGCTGATTCTTTAGAGTACGTGTGCCGTTAAAATGGCGTCACACGTTCGTCGTTGACCGGCTGGTCGAACGAACTCGCAACGGCCATTGGCTCGTTGCACGGCGACTCAGTGGCCGAGCCAACCAGGGTCGTCTGCTTGGCGCCTTTTGCCCCGATGTCGTAGCCGTAATCGTGCAATTCCATCCACAGGCAGAAGATGGCGATCAGGATGGCCAACAGAGCCACTCCGAGCATGACCGTGTAGGGCTCGGCATTTGCAAGGACCTCGAAGATCCGACTCGGTTCCTTGTGCGGCCTGCCGTCGTCGATGGGCCGGTCGTCGTCACGGGAATCTTCCTCGGGCTGCTCTTCTTCCAACGGGGCGGGCGCTTCTTTTGCCTTCTTGCCTTTGCGTTTCTTCTTCCCCCGGCCAAAAAGCCCTTTCTTCTTTTTCTCCGGCTTTTCGTCGAGATCGGCGACCTCCGAAGAATCGACCTCGCCTAGCTGCTGGTCCAGGGGTCCCATTTCCTCGAAATCGGGCTGTTGGCCTTCGTTGTCCGACACGGCATTTTCTCCGCAACAGGTCGTTGGTTGACTTGGGATCGGGGGTTAGCTTGGGATCGGGCGGGAGCAATATGCGGGCCCGTTCACCCAGATGATCAATTATAGCTGCGAGCTTTGCGTCTCGCCACAGGAAACTTGCCCCGAAGGGGTGGGGCGTGCTGAAATGGCTTGGTGTTATTTGCGGCCTTGGCCAGCGACTCGCCCTACCCAGGATACCTAGATTCCCATATTAGACAGGAATACCTGTCGCTGCAACCCACCCGCAATGGTGGGTTGAAAATTTCTCGCCGGGGATTGACGAAGTGGTTGACAATAATCTCAGATGTGATAGAATCAGGGTCATAGACGTGAGAACTGGGGGGCCATTTCCGGCCTCTCTATCGACCAACCCAAACGACGAGGCAGCGCAAGCGCCATGGCGCAACTTAAGACGACGAAGTATTGCTTCGTCGCGCGCTGGCGGTGTCGGTTGGTATCTTGACGCGTTGGCTTCAGCCGATCTACCGCGTGTGCCCGATGAATCTTTCCGGTGAATCCTGGTCGCTGGATTGGGTTTTCCGCTTCGTCGAAGTTGTTCTGGTGGGCTAAAGCCCCTTTGGTCGCCACACGAGTTACCCCGAGATATCACTTTTTTCTTGTCAAGAAAGACGAGAGCCGTGTTCCACAACCGATTTGGAAAATGCATCGTGGTCTTGTTCACGTGTTTCTTCGCCGCGGGCACGGTCCGCGCGGAGAACATCTTGATCGACATGGTCACGGTCGGCAATGCGGGAAACGCAGCTTTCACGACCGGTTTCGGTGCGGTGGGTTACGAGTACCAAATCGGCAAGTATGAGGTCACCAACGGTCAGTACGCCGCGTTTCTCAATGCGGTGGCGGCTGATGACACCAATGGTCTTTATAACCCGCTGATGGAGAGCGGTTGGAACGGCATAGGAGGCATCGTCCAAGAAGGATCGGCAGGGAGCCATACCTACTCGGCTCGGGTTGGCCGCGAGAACCGTCCGGTCATTTACGTGGATTGGTGCGATTCGCTGCGTTTCATGAACTGGCTGCACAATGGTCAGCTCGCCGGCGTCCAGGATGGGGGCACAACCGAGAACGGTGCGTACGACTTGGCGGCGGGTGCGCTTGCGGTGAGGAATCCCGACGCCCGCTTCTTCTTACCCAGCGAAGATGAATGGTACAAGGCGGCCTATTACAAGGGCGGCGGCACGGACGCGGGATACTGGGAGTTCCCCACGCAAAGCGACATGGCTCCAAGCAGCGAGCCCCCGCCCGGAAGCGGCGGCAGCAATGGGTCGGCAAACTATTATAACGGGGGCTTCGCGGTCGGCGATCCCGACTACCTTGCCGACGTGGGATCGTACTTGACCTCCGACAGCCCTTACGGCACGTACGATCAGGGCGGTAACGTCTGGGAATGGAACGAGTCGCTCATGCCCTTGGATTTCCGAGGCCTCCGCGGCGGTTCGCTCTTCAGCCTCTCGCAAGACCTGCAGGCATCGAATCGTGTCAACTACGATCCGTTGACCGAATACAACGACGTCGGCTTTCGCGTCGGGGCCGTGGTTCCCGAGCCCGCCTCGCTGGTCATGCTTCTCTGTGGCGCCGGGTTCCTAGTGTTCTGGCAGCGGGCGTTGTGGCAGTGGCGACGTCGCCGATAGGGGTCGACGAACTCTTAGCCTTCTTCAGCCGTGGTCTGAATCCGACCACATGGCCAGCCGCTCGGGCAATTGATCGGGGCGAGCCGTACCGGTGGTGGCGAGTTGTTCGACCGTGATCGAGGCCACCAGATTACCCAGCAGGGCCGCCTCGGGAAAGTCGGCCCCGGCCGCCAAGGCCAGCACCGCGGCGGCCGTCACGCTATCGCCCGCTCCTGTCGGATCGGTCGGCCCGTCAAGCCGCACCGTGGGCACCCACGTCGGCTCGGGATCGCTAACCATGATCCCCCGAGCCCCGCAGGTGGCAAACACGGCAGCCCCGTTTTCCACTCGCAAACTAGGCAGAACTTGCCGAAGCTCGCTCAGGTCGACCCGATCCTCGGGCAGCGGATTCTCCTGGCCGAGGGCCTCGAACTGGTTGGGCTTGATCACGACGTTGCGAAACTGGCGGATCCGGCGCCGGCTATCACCCCAAAAGGTGATTCGTGGAAATCGCTTTGCTCGATCGGCCAGTGCCTGGCGAACCATAGTTGTCACGACGCCGCAATCTTCTTCCTCGACCTGATCCATGGCGATCACCGCATCGACGCCGGGTAACACCGCGTCGAGCGAATCGACAAGCTGTTGTTGTAGGGTCGGCGAGGTTGGCTGGCGGTTCTTCGTGTCGTATCGTTGATGTTCGCCCTCCAGGCCGGGGATGGTCCGGTCGCGTGGTTTCAAATAGGTCGGCGTCATCCGCTGGGGATCGCGGTGGAGATGGTCCGTATTGCAGTCCAGCGCGGTCAGATCCTTGCGCAATTCGTACGACTCGCCGTCGTCGCCGGTGAACCCGATGGCAAACACGGTCCCCACTCTCAGCGAGGCCAAATTGCAGACGACGGTCCCGGCGGCACCCGGAGTGTGCCGGACGGCAACGACCTGATGGGCCGTCTTGCCGGTTTCTATGCTGAGCTGGGCCAACGACGGATCGACGTCAAGGTACTTGTCGAGGAAGAAATCCCCCACTACGGCAACCCGCAACCGAGGGAATTGCTCGGTCAGTTCGGCGAGTCGTTCGGAAGAGAAGCCCCGGAACGTCTTCATCGGTCGGCCTCTGCTATGATCCGGTCATACAGCGCGGGCACGGTCTGTTGATGGTCGCCTTGGACGTAATAGCTTTCGCCGCCATCGGCCACGGTTCGAACCAGAATCGTCTTGTAGGGGCGGAAGTAATAACGGGGATCGGTCTTCTCGGCCTCGCTCTGCAACTGATCCCCCAGGTCCTGCAGATCGAAGACGGCCGTGGTGAAACGGCCGAGGGTCTGCCCTTCCTGCAGAGCCACGTTTCGGGCCATGGCCAGCGCTTTCAAATAGACCTCGGGCCCCATCACCGCCGAGCCGAGGTTCAGAAAGACGCCGCCCTCCAGACGGGTCACGCTTTGTGTGTAGATGAGAAAATCGGTGTATGACGTTGCCCCGGTGGCTGCCGCGTCGAAGTTGGGGTGCTCGTGGATGATGTCCTGCCCGATGGCTACGTGGACCGTCACGGGAATCCCCAAGCGGAATCCGGCGGCCAACACACTGGTTTCTCGGTAAGGAAACGCTTCCTCCTCGATCATCCGCCCGATCGCTTCTCCCAAGCCAATCCCTTCGCGTTGACCGCTCACGGCCGCGTCGTTGATCCGCCCGGTTTCTTTCCACAGGCCGAACTCGCCGGTGCGAACATATCGGGCGACGCTTTCGGTAGTCCCGCCAACCAGGGCCATTTCGAAATCGTGGATCGCACCCGCCCCGTTCAGTGCCAGATGGCTGATCAGCCCCCGTTGCATCAAATCGACCAGCAGCGGCGAGTTACCCGTCTTCAGAACGTGGGCCCCGCAACAGAACATCACGGTCCGCTTCGCCTGCGTGGCCGAAACGATCCGTTCGGCAAGCTTAGGAATCGCCTCGTGCTCAAACGGTTCTCGAGGGTCCTCGGGAAAGACCAGATCGGAGCGGTCCATGTCGTGGACCCGCTCGCTAAGCGGTTTGAGTTGCAATCGATCGCGGTCGAACTTTTCCAGCGGCATTACTCATTCTCCTCCGTCTCACCGAAGAGGTAGCCCAGCAAGGGTTTCCAGTCGCGGAAGTCGGGGATCACCAGATCGGCACCGACGCCGATGAGCCGATCGCGTTTCCAGGGGTCGGGTCGACCGTTGCGTGCCGTTTCGTCGCTGGCCACGGCCACGCCCGTGCCGCCGACCGCCTTGACGTTTTCAATCTCGACATACCCGTCGCCAAAGCCGACCAGGACCGAACCGTCCACGCCGTTTTCGCGCATGATCCGTTCGATCACCATGGCCTTGGAAAACGCCTTGTAGTCGTCCTGGGCCCCGTAGATGTGGTCCCCAAAGTATCGATCCACCCCCAGCAACCGGGCTTCCTCGACGACGTACGGCTGGTCGGTGCCGCTGGCGAGATACAGGGTCACGTTCTTCCGCTGCAGTGCGTCGAGGATCTCGATCGAGCAGGGCACGAGCATCTCGCCCGGCGACGCCGAGCCGTCGCGCAAGGCCTCGCGCCGGCCTTCGATCCGCCGCATCAACAGATCGTGATAGCGTTGCTTATAGACCGCCGGATCTTCCGGGGTGCCACCGCGACGCTCGACCTCTTCGGCCAAGCGGATCATCTGATAGATCGTCTGCTTGCCGGTCAACTCCGTCACGAAATCACGCACCAGCCGCGTAAGTTCCTCGGGCGACTCCTCGCTGCCGGTCGCCTGCAAGACCTCGACCATCAACGGGATCATCACCTCGGGCCATCCTTCGCGGATGAGGCTCAAGGTTCCGTCGAAATCGAACAGAACATGTCGCGGCGGCTCGCGGCGGTCCAACGGCCGGACAACCTCGACGTTCGACTCCGGCAAAAACGACGCGGCAGACATGGGCACACAACTCGGAAACTAGGCAAAAACGTTCAAACTACGAACAAACGATAATCAACGATGGCCGATCTTTCAAGAGGGGTGCCATGGTCCACACTTGTGTGGCCATGTATACCCAGCACGCGTGAAACATGTGCGTTCTGTAGGAGTCGCCTCCTACAAGAACCTCAGCTCGTTCCCCGCTGGGGGCAGTAGAACCAAGTAAAAACGGTTTTTCCGTCACGTTCGTCATTTCATTGGGCGCAGGTTCACGGTAGGGTCATTCTCGGTCTGACGATCCTTTCGGCCGCGGCCGTCCAATTGTAGCAGAAAAGACGCTCGCGCCCGAACCGGCGGGTGTAATCTGTCTGCTCCGCTGGCGCTGTTTTTCGCGTGATTTCGCAGCCTGCCACGGTTTTCCCGGTTGTGTCGATGACGGGATGTTTTCGGAAATCGAAAAGATTACCGCCCGATACTGACAGCATGGAATGCCCTCACTGCTGCGCGAATTCGGTCTACAAGAGTCGGCGAGGAAATGCCCTGCTGGTATTTCCGCTGTCATTGTTCGTCGTTTGCGCGCGATGCCACCGCTGTGGACGGAAGTACTATCGGCGCGGCCTGCTGATCGGGGGAACCCAGGTGCCACCGAAACCCTCGCGACGCGTTGCCGAACGGGTCTATCTAAGAGCCGACCAGCCGCCGCCAGAAGTGGTGTGCCACGGCTGTGTCAGCCGTGCCCGAATCGGGGCGACTTAACCAACTTCACACGGCCGACACGGCCGTGGCACACTCGTGAATAATCCCTGTTAACGGCTCGATGTCTTCGCAGTTCACTCGGACGTGGTCAGCGGGCGGATGGAGCTTTCAGAGAGGCGGAATTTCCTGCGCCCGGTGGGGTGGGGGAAATCGATTGTGGCTTGGCGATTGGCGCCCGCGCCGCTCAGTGCCGCGATCCGGCCCACGCCGTACTTAGGATGCCAGACGACCATGCCCTGTCGAAACACGTCGGGTGAGACGGCCGTTTCGGAAGTTCCTCCATTGGCCAAGTCGGCGGCCGTGGTCAGTGAGGCGGCCAGCGACCCCGTACTTTGCCGGGATGCCGGTGCGGTGGCCGAGAAGACGGGCTCCTCGAAAGTCGGCTCTGAGACAAAGGCTGGTTCGTCGGCCGGCGATTCTACGTCGAGCTCCTCGCGCGGAAGTTCCATCAAGAAGGGGCTAGTGATCGTCATTTTTCGTTGGCCGCGGAAATCGCGATACCGGGCCACACTCAACTGGAGCTCCTCTTGGGCCCGGGTGATGCCGACAAACATCAGCCGGCGCTCTTCCTCCAACTGTCGCGGGTCCTTCGAACTTCGCTCGTGAGGCAACAGCCCCTCCTCGACCGCGATCAGGTAGATCACGGGAAACTCCAGGCCCTTGGACGAATGCAGGGTCATCAGCGTGACCCGATCGACTTGGTCCTCGAACCCGTCCGTATCGTTGACCAGGCTAGATTCTTCAAGAAACGCCTCTAGATGACTATGGCCCGGATGGCGCTCATCGAAATCGCGGGCGACGGTCAATAGTTCTTCGATATTGGCCAGTCGCTGCTGGTCTTCCTCGCTGTCGGAGGCCTTCAATCGTTCCTGATATTCCGTCTCGGAGAGGACCAGGCCGAGGATCTCCTCGATCGGACCCTCGGCGACCGAGACCACGCGGTCGTAGAGCACGACGAACTTGTCGACCAGCGAGGCGCTGCGCTTGCTCAACGAGCGGATCTGACGAGCCACTCGGGCGGCCTCCAGCAGGCTCAGACCATGCGCGGCGCCGTGCTCGGTGAGCCGATCGAGAGTCGTCTTGCCGATTCCCCGGGTGGGCGTATTGATGATCCGCAAGAAGGCCAGGTCGTTCAACGGGTTGTTCAGCAGGTGGAGGTAGCCCAGAACGTCCTTGATCTCCTTGCGATGAAAGAACTCCAACCCCTTGATCATCTGATAGGGGACGCCCACCTCGCGCAAGGCAAACTCGAGGGCCCGCGACAGGGCGTTGACGCGATAGAAGATGGCGAAGTCTCGGGCACGCCGTCGGCCGGAGTGGATGTCGGCGGCGATCCGCGTGGCGATACCCAGGGCTTCTTCCTTATGATCCGGATACATCACCAGCCGCACGGGTGAACCTAGCCCGTTTTCCGTGTAGAGGCTCTTCTCCTTGCGGTGCAGATTATGGGCGATCAGTTGGTCGGCCACGCGAAGAATCCGCTGCGTACTACGGTAGTTCTGCTCCAAACGGACCACCCGAACCTCGGGAAAATCCTTCTCGAAATCGAGGATGTTGTTCAGATTGGCCCCGCGCCAGCCGTAGATCGATTGATCGGGATCGCCGGTTACCGCCAGATTGGGATGATCGATCGACAGCGCCCGGGCGATCGCGTATTGCGCCAGATTCGTATCTTGGTATTCGTCGACGAGAACAAATCGATAACGCTGGTCCAGCGTATGGCGGATTTCCGGGTTCTCGCGCAACAGGACGGCCACGTGCAGCAGCAAGTCGTCGAAGTCGACCGCGTTGCACGAGGTCAAGTAGGCCTGATAGGCCGTGTAGACCTGCGGAACCACCATGCCGAGCAGCGAATCTTGCCGGGGCTTATACTGATCGGGGGAAATCAGGTTGTTCTTGGCCCAACTAATCGCGCCGGCGATCGCATCGGGCGTGACGGCCATGGTCTCGATCTGAAGGTTCTGGATCACTCGCCGCAGCGCCCGGCCCGAGTCGGACGTGTCGTAAATCGAATAATTCTCCCGAATCCCCACCAATGGGGCATACTTCCTCAGCAATTGGGCGCAGAAGCGGTGAAATGTCCCCAGCCAAACCGACCGATCGTCGGCCAGCCGTTCGACGCGGGCGCGCATTTCATCGGCCGCCTTGTTGGTGAAGGTCAGGGCGAGAATTTGGCTGCCCGGGACCCCCTGGCCCAGCAGCCAGGCGATCCGATGCGTAACGACCCGCGTTTTCCCGCTACCCGGGCCGGCAAGGATCAGCAGCGGGCCCTCGAAATGGACCACCGCCTGACGTTGGGCGTCGGTGAGTTCATCGAGTAGGTGATCCAACGGCGATTCCTTAGGGGGTGGCAGGTGCATCCGGTTCGGAAAAGCCCAGTATACTCGTCGGCTCCCGGCGGGGCAGCCCCCGCTGGAGTGTCGTGCGTGGCGTCACTGCTATCGGGAGGGAGGGCAAGAAAAAATGCCGAAAACCTCGATTTCTCGTAGAAAACACTACACGGGGGCGCGGAAATCGGTATACTTGGCGTCACTGGCAGCGCCGGATTATCCCCAGGACGGCGCGTTTTCACTAAACCACAAACTACAATGGGAGGGACCCCATGGGCACGAAGATCCGCTTGCGGAAAAACGACACTCAGGCCACCGACATGGCCGAGAAGTTGGAGATGAGCACCGCCGAGATCGGCCTGTCGGTTCGTACCACCAACTGCCTCGAAGAGCGCGGGATCTTTACGGTCGACGACCTGCTGCACTGCACTCGCGAGGATCTGTTGGGGATCTCGAACTTCGGCGAAAAGACTCTCGATGAAGTCTACCGAGCACTGGAAGGCGTCGGGTTCTTTCGCAAGGCGAAGCGGGAAGAGACCGACCTCGAGCAAGAGTTCGCGATGCAACCCCGCTGAACGCGCACGGAAGAATATAAAGCCGCGACCGTTGGTCGCGCCTGAACGATTATAAAGCCGCGACCGCCGGTCGCGCCCGAATGATGACGTCGCGCCTGAACGATAAAGTCGCGCCCGGCAGCGAGAAGAATGCTTTCCCGCATCTCAGTCTTTCGGCGCGACCACCGGTCGCGGCTTTATAGATTAAAGGATCCACCGTGGCTCGCAGATTCCGCTACTACGAGAAGAAACGAGGCCACCGACGAACCGGGTCGAGGACAGTCGGCAGCGCCGGCGAGTTGTTGTTCTTCGCGCTGTTCTTCCTTGTCGGATGCGGCGCGCTGGCCGCCACGGTCGTCTTCCTCGTCGTTCCCGAATGGCGCGTCAATCATGAGTTCGTCAAAGCCCAATGCGTCGTTCTTGACAAACGCTTGGGAAAGGCCGAAGACGGGCCGGAGATTCACATCAAGTACCGGGCCGAGGGAAAGGATTACGTCACCTGGACGTACGACATTCACGGAGCCTATTCCGGTGGGCTTGCCGGAAAGCAGGCCATCCTGGATCAATTCGTCGTCGACGAAGAGAATCCAAAGACGTACGACTGTTGGTACGATCCGCTCGATCCGCAGAATGCCGTGTTGGTTCGCGGCTACCAATGGTGGGTCTGGCTGGCGTTTCTGTTGCCGATTTCGTTCCTTGTCATCGGCGGCGGCGGGTTGATCTATCGTGTGCTGCATTGGGGGAAATCGGCCGAACGTCGGGCTGTGATGACCCAAAGAACTCAGGGACGCAACCTGCTAGGTGCCAACGGCGCCCAGCGCTCCGAGTTCCCCAACATCCCCGACGAGGGCAATATCACCAACAGCCCGGGCACACGACTAAGATATCGGCTGCCGATCGGCACTTCACCCGGGTGGGCCCTGTTCGGCATTCTTCTGATGTGTGTGTTCTGGAACGGCATCGTGTCGGTCTTCGTGGTCATGGCCGTGCGAGGGCATCTGCGTGGGGAGCCCGACTGGTTCTTGACGCTGTTCACGATCCCGTTCGTGCTGGGTGGAATCGCCTTGATCTTCCTGTTCTTCCGCCAATTGCTGATAACCACAGGCGTAGGGGCCACGCGAGTCGAAATCTCGGCCCACCCGCTGCATCCCGGCCAGCAGTGCCGGTTGTTGGTCTCGCAGTCGGGGCGGCTGAGGGTCAACTCGCTCGACGTGCTGTTGGTCTGCCAAGAAGAAGCCACTTACCGCCAAGGCACCAACACGCGAACCGAAACGCGAGAGGTCTACAGCCAGAACGTCTTTCGCCAAGAGGAATTCGAAGTGCGACCCGGCGTACCCTTCGAGTCGGAGTGCGAGCTATCCGTTCCTGCCGAAGCCATGCATTCCTTTAAGGCCGACCATAACGAGATCCAATGGCGGGTCGTGGTCAAGGGCGACGTGGCCGGCTGGCCCGACTACCGACGCTCGTTCCCCGTGATCGTGCATCCGAGGCAGGGGAGCCAAGACCGATGAATGATCCGACGGTCACGATCCGTTTCGACGAGAACGGCCGCGTATATCAGCCCGGCGAGACGCTTGCCGGCGAATACCGCGTCGAGGGACTTACGCCCGGCCAGATCAAGGCGATCGAGGTCTCCGTCTTGTGGCACAGCGAAGGCAAAGGGGACGAAGACCTGGCCGTGCATGACTTTTGGCGCAGCAGCGCCGAAGACGATTCGCCGATCAAGGAGGTCCGCCGACCAGGGGTCGATGTCGCCAGACCCGGCCGGTTCAGCACCACCTTGCCGGCCAGCCCCTTGAGCTACGACGGGATCATCGTGAAGCTCCTCTGGTGCGTACGGGTTCGCGTATTCCTGCAAACTGGCGGGGAAGTGGTCAACGAGCTGGGATTCCAACTCAGTTGTCTCCCGGCGCCGAAGGCGGTCGTGCCGTGAACCGACAGGGCGATCCGGCCAGGACGGGAAACCCCTTCGCCGCCGCCCGAGTCCGGCCCGGCGCGGTCGAGTTTCTATTTCTCACGGGACAAAGTGCCCGGCAGTTGATCGATCGGCTGCAATCCAACAGTTGGCGGGGACAGATCCTCGGCCCCCATGGCTCGGGCAAGTCGGCCCTCCTGGCCACCTTGCTGCCGAACCTCGAATCGGCCGGGCGACAGCCCGTCCTGGTCGAGTTGCACGACGGCCAGCGCCGCTTGCCCATCGATCTGAAAAAGGCGTTCCAAGAAAGACGCGACGGCGTCCTGATCGTCGACGGCTACGAACAGCTAGGGTTTCTCAGTCGAATCAGAGCAAAACGGTTTTCCCAACGTCACGGACTGGGCCTTTTGGTCACGGCCCATCACCCAGTCGGCCTGCCCGATCTGTTCCACACCAGGGCCGATCTGCCCACGGTCCGAGCGCTGGTCGACCGCTTACTGGCCGGCTATCCCGCCCATATCACCTCAGAAGATGTCGCCGAAGAGTTCGCGTCCCATCACGGAGACATCCGCGAGACGCTATTCGCGCTGTACGACCTCCACGAAGCCCGCAGCAGATGAACGGCTCACCGCCTTTTCCTGTATTTCGCCAGGACCTTGGGGGGGGGGGCAGTATAACCCCTTGACAAAGCCCATCTGGTCGCTTTAGAATCGATCTCGGTAGCTTTGTGAAAGTCGGAACCCCGTGAACCTTTACTAGGATCCAAATCCAACCCGTAACCCTAAGAAGGACATCGAACCATGGACCACAAAATCAAGCGTCGAGATTTCATTCGCACGAGCGTTGCTACGGCCGGGGCTGTTGCCGTGGGTATGCGCGGCAATTTCGTGGCCGCGGACGACGATCAGGAAGCCATTAAGAAGACGGCCAGCTACAATCCCGAAATGGAGTACCGTCGACTCGGCAGTACGGGTATGTGGGTCTCGGCCGTCTGCCTGGGCGGTCACTTCAAGCGGGTGGCCGAAGTCACCGGCCAGCAAATTCCGGCCTACGATATGCCCGCGGACCCCACGGCCGCCGCCGCGCTGATCAAGAACCGGGACGAGGTAATCAGCCGGTGCATGGAAGTCGGTATCAATTACGTGGATGCCTGCACGGAGGGTGAAGTCGCGACCTACGGACCGCTGCTGAAGGGACGCCGCGACAAGATGTATCTTAACATCGGCATGTGGCCGAAGTGCCCGCGCGAACCGCACCTCCGTACGAAAGCCAAGCTCATGGAGGCTCTCGAAATTGGGCTGAAACGAGGGGAAGTGGACTACTTCGACTGTTGGCGTATCGTAGCGGATGACCGGGGCCGACATAGCGAAGCGGACGAGCTGGAGTTCGTTGCCGCCATCGATGAGGCCAAGAAGCAAGGCAAGATTCGCTTCGGCGGCGTTTCTTCGCACGGCCGGGAGTGGCTGAAGCGTTTGGCAGAGACTTACCCCACGAGCTTCCAGGTCATGTGCTTCCCCTATACGCCCCAGACCAAGGAATTGGCCAAGGGTAGCCTTTTCGGAGCTGTCCGAAAACATGATATCGGCACGCTCGGCATCAAGCCGTTTTCCAGCAATTCACTTTTCCTCGGCGCCGAGAGCGACGAAGAAAAGAGTAAGCGGGCGCGAATGACGTTGCGAGAGATCCTCAGCAATCCGGCGATCACGGCGCCGATTCCGGGACTCGCCACGCCTGCCGAGGTGGATAACGCCGCGCTGGCCGTCAAAGAGCCACGCGAGCTCAGTATGATCGAGCGGCGCGAGCTCGACGAAATGACCGCCCGAGTGTATGCCAACCTCGAGCCACAGTACCGCTGGCTCCGCGACTGGGAGTACGTCTAAGCGTCGGTTGAAACGTAGGGTAGACTCCCGTAGGGTGCGTGAAACGCACCACGATGTCTTTGTCTTTGGGACCGGTGCGTTTCGCGCACCCTACAAGCATTGAGGTTCTTAACGTTGTCACAAGAGAATGAGCAGTCAGAACCGGTCGCGAAACGCAAGAAACGGATACCACGCTTGTTCCTGTTGGGCTTCGTCGTGGCGGCTTTTCTCGCCCTGGTTGCGTTTGTTGCGGTGGACCGCGCCATGGGGCCGCTATCGAGCGACGAGTTCTGCGTGAGCTGTCACGAGATGCAAGAGGTCCACGAAAGCTGGACTCTGGCCCATCACCATACGAATCCCAGCGGTGTTAAGGTAACCTGCGTTGCCTGCCATCTCCCGCCGCGTGAGGAGTATGCCGCACATCTGGGAGCCAAAGTATGGGCGGGGGCCAAGGATTTCTGGGTGCATTATTTCGGCGAGTACGACAAGACGGCGGCCCGGGAGCACGTGCTGCAAACGCTTCCGGACGAGTGGTGCATAAAGTGCCACGACAACCTGCTGGGAGTGCCCAGTTCCAAGCCGGTCGGAATCGTGCATGAGGTGGCCCTTAAGCGTGGCCGCAGCGGCGGGCATGGGTGCGTCACCTGTCACGACGCCCTGCACGGCGCCAACGGGCCGACACCGGAACCCAAGGAGTACAAGACGGCCGACAACTCATATTGCCTTGTATGCCACATCAATTTCTATCGTGAGGAATTCGTCGTGGCGCATAAGAAGGCGAACGTGGGTTGCGAGACGTGTCATGGTGCGTCCGACGCCCACGGGTCCGATGAGGATCATACCAATCCGCCGGAAGTCATGTTCAAGAAAGAGGACATCAACGACTCCTGCATGACGGCCGAGTGCCATCCCAAGCCGGATTTGCAGGAAGAGATTGGCCATCGACCCTTCTTCGCCGGAGCGGAAACCGAGCGGGCCTATTGCACCGACTGCCACGGCATGCACAATATCCCCATCCCCAGCCGACACAGAATATGGGACAAGACCACTCGGGAACTGATCTTCCGAGATGGATACTCGACTGGAAGTGGTGGCGGCGGCATGTGATCGATAGAGCGGCAACGTCCTCTCGTTCCCACGCTCTGCGTGGGAACGCACTGCGTGGCCGCTCTGCGGCCGGCTTCGGCGCGACCCTTAACGACGAAGTGAACTCTGCTTCAGCGACGCGGAGCGTCGTGGCATCGCGTTCCCACGCAGAGCGTGGGAACGAGGTTGGTTTTACCCGTGCTGAGTATATCACGCTACCCCAAGGGCGATTCGCTCTGGTGTGCGGGCACAAACCAGTGTGGCGCGGCCAGCG
>SDBV01000794.1_pt1 | contig 45908 bp, 42 predicted proteins | sample 2277081 | NCBI WGS metagenome assembly SDBV01 (sample SAMN10402039, study PRJNA504765) | marine sediment metagenome | isolation source: marine sediment core GS10_PC15, 223 cmbsf | place: Arctic Ocean: Southern Knipovich Ridge | collected 2010
TTATTGAGTAGACATCTGTAGAGTTTAAGATCTTGATTTTCTGCTCTTTTGTCAGCCTTATATTCATAATATTATCCCCTGATTCTAATTGTAACTATTACACATATAACGATTAATTTGCCCATGCGAGGCCTGAAGAATAATAACATTCCATTGATTTATTGACAATGAAAAAATATCGAGCAGAGAACTAACATGTCCCAAAGTGGTAAATGATTTAAAACGGTGTACAACATCCGACAATGACAATGTAGGGGCAATCCCCCCGTGGTTGCCCTGTTTGTATGGTTTGCCCTGCTTGTATGGCTTGTCCCCCTTGCATGGTTTGCCTTTTCCAAATTGTTTCCCGGGCAATCCATTCCCTGCATCGCCTGAGCAAGCCGGGCAGGCCTGTCTACCGTCAGGCAGGCACGGGGGCCTGCCACTACAATGTCATTATTGCATCAAGAAGGATTCTCACGTGAAAACATTATTTTTCTTTCACACTTAAATCTATATGTCGCCCTCATGTACTATGCGGGCTAACCTCCGCCGGAGTCTTTGCTGTCCTCTCCTCGTATACGGAAAGCAAAAAGACCGTAGCAAACGGCTGCGTAAACAGGAATCCTATGAAGACAGAGCCCCCGATTGCCAATAGCCCGATGAATATAATAAACACTGCTATATTATCTACCATATTCCCCTTCATGGTCATTGAATAGCTCTCTTTTATTGCATCTATCAGTCCTGAATTCCTGTCCGTCATAAGCGGCAGTATATAGAGACAGCAGAAAGAAACGGCTATCATAAGAAGTATCCCCGGAAGAATCAGGAGTGCATATCCTATCAGCACAGCGATAAAAACAATAATTCCGAAACCAAACAAAGGGAAAAAGAGCCTCATGTGCGAGAAGAGATCCTGAACTTTTGGCTCACGCCCCTCTCTCATGACCAAAAGAACCGCGTGCATATATCCGGCCATGATAACAGGTGCAAGAATTCCCAGACTAAGGAAAGAAACGATAATCATCACCAGCGTCATAATAATCAGCGACGCAATATTCTTAAGGGTCAAATTCCATGCTGTCTCCAAATGTGCCTTAAAATCCATTCCAATCCTCCCACCTTACTTTTGCCATGAAAATATTATAATGTAAAAGTATAAATGTTTTTTCTTCTTTCTTTTTATTTGAGGGAAGTTTATAATTTTTAAATCACTTATGTTTTAGTTCTTTCTTCTTTTATATATTATTCACATAATTGGGAATTATTAAATAATATGGAAAATCACAAATTAGTACTGCCTGAACACTTGAATCAATTCGGGTATCTTTTCGGGGGGGATCTGCTCAAATGGGTTGATGAATATGCATGGATAGCCGCAAGCCTGGATTATCCGGGATGTAATTTCGTCACAATCGGGCTTGACAAGGTTGAATTCAGGAAGACTGTAAAAAAGGGGACCATACTTAAATTTGTTGCTGAGAAAATAAACGAGGGAAATACTTCGGCCAAGTATTTCATAAGCGTATTCCGCGGCAACAGCAGGGACAAAAAAGATCTGATTTTTTCCACTAATGTAACTTTTGTCCGGATCGATGAGGAAGGGAAGAAAATATCTTTAAATAAATAATTACCCTTCTATTTCCAGGAGCGTCTGATCAAGCGTCTCAGTATCCTCAACATTATATCTCTTCGCATTTCCGTCTATCCTCTTGATCAAGCCTGACAAGACCTTTTTGGGGCCCACTTCAATAAATGTGTCCACACCATTTTGAGCCATAAGCTTTATGGAATCTTCCCATAAAAGAGGATTGTTCAGCTGGCGGACCAGTGAATCCCTGACAACGCCCGCATCTTTCAGAAATGAAGCATCTGCATTATTTACAACCGGGATTTCCGGGTCTTGAATATCAATGCCCTTAAGCAGTTCAGACAGTTCACTCGAAACACCTTCCATCAATTTACAGTGGGAAGGAACGGAGACGGCTAAAGGGACTGCCTTTCTTGCACCCGCATTACCGGCAAGTTTCATTGCCTCTTCTACGGCAGGCTTTTCCCCGGCGATAACTATCTGGCCGGGACAGTTTAAATTCGCGGGAGCAACATATCCGGATTTTACAGTACTGCATACGTCATTGATTACGTCTCTGCCAAGACCGAGTATCGCAGCCATAAGCCCTTTTCCCTCAGGCACTGCTTCCTGCATGAGCCGGCCCCTTTTTTCCGTGAATTTAACAGCGTCTTTAAATGACATGGCACCTGAAGCTGTAATGGCCGAATATTCACCAAGGCTGTGACCCGCCACATAGACAGGGGTTATCCCTTTAGCGGCTAAAACCTTAAACGCCGCATAACTTGCGGTCAAAAGGCACGGCTGAGTTCTAAAGGTCCTGTCAAGTTCTTCTTTGGGACCGTTAAAGCTTAATTCGGCAACATCATATCCCAGGGCATCAGATGCTTCTTTATATATATCTTTTACTTCACTGAAATTTTCATATAAGTCCTTCCCCATGCCGACATTCTGTGAACCCTGTCCGGGAAATACAAAGGCAATCTTCATCTATCTCCCTTTAACCTCTTTGATTTTTTTCGTCAATAACGGAAGGACCTCAAACGCATCGCCGACAATGCCAAAAGTGGCAATATTAAAAATCGGCGCTTCCGGATTCTTATTAATAGCAATAATTACATCGGATGACTGCATGCCTACCATATGCTGTACGGCCCCGGAAATTCCGCAGGCAAAATATATTTTGGGGTTGACAGTCTTGCCTGTCTGCCCTACCTGGTGGCTGTACGGGACCCACTCCTCATCAACCGCGGCCCTTGAAGCGCCTACAACTCCGCCCAATGCCTCAGCCAGCTCCTCTATCAATTTAAACCCTTTTTCTCCTCCCATGCCCCTTCCTCCGGAAACAATAAAATCCGCTTCGTGAAGGTTAACACTGATCCCTGATGCCTCTTTTACAAATTCCAGGACCTTTGTCCTTGAAGTAACACTGCCGGCATCAATATTTATAACTTCACCTTTTCTCTTTTCATCATATATCCCCTTTTTCATAACCCTCGGCCTGACAGTCGCCATCTGGGGCCTGTAATCGGGACAGAGTATTGTAGCCATGATATTGCCGCCGAACGCCGGCCTGACCTGGAGAAGGTTCTTTGTTTCACTCTCTATCTCCAGTGAAGTGCAGTCTGCTGTGAGCCCTGTCCTCACCCTTGCGGCTACACGCGGGATAAAGGACCTCCCGATCGGTGTGGCTCCAGCAAGAACAATTGACGGTTTATATTCGTTAATAATATTTGAAAGGACATCGCTGTACGAATCATCATTAAATTTCTGGAGGGAGGGGTCACTGCAGAACAATACTTTATCCGCCCCCCACTTTATTAATTCCTGGGCCTCCGATTCACTGGCCCCCATAAGCACTGCCATGAGTCCGGCACCAAGTTCATCCGCCAGCCTTCTTCCCGCACCAAGCAATTCATATGAAACTGAGGCGATCTTGCCCCTTCTCTGCTCCGCAAAAATCAGCACGTCCTTGTAATCTGCAAACTTTGTCCCCGTACGGCTTTTTGCCGTTTCAGGTTCAGTATCTATTATAGCGCCTTCAGGACAGACCGACAGGCAGTTCGTGCAGGCATTACAGTATTCATTGATGACGGCTTTTTCGTCTTTGATTTCAATCGCATCAAAAGGGCATGATTCCAGACAGGCCTCACAGCCCGTACATTTATCAAGCTGGACTATTATAGACATTTAATTCCCCTCAGTTCCTTCACTAGTTTATCCACCTGTTCCTCCGCTGTCCCCTCAATCATCTTTCTCTCGGCTTTTGTTTCAGGAGCAAAAATATTCTTAACCTGTGTGGGAGAACCCTTCAACCCAAGATTGTCCTCCTCAGCTCCAATGTCCGCCATCCCCATCTTTTTTATCTCCGCTTTTTTGGCTGCCATCTTTCCTCTCAACGACGGCATTCTCGGCTGGTTCAGCTCTTTAACGACTGTAAGCAAAACCGGCAGCGATGACTCGACAACATCATAACCTTCGTCCATCATCCGCTGGACCCTGATTGAAGTGCCACTGACTTCCTCTATTTTTCTGATATAGGAAACATGCGGGATGTTAAGGAATTCGGCAGTTTCAGGGCCGACCTGCGCCGTGTCACCGTCAATTGCCTGTTTACCGCAAAAAACGACGTCGGCCCCCAGTTTTTTTATTGCCTTTGCAAGGGTATAAGAAGTTGCCCATGTATCGGATCCTGCAAATGCCCTGTCTGAAAGCAGCACCACTTCATCCACCCCCATGGATACGGCCTCTCTTAAGGCAGTTTCCGCCTGGGGCGGCCCCATTGTCAGCGCCGTTACCTTTCCGCCGGTCTCTTCCCTTATCCGGATTGCTGCTTCAATTGCATGAAGGTCAAAAGGGTTTATGATACTCGGAACACCCTCTCTCATAAGGGTATTAGTCTCAGGATTAATCCTTATTTCCGCTGTGTCAGGCACCTGTTTTATGCAAACAATAATATTCACTTTATATTCATCCTCCTGAAATTTCTAATGAGAAAATAACAAGACAAAAAATTGATATGTATTATACGATATTAGGTTCGAACAGGTAAACCCTGTTTCTTTCAAAATGGGGAATTGGAGTCATGTAGTGATCCGCCGTATTTATTATTTTCTTTTGGCAGTCTCTTTTACCAGCGCCTGGCCGATAACATTTCTTTGTATCTGGTTTGTCCCTTCATAAATCTGGAGGATCTTGGCATCACGCATCATCTTTTCAGCGGGGTACTCCCTCATATATCCGGACCCGCCCATTACCTGCACCGCATCGACCGTAACCTTCATTGCAACATCCGTTGCAAACAGTTTTGACATGGCGGATTCCTTTGATATATCCTTTGTATTGCTGTCAACAAACCTGGCAACCGCGTATACCAGGGCCCTCGCAGCCTCAATCTGCGTTGCCATATCCGCAAGCATGTGCTGAATAGCCTGAATACTTATGATAGGGGAACCGAACTGGTGCCTCTGTATTGCAAAATCCGCAGCAGCATCTAATGCTCCCTGAGCAACACCTACACCCTGGGCGCCGACACCGACCCTGGATTTATCAAGGGTCTTCATTGCAACAATAAAACCCATTCCGGGTTTTGATATAATGTTATCTTTTGGAATGCGGCAATTCTCAAACACGAGTTCTCTCGTTGATGATGACCGAATTCCCAGCTTTTTTTCTTTCTTTCCAAAAGTGAAACCCGGGGTGCCTTTTTCTACAACAAACGCCGACGCTCCCCTTGGCCCTTTGGCTTTATTCGTAATTGCAATAATAGTATAAATCTCGGCATCACCGCCATTGGTTATCCACTGTTTTGTACCGTTAAGGACATATTCATTCCCTTCGAGTTTGGCGGTAGTCTGGACACCGGAAGCGTCACTGCCCGCATTGGCCTCTGTAAGTCCGAATGCGACAAGATTCTTTCCTGAAGCTATGTCGGGAAGATACTTTTTCTTCTGCTCCTTTGTGCCATAAAGAAGGATCGGGTATGTTCCGAGTGCATTCGCGGCGAATGTTGTCGATACGCCGAGGCAGGCCCTGCTTAATTCCTCGATTGCTATTGAGAGTTCCAGACCTCCCCTTCCGAGCCCGCCGTATTCCTCGGGGATATAAATACCGAAAAAATCCGACTGGGCAAGCGCTTTCATAATTTCCCATGGGAACTCTTCCTTTTCATCAAGCTCCGCTCTTACCGGCATAACTTTCTCGTCTGCAATCTGTTTTGCAAGGTCTCTTATCATCAACTGCTCTTCGTCCAGGAAATAGTCCATCTAATCCTCCCAATTTTTAACTATATTCTAATCTCAAATCTAAATTACAAGATAAAATGTATTATCATTTATATGCAGCAGATTACAATAATCAAATCCTGAATATCAACTGTTTTCACCACCTGATCAACGCCGATCCCCAGGTGAGTCCGCTCCCGAAAGCCTCCAGAAGGACATAATCGTTTTCTTTGATACGTTCGTTTCTGACAACCTCGTCAAGAGCTATAGGTATCGACGCGCTCGAAGTATTTCCATATCTTTCAAGATTAACCGCAACCTTGCTCATCGGCAGTTTGAGCCTTTTGGCGGTCGCACTTATTATTCTGAGATTTGCCTGGTGGGGAATCAGCATTGCAAGTTCAGAAGCTTTTATATTATTTTCCTTCAATGTATCTACAACAAGCTTTTCAAGTGTTCTGACAGCAACTTTAAATGTTTCGTTCCCCTTCATTCTAATATAGTGCATCTTATCTTTTATTGTCTTTGAAGTCGGAGGATTATTTGAACCTCCTCCGGGCAGACAGATAAAGTCCCACTGTTCCCCGTCAGAATAAATATGCGTTGATAAAATCCCCCTTTTACCTTTTGCCGGTTCAAGCACGACAGCACCTGCCCCGTCTCCGAATAACACGCATGTTGTCCTGTCCTTCCAGTCGAGGAACCTGGAATTTACTTCCGACCCGACAAGGAGTACTTTTTCGGCAGAACCGCTTCTCACAAAACTGTCCGCCACGGTAAGTCCATATATAAAGCCGCTGCATGCCGCATTAAGATCAAATGCCCCGGCATTTCCGGCCTTAAGTTTCTTCTGGAGAATTGATGCCGTTGAAGGCATAGGCATATCACCGCTTATCGTTGCAACTATTATCAAATCCAGGTCCTTAGGCTTTATTCCAGCTGCGTTCAACGCCTGTTTTGAGGCCTCAAAGCAAAGGTCGGAATTTGTCTCAGTCTTGCCTATGATCCTGCGTTCCCTGATACCGGTCCTTTCAATAATCCACTCATCTGATGTATTAATTTTCTTTTCAATATCAGAGTTTTTGAGAACTTTTTTCGGCACATAAGAACCGGTCCCTGTAATTCTACTTCTCAATTCCAACCGCCTTTTTCCCGGAAATTCCTTTTTTGAACTCCATTGAGATGCTATCCAGGATACCCTTACTGTGAATACCGCCGGCAACTTTAACAGCATTTTTTATGGCCTTGGAAGTAGAGCGTCCATGGCCTATAATACATGGTTTACTGATACCCAGAAGCGGCGCCCCTCCGTACTCTGAATAGTCCATTCTCTTCCTGAAGTTTTTGAATGACTTCTTGAAAAATAAAGCTCCGATCTTTCCGGAGACCTGATCCACTATTTCTCTCTTCAATAATTTCGCGAGTGTTTCGGCCAGTCCCTCGCTGACTTTAAGGACGGTATTGCCTACAAAACCGTCACACACGACAACATCGGCCTCCCCCGAGAATATATCCTGTCCTTCTATATTACCGATAAAGTTCATCCGGGAATCCTTTATCTGTTTAAATGCCTCTTTTGTAAGCTCATTGCCCTTTGCGTCTTCTTCGCCGATACTGAGAAGCCCGACTTTGGGACTTTTCTGTTTAAAAACAAACCTCGCATAGGCTTCACCCATTATCGCAAACTGATACAGGTGGACCGGTTTGCAGTCAACATTAGCCCCGGCATCAAGCAGGACAAAATGATGTTTCAGCCCTGGCATGATGGTAGCTATTGCCGGCCTTTCAACACCCGGAAGTTTTCCCAGTACAAGAAGGGCCGTGGCCATCACTACCGCGGAATTGCCCGCACTGACCATAGCATCAGCTTCATTTGACTTAACAAGGTCAACTGCCACCCTTATCGAAGAATCTTTCTTACGCCTTAATGCCGCAAGCGGTTTTTCATCCATCTCCACAACCTGCGATGCATGTTTGATACTGATTGGAAGGCCTGACCATCCCCTTTTATCAAGCTCGGATTTAATTTCCTTCTCATCTCCTACGAGAATAACTGAAATATCTTTATCCTCATTTACTGCTTCAATAGCACCTTCAACAGTCGAGACAGGAGCATAATCTCCTCCCATTGCATCAAGAGCTATTCTCATACAGTCTCTTTTTCAATAACTTCGAGTATCTTTTTCCCGTTATAACTTCCACAGCTCATGCAGACCCTGTGAGGAAGTTTCGGTTCCTTGCATTCCGGGCAAAGAGTTACATTCGGCATACTGATCTTCCAGTTTGCGCGTCTTTTGTCTCTTCTTGACCTTGAATGTCTAGAAGTTGGATTTGGCATTTCTACTCCTTTCTATTCTTCATTGATTCCCTGATTTTTTTAAGAGGAGCCAGTCTCGGGTCAACTTCTTCTGTCCTGCATTCACATGGTCCCTTATTATAATTCTTACCGCACTCCGGGCAGATCCCCCGGCATTCCGGTCCGCATAAGGCCTTCATGGGAACAGACAGAAGCACCTGCTCCTTAACAAGCTCTGAAATATCCATTTCATTATTACTGTAATAACTGAGATCCAGTTCACTGCCTGAAAGCTCTTTTTCGCCCTCGGCCTCTCTCTCCTCCGCGGGATTATACTCTTCCCGAAAAGTTATATCCAGAGGATACGGAAAGTTTTCCAGACAACGGCTGCAATTCAGCGAAACAGATATCTTTACTGAACCTTCAACTAAAACTTTTTTTCCTATTTTCAGGATCTTTATGAATACTCCTGCAAGATCCGGTTCCTGACTGTCGTTTATGGAAATCAACAGGTCGAACTCCTGCTGAATTCCATCCTCAGGAATATCGCTAACATTCAATCGCATATCAAAGACCTTATACACCAAATTAACTTATAATTATAAGGAGTGTATCTATTTCTTGTCAATTAAATGCCGAGAGAAACGGAGGTTTAATTAAATCTGTGCATAAATTCGGCTTCTCTGTCCGTCATTCCCGAAGTCCTTAATCGGGAATCCAGAACCTATTGAAAAGACTGGATTCCCGATTAAGGACTTCGGGAATGACAAAAAAAATAATGGCAATTTATACACAGAAACTACTTAAATCTACGAAAATTCAAATCTCATGCTTATATCAGCAGCCGGAGCTGAGTGTGTAACAGCACCGACAGATATCAGATCCACCCCGGTCTCCGCAACTTTACGGACATTCTCCAGATTCATATTTCCTGATGCCTCAATTAATATATCAGGCTTCCCGCTGCGTATAAGATCAACTGCTTTTTTTATCCTGTCAGGAGTCATATTGTCAAGCATTATAATGTCTGTGCCGGCTGACATTGCCTCCTTTACTTCCCTAAGATTCTTCACCTCTACTTCTATCTTTACCAGGTGGTGGGCCCCTTTCCGGGCTCGTGCCACAGCTTTCTGTATTCCTCCAACAGCAGCAATGTGGTTGTCCTTAATCAATATCCCGTCAAAAAGGCCAAAACGGTGATTATCCCCTCCTCCGGCCCTTACAGCGTATTTATCAAAGAATCTGAGACCGGGGGCGGTCTTTCTGGTGTCTACGATCTTTGTCCCCGTGCCCTTTACTTCTGCCGCATATTTACCGGTGAGTGTTGCAATGCCGGAAAGCCTCTGCAAAAGGTTAAGCGCTGTTCTTTCAGCCATCAGCAGACTTTCCGTTCTTCCCTTGATTTCCGCAATAACAGCTCCTGACCCGGCCCTGCTCCCTTCCTTTTTAAGAGATTTGAACTTTATGCCGGAATCTACTAATTTAAAGACCCTTTCTGCAAAAGGAAGGCCTGCCAGAATAAAACTGTCTTTAGCGATCAGGATGGAGTTTGAGACATGATTTTTACTTATCAGAGAGGATGTTGTAATATCGCCGTTGCCAATATCTTCGTTGAGGGCAATTTTAAGGATTTTATCAACATAGTTCCAGTTACATTTTGAAATTAAATCGGTCATTTTCAGCTCTGTAGGGGCGAACGGCCGTTCGCCCCTACTTTCCCAGCCTCTTCAGCTTGTCAATATTCTCCTGGACAGCATTCAATTTATCTAGATATTCATTGTACTTAACCTTGTTTCCCTCAACAACTGTCTTAGGCGCTTTGCTTATAAATTCTTTGTTGTGAAGTTTTCTCTTTACAAAGGCAAGATTCTGTTCTGTCTTTTTATGCTCTTTATTTAACCGGCTTATTTCCGCGTCAATATCAATGAGCCCTTCAAGGGGTACAAAAATTTCCATATTTGGTTTAATGGCGGCGGCAGCATTCCTGGGCGGCTGTACATCCTTGCTTATTTCAACTTCTTTAGCTTTGGCCATCTTGCATATATATGTAATATTTTCATTTAAAATCTCCTCTGTATTGTCAAGGTCCCTGATTAATGCCTTAAGCTCCAGGGAAGGTGAGATATTCAGCTCACCCCTGATACTTCTGATTCCTGAGACCGCATCCATGATAATTTCCATTTTACTTTCAGCTTCCCTGTCTTCAATGCCGTCTCCGGCAACAGGATATTTACGTATACACAGGCTGTCGACATCCTTCCTGACCGGGAGCTTCTGCCATATCTCTTCAGTAATAAAAGGCATGAAAGGATGAAGGAGGCTTAAAGCCACTTCAAAGACATGTATGAGTGTACTTATCGTCGCAGCCTTTGATTCCTCATCATCTCCATAGAGTTCAGGTTTTATCATCTCCAGATACCAATCACATAGTTCATGCCATACAAATTGATATAAAATATTTGCCGAATCATTGAACCTGTAATCTTCAAGTGATTTGTTGACATCTGAACAGACTGTCGACAGGCGGCTTAGAATCCACCGGTTGGCAAGCGAATGATTGATTTTCGAACCATCACCATATAATTCTTTAACAGGTACAACCCCTGACTCCTGCAGGTTCATTGATATGAACCGCGCAACGTTCCAGATCTTGTTTATAAAGTGCCTGTATCCTTCAACCCTTTTTTCCGAGAACTTAATATCCCTGCCCTGCGCCGCATAAGCCGCAAGCGTAAACCTGAATGCGTCAGTGCCGTATTCAGCTGTTGTTTTCAGAGGGTCGACCACATTGCCTTTTGACTTGCTCATCTTCTGGCCGGTTTCATCCCTGAGCAATGCATGAATATACACGTGATGAAATGGTTCATCTTTCATGAATTTCAATCCCATCATGATCATCCGGGCAACCCAGAAGAAAAGTATGTCAAAGCCGGTGATCAGTACGCTCGTCGGATAAAAGGTTTTCAGGTCATCCGTGTTATCAGGCCAGCCAAGGGTCGAAAACGGCCATAGTCCTGATGAGAACCAGGTATCAAGCACATCCTCATCCTGCCTCAGTTCAGTGCTGCCGCATTTACATTTTCCAGGTGTGTCTCTTGATACAATTACCTCCTCGCATTTATCACAATACCAGACAGGGATCCTGTGGCCCCACCATATCTGTCTCGATATGCACCAGTCCTTGATATTTTCCATCCAGTCAAAGTAGCTGTTCTCCCATCCTGATGGAACTATTTTTACACGGCCGTCTTTCACAGCCTTGATTGCCTCATCCGCGAGAGGTTTGATTTTCACAAACCACTGTTTCGAGAGATACGGCTCAACGACTGTTTTACAGCGGTAACAATGCCCTATTGCCAGATCATGATCAGCCACCTTTTCGAGGTGACCCTGCTCATCCAGGTCTTTGAGAACATTTTTTCTGCACTCAAACCTGTCCTGGCCCCTGTACGGGCCGGCCTCTTCGGACATTTTACCGTCACCGGTCATTATTTTTATTGACGGAAGGCCATGTCTCCGGCCAATGTCAAAATCATTCGGGTCATGCGCAGGAGTTACTTTTACCGCTCCCGTGCCAAAAGATGAATCAACAAACTCATCCGCAATAATCGGGATCGCTCTCTTGATAATCGGGAGCCTTACTGTTTTGCCTATAAGGTGCTTATATCTGTCATCTTCCGGGTTTACAGCGACCGCAGTATCACCAAGATACGTTTCCGGCCTGGTCGTTGCGACCGTAACATGTCCTTCCTCATTAACAAAATTATAATTGAAGTAATAAAGTTTCCCCTGCTTGTCCTCGTGTTCAACTTCGAGGTCGGACAATGCCGTGTGGCATCGCGGGCACCAGTTGATTATATAGTCGCCCCTGTAAATCAGCCCCTCTTCATAAAGCCTTACAAAAACCTCTCTTACCGCTCTCGATAATCCCTCATCAAGGGTAAACCTTTCCCTGCTCCAGTCGCATGATGCACCCATGCTTTTCAGCTGGTTTATAATCGTGCCTCCATACTGCTTCTTCCACTCCCAGACATTCTCGATGAACTTTTCCCTGCCGAGAGCATGCCTGTCCGTACCCTGTTCTTTCAGATGTTTTTCCACCACATTCTGTGTTGCGATGCCTGCATGGTCAGTACCCGGCAGCCACAGGGTATTAAAACCGGACATCCTCTTCCACCTGATCATCACATCCTGCAGAGTTATATCGAGGGCATGGCCTATATGGAGGGAGCCTGTAACATTTGGAGGGGGTATTACAATACAATAAGAAGGGGCATCACTCTTTTCACTGGCCTTGAAATATTCCTTCTCAATCCAGAAATCATACCACTTCTTTTCAATGTCTTTTGGACTGTATTTTTTGTCAAACATAATATTATCTGACATATATTTATCCTGTTACTTCTAATTTTTCTTATAAATTACACTTAATGCTTCTTTATCTATAATAAGGAGCTTTAACATAAAGCCAAAATACTGTATGGCAAATTTACACTAAATGTCAACCGGATTTTTTCTTGACATTTTACGATCTCTTTTTCAGTATTTTAAGCAGCCAAACCTGACTTAACTCAGTGGAGCAAAATCACATAGTTCATTTTTTCTTTACTTTAGCTTTTCGGGATATCTTTCTTTTTGAATCAGGTGGGAGAAAGCTCTCTCCGGTAACAACTTTTTTGCCAGTTTTTGCTTCAAGTTCGCGTCTTGCTTTTTTGGCAATTCCACCGCCTTTTTTACCGGCATCCTCATTTTCAACCATTCCCGTGGCATTCATAGTCTCCGCTATTTGCCGCGTAGAAAGCTCTGCAAGGGCGGTAAAAATCAGCTCAGCCTCGCTCATATGATCTCTGAGGTTCTGTGTTTTCAGCTTCTTTATTTCCTTATGGTTCTTTACAGAGACACCCGACCATTCCTGATGAATAATATTGGTCAGAACAGCGAATTCGTCTTCTTTTTTAATTTCATGCTCTTTCCAGTAGTCTGTCAGCTTATTACGGGTTTCCTGCCCCATCATACGCTGCTGAATCCACTTTTTACTTCTCCCATGCTGCTGCCAGAATTCACGGGCTCGGTCTAAAGAACGTGCGGGATCTGCCATGTCCTTCATCCGTTCATAGCCGACCTTGGCCAGCCATAGTTTGATTGGCTCTGCCTTGGGGCTGGGAACAGACTGGATCAGGCGCAGGAGCGTTTCAGGATCTGCAACATCTGTGAGGTATTTTTTACCGTCTGCCGCCTCCAGTTTCAGTCGGTGACAATTTGTCACCGACTGACTTCCTTCCTTTTTAAGCCGTTCTTTCAGCTTGTTCCAATATTTGCGCGCAGTTTGATAATCGGGCTGCTGGATTAAAACCTGAATAATGTCCACCACAGAAAAATACCATGTTTCAGATTCTTCATCGTATACTCTGCGGATTTTGTAATCCTCAAATACTGTAAGTGAGTTTTTGTTCATATTATGTCCCCTTTTTATCGATTTATTGCAGTTGTTTTTAAAATGGATTTACTCATCAGTTTCAGTGATTTCAATAAAAACGCTTGCCGGGAAGGCCCAACCCCTGCCGCGGCCAAATATCTTTAGTTTTCATTACATATAACGACATAATGAGAGATGCGGAAAGATGAGCAATATTATGATCAATTATAAGAAACTATGTGCAGCCTAATTAAACTTAAAAAGGTCACAGCTATTCCGCATTCTTCTCCATTAATTAGTTATACAAATTTGTTAATGATTTCTGTCCTTATGAATATTTACAGCTGTACCGCTTCGACCGCAAACTCCAGTAAGTAATCCAAAGTTGCTTACATCAATAGTCTCCTCTATATCATCTGTATCACTTAAAATAATTGTCTGTCCATCTTTTGCTATACTACCCGTCATCAGGAAACTGGATGTCGTGAATGATTTTCCGGTTGAATTAGTGCCGTTACATATTAAATCTCCGATAAAGCTACTGTCTTTCTGTATGTCATAAGTTAGATCACATGTACCTTCACTCCGTCCTGATAACATGCTCTCCGTTGTTTGCCGTCCTGATACAAATCTCAGTGCACGAAAAGTACTCTCGCCCGTTCCATCTCTTCTTAACGTCGCAACTCCATCAATCGTCCACTCAACTAGTAGTATTGGCTCGCTCAAAAGTTGAATGTCATCCACAACGTTCTCGACATTGACCTCACACTTTTGATTAATTGTAAATGAATAGCTTCCGCTAATATAGCCTTTGTCGTTATTATTCCTCTCTTCTCCATTGCTTGCCATTGCTGTCAAAGGTAATAACGACAGCATTAATATGACAATTAAATTTACTCGGTTCACATGATCCTCCTTTTTATTCTTTTTTTGTATAACAGATATTATACTGTAGCTATGATAATAGTATTAGCCTTGCAGCTCGTATAACAGATAATAGATGCTGCCGCATAATAAGCTAACTGTCACTTTAAACAGTTAATGCCTTGAATTAATTAAATTTACAAGAATTAGATTTAGAATTACTTTCCCTACCTGAGTGCTTCAGAACCTGAGTAAGTGAATGGAGTTATTAAAAAATCCCCCTATCCCCCTTTTCCAAAGGGGGAATTCATAAGGAACCGTCGCAGATACAGCAGAGTATTCAGCAGAATAACAATTTCATGAATTTTTAAATTTACTCTCCCCCGGCTCCCAGGCACAAACTACGCCTTATTGTCTTTCTTACTCTTCTCCTCGCCGTCTGCCAGCTTCTTCTTCATATCAAACAGCTTGTTCAGTGCCTCGATTGGAGTCATACTCAACACATCAAGCCCCAGCAGTTCTTTAAGCACCGGGTCGGCCTGGGGTGTAAACAGATCAAGCTGGCCGATTTTAGAAGTCTTTCCGGATTCAGCCCAGGACCCATAGGCAAGTTTCGGAACACCCAGCTCATTGAGCTCAGCCTTTTCAAGATTGGCCAGAATATCCTTGGCCCTTTTAATAGTAGTGTCGGGAAGCCCCGCAAGACGCGCAACCTGGATACCGTAGCTTTTGTCAGCGCCGCCCTCTTCTATTCTACGGAGGAAAATTATCTCATCACCCCACTCTTTCACAGCAACATTCAGGTTCCTGATCCCGTCAAGAGTAATAGAGAGTTCCGTCAGTTCATGATAGTGGGTAGCAAAAAGCGTCCTTGCTTTAAGCTCTTTTGCAATATACTCTACAACCGCCCATGCAATGCTTATACCGTCAAAAGTACTGGTCCCCCTGCCTACCTCATCCAGGAGTATGAGGCTTTTTGAAGTTGCGTTATTCAATATATTAGCGGTCTCGATCATCTCAACCATGAAAGTGCTCTGTCCTTTGGTTATAACGTCCGATGCCCCTATCCTGGTGAATATCCGGTCAACGACACCTATCTTTGCCTCGACTGCCGGAACAAAACTGCCTATCTGCGCCATCAGTACAATAAGGGCAATCTGTCTCATATAAGTTGATTTGCCTGCCATGTTGGGGCCTGTTATTATTGAAATATTATTAGAGTTGTTGTCTATTAAACTGTCATTCGGAATAAATTTATCGCCGGAAGAGAGTCTCTCGATCACAGGGTGCCTGCTTTCAGAGATCCTTATCACATCGCCATCATAAACAACCGGACGCTCATAGTTATATTTCCCGGCAACGTATGCAAAACTGTGAAGCGCATCCAGTTCCGCAACCGCCGAGGCCGTCTCCTGAAGTTTTTCTGTTTCACCTGAAATTTCATTTCTAACACCTGTAAACACTTCATACTCGAGGTTCCTCAGTCTCTCATCCGCACCCAGGATTTTTGCCTCATACTCCTTTAACTCGGGCGTTATAAACCTTTCGCCGTTTACCAGGGTCTGTTTTCTGATATATTCCTCAGGCGCATTAGAAATGTTTGCCTTTGAAATTTCAATGTAATAACCAAAGACCTTGTTATATCCGACTTTCAGGGAAGATATACCTGTCCTCTTCCTTTCCCTTGCCTGCAGTGAAGCTATAAAATCCTTGCCGCTGCTGCTTATTTCCCTTATCTCATCTATCTCGGAATTAAACCCTTTTCTGATCAGACCGCCTTCCCTGATGGCAATCGGCGGTTCATCCGCAATCGCCTTTTCTATAAGTGATTGTATATCGGGAAGCACTTCAATCCGGTCTGACAGGGAGATAATTTTTTTGTCATTCAACCCGTTGAGCAGACTCTTCAGTTCAGGCATTGTTCCCAGAGAATTCCTGAGTGACAAAAGGTCCCTGGCATTTGCCGTACCATTACATATCCGCAGTGCCATACGCTCTATGTCATATATATTTTTCAGCAGTGCCTTTATTTTTGAAAACTTTTCCGGATCATCCATCAAGGCGCTTACCGCGTCCTGCCGTTTTCCTATCTCCTCAGCATCGAGCAGAGGGTTTAAAAGCCATGTTCTTAACAGCCTTCCGCCCATCGGGGTAAGCGTTTCGTCAATGACCCACAGGAGACTGCCCTCCGTCTCTCCGCTCTGCATGCTTTTTGTTATCTCAAGGTTCTTTAACGTCGTGGCATCCAGCAGCATATGCGACTCACGCCTTAATACCTTAATTTTGTTAAATGTAAGTCTGTCTTTCTGTGTTTCTTCAAGATAATTAAGGAGCGCTCCGGCTGCCGAGATGGCAACTATCATTCCCTCACATCCATAACCGTCAAGGGAGGCTACCTTGAAATGCTTTATCAGTTTCCTGTATGCCTCTATGTAGTCAAAGTACCAGTCATCATATCCAGTAAGATAAAAATCGCCCAAATTCTCAACTGCCGAGTTATTCTTGAGACTGAACGGATAAAGTATCTCTTTAGGCTGAAACCTGTTTATCTCGTCCTCGAGACTGTTGTGGGTCTCATAAATAAGAAATTCGCCTGTAGTAATATCCGCGGCAGCTATACCGAAGATATTTTCCTTCTGGAAAAAACCGATGATGAAATTATTCTCTTTCGGATTGTCCGGGAGAAAAGTACCGGGCGTGACAACCTTCACAACATCTCTTTTTACAATTCCCTTTGCTTCTTTTGCGTCCTCAACCTGTTCACAGATAGCAACCTTGTGGCCCGCCTTAATAAGTTTTGATACGTAGTTTTCAGAAGCAAAGTGCGGGATCCCGCACATTGGCATAGGGTCTGCTTTTCCCTTGTCACGTGACGTAAGGGTTATCTGCAGGATTTTTGAAGCTATCACGGCATCCTGACCGAACATTTCATAAAAATCACCAAGGCGGAAGAAGACAATAGTGTCCGGGAAATTACGCTTGATCTCGTTATACTGCTTCATTAACGGTGTAGGTTCAGACATATTAGATTAAAATAAGCTTTCAGCAGTCAGCTTTCAGCCATCAGCTTTTAACAACAGAAATTCAAAACAGACTGCATCTCTATTAAAAGACAACCCTGAATTAATAACTTAGATGGTCAGGCACCTTTTTTTATTTGTAGCTGACAGCTGATGGCTGACGGCTGACAGCTTTTTTATCACAACATACAGAATAACATAATGAGAAAATCATAGAAAAGATATGCATACTTTATTTTGACGCCAGGTATCTTGCGGAGCAAAAGAGATATGCTGTTAATATTTATATTTCAATCTGTTACAAGTATAATACTAATGTAATTTCTTATTGCCTGACGAGCGGAAACTTAAGAATTCAAGGTATGTAGAACAACGGAAGTATTATGCCGCAGCCTTACAGCTGCTTACATAGTCCAGGTAATGCTGGGGAGTTTTGACGAGTTCTACCCCCATGCCGCATTTGTTTTGACCTGAAAGATCTTCTCCGGACTGCACTCTTCTTTTTACTTTGATAGGGACTTTTATGACGCATTCATTGACAAGGACCATCAAAAGAAAAACAGCATTTACCGGGAAACTCACTTTAGTATTGATAAACATGCCGGCTTCAGAAATATCGGTCACTTTCCCCGAGTATATTAAATTTCCATATAATACCCTTGCCTCTAAATTTGCGGGGACTCTACTGTAAGCCCTCTTTTCCATGTGTAAATTGAGTTCATCATCAGCCCACACTTTAGGGTCTCTTCTCTCCACTTCTTCATCCTGAGATTTCTCGTCTGTTATTGCTTTGGGGTCAAACATTATTTATTGCTCCGTCCAGGTTATCTAATAACTTTATCGGCAATTTTCCATGCAAACTTTAGCTGACTCGCACAATCGTGGACGTAACTAATAAATAGTACGTTTTTTTTCTGAGGATCTAAATAATTATTTAGATGTAACACGTTGGGAAATGCTGTAAATCAGCTGAAAGAAGATTTGGACGATGATTCCAGGCTGATGAAAAAATTCCTGTAATCTTTTGTAGGTTTCAAAATTTTAACTCCCAGACCCGGGACTATAAAGCTGCCATGATTATTAGATTTCACGGTCCTTTTGACTTTGACATGAACATTAAAGGTTTCTTCATTATGAAGAAGTACAACCATGAATGTGGAGCCAACAGGGAAATTCAGCCTGGTGTTTATAAACATCCCCTTTGCAGAAAGATTGACTGCCTTTCCCGAATAAACCATATTCCCATAGAATATTCTGACTCTTAAATTAGCAGGCAATCTTTCAAAAGCTCTTCTATCCATAAGAATAACTTATTAATTAATGCACTCACCTCTAAAAGTTATTAAGAAAGCCGTTAAAATTATTTATCACAACATATGCCAAATGTCAATAAGGAATTTACCTATAACAGGTTAATGCACTTTGTTTTTTTGTGTTTCAGGATTGAATTGCCGAAAAGAAGTGGTGATAATTCTGCAGGGGTAATTCATGAATTACCCCTGCGAAGCAGTGTCAAATATAAGCAAGCCAGGACTTATATGATTTTGATTCCCCTTTAACGATCTTAAAGAAGAGGTCCTGAAGTTTTTTAGTAACAGGGCCCGGTTTACCGTTTCCTATACTCCTTCCGTCAACCTCTCTTATCGGGGTTACCTCTGCGGCTGTCCCGGTAAAAAAGGCCTCATCAGCAATATAAACTTCGTCTCTTGTAAAGTTAGTCTCACAGACCCTGATCTTTTCCTTCTGTGCCATCTCTATAATGCTTTTCCTTGTAATGCCTTCAAGGACCGAAGGGAGCGGCGGAGTCATCAGTACACCGTCTCTTACAATAAAAATATTCTGGCCGGTCCCCTCGGATACGAATCCGCTTGTATCAAGTATCAATGCTTCATCATAACCACAGGCAACGGCCTCACTTTTTGCGAGCGTTGAATTTACATAGTCCCCGCAAGTCTTACTTTTCGTCATGGATACATTCACATGAAGCCGTGTAAATGAAGATACTTTGACCCTTATGCCCTTTTTCAGTCCTTCTTCACCAAGGTACGCCCCCCAGGGCCATGCCGCCACAGCAACCCTGATCGGGTTGCCTTTTGTATAAAGCCCCATCGCACCGTAACCAATAAAAACCAGCGGGCGGATATAGCACTCTTTCAGTTTATTGACCTTTACAGTATCTATAATTGCTTTCCGTATTTTCGCATTCGAAAACGGAGATGTGATATTCAGAATATGGCATGAATCCATAAGCCTGTCAACATGTTCCTGCAGCCTGAATATGGCAGAACCCTTTTTAGTTTTATAGCACCTGATCCCCTCAAAAGCGCCCGTACCGTAATGAAGCGTATGAGTCAATATGTGAACATTGGCATCCGCCCAGTTCACAAACTTCCCATCCATCCATATCTTTTTGGATTCTTCCACCATTTTCCCTCCCAAGTTTCATACTGCTATTTATTATTGTCAGTCTTAAAATTCTAATTATATTATTTAGCTAGAGTCTGTGTATAAAGTCAACCTTTAAGCCGTCATTCCCGTAGTCTGTTGAGCGGGAATCCAGTCTTTTCAGCAAACTCTGGATGCCCGATTACTAACTTCGGGCATGACAAAAAAAAACGGCAGTTTATACACAAACACCAGCTAATATTATTTACACAAAAAAAATAATACTGTTAACCGTTATCAGCTTACTCCCAGCCATCCTCTCCAATCAGCGGCACAAATACACATGCAGTTGACACCCTCTTTTTCGAGCCGCCGGCAGCGTTTTTTATCTGGTAAAGGACCTGGGAATGCCTGCTCCCGGCAGGAATCACAAGCCTTCCTTCAGCACCCAGCTGCTCCATATATTTCCGCGGAACCTCCGGAGCGCCGGCAGTCACGATTATTCCGTCATAAGGGGCATGTTCAGCTAATCCCATAGTACCGTCAGAAACGTGGACGTAAACATTTCCACAATTGATCTTCTCCAGAAGCTCCTTTGCCCCCGAAGCAAGCGCCTCAATGCTTTCTACGGTAAAAACCTCTGAAACCAGCAATGATAATACTGCTGACTGATATCCTGAGCCCGTGCCTATTTCAAGCACTTTCTCATCCCCCTTCAGTTCAAGCAGTTCAGTCATCAACGCCACCATATAAGGCTGTGAGATCGTCTGCCCCTCACCGATGGGAAGCGCACAGTCATCATATGCCTTGTCTCCAAGGCTTTCTCCAACAAAGAGATGCCTCTCGACTTTTTCCATTGCAGCAAGCACACGTTCATCCTTAATCCCGCGCGCCTCAAGCTGATCAACAACCATTAAATGTCTGCGGTACTCGTAAGACATAATCAATTAACAATTAAAAATTAAAAATTAAAAAAAGAATCCCTTGCATTAATAATACTACATAGAGTCTGTGTATAAACTCGGCTTTTTTGTCCGTCATTCCCGAAGTCCTTAATCGGGAATCCAGAATCTATTGAAAATACTGGATTCCCGCTCAACAGACTACGGGAATGACGGCTTAAAGTTTGACTTTATACACAGACTCTAAATAATATACATTCAAACTATGCCCGGAGACTGAAAAATTTTTTCTTTGATTCGTAATTGATAATTGTTAATTGATAATTCGTAATTGATTTTAAATTCTTTTTAAAATCTCTCTCGCTGCAATTATGCCCGATGCGGACGCCTGGATCAATCCCCTGCTTACCCCTGCCCCGTCACCAATAGCAAAGAGGTTCTGTAATTCAGTCTCGAGACTATTTCCAAGCATAATCTGCCTTGAATAAAACTTCACTTCCATGCCATAAAGAAGAGTATGCCTGCTGTTGACTCCCGGCGCAATCCCGTTCATCACTTCAAGCATATCAAGAATATCTGTTAAATAACGGTGCGGAACCGCAAAACTCAAATCCCCGGGTACAGCATCTGCCAGGGTCGGTTTGACACTTCCCCTTGCAATCCTTTCAGGGGTCGACCTTCTGCCGTCCATGAGGTCGCCGAGTCTCTGTAAAATAACCCCCTTGCCCAGAAGGTTCGCGAGCCTTGCAACAGACCTCCCGTATAAATGCGGTTCATCAAACGGCTCTGTAAAGTGAGTGCTTACAAGAAGGGCAAAATTCGTGTATTCGGTTTTCTTGCTGGAGTAGCTATGCCCGTTAACAGTCCAGATGCCCTTTAAATATTCCGTGACAACTTCTCCGTAAGGGTTTACACAGAAAGTCCTGATTTTATCTTTAAATTTCTTTGTCTGATAGATCAGCTTGGGTTCATAAATTATCTTTGTAAGAGGTTCAAGCACTTTCGCCGGCAATTCAACTCTCACCCCTATATCAACAGGATTCTTCAGCAAAGAAAGTCCCATTTTTTTTGCCTGCTTTTCAAGCCAGAGAGCACCTTCCCTTCCGGGCGCCACGATCACATAATCAGAATAATATTTGTCTCCGTTACTTGTCTCAATACCTTTGGCTTTCCCGTTTTCAGTCAGGATATTCATTACATTACCGGAAAAAATGATATCGACTTTTGAATTAAGTTCTGATTTCATTTTCTTCAGGACCTCAGGACACCTGTCTGTCCCGATATGCCTTATCCTTGACGGCATGAGAGTAAGGTTGTTTCTTTTGGCCTTCTTAATCAGACTGTTTACTTTCCCGGTGTCTCCGCCATAGACATTGGAAGGCGCTCCGTGTTTCACATATAACTTGTCAGTATATTTTATAAGCTTCTCAAGTTCCGGGGCATCAACAAACCGCGACAGGTTCCCTCCGATATCCTTTGAGAGCGTAAGTTTGCCGTCGCTGAAGGCACCGGCCCCTCCCCATCCGCATAATAATCCGCATTCCGGACAGGTACTGCAGGAAGATTTCTTTTCCGCGGAAGGACATGTCCTCTTATCAATATCAAGGCCTTTTTCGATCATCAATACTTTTACCTTTTTGCCTGAAGATACGATCTCAAGCGCAGCAAAAATACCCGCCGGCCCTGCACCGATTATAATTACATCGTAAGTTTTCATAACTTAAAGGATTCGAGGATTCGAGGATTCAAGGGTTCAAGGGTATGGTGAATATATAAGATAACTAAATTCATTTTTTTCTCACAATTTCTTTCATTTTTTCACTGGAATCCTGGAATCCTGGAATCCTCGAATCCTTTTTTCTCATATTTTCCATGTATCTTTCAAATATTCCAATGCCCCATAATTCGTCAGGTCAAGATGAACAGGCGTTATCGAGATATAACCCTTGTTGACCGCCTCAATGTCAGTGTTCTCTCCGGATTCCCATTGCGGCATGCCTCCGCCGATCCAGTAGCACACCTTGCCCCGGGGGTCCGAAATCTCCTTAATACCATTGTCATATACCCGCTTCCCCTGCTTTGTAATTTTCACTCCCTTAATGTCTTTAACATTCGGAATATTAATATTTAACAGAGTATCATCCGGCAATCCGTTTTTAATGACCTTTAATGCAGCATCTTTCGCAAATTCCGCCGCTGACTTCAGTATTGACGCGTTTCCCTGAAAGGCATCACCGTTGCGGTCATCTCTGACCAGTGATACGGCAATTGACGGAATCCCCAGCAGGGTCCCTTCTATTGCAGCAGCCACTGTCCCGGAATATGTTATATCATCCCCAAGGTTGGCTCCGTTGTTTATCCCTGAAACTATAATGTCAGGTTTTTCAGAAAGGAGTTTATTAACTGCAATAATAATGCAGTCTGTAGGCGTACCATTTATATAATATTTATTCCTGCTCACTCTTTCGGATTTCAACGGACGGTGGAGGGTAAGTGCGTGGGCAACAGCACTCTGCTCGGTCTCCGGCGCAGCGATATAAACATCACCAGCAGATTTAAGCGTCTTTGCCAGGACTTTGATTCCCTTAGAAGATATCCCGTCATCATTTGTTACGAGAATAAGAGGCATGTGATTATTTTAACAGAAGCAGACAGCTTTTAGATAAAACGACCCGTGTTATTTACCAAGTCTTCATCTCTTTAATTTTTCAGGGCACCAGCAGCACCGGCAATTCCGATGTCTTTGTTACCTGGTAGGAAAGGCTTCTGTGGAGCAGGTCTTCAAGAAAGCGGTGCCCGGATGTATTTCCCATCACAATCATACTTGCTTTTCTTTCCCTGGAAACGCGCAATATCTCATCAAGAATACCCCCTGCGCCGAAGTGATGTTCTGCTTCAATGCCTGCTGCCGCGAGCTGCTCGCAGTATTTTCTGCATGTTTGTCCGCATTCTTCTTTCAGCTGTGCAATTTCCGTTTTATCTTTCTCATCAATCATCTTTTCATCGATATTGAAAAAGATAATAGCCTTTTTAACCACACCCTTAAACATTTTCAGGGAATCGACCACCCGCTGAGAAAGTTCTTCAGAGCCCCCGACAGTAACCAGCGGGTTTTCAAATGGCCTGTCATTCGTCTTGGTAAGCGCCGCATTACCGAACTTATATTCAACCATATATTTACTAACAAAAGTCATAAGCCTGATACGCGTGATCACTTTATGCGTATACGAGCCGATAAAGGTGTTTTCAATGTCAATTCTTTTTTTCCTCCCGACAATTATCATATCGACTTTTTCATTTTCTGCAGCATGAATCATTTCATGAACGGGCCTGCCTACTTTTATTATTATTTTGCTTTTTATACCCTTTTCATCCAGTGTCTTCTGCCAGTCTTCAAGCCTTATGCGGGCCTCTGCCCTCAACTTTTCTTCTTCTTTCTTTAGATATCCCCCAAAGGGTACGAACCCCACGTCCTCTCTCAGGATCACATGAAGAAATATGATTTCTTTCAGACCTGCCTCTTTCAATACGATTAAAGATTCAAGGGCATCAAATGCCAGCTCCCTGAATTTTGTCGGGAAAAGAATTTTCTCAATAGACATGGCTGCTTCCTCTCATAAATAAAATAAAAAGGTGATTATCCCAAAAACCGGTACAAGTATCGGTATGGAGTATTTTATCATGTAGCCGAAAAAGCTCGGCATTTCCGTACCTGTTTCCTCTGCGATCGAACGGACCATAAAATTCGGTGCATTTCCTATATAAGTCATTGCCCCGAAAAATACCGCGCCTGCAGATACTGCCTTCAGGTATATTTCTTTATCCGCTATCAGATTCATGATAGCCTCAACTCCCCCTGAACCGGAATAGAATTTTCCGAGGAGACCGCTCAGAAATGTCAGGTACGTCGGCGCATTGTCAAGGAAGCTCGACAGAATCCCCGTGACCCAGAAATAATGATACGGTTCCTCAACGGTCTTTACTAAAACGGACAGCGCACCCTTTTCCCCGGCCTGAAGTATTTTCAGACAGGGCATCATGGTCAGGAAGATACCGATAAAGAGTATTGCCACTTCCTTCATTGGAAACCATGTAAATTCATTATCATCGCGTATCTCTCTCTTTGTTGTAACCATTGACAGAACCGCAATAAGAATAAGCAGGCCGTCCCTGATCACACCCTCAAGATCGCGATGGACACCAAAGATACTGACTTCACCGAGCTTAAGCATACCGCTCATCAATACAGCCCCCACTATACATGCGAGAAAAATAAAATTATGTTTTCCATCAATCCTGAGGGGCTCCTTTTCTTCCCTGTATGTGGGAAGACTGTCCTTCTCTTTTCTGTAAAACCAGCTGTCCATTATAAAGTAAATAACGAGCAGGATAACGACAACAACAGCCATCTGAACGACAAGGTTGAAGGTCCAGAAAAATGGAACACCCCGGAGGAAGCCCAGAAACAGAGGGGGGTCACCGAGAGGCGTCAGTGAACCGCCCACATTGGCAACGAGAAAAATAAAGAAGACAACCATGAACGTCCTGTTTTTCCGCTGGCTGTTTGCCCTTAAAAAGGGCCTTATAAGGAGCATGGATGCCCCTGTAGTCCCCATCCACGATGCAAGCAGAGTTCCAATGACAAGTATGCATGTATTGACTTTGGGTGTACCGACCAGCGTACCTCTCAGCAGAATATTACCCGACACTGAATAAAGCGCAATGAGAATTATGATAAAAGGCACATAATCGGCAAGGACAATATGGAGAAACTCATAGAGTGCACTGCCCCTGTAAAGAATCAGAAAAGGTACGGCAACTACGAGCGACCAGAAAAAAGAGATCTTTCCAAAATGGGAATGCCAGAATTTGGGAGCAAAAAGAGGGAAAAGTGCTATCGACAGGAGCATCCCTGCAAAGGGAACTGTGGCCCACAGAGAAAGTATTTCTCCAAGATCCGGGCCATGTGCTCCATTCATAAGAATTTCTCCTTCTATTACTTACCCTTATTAATCTTAATAGACAATAATCGTATATTTAATCATAGACGATAGTGTAAATCAATACTTGATTTCTCCACATCCGTAAGGGCACGTTGCAACGTGCCCCTACATTGAACACGATAAACAGGTAATAATTATTGCCTTATTTCAACCATGAATCTATTTAATAAGCATATTAAATCCGCCTATAAATATTGATTTTAAGGCGTCGGTAGATATAATATATGTCGTCCTCAATTGAAATAATCTTCTTTCAATTGCGCCCATTTCCGTAGTTACGTTATATCCAATACATATACAGAAAGGATGAATAATGCTTCTCAACAAACTTAAAAACCTCAAAGTTTTTATTCTGGTCACAGTTTTATTATCACTTTTCATTATGGCCACTTCTTCATTTGCCTCCTCTGAAGCGGCAGCAGCAACTGCTGAGGCCATTGCAAATCATGCCTGGTGGTACTGGCCTTTGATCCTCCTGGTGCTCTCATTTGTACTCGGTGTTTTTGCCGTTCTCGCGGGTGTGGGCGGAGGTGTTCTCTATGTACCGATTGTCAGCGGTTTTCTACCCTTCCATCTTGATTTTGTCAGGGGAGCGGGTTTGATAGTGGCGCTCGCCGGTGCTCTTGCCGCCGGACCGGGCTTACTCAGAAAAGGTATGGCTGACCTTCGCCTGGCAATTCCACTGGCTTTGATTGCCTCAACATGTGCGATAGGCGGTGCGATGATAGGACTTGCGCTCCCTACTAATGTAATCCAGACCATGCTCGGAGCGACTATTCTGGGAATTGTTGTAATTATGATCATGGCAAAAAAATCTGAATACCCTGATGTTCCAAAATCTGATCCACTCTCCCAGGCTTTAAGGATAACAGGCGTTTATCACGAACCGACTATAAATAAGGATGTCGCATGGAAAGTCCACAGGACACCCCAGGCACTGGCATTATTCGTTCTCATCGGGATAATGGCAGGTATGTTCGGGCTGGGTGCCGGATGGGCAAACGTTCCTGTTTTAAATTTATTAATGGGTGCGCCTATAAAAATATCAGTTGCAACAAGCAAGTTTCTCCTTTCAATAACAGACACATCAGCAGCATGGATATATATGAATAACGGTGCGGTACTGCCGTTGATGGTTGTACCCTCTGTTATCGGGATCATGCTTGGTTCGTTTGTTGGGGTTAAGGTGCTCACAGTAACCAAGCCTGCTGTTATCAGGATCCTGGTAATATCAGTACTGGGCGTTGCAGGCCTCAAGGCACTTTTAAAAGGTTTGGGAATTGGGTAAATCAATTACAAATTACGAATTTAAATATAAGTTAATAGTCATTAAGCTGAGAGCTGACAGCTGATCGCTGAAAGCTAAATAAAAGGAGGATTAGATGGCTCCACAAGCAACAGAAGAACAGATTTTATATGCAAATATATTGAATAAAGGAATGATTGTCGGCCTGATCGGGCTTGTTGTTACCTTTGTAATATACGGTGCCGGTATTCTGAAACCGGTAATACCCCTGGAAGAGGTACAGAATTACTGGGTAATGCCGGTGGCTGATTATCTTGAACAGACAGGTATTCATGCCGGCTGGGCATGGCTTGGAAACCTTGACAAGGGTGACATGCTTAACTTTCTCCCTATTGCATTTCTCTCTCTTCTTACTATCATCTGTTATCTGGCAATCATACCGGGACTGATGAAGAAGAAAGATACAGCTTATGTGGCCCTTGCTATCGTCGAAGTACTTGTCCTTGTTTTTGCAGCATCAGGAATTCTGGGTTCAGGCGGACATTAGTCTCTAACTTTTGTTATTATTAAGCGTATATATTAGTATCATAAACAGCTTAAAAAGCAGGGCTTGTCCCTGCTTTTTTTTATTCGGAATGAAAAGTAACTTCATCCCTGTTATTAATAAGTCTCTGCTCCACAAATGTATTTTTCCATATATTAGTGATAGTATAAAAAACAAATGACTCTGAAGAAGAAAATTATTCTTGGTTTCCTTGTAAGCTTCCTTATTATCGCTCTCCTTATTACAGCCGGTTATATCAATTTCATAGAAATCAAGAAAGAAATCCGCTATCTCGAATTATCCGATACACTGAGAAGTAAATCGTTACAGCTCAGGAGACATGAAAAGAACTTTTTCCTCTATAGGGATAGCAAGCATACCAGAAACGTTCATACGTATATTAAAGATATAAAAAAAGTCCTTAAGGAGAGCGAAACCTCTTATGACCCTGAGATACTGTTCGGACTGGAAAATAAGATAAGGGAATACGAAAAGAAATTCAACCGGATTGAATCTCTTACAGGGAATTTCCAAAAAGAATTTAGCCAGCTAAAGCAATTATTCTCTGACCAGACTGATTTTTCCAGACTTACCGAATCGACATTTCTGGAAAGCCCGCTCGTCAATGCAGATATACTGAAAAATGTTTTTTCACTTGAGGATGATAACCCGGCAATCAGCAGTCTTCATAAACTGAGCAGGCAAATCAATGCCCTTAGAAAAACCGGGGAAGAATTGTTGTTTATTTCTAATGAAATCGATAAATCAGCAAGAGAAAAATTAGAAAAATATATCGGCGTAATGAAGAATACGGTATTGTTCCTGTTCCCTCTTTTCCTTATAGTGGGGCTTGGATCTTCATTTGCGATTGGGCATAGTATCGTGAAACGCCTTAAAATATTAACCGGGGCAATTAAAAAAACCGGCAAAGGGGAATTTTCGTTACTGGCAATCCCGGAAAAACAGGATGAAGTCGGTGAATTGATCAAGACATTCAATGAAATGGAATATGACCTGGTCGAAAGAGACTATGAAATCAAGTGTAAAAATGAGGAACTGCTCCTGAGCAAAAAGCTTGCTTCATTAGGAACACTTGCGTCAGGGGTTGCTCATGAACTTAATAATCCGCTTAATAATGTTTATCTGGCTGCGCAGACATTGTCAAAACAGATTGACCCTGAAACATCCCCCGGGATAATTAGTGAATCCGTCAAGGATGTTTTTTCACAGTCACTAAGGATGAAAAGGATAGTCAGCGATCTTCTCGAATATTCAAGACAGAGGGCCCCTGAATCTCAATTGATCAATCTAGTCAGCACCGTAGAAAATCTGCTGCACTGGATGAAGACTTACGGGGAAATGGCCGATGTAAAATACGATATCTCAGGGGACAAAGACATTGAAGTCCGTGCAGACAAGGTACTTATGCAGCAGGTTTTCATTAACCTCTGCGGTAATGCTGTAGATGCAATGGATGGCGATGGAACTTTAACGATTACAATAAACATGGTTGAAACATGTGTGCAGATAAAAATTGCCGACACAGGTAAAGGCATCAATTCTGAAGACATTCCCAAGATCTTTGATCCCTTCTTTACTAAAAAGGAAAAAGGGACCGGTTTGGGACTCGCAATCGTTTACAGTATAATAGAGAGGCACCATGGAAAGATTGAGGTGCAGAGCGAGCCTGATAAAGGCACATCATTTATCATTACTTTACCGGGAGAATAATGTCTATTAATATCTTAATTGCTGAAGATGAAGAAATTACAGTAAAACACCTCCTTTATGCACTGGAGGCTGAAGGCCATAATGTAACAAGCGTTAACAACGGCACTGATGCATTTAAAAAGATCCGGCAGGAAGCGTTTGATCTTCTCATAGCTGACATAAAAATGCCCGGGATGGATGGCATAACACTTCTTAATAAGGTAAAAGAAAATTATCCGGCAACGGAAGTAATTATAATAACAGGTTTCGGAAGCATAAAATCTGCTGTTAAAGCGATGCACAAGGGGGCAGTTGATTACATTACCAAGCCTTTTAATATTGACGAGATTCTCTTAAAGATAAAGAAGATTCAGGAAAAAAAAAGACTCGAGGAAGATAACATAGCCCTCAAGGCATCCCTTAACCCTCCCTCCCCGCCTTTTGAAAAAGGATTGACCATAAAAGGACTCACCTTTATCGCAAAGAGCATGACAATGAAGAGAGTAATTGATGTGGTAAACAGCATCTCCACATCAGACTGCAGTGTATTAATTACCGGAGAGAGTGGTGTGGGAAAAGGGCTTGTGGCAAAAATTATTCATCATACCAGTCTGCGGACTGAGAGGCCTTTTCTGGCTGTAAATTGCGCCATTTTTACAGAAGAACTTTTGGCAAGTGAGCTTTTTGGTCATGAAAAAGGTGCTTTTACAGGGGCCCTGTCCGCCAAAAAGGGGCTGATGGAGATTGCCAATAATGGTACACTGTTTCTCGATGAGATTGCAGAGATGTCGCCATCCCTCCAGGCCAAGTTGTTAAAAGTAGTGGAGGACAAGGAGTTTCTCAGGGTTGGCGGCACAAGAACTGTCAAGGTTGATGTGCGGTTAATTGCTGCTACAAACCAGAATATAAGCGCTATTATTGCGAGTGGTAAATTCAGGGAGGACTTATACTTCAGACTTAATGTGATGGATATCTACCTCCCACCGCTGAGAGAAAGAAAGGAAGACATCAGGCCTCTCAGTAAGTATTTCCTGGTCAAACATTCTAAGAAAGCCAATAAAAAGATTAATGGATTCAGCAAAGAAGCAATGGATATGCTCATGACATATTCTTTACCGGGCAATGTAAGGGAACTGGAAAACATAATCGAGAGAGCGGTAATTTTAGAGAAGACAAAAAAAATCATGCCTGAAAACTTCCCGCAGAGCATATCACTGTTTCAGATTGAAACTGTAGATCCAAACAGAATCAGGACGATTGACGAGATAAGCAGAGATTACGCGGAAAAAGTTCTGGAGTCTGTTGGTAATAACAAGGTCAAGGCCTCGAAAATGTTAGGTATATCAAGAACAGGCCTCTGGAGAATTTTAAATAGATAAATTAGCTGTCCTTATAGCGTTCACCCCCGTTTCAATTTGAAACTTCTTTCTTAGCATCCCTCATTGTAATTCCCTTTATTTTCAACAACATTTCATCTGGCACGCTTATTGATATTACTCTTTGTAAAAGAAAGGATAATGATGAAAAAGAAACTGCTGTTCGTAACGAAGGGAAATGATGATTATGAAGAAGGCTTCTCATATGTTCATGAACTGTCAGGAAGAATAAGAACAGATATTATCATATTGATTATTTACAACAAGCCATTAATCAAATCATTAGAAGATAGTATGGCAGCAATTGCGTTCGCAGAAGCTGGCGAGACTAAAACAGCGAAAGAGATCCCGGATGAATGGCTGCGGGAAATGCATAAAGATACATTAAGGAGAACAGAGTCCTTGATTATAAAATATTGCATAAACGCTCCGCTATTAAAAATCAGCTGCGAAACAGCAGCAGGAGATATAGTCTCAAATATAAAAAAAGTAGTAGAACGTGAACCGGCAGTTGACATGGTTTTGTTGAGCCAGTCACTCGGAGGTAAAGGCGTTATCAACGCAATAAAACTTTTAAAAAGCATTTCAAAGCCTATTGTTTCAATGTCAAGGCTGTCAAATGCAACTACCTGAAGGAGGAAGAAATGAAAGGATTTTTTAGAAAATTTGAAGATGCAATGGCTGCCGTTGCGTTTGCAGAGGCAGGTGAATTTGAGACAGCAGGGGAGATCATGAGAGAACAGCATGCCCTGTCCGAAAAAATTGTTTCTCTAAAACGTGAATTCGATCTCTCCATTGATGATCTTACTTCTATGGCAATTACCTTTGCAGAAGCAGGAGAACATGAAAAAGCGCTGGAAATATTAAAAGAGGCGGAAGACAGATTGAAAACAATCAACCGGGACATTCTTAAAGGCTTCCTGGTGACCGCAAATAATATCAACTAGGCGGAAAAGTCAGGAAAGGATGGATAAAAATGAAAGGGGGTAACTATGAAGGGAAAGAATAAAAAACCATATCTGAAGATAGTCATATTAGGCGCGTTTTCACTTGCATCATATATAGCGCTGTTCATGAATCAGGAAATGGTTACGGATTTTTTTACAAAGGGCGGAAAGTATGCGGTCCTGCCGATAGCAACAGCTTTTTATTTTTCTTTTTTACACGGGGCCTTTGCAAGCAGCCTGATCAGCGTGATGGGCCTTGAAGCAAAAAAGCACTAATTATAATACAAAGGATTTGAGAGGAGATGTGTTTGAAATGAGAAAATATATTGCAGTTATTCTAATTCTATTGATGACAATGTCACTTGCTTCTATAGCATTTGCCGGCGGCCCACCGCCAAAAAACTTTAAAAAGGGTGTCTTTCTGGAGGTCGATGAAGCAGCGGGAACAGCTCTCTTTCAGTCTAATGATTCTGAGCAGACTATGACCCTGCAGCTGGGCAAAGAAATCAAGGCTGAGGAGATCACAATAAACAGTAAAGTTATGATGACTTTTGAGGAACGGGATGGACAGATCTTTGTCAAGACTTCAGAAGTCATGTTCCTTGACCTTACTTTATCAAAGGTCATCGCCCTTATTGTAGTGGGATTGATCGGAGGGCTTCTGAGCGGATTCATTGGATCCGGCGGGGCATTCGTTCTTACTCCTGCAATGATGTCTCTGGGTGTTCCGGGCGCGATTGCCGTCGCCAGTAACATGTGCCATAAGTTTCCGAAGGCAATGGTGGGAGCTTACAAACGATATAAATACGGCCAGGTGGATATTAAGCTGGGACTTGTCATGGCAGCGTCCGCAATTGCAGGCGTTCAGATCGGTATTAAAATTCAGAAATTAATCCTGAATGCATGGGGCAATGCAGGCTCAAATCTTTATGTAAGTCTCGTCTTTGTAATAACGCTCGTAGTGGTAGGGGGATATGTCCTGCGTGATGCGTTTAAGCTTTCAAAAAAAGGCTCAGACGATACGACTTCAAAACTTGCCCTGAAATTGCAAAAGATTAATATTCCGCCGATGATACACTTCAAGACAGCAGGTTTTACTATTTCCTTATGGATTACGCTGCCTATAGGTCTCGCAACCGGGATGCTGGCAGCAACCATTGCCGTAGGCGGCTTTATCGGGGTACCGGGCATGATATACGTGTTTGGAGCTTCAGCTATTATAGCAAGCGCGACCGAACTACTTATAGCCTTTGTCATGGGCGCGTGGGGCTCATTCCAGTGGGCATTAAGCGGTCTGGTAGATATAAGGCTTACTCTCCTGATTCTCTCTGCATCGCTCATCGGCGTTCAGCTCGGCGCCCTCGGGACCACATATGTCAAAGATTACACAATTAAGCTTGTTATGTCCGCGACTATGCTGATCGTTGCCATAAGCAGGGGGGCCATGATCCCCGGCTACCTGGCTGACCTGGGGCTGAGGGCCCCTCTTGAATCTACGACAGCTTCCGTACTTAACGGTATCAGCTTCTGGGCGCTCATTGCAGCACTCGGCACTGCCGGTGTTATCATAACCGCTGCCATGATCAAGGGTATTTCGAAAGCGCGGGCCGAAGACAGAGAAAAATCAGTAAAGGAAGTGAGCAGCCACAGTAAGGCATAGATTGACATGGGGAGATATAATAAAATTTTAGTAGCGGTAGACGGTTCGGACGCAAGTAAAAATGCTCTGAGGCAGTCATTTAAATTAGCTGCCGACGAAAAGAAGTGGATTACTGCCTTAGCAGTCAACCCATCGTTTCAGGGAGATCTTGACCTGGTCGGTGTCAGTAATATCAGTGAGGTATTGAAAGGTCAGGGAGAAAAGATTCTTGATGAAGCTATACAAATTGCTGAATCCGAAAAAGCATCAATAAAGACCAGACTGGAGGAAGGAGAGCCCTTTGAAAAGATTGTTGAGATAGCAGAGGAAGAAAATTATGAAATAGTAATGTTGGGCAGACACGGACTCTCCAGTATTGAAAGGGCCCTCATGGGAAGTGTTACCGCCAGGGTTATCGGTCACTTTAAGGGCAAAACGCTTATTGTCCCAAAGGATAAATCCATTAGCTGGAAAAATATACTTGTGCCTTCGGACGGCTCCAAATACGGTGAGGCCGCAGTTGATGAAGCAATAAGTTATGCAAAATCATACGGCGGGTCATTAATAATCGTGAGTGCAGTGTATACAAACGATGAGTTTCTTGCAAATGCGCCCGATGTTGTCGAGAAAATGGTTAAAAAAGCAATGGCAGATATTGAGAATGTGAAGAGCAGGATACAGCAGGAGGGTGTAGATGTAGAAACCTGCGTCCGTGAAGGCGAACCATACAAGATTATTATTGATCTTGCAGAAGAGCTAAATGCAGATACCATTATTATGGGCAGCCACGGCAGGACCGGCCTGAAAAGGATCTTTATGGGAAGTGTTACATCCAGGGTAATCGGCTATGCACCATGTCCGGTAATGGTAATTCATCAATAAGATTTGTATAGAGCTATATAAATAAATTAAACAACCCTGCAAAGGAGGAAACATGCGGTATGAAAGCCAGGAATCAGTTGCATTAGAATTTAATGAAGCAATCCCCGCTGTTAACAACAAAAACTACACCCTTCGTAAAATACGAATAAAAAAGTTCATGTTGAATAAAGTTCTACCCGCTGCAGCACATATTATATCACTCTTGATAGGGGGCGGCATTATGATAATTTTCTCTTATTTTGTTGAGTAATTTGTGAAGCTTTATGAACATACGGAAGATCATCATATTGATTCTCCGTTCATTTCCTCCATAATTTCCAGCAACTTAGGCCCTGAATATCTTAAGGTTAAATATGGGCAAATGGAAATTTGTCTTGACAAGCCGTGTAACCCATGTTACATTAATAACAGGAGATACATTGATAGGAGGTTGCCATGTCAAAAGTCAAAGAAAAAATTGAAGAGGCCTTAGAGGATATCGCATATGCAGAATCAGGAGAGTATCATCCTCACCATAAAAAAGCTGAGGAAACTGATTCATTAGAGGACATTTTCGCTGCCATAGGTATGGCCGAAGGCGGGGATGAGGAATATGCAAAAAAACTCCATCCTCTGTTCCATTTAAAGCATATAAAAAAATAGATATTTACCCCGTTAGAAATACTTTCTAACGGGGTTGCTGTCGACCGCCTTAGTTCTCAAACTACCAACGCACCTCACCCCATAAAAAAATGAACATCTTTCAAAACAATCCTGTACCGGGCCTGGTACAGGCTCAAACACCAATTAATTGTTTTACGGGTCAATTTTTTAGTATACTATTTTGTTTCCTGTTATATTACTTATGACTTCATCACTTAAAGGTGGAAGATTGTGATGCAAAAAAAGACTGTTTATATTTGTTTATTAATCCTGGCAGGTCTGTTGTTATCGGCAGGTGCGGCTTTTGCCGGTGACACAGCTGCAGCTGCAGAAGCTCCTGTACTTACCAACCAGATGATGGTGGTTATGGGTGTCCTCGTCTTTGTCATCGCCCTTTTTGTTTTTGAATGGGTAAGGGTTGATGTGGTAGGCATAATGATGATGGTACTGCTTCCTATTTTAGGGCTGGTAACGCCGAAAGAGGCCATCAGCGGATTAAGCAGTAATGCTGTGGTATCAATTATCGCCGTAATAATAATCGGGGCAGGCCTTGACAAGACGGGCTGTATGAATGTCCTTGCACGAAATATTCTGAAGTTTGCGGGCAAGGCTGAAAGCAGGATTATTGCCCTCATATCAGGAACGGTCGCGTTCATTTCAAGTTTCATGCAGAACATCGGAGCCGCCGCCCTCTTTATGCCCGCGGCTATCAGGGTTTCCCGTCAGGTAAATGTTCCTGTGTCACGGATACTCATGCCAATGGGTTTTTGTGCCATCGTGGGAGGAACGATAACTCTTGTTGGAGCGAGTCCTACAATCCTGTTGAATGATCTTCTGGACCAGGCCAATCAGCTTGGGGCTTTTGAGCAGCATTTGGAACCCTTAAGCCTGTTCACACAGACACCGATAGGTATTGCACTCGTTGCAAGTGCGATCCTCTATTTCATTATATTCGGGAAATATATACTTCCCAAAAAGGGCGGCGGGCCCGCAGAGGCCTCCCTGCTTCCTGAACATATTGCGGATACCTATGCCGATATCTGCGGCCTGAAAGAACTCCATATTCCGGAAAGCTTTAGCGATACCAAGACACTGGATGAGTTAAGAATCAGATCGACTTATCAGGTAACTATAGTTTCTATCTCCCATACCAAAACTAACAGCAAGATATTTGCGCCAACGCGGGATGAAAAGCTGCACGGGAATGATGATATTGCTGTAGTAGGCTGTTCAGAGGCAATTGATAAATTGGTCGCTGGGCTCGGCTTTATACTTAAAGATGACCTTGATATATTTGCAGAGGACCTTTCTCCAAACAATGCGGGTATGATTGAAGGTATTATAACGCCGCGATCCGAGCTGGCTGGGAAGTCATTGCGTGAACTCCATTTCAGGAAAACCTATGAAGTCAATCCCGTAATGCTCTGCAGAAGTGGTGAATGTGTATTGGGCAGTCTGTCCGACAGAAAGCTTCAGCCTGGAGATGCCATCCTGTTGTTTGGCAGGTGGGAAAAATTTCACATGTTAAAGGGCAAGCAGACATTTACCTTTACCACGGACATCAAGGGCGAACTCATGAGAACGGAAAAGGCAAAAGTGGCGGTAACATGGCTTTTCGTTGCCATTGGCCTTGTCCTTGGTTTCAACCCTCTAATGGCAGCTATCGGCCTTCCTGACTTTAAACTATCGTTATCCGTATGTCTTCTTACCGGAGCACTCGGTATGATTCTGACAAAGGTAATGTCGATAGATGAAGCATATAAATCCGTTGACTGGATGACCGTATTTTTACTTGCAGGGCTGATTCCACTCGGCCTGGCATTTCAAAAAACAGGGACAGCTGAATTCATTGCGACCACAATCATGAACATGATCGGAGATGTTCCTGTCATAGTATTCCTTGCGGTTGTAGGGATCATGACTTCTTTCTTTACGCTTGTGGTCTCCAATGTGGGCGCCACAGTACTGCTTGTCCCCCTTTGCATGACCATGGCTATCAGTGCAGGAGCTGATCCCAGATTAACAGCCCTTGTTGTCGCCCTTTCAGCCTCGAACACGTTCATTCTTCCAACGCACCAGGTTAATGCACTGGTAATGAGGCCGGGCGGTTATAAAACAGTTGATTATGTAAGGGCCGGAGCCGGCATGACGATATTGTTCCTTGTAGTCATGCTGACGATGCTTTATCTGTTTTATTAGAATAGGAAGAAATGTACTTCCCGATTGCTAACATAGAAGTTAGCCCATTCATCCCGCCGGCAATAGCATTTTTCATATCATTCTTTACATCAATGGGGGGAGTTTCCGGAGCTTTTCTGCTCTTGCCTTTTCAGGTAAGCGTCCTCGGCTTCAGCAGTCCGGCAGTAAGCGCTACAAATCAGCTGTTTAATATAGTCGCAATCCCCAGCGGGGTATACCGGTATATCAAAGAAGGGCGCATGGTCTGGCCATTAACCTGGGTTGTCATTATCGGCACTTTGCCCGGCGTTCTTATTGGAGCGATAATCCGCGTTCAATATCTTCCTGATCCCCGCAATTTCAAGATGTTTGTGGGGATAGTTCTTCTATATATTGGTTCCAGGCTTCTCAAAGACATACTGAAGAAAAAAAGAATTAAAAACGGCCAATTGTCTGCGGAAGAAGAGTTCCAGAAATTAGTCAAAGAATATACCTCAAAGCAAGGGGATAACGAATTACCAAAAGTGATTGTAAGAAAATTCAGCCTGACAGAGATCTCTTATGATTTCTACGGCCAAAATTTTAGAATAAATACAATCGGCATAATGGCGCTAAGTGCTATTGTCGGAATTGTAGGGGGAGTTTACGGGATAGGCGGCGGCGCTATAATTGCACCGTTTTTCATAAGTTTTTTCGGACTTCCGGTATATACTGTTGCCGGTGCGGCATTGATGGGCACATTTGTCACATCAGTAGCCGGTGTAATATTTTATCAGGCAATAGCCCCTTTTTATCCTGATATGGCTATTTCCCCTGACTGGTTACTCGGCGTTTTATTCGGGATAGGCGGATTTGCGGGTATGTATTGCGGGGCAAGGGTACAGAAGTTTGTTCCCGCAAAAGCAATTAAATGGATACTGGCATTCTGTATATTATTTACCTCCTTAAAGTATCTCATCTCATTTTTCTTTAGATAGCGGATTCAGGTATAAGCGTAGGGGAATAAACCGCTCGCGTGTTAAACTTAAACCATGCCGAATAATATAAGAACAATTTGAACCGCTTGAACCGTTCGAACAGTTTATCGGCCCAGACGGCTGGAACGGTTTCCTTAAAAACCCGGAGTTATATATGGCACTGATGAGTTTAAAAGACGTGAGGCTTGCGTTCGGCGGCCCTGATCTGATTGACGGGGTCTCTTTGCAGATCGAACGCAGGGAGCGGGTCTGCCTGGTCGGCAGGAACGGGGCAGGCAAATCCACCCTTATGAAGATCATCAGCAGCGAGATCACACCTGACGCGGGAGAGGTCATACGCGGGCAGGAACTGCGAATTGCATCGCTTGACCAGGAAGTCCCGCAGGACCTGACCGGTACGGTGTTTGAGATAGTAGCAGCCGGTCTCGGCGGTATGGTCGTCCTGCTCAAGGAATATCACTCTGTAAGCCTTCGTCTCTCCGATGGAGACACAGACGCAATAGCTGAACTTGAACGGATACAGCACCTGATCGAATCATCCGGCGGCTGGCAAATTCAGCAAAGGGTTGAGACCGTCCTTTCACGCCTCAGTCTCGACCCTGACGCCCAGGCAGCTGACCTCTCCGGCGGCTACAAAAGGAGGGTACTGCTTGCAAGGGCGCTCGTAAACAAACCTGACCTCCTGCTTCTCGATGAACCGACGAACCATCTAGATATCACCTCAATCAACTGGCTTGAGCAATTCCTTTTCGAATATAGCGGCTCTATACTTTTCATAACCCATGACCGGAAGTTTCTCCAGACACTGGCAACAAGAATAATTGAACTGGACCGCGGACAGCTCACCAACTGGCCCTGTGATTACACAGCCTACCTGACAAGAAGGCAGGCCGAGCTCGATGCAGAGGCCGCGCAGAACGCGCTCTTTGACAAAAAGCTCTCCAGGGAAGAGGCGTGGATACGCCAGGGCATCAAGGCCCGGCGCACCCGCAATGAAGGGCGTGTAAGTGCTTTGAAGGAGATGAGGAAGGAGCGCCTTGCAAGGCGTACTCAGACCGGTAGCGCCAGGATGGTCCTGAACAAGGCCGAGAAGTCGGGCAAACTGGTTCTCGAGGCTGAGGGGATCGGTTGTTTTTATGAAGGCCGTCACCTCTTTCGCGATTTCTCCACGACCATCATTCGCGGTGACAAGATCGGCATCATAGGCCCGAACGGCTCCGGCAAAACCACGCTGCTTAAGATGCTGCTTGGATTAATGGATCCCCACAGCGGCTCCATACGCAGGGGGACCAGGATCGAGCCAGCATATTTCGACCAGCATCGTGAGCAGCTATCTGACGACAGATCTGTCATGGACAACGTGGCGGACGGCTCCTCGTATGTGACAGTAAATGGAAAGACAAGACACATAATCAGCTATCTCGAGGATTTTCTCTTCTCGCCGGAAAGGGCACGCTCACCGGTAAAGGTCCTGTCAGGCGGCGAGCGAAACCGTGCACTGCTGGCAAGGCTTTTCACCAAACCGTCGAACGTGCTGGTAATGGACGAACCCACCAATGACCTTGACACCGATACCCTCGAACTCCTCGAGGAAATGCTGATTGAGTACAATGGCACCATCTTCCTCGTAAGCCATGACAGGGAATTTCTCAACAACATCGTAACAAGCACAATAGTCTTTGAGAGTGCCGGTATGCTTGAAGAATATGTGGGCGGCTATGACGACTGGCTGCGGCAGCGCAGACCGGCAGCCCCGGCAGCCCCGGCACAAACGAAAAAGGCCGCGAAGCCGAAAAGGCCCCGGCAGGAGCGTCCGCGCATCCTCACATTTAAAGAAAAACGAGAACTCGAGGCATTGCCTCTGCTGATCGAATCTCTCGAAGCAGAGCGCGACGAACTTTTTGGAATACTTGCAAATCCTGAATTCTACCGGCAGGAGGGAAGCAGGATACCCGGAACAAAAGCCAGACTCGGGGAACTCGAAAAAGAGATCACTGAATCATATACCCGGTGGGAGCTTCTGGAATCAATCCTCAATTCACAGCCCGCCTGAACAGTAGTTTAACGGCTCAAGCGGTTCAAGCGGCTGGAACAGTTCAAGCTGTCTTTCATTTCTTTTTCTTCTTCTTTGCTTTCTTCGACGACTTCTTCTTCCTCTTCTTCCGGTCCGCTTCCCACTGCTCATGTTCAGCAATCAGCTCCTGAAATTAGTCAGGGAATTTACCTCAAAGCATGGGGATGACCAGTTACCAAAAGTGATTGTAAGAAAATTCAGTCTGACACAAATCTCTTATGATTTCTACGGCCAGAACTTTAAAATAAACACAATAAAGTATCTCATCTCATTTTTCTTTAGATAACAGCCGGTTAAAATCCCGCGCCTGCCCGGCTTGTAAATGCCATGCATGGAATGGATTACCCGGGAAACAATTTAAAAACGGCACGCCATGCAAGCTGGGCAACCACAGGGGGATTGCCCCTACTGATTCAATAATCTTTTTTATCTGAAACATCTTCCCTTTTCTTCAAGGCCCGATTATAGGCGGCAATAATATTTTTTCGTGTAATCAAACCTAATAAGTGAGTCTGGTTGTCCCGCTCAACTACCGGGATTCGTCCGATATTTTTTTCTCCTAATTTTTCCAGGGCAGTTCTCAGGTTTTCATCGGGATAGCAGATAATAAGGTCCGCAGTCATAATCTCTATGACCGGGATTTTAGGTTTCTTATTAGCGAAGGCCTTATAAATTATATCTTTACGAGTTACCATTCCAACCAGATTATTATTAATATCAACAACCGGAAGTCCTCTATGATTAATAGATCTTAGCTTGCTCCTTGCTTCATTTGCAGGAGAAGTTTCATTAACAGTAATGACATTTTTATTCATGGCTTCAGAAACTGTGATTGCTTCCATCAGATCCACGCCTTTCACCTTTTGGATATCTATTCCTCTTCTTCTTAACTTCAGCGTATAAATTGACTCTTTCGTAAATCGTCTGGCTACTACCGGGGAGATTATACAGGTAATCATTAAAGGCAGGATGATTTTATAATCACCGGTCATTTCAAACAGAATGAGGATGGCTGACACAGGAGCGTGAGCTGCCCCGGCAAATACTGCTCCCATCCCTACCAAAGCATAGGCCCCCGGTGAAATCGCAATATCGGGGAGCAGAAATTGAGTGAGTTTACCATAGGCCCCTCCCAGCATAGCTCCAATAAATAAAGAAGGGGCAAAGACCCCGCCGGACCCGCCGGAACCCAGGGTTATAGAGGTAGCCACAATCTTAACCAGGACAAGAATGATTATTATCTGTGCCGCCATCTGCCCACTCAAGGCAAGCTCGATAGCCTCATAACCTACTCCAAAGATCTGAGGAAAGTAGAGTCCGATTAAACCAAGAATCAATCCTCCAATAGCAGGTTTCAAATATTCAGGGAATTTCCAGGCATCAAAAATATCCTCACATTTATAGAGTACCTTAATAAAAAATAGAGATGTTAAAGCGGCCAAAAATCCAAAGATAAAATAAAGTGGAATCTCCCAGAGACTTACCAATTGATAGGCCGGGGTGGTAAAGGCAGGGTTATCTCCAAGGAAATGTCTGGACACGACGGTCGCAGTCACCGCAGAAAGGACTATGGAAGAAATATGCCTCGGGCCATATTCCCTTAAGATTACTTCCAGAGCAAAGAATATACCTGCTAAAGGTGCATTAAAGGTAGCAGCAACTCCACTTGCCGCCCCGCAGGCGACTAGAATCTTTACCTTCTCTTCAGAGAGTTTGAATAATTGCCCTAAAGACGATCCTAGGGCAGAACCGATTTGAACTATAGGGCCTTCCCTGCCTACAGAACCTCCGGAGCCTATAGAAATGGATGAGACCAGGGCCTTGACAACCGCTACCCTTAATCTGATTTTGCCCTTCAGGGTAGCCACTGCCAGCATGACTTCCGGAACTCCATGTCCCTTTGTCTCCCTGGAAACATAATGGATTATAGGCCCAATAATTAAACCTCCCAGGGCAGGAATAAGGACAACATAGTATGGTCCCATAAACTGGAGAAGATCATGCCCCCCCTCAAAGAAAATGGTCTTGAAATTATTTATAAGCCATCGGAAGATTATGGCCCCAAAACCAGCGCCCAAGCCTATCCCGATAGAAAAGAACAACAGAAAGGCAGTTTCGGAGGTCTGAAAATAGAAATACAGTTCTTTTAGCTTTCTGTTTAATTTAATTATCATTTTCCTCTGTTCTGACTATCTTACAATTAATAATCCGGGTTAAGTCCTGCCTATTATACCCGGTTTGATTTAGAATTCTTATTCACACTTAAGGAATTTTCTAATTTAACTCATTTAACAGCAAAGAAATGATAACCATTCTTCTTCATAACTCACTCCTCATACTTTATTCTTTAATCTTTACGTCAGGGAAGGTTATAATGCATTCAATGATTTTAATTCTCTGAAAAGGAAGTGGAAGAGATATGGGAGATAAAGGTGGCAAGAAAGATAAGGCGAAATCCGCAAAACAGGCAAAGACAAAAAAAAGAAAAAATAAGGAAATATTTCACTGACAGACTGTTTAGTACGTGCTATGTTTAGTTAGAATGTTAGAATTTTTTGTTGTTTACAAGGCCACAAAGATTTTTAATCTTCTTGGTCTTTTCATATGGGAGGAAACGCGTGAACCATTTAGGAAAGAATCTGAAAAAAGTAACAATTATTCTGAAAGAAAAGTACTACAATGGCTCTGAATCAGTAAGAACATTTAAGTGTGAGACCGGTTCCGGCTGTTCACCAGACTCAATTGGCAATAAAATAATTGGAACTTTTGCAGATGGCGAGAAGGGCAGGATTGAAAGCTATGAGATTGAAAAGACTAAAGAATAACCTGTTATTTGATCTTAATTAATCTTATTAACTTTTTTGACAGCCCGCTTTACTAAACAGGCTTTGCAAATAGTTGACCCTTTCGCATCATAACACCCATATTCATCAATCGTTTTCTCTAAATCCTCGCAATATATTTTTATCTTTTTCATGTGTGGTTTTTTTCTTTCATATAAATCTACTGTGGGCTTCTTTTGATTTAATAGCAAGGGGAACCAGTGCAAAGAATAAAAATGCAGGAGTCCGGATCGGATTTTTGTGTATCGCCCAACCGCTATATTTTTTTCCTTATTCTGTTAATTATCTAACCCGATAAAATGCATTATTCAGGTTAAGAGCTTGATTGGCTCTTATTCCTCCTTCTTCTTTGCTTTCTTCGACGCTTTCTTCTTTTTCTTCTTCCGGCCCGCTTCCCACAGCTCAAGTTCAGCGATCAGCTCCTGCAGGTTGAGGTCCTTTCCGGTTGAGCTGACGATGTTATTGTAATCTTTTTTGTAGAGCTTTATGACCTCAATATCCTTATTAATGAGCTGCTGGATATCCTCAAGAAGATCTGTTTCCTCTTTGCTGCAGAATGAGACCGCTTCACCCAGGTTCATGCCGCGCCCTGTCCTTCCGACCCTGTGCACATAATTCTCGGGCTTGTCCGGAAGATCATAATTGATTACATATTCGACATCAGGCACATCAATCCCGCGGGCACTGACGTCCGTGGCGATCATGATGCGGCAGGAGCCCTCCTTGAACTTTTTCATCACCTCGGACCGGTCGTCCTGTTTCTTGTCCCTGTGGATTGTAGACGTATCTATCTGCACCCTCGCCATGGCCTTTGCCACACGCTCCGCACGGACCCGTGTCCTTACAAATACGATGATCTTGCTTTCCGGATTATCTTTAATAAACCTCTCAAGGAAAAACCGCTTGTCATCCATTTCAACAAACATGACAAAGTGCGAGACATTCTTTGATACAGGGTCCTCCGGCGCAATCTGGATGCGTATCGCAGAGCTCTTGACCTGCGAGAAGGCGAGCTTCTTGATCTCCTTGCTGATCGTGGCTGAGAAGAAGAGCGTCTGGTGCTTCTTCGTGAGTTTCCTCTTTACATACCTGATGTCATCAATAAACCCGAGGTCAAGCATATGGTCGGCCTCATCAAGTACGAGGGTACTGATTCGTGCGAGGTCAACGTAACCCTGGCTGATAAGATCAAACATCCTCCCCGGGGTCGCAACAAGTACGTCGATCCCGTCCTGGAGCTTTTTAATCTGCGGGTCCTGCTCAACCCCGCCGTACAGGGCAAATGTCTTGACCTTCGTATGCCTCGCAAGCTTTTCAAAGACCTCCCCGATCTGCATTGCCAGTTCACGCGTGGGGACCATGACTATGCACTTGATCCCATAGGAGCGGCTGCTGCTCTTAACCCTGTGTATCATGTCAATGAGAGGAATCGCAAAAGCAGCTGTCTTCCCGGTCCCGGTCTGCGCAATTGCCAGGACGTCCTCGCCGTTCATGATTGAGGGGATGGACTTGAACTGTATATTCGTAGGCCTTTTGAAGCCCATAAGGTCAAGGTTCTTTTTAATTGTTTCCGATATGTGGTACTTCTCAAATTTCATGAAATCTCCTTACTTCCCTGTTAATGTTCTTTTTTTACTGGATATCACCTTTAATTATACCGGAATTGGAAGGCGAGCGGGGGTATTGGGAAAAGTTTGCAGTGTCAGGTTATCATCGCTGGAAATCTCTGCCATTGAAATCTTGAGTGCGCCTGTTATAACATAAAATCCGATAGCAGATAATTAATTAGGAGTCGATCAGTGAAAATCAAGGCCTGTATTTACGAAGCACATTCAAAAGAATTTCTTTGCAAAATTGACGGTGAAAATAAAACTGTTACAGCTTGTGCGAAAAGGACTGTTTTAAAAGGTGAAAAGCTCGTACCGGGCGACAAAGTTCTTCTGGAAAAAACCGGCAGTGATTATCAAATTGTAGCCCTCATAGACAGGACAAACGAAATTTTTCGAATGATTATTCGTGAGAGAAAAAAAAGAGTAACAGCTGCAAATTGTGATCTTGTGATTATTGCCACAAGTGTTTCAAAGCCTCCTTACAAGCAAGGTGTTATTGACAGATTTGCTACCAGAACTTTTCAGTGGGATCTGCCCGCTATAATTATTTTCAATAAGATGGATGAATTTCAAAATGAATTTGATATTGATTTTGAGATGCGAAGATTTGAAAATCTCGGAATCGAATGTTTTGAAGTTTCCTCAAAGTATCCGGAAAATCCATCCAGATTCGGCAGAGGATCTTTCAGGGAACTCCAGCATAGACTTGTTGAGACTCAAGCAATAATCCTTGGCCAGTCCGGTGTAGGAAAGAGCACGTTGATCACCTCCCTTAACGACAGGGAGGTAGTATTAAGAAGCAGCGGGATCGGGAGGAGCGGCAAAGGGACCCACTCTACGACCTGGGCAGAAATGATTGACTGTGGAACATTCAGGATTATAGATTCTCCCGGTATCCGGTCATTTTCCATGGATGATATTTTCCCGGAAGAGCTAATCAATTTCTTTCCGGACCTTCTCGCAATATCTCTGACCTGCAGGTTCAATAATTGCCGGCATGAATCGTCAAGCAAAGGGTGCGCCTTTTATGGCGGGGATACTGACCATCAAGCAGCTGATATCATTGAATCCAGACTTTCGTCTTATAAGAAAATTATGGGGGAAATCAGCGAAACTCCGGCGTGGAAGAAGAAAAGCAACTAAATAATTAGAACCGTTCCACTTTAATTTTAAACTGCATAACCTACTTCACAATACCGGCTGATTTATGAAATTGCCTGATAGCTTTCGATGAGTTGAAATTGCGGCCCCAGATCTTTGTGCCATATGATTCAAAAAAACTTTCAACCTGGCGGCGGAACCGTATGAGAGTCGTCGAGCGTAGACTTTCTTTGAGTGCTCTCCCCCAAACTGCAGCCAGTTTCGCTGGTGAACTCTTTTTTTTACGGAAAACCTGAACCATGTCCTGAATATCCGGATCTATAAAACGTGTCATTTTGCCGATTGACCAAAAGGCCGGATCAAGGACCAAAAGGGAAAGTCTGTCATATTTTTTGAATAGTTTTGTGTTGCTTTTATAATCAAGTAAAGTTACCATGCCCCACCGGTCAATGTCTTCAGCGTAGTTGGCCTGTATTCC
>SDBV01000795.1_pt1 | contig 45883 bp, 34 predicted proteins | sample 2277081 | NCBI WGS metagenome assembly SDBV01 (sample SAMN10402039, study PRJNA504765) | marine sediment metagenome | isolation source: marine sediment core GS10_PC15, 223 cmbsf | place: Arctic Ocean: Southern Knipovich Ridge | collected 2010
CCAGACAGAAGAAAAGAGCTGGTAAGGATTGAGTATTGACAGCCGAGGCGGTCTCGGCTATATAGTGAGTTGGTGGTACGTTTTTGCTCCGCCAGGTGGTACAATTTTACTCCGCCGTTTATATATTGAATACTTTTGCCACACGCCCTTCACTATGCCATTGAATCTGATTTTGGCAAAAAAATATTTGGGAATGTGCGGTTTTGGGCTAAAAAGGGATAAAAATTTTGCTGATTTTAGTAAAGACGACCCCTGTGGTGACAGTTTGGTGACAAGAATGTGCCGAAAATGTAGGCATTCTGTTGCCCCCCTTTGTCATAGGTGACTCAAACGCATAACCTCATGAGAGTATTCCGCATGTAGTATTACTTTCAGCCTACCTCGGTCACTGTGCCGCGATCCTTCTTTTGGAATACTGTGAAACAGCAAGGCTAGGTGTATACAATTGCGGATAGGCATTTCGAGTTAGGGATTTTTGCGCACCTAAATCAGACATTTCCCGCTTATGTGATGTTTCAAAAAGTTTTACACTTTGCACTACGATGTATCTGCAATTGCGTTCGCAGGACATGATTCTTCGTGTGTTATTGTAACAGTTGTTTCGAAACCCTTTTTTTACAGGAGAAGTAACATGGAAGCTTTAAGAAAGAGATTCATCAAGGTATCAACAGTAACGAGTTTAGTCTTATTGTCCCTTTTGGCAAGCAACGCTGCTGGATGGACGGCATATAACGATTGTGTGTATAACGCAAGCGACTCTGCGCACTACATCGCTGACAATGTCACGACATATAATATAGGCAGCGGCGGCCCGGGGCCATCATCCGGCGAATTGGTCGATCTTACTACGGCTGCGGCGACCGGTGTAACGGCAACGCTGACCCAAAGCGGCGGTGTTGTCTGGCAGCCAAGTGTTAGCAGTGGCGGCCATGATACGGTAAATGGTACCGATGCATACAACACCTTTGGCGGAATCGCGGATATGACAGGCGTTACCTATTATGGCGGTTCGCCTGGATGGTATGTGGATCTGATTTTTACGGGGCTGGACGCAAATAAGGAATATACCTTTGCGACCAGTGCGGCTCGGAGCAATGTCAATTACACTAACCGAAACACCATCTACAAGATCAGCGGCGCCGACACCTATGCCAATGCAAGTACTACCGGTGTAACTGTCACATCGGAAGCCGAGGTATGGTTCAATACCGGCGACAACGACAGCGAAGGTTATGTTGCCAGGTGGACCGGCATCACCGCATCGGACGGAACATTTACCGTGCGGGCCACTCATCATCCTGTCACACAGGATGACCGAAAAGCTTATGCTTTCGATGTTTTCATGCTTGAGGAGAAAGAGGGGGACATCGTAAAAGTTGAGCCGGTAACCTTTGCAGTGATAGGCGACTATGGCGACAATACTCCAGGTGAAGAGGATGTGGCGACTATGGTTGCCGGATGGGAACCCAATTTTGTGGTAACAACCGGTGACAACAGTTACGACTCAACCGATATAGATGTCAACATCGGTCAATACTACAGTTCCTTTATAGGCAACTACATAGGCTCCTACGGGCCGGGTTCGGCGGTTAATCGATTCTTCCCGTCATTAGGCAATCATGATTACAGTGACGGCGGCGGGATTAACGCGTATCTGAATTACTTTACACTTCCCGGCAGCGGTGTCGCCAGCAGCAATACCTCCGGCAATGAAAGATATTATGATGTTGTCCAGGGACCGGTGCATATTTTTGTCATCAACTGTGTCAGTTCAGAGCCTGACGGCACTTCGTCGACTTCGACACAGGGACAGTGGTTACAGACACAGTTGGCCGCATCGACATCGCCATGGAAGATAGTAGCTTTGCACTACCCGCCATATACATCGGCTTCTCATGGGCCGTCAGTTGTGATGCAATGGCCGTATAAGGAATGGGGGGCGACTGCGGTTCTTGCAGGCCATGATCATGTTTATGAACGGATCGATAAGGACGGGCTGTTATACTTTACATGCGGCCACGGCGGAAGGAGCCTGTATGGAATTGGGACGCCCGATCCGGACAGTCAGTTGTTTTACAACTCCGCTTTTGGAGCGATGATGGTAACAGCGACGAATACGAGTATTAAGTTCGAATCATGGTCGGTTGCAGGCGGCGGAACTCTGGTTGATTCCGCTGAGATCGTAAAGCCGACGGCGGAGACCACAATTACATGTGAGGATTTTAATAACGGTTTTTCAGGTGCCGTTGGCAGTCATGCGGATTGGTCCCCCGATGGGGGCGGTCCGACCGTTACGAGCGGAACAGGTTCGGACGGATCGGCCGGGCTTGGAACGTCAGGCACTGTTTTTACATGGACGGCTCATTCGTTTGATTGGAATGACCCGACTCTAACCAAAGTTGCTTTTCAGATGGACTTTGAGACCGAAGCCGATGGCAGTTTTGACGATGACCGCTGTGTATGGAACATAGATGGAGCGAGCGCTTCGTCTTCAAATCTTTTTGGCGCACAACTTGATTATATTGATGGTGGGATAGTCACCTACTGGCGAGACAGTGGCGGCACTCGTATTCAGACACCGATCGTGAATTTGTACCCGCCAGATCCGGGATTAGTTCCAATAAAAGGAAATACATGGTACAGGTTCCGCAATGAGATAACGAAGCTGACAGCCACATCCGCACGGCTGGACGTTAGCCTTGTCGAACTCGATGCTCAGGGCGATCCAACCGGCATACCATATACCGGAACCGTTGCCGATACGAGTCTGTGGCCTGGCGGCGTGCCGGATACCAAGTATTTTACCGCTGCGACAATGTATCCGGCATATAAGAATTACAACGGTGTTGCTAATGCAGATCACGCATGTTTTGAGGTGACTACCGGCACTGTGACGACGTATAGCATTTCCGGCAATATCGTGGACTTGGGCGGTTTGCCTGTTGACGGCATTGAGGTCTCGGCGGACAATTCCGGAGGATCCGACACAACTGACGCTAATGGCGATTATGTACTTACCATAAACGAAAACTGGTCGGGAACTGTTACACCCACAAAAAGCGGATACACATTCGAGCCGGCCAGCACAAGCTATACAACTGTTACCGCTAATCAGACTGAGCAGGATTATGTCGCCAGCGCGGTGAGCGTATCGGCTGGGTGGACGGCATATAACGATTGTGTCTATGACGTAACGTTGGACCAAAGCGCAACGAATCCGATCGGTCAATCCGTACACTACATCGCTGACAATGTTACTATATACAATATAGGCAACAATAGTCCGGGACCGGCATCAGGGGAGCTGGTTGATTTTGCTACGGGTACATCAACTGGCGTAACGGCTACGCTGACCCAAAGCGGTGGCGTTATCTGGCAGCCGGATGTCAGCAGCAACTGGTATGGCGGTTATGATACGGCAGATGGTACCGATGCTCGCAATACTTTCGGTGGAATCGCGGATATGACGGGCGTGACTTATTATGGCGGTTCGGCGGGATGGTATGTAGACCTGACATTTACAGGGCTGGACGCAAATAAAGAATATACCTTTGCTACGAGTGCGGCCCGCTGCAATGGCGCTTATACCGATCGAGGCAGCATCTTCTCTATCAGTGGCGCCGAAACCTATACCAATGCGAGTACAGCGGGCGTAAACGTCACGTCAGAAGCTGAAGTATGGTTCAATACCGGCGACAACTACAATGAAGGTTATGTTGCAAGATGGACGGGTATCACCGCATCGGACGGTACGTTTACTGTGCGGGCTACACATCACGCCAGCGCAAACAGCGGGCGCAAGGCATATGCTTTCGATGTATTTATGCTGGAGAAGGAAGGCGGACCGGTCGCAGGGCCGGAAGTAACTTTTGCGGTGATAGGCGACTATGGCGACGGTTCTTCAGATGAAGGAGCGGTTGCAACTATGATCGACGGCTGGGGACCCGACTTTATAGTGACGACCGGCGATAATAGTTACGGCTCGAACCCTATCGATATCAACATCGGTCAATTCTACAGTTCCTTTATAGGCAACTACACAGGAGCATACGGAGCCGGGGCAACGGTCAATAGCTTCTTCCCGTCAATAGGTAACCACGATTATAGCGACGGTGGCGGGATCAGCGCATACCTGAATTACTTTACACTTCCCGGCAGCAGTGTCGAAAGCAGCAATACCTCCGGCAATGAAAGGTATTATGATGTTGTTCAGGGGCCGGTGCATGTTTTCGCTATCAACTGTGTCGGTTCAGAACCTGACGGTACTTCATCGACTTCGGTGCAGGGGCAATGGCTTCAGGGGCAGTTGGCCGCATCGACGTCTCCTTGGAAAATAGTGATCCTGCACTATCCGCCCTATTCATCATCCAGCTCTCACGGGCCGACGCCGGGGATGCAATGGCCGTACAAGGAATGGGGGGTAACTGCTGTGTTTGCAGGTCATGATCATGTTTATGAGAGGATCGAAAAGGATGGATTGCGTTACTTTACATGCGGTCATAGCGGAAAGAGCTTATACGGACTCGGGACGCTTGATCCGGACAGCAAGTTCTTTTATAACTCCGCCTATGGAGCGATGCTGGTAAAAGCGACTAATACGAGCATCAAGTTCGAATCCTGGTCCGTTGCCAGCGGTGGAACACTGGTCGATTCCGATGAGATCGTCAAGCCTGCATCGATTGTCTTTACAGCGTATAATGACCTTGCATGGGCAACCGGGCAGCTTGAAGGCAATACAACGAAGATATCCTCTCCTAACGGCGGAACGGGTCTGCCAAGTTCGGGCAAACTCGTCAACTTTGACACGGGCGACGAAACGAACATTACGCTTAGCGTAACTGGCGGCAACTACAACGGCGGATCCACTCAGAGTGGACAGGGACCATATCCTGCTCAAGGTACAGAAGCATATGACATATTCTCCGGCAAGGTTAGCGGCCAGGGGCATATTTCATATCAACAGATCGCACCACCGGCGGGCAATCTTGTCCTTACGTTAACAGGCATGAGCCCCGCCAACACATATAACATCGTGCTATATGGACACCGGGATAATTACGCATGGCTCAGAGCTTCGCTAAATACGATCTCCGGAGCCGACGCCTTTACCAATAACAGTTCGGTTGCTACTGACAATAACGGTCAACCTCTTTTCTCCGGCCCGGATGACGCATCCACGAGGATGCCCTCCGATAACGATAACGGATATGTGACAAGATTCGACAATGTCGCCCCGGGAAGTGACGGGCAGATCGTACTTACGATAAGCTTTGACGGTGATCCAGGCAGCTTGTATAAGGGCAAATACGCAAGTGCACTGATGGTGCAGGAACTCGGCGATGCTCCGCCTTCGCCGCCTGCGCCGCCTGTAGAATTTGTGGCGTATAATGATATGAATCCGGATAGCAGTACTAATGCCGACAATGTTACCGAACACGACTACACCGCAAGCAGCGCGGCACTTATCGATTTCGGCAGCGGGATCGAACTGCCCGTTACCGTTACAGGGACAACTGTAAATGGATACGATCCCTATCCAAACGGTGGGAATTTCACGAACGCAGGCTCCGATGCGTACAAGGCATTCGACGGTATTGTCGATATGGCAGGTGTATTCGAACTCGATTTTGCCGATTGGGATCATATCGTCAGCTTTAATGACCTGGATCCCAATAACGAATACGCGGTAACATTAACAGCAAACAGGGATAACCCAAGCTATGCCGATCAGCGTTATACCCGTGTCACAATCGAAGGAGCCGATGCCTTTACGAATGCAAGCAGTGCAGGTGTAACCGTAAATTCCGAAAACTCTGTAACTTTCTGTATCGGCTATAACACAGTAAACGGCTATGTCGCAAAGTGGACCGGTATCAAAACCGGCCCCGACGGCAGTTTCTCCGTTAAATCCGAATGGGACAATGGTTTCGCGGGAAGCAAGGGTTATGCCATGACCGCGTTTTGTCTGGAAGCGTTCGGACCTCCACAGCTGCTTCCGGTCATGGAAGGTGACGAGTGGGCGTACTTTAAGGGCACTGAAGAGCCGCCCGCTGAGTGGACCTTGCTTGACTTTGACGATTCGCAGTGGCTAACCGGCCCGACCGGCATAGGTTATTCCGATGGTGACGATGCTACCGTTCTAAGTGATATGCGATACACTTATGTAAGCGTATATGCGCGTAAGGTATTTACTGTTGCCGAACCAAATGATGTGACGCGGCTGCTGCTGTCGATGGATTACGATGACAGTTTTGTCGCATACCTTAACGGTGTCGAAGTCGCCCGGAAAAATGTAACCGGTAATCCGCCGACTTACGATCTGCCCGCTGATAGCGACCATGAATCATCGTGGAACGGATCGAATCCCGTCGAATTTTTCCAGATCGATACGAATCTGCTGGTAACAGGCAAGAATGTACTGGCTATCCAGGGGCACAACAAGAGTCTCAGCAGTTCGGACTTTACGATGATACCTCAGTTGCTATCGGTCGATTATGACTGGGTCGCTTTCGTCGATCTTAACTCAGCGGCGCAGGTAAATGATAACACGCACCCGTTTGCGCTCGGTCTTGATCCATGGGCTGCGGCGTTTACGACGACCAACTGGACGCTGAAAGATTTTGATACGGGCAGCGATCTGCCGGCTGCGCTTTCGATTGCGATGGACATTCGTTATCCGACGAATAATAATGGCGGTAACTGCAATTTCAATACCGATTCCGATGCTTTCTTCGGAGGTATCATCGACCTCCTTGGCGGAATGGAAATTGACCAGGTTAATACTTTCCTTACCACAACGTTCAAGAATCTTGACGCAGCGATGGAATATGAGGTTGTGGTGACATATAACCGTGACAACCCGCCATATACTGACCGTGTAAGCCGTTTTGAAATATCAGATGCCGACACATTCGTCCAAGCAAGCAGTGATGGTGTCGTTGTCAATTCTGAAGGATCAGTTTCATTCTGTACCGGCTACAACACTGTCAATGGATATGTCGCAAGGTGGACCGGGGTAACAACTTCAAGCGGTATTTTCGCGATAACGGCTACGCAGGACAAATCGAAGGCCCAATGGCAAGGCTCAAAGGCCTATACGATGACGGCTGTGATGCTGAAACAAGTTGGCCCGCACTCACTCGAACCTGATATGACAGCGCCGGTTATAAGCAATATCTTGGCGACACCAACAAGTACAAGTGCGACAGTAACATGTACGACCGATGAATACACCACAAGCAGCGTTGCGTACGGGCCAACTACCGCTTACGAAAATGGAAGCGTAGTTAACAATACGCGGTTAATAAATCACAGCGCAGAGTTGACAGGTTTGTCGCCGGGCAACGAATACCACTACCAGATCACATGCACGGACTATAGCGGCAATGAAACGAAATCCGCCGACTTGACGTTTACGACGAGTTCGACGATCTACAGCGAAGACTTCCAGGCATACCAAGCCGGCAGCGACCCGCAAGGATGGTTCGATACCGCTTCTGGCAACAGCCTGGTACAAGACGACAGTTTGTTTAACACTCTTTCTGAAAACAGCAACATGGCGTTCGGGACGAGTTCGTCGGCTACGAATATACATTCTCACTATGTCGCGGGTCAAAGCTCTCAGTGGACCGATTATACTTACAGCGGCAAAATGATGATATCTAGTTCCGGTTCAGGTATTGGCGTTACTATCCTGTCTGATTACCCGAACTCCGATTCATATTACCGTCTGCGAAGATATGGCAGCAATGGTTTCCACATCTCAGCGCACGGAACGAGCATAACTTCCGGAAATGTCAATACGGGCGTTGTGCCTTCGGCTGGGACATGGTACAAATTCGCGGTAAAAGTAACCGATGCCGGGACGTATACCGAAATCGCCGCCAAGGTCTGGCCGGATGACGGTACACCTGAACCGGTCGACTGGCAGGCACTGTGCTATGATGCAAATGCTGACAGGTTGACTCAAGGGACAATCGGCGTATGGACAATGGCTTCGGGTACGAAATACTTCGATGACCTGAAAGTCGAACCTGAAATAGTTGTTCCTGACAACACCGCACCGATCATCAGCAATATTCTGGCCCTGCCGTCAAATACCAGTGCAAAAGTTACATGTACTACAGACGAACCTGCTACAAGCAGCATAGCTTACGGTCCGACCACAGCCTACGAAAATGGATCTACCGTCAACAATAACTTTGCTACCAATCACAGCGGCACGTTAACCGGTCTTGCCCCCAACACTTTGTATCATTTCCAGATAACATGCACTGATGAAAGCGGCAATGAGACTAAATCCGCTGATTCGACATTTACCACCACGTTAACACCTGTGATCTCGACGCTGTACAGCGAAGACTTCAACGCCTATCAGCATCTGGACGAACCGCAGGGTTGGGTCGATACTGGCGGCGGCAACAGTCTTGTACAAAATGATGGGTTGTTTAAGGTTCTGGCTGAAGATGGCAACCGGGCATTTGGCACCACCTCATCGGCGTCAAATATCCACTCGCATTACATCGCCGACCAAAGCTCGGACTGGACGGACTATACTTTCAGCGGCAGAATGATGATGACCAGTTCCGGTTCAGGTATCGGCGTAACGGTTCTGTCTGATTACGTCAATTCGGATTCGTATTACCGCCTGAGAAGATACGGCAGCAATGGCTTCCATATATCGCCGCACGGAACGAGCATAACCTCGGGCAATACGAGTACCGGTGTTGTACCCCAGCCCAATCAATGGTACAGATTTATAATTAAGGTTGAAGCGACTGACACACATACCGAGATCAAAGCCAAAGTCTGGCAAGACGGCACGACCGAGCCAGCCAACTGGCAGGTGGAATGTCAGGATGCAAGCGGCGGCAGGTTGACCAAGGGAACCATCGGCGTATGGAGCATGTCATCGGGGACAAAATACTTCGATGATCTGGAAGTCGAGCCCGAAATAGTCGTACCCGATAACACTGCGCCTGTCATAAGTAACGTCGCAGCCAGGCCGTCGGCTACGAACGCGAGTATTACATGCACAACTGATGAACCGGCTACGAGCAGCGTTGCCTACGGATTAACCGGTGCCTACGAGATGGGAACTGTGACCAACAGCACCAGGACCACTAATCACAGCGTCATGCTAACCGGCCTTACGCCCGTGATCCTGTACTATTACCAAGTAACCTGCACGGACAAAAGCGGTAATGCAACCACAGCCACCGGTTCGACGTTTACAACTACGGATACGCCGGCGACGATATATAGCGAGGATTTCAGCAGTTATAGCGCCGGCGACGATCCGCAAGGTTGGGTCGATACCAACAGCGGCAATAAACTGACCCAAAACGACAGCTTGTTCAAGGTTCAACAGCCAAACGGCGATGTGACATTCGGTACCACTTCGTCTGCAAAGAATATTCACTCTCATTATCTTGACGGTCAAAGCTCTAACTGGACGAATTACCAGTTCCGCGGCAAAATGATGATCGCAAACGGAAGTGCCGGCATCGGGGTTACATTCCTGTCTGACTTTGTTAGTTCTGATTCCTATTATCGCCTGAGAAGGTACAACACAGGGGCTTTCCATATATCACCACATGGAACGACAATAACCTCAGGTAATACGAGCACCGATGTGGTGCCGCTGGCAAATGTCTGGTACGAGTTCAGAATCGAAGTCAATGACACCGGCACGCAAACCGAGATCAGGGCAAAGGTCTGGCAAAGCGGTACCAGCGAACCTAACTGGCAGGTAGATTGCTATGATGCAAGTCCCAATAGGCTAACCCGCGGAACCATCGGCGTGTGGAGTATGTCATCGGGAACAAAGTATTTCGGCGACCTGGAAGTAGAGTAGTATTATATTGGCTGAACTGTGAAAATAGTCAGCCCAACTTTAGGATAAAGTAACAACGGCCATTGAATCTGATTTTGGCAAAAATATTTCTTCGAATGTGCAGTTTTGGGCTAAATATTGGCATTATTTTTTGCTGATTTTAGGGAAAACACTCCTCGTGGAGACATTTTGGTGTCAAGAAATTGTCGAAAGCACACGCATTTTATGTCAGTCGTGGCGGTGTTTGGCTGATTACGTTCACGAAATGGTCAACTAACCCTTTTTTCCCGTCCTGTCAGAGAAGAGCCACTTATTCTCGTGGAAATCAAAGTTGTAATGTTGTCTGACTTTAAAAACAGCTATCTCTTCAGGCAAGTCCACGAAATATTCATCGGTGTCATCAAAGAGGACCTCGATACCTTGCTCACGAATATACTGCCCCTTGTTCCTGGTGATCATTATCTTATGATACTTGATACCGTATTCAGCCAAGAGTTCTTTCACATTATCCTCTGTGCCGGGCGGCCTATCAGTAACAATATGAATCTGGCAGCCGGACTTTATCATCGCGGAAGTAAAAACTTTGAAGAACAAAGGGTAGGCTGTTATTGTTGCATCCAGATCAACAGCGACTTTCATAGTTGGCGGCCTCACAAATCTTTATCCGTAAACTTATGGTTTTGCCTGCCGATGGAAAATCAGGAAAGTCCTGAAATGAGAGCGAATAATTCCTGAGTACGGCCCGTATTGACATGACATTGTTCATTTCATTAATTCAGCGGCAAATTAAGATGTAAATTCTTTTTGAAAATGCTACACTTATTTATATGCCTAAAGTCTCGAACATACGATTTGGCACATCTGGCTGGCACTATGCCCACTGGCAGCAGCGTTTCTATCCGGACAAACTCCCCAAGAGTAGCTGGCTTGAGTATTACTCTCGTGTCTTTGATACCGTCGAGATTAACAACACTTTTTATCAACTGCCCAATTCACAATCGGTCGAGAAGTGGTATGAAACTACACCCAAAAACTTCCTCTTTACTGTCAAGGCAAACCGCTACATAACCCATATCAAGAAACTAAAGGATGCTTCTGAACCGTTAAACCGTTTCTTCGATGTTGTCGGGGCTTTCAAAGAAAAGTGCGGTCCAATCCTCTATCAGTTACCGCCCAACTTCCAACTAAACCTTTCCCGTCTCGAAAGCTTTTTGAAAATCCTTCCACCTGACCATCTCTCGGTATTTGAATTTAGACACAAAAGCTGGCTTGCACAGGACACCTTAGAACTGCTTGATCAATATAACGCTGTTTTTTGTGTCCACGATATGCCCGGTTTGCAGACCCCTCGTAACATCACGGGCAAAACCATATACCTTCGTTTTCATGGCCCCTCGGAAAGATACGCCGGCAGCTATTCCGACAAGACCCTAAAGGACTGGTCTCGCTGGATCACCGACAATCTCTCAAGAGTCAAAAAAGTCTTTGTATATTTCAACAACGATACAAACGCTTACGCTGTCAACAATGCCAAAACCCTAAGTTCATTACTCAACATCGAATGATCTGAGCCGCTTATTTCAATACATTCAGTCCCTTCTCCTTAGCATATTGACGCACTTCACTGATCTCTTCAACGGCAGGATAGCGATTAATTCTCTCGTCTTCCGCTGCTTTATAGCACGGATGATACTGATCCATAACATTTATCGTTGTCGAGATGGAAATCTTTTCAGCTAAGAAATCGATTATTTCAAAACTTCCTGCTAATCTGTTCGGCAGCACCAGGTGCCTTATCAGCAAACCCTTTACCGCAATGCCATCCTTTATGACAAGGTCACCCACCTGACGATGCATCTCCTTTACTGCCTGGCGATTTATCTCCGGATAATCCGCCGCCCCTGAAAGTTCTGAAGCGGTCTTAGGATCAAAGTATTTCATATCAGGCATATAAATATCTACAAAACCATCCAACAGCTTCAAAGTCTCAACAGAGTCATATCCACCGGTGTTATAAACAATCGAAAGCTTCAGCCCTCTTTCTCTTGCCTCTTCCACCGCCGCCATTGCAGGTGCCGCGATATGTGTTGGGGTCACCAGGTTTATATTGCTGCATCCGTAATTCTGCAATTCTAACATTATCTCTGCCAATTTCTCGATGTTTGTTTCCTGTCCATGACGAAGCTGACTTATATCGTAATTCTGGCAAAATATACACCTGAGGTTGCATCCGGCAAAGAATACCGTTCCTGAACCGCCGGTTCCTACAAGTACATCTTCTTCGCCAAAGTGAGAGCTGGCAGAACTGACTTTGGGCAAACTCCCAATTCCGCAATAGCCGATCTGCCCTTCAAGACGGTTGACCTTGCAATTATGAGGACAGATCGTGCACGAAGCCATCTTCTCCCATAGTCGTTGCACCGGCTGGCTGTATGAACTTACATTGATAGATCCTTCAGACATTACCAGAATTACCTTTCTATTGTTCACAAAATCAAACAGTATCAGGTTGATCTTTCAGGTACCTCTGCATACTTTTGCTGAAATTAAAGCGGCTAATAAGTAACAACCTAAAGCTATCATTACCAGCAACATAAAACCAAGTGAAACGGCAAGACATGTCCCCAGAACTGCTGCCGTAACCGAGGCGAACCCATTAATTCCCCAGCTCCATGGAACTAATGGCGAATTATGCTTACTAAGGGCTGTCAACGCTGTAGGAAATGGTATGCCCATAAAAAAGGCAAGCGGTGCACAAATCACTAATCCCATCCCTATACGTCCAAACCGGGAAAATGCGATCAGCCAATCAAATCCTACATCGAGCAGGATGATTTCCAATAAACCTATAACAATAATTGCCGATATAGCCAGATTTATGCGATTTACAGGTTGTCTTGCGAGATAAACTCCAAACAACGAACCGCACCCTGAAAATACAAGAAAACCAACCAGCGTAATGGCAACACCGTATATCGGGTCACCCGTAAGAAGGGTCATTTTCTGAATGAAACCCATTTCCAGGAACATGTACGCCAGACCGAGAAGCAGAAAATACATACTTGTTGCCAGCTTTGCCTTTTTGGCCAAACGTATCGGCTTTGCCAGGAATAAAGGCAAAAGAATAAACAGCGCACTTATACAAATTGCCTGTACTAAAGTTACAAGCAAGATTAAATACCCCCACTCTGAATACGGCAGCCACATGCCCGGCATGGTTCGTATCATTTCCCCGAGAGTTCGCAACTTCAAAAAGTCAAAAAAGTAAGGTTTGTTATCGGTGGCAGGACGAATGTAATAAGGGTAATCATCATAGAATTTTTCAGCATCCTTACTGAAAATCTTTTTAGCCGCCATATAGTAGTAAGGTTCATGGAGAACATGAAAACGATTGACTTCTTCCTCACTGATATGAGAAAAGTGTACCGGGTCAAAACGCTTTTGTTGGCAAAACTTACGTACCTTTGCAATAGAAGATTGTTTAAAAGGCTCAGGTGAAACAACGATCGTAGCTGTTGCCCAGCTTCGTATCATAATAACATGTTCGCTTGGCTCTGTCACACCACGGCTAAGCAAAGATTCCTTTACAGTAGCAAGAGTTTTAAGGCTGTCACGGGGAGGACTTTTCAATGTACGAGTTATGCTTAATAAGCCCCCGTCAGATAATTTATCGAGAGATTTGCCAACAGCTTCAACCGTGTAAAGATGACTTTCATTAAGAGCATGTAATCCTGCCCCGCTTGCAGCAGAAGAATCGAGAAGAGAGATCTGGATAATATCGAATTTCTCATTTGTAGTCTGTAGAAAGTTTCTGCCTTCCGAGATGACCGTATTAACCTCAGGTCGATTAAAAATCCCGGATGCCAGGTCGGCAAAATCTCCCTTAAGTAATGTTATAATCTCCGGATCCATTTCAACAGCGGTGATCTGACGTGCCTTAAGAAGCAATGCTTGCGCTATATCGCTGCCTCCGCCTGTTCCAATGATACAGACCTTTGGATTTGGAATAAGATTATACGGTAAGGCACTGGTTACATAGCCGAAACACTTAAGCTCTTCAATACGTTCAAAGTAATTGATGGTCGAAGCTGCGTCGGCATCGATAATCAATAGAGCCTGCTCTGGAATCGCACCCTGATACCCAATGCTTAAACCGGGTACCGAACGAATTGCAGGAGCTTGCAGGATATCCAACCGGGAAAGGGGACTAAAGCGGGTAGTGAGAATCTTAGCCTGTGGTAAAGAACGGTAATATGCCAGTGATTTGTTTTCAGATATCCTAATATTAAGTGACATTCTTTCTGAGAATCCAAAGACCATAAAAATAATCAATCCGCAGGCAACCGTTGCAATGCTCAGCCGTATTGAAATCTTAAATGCCAGTATTAATGCACCGAAAAGAGAAATCCCGGCTATAATCATTAAAAGCTGCTCAGGGCTATGACCGTGCATTAGAATGACCATGACGCCTGCACCTAATCCTGACCCAGCCATATTATAAAAGTACAACCTGTTAGAGCTTTCCGTATATGCCGTAAAGGCCGTACATATAAAACCACCGGCAAAAAAGAAGGGAATAAAAAGCAGCAGATAGTATCCAAGCAGATATCCCAACTGCCTTACATCCCAGACTAATTGCAACTGGTCAAAGGGAAGAAGTTGGGCAAGGAAAAAAGTCAGAGGAACCGAAACTGCCAGGCCCATCGAAAACCACCAGAGGATAATCCGGCAGTTTTCTTTAAAGAATTTCTGTGCTATTGAAACCACTGTTCCACTACAGCCAAAACCAAGCAAAGCCGTACTGATGACAAGATATGCGAAATGATACCACTGGCCAATTGACAGTGCCCTGATCAGAACCATCTCCAGACCCAGCGTTGCGGCTGATATGCACAGAATTGCAATAAGCATCGAGGTCATTTTAAAGTTCTTAATGTCTTTTTTCCGTTATCTTTCCGGTCATCGGTACAAAACGAACAGGCAAAAGCTCTTTGCTGGTTATCTGGCCTTTATTGTCTTTGGTAACAAGGACCAGAACCTGAAAACCATAGGGGCTTCCAAGAGGTAACAACATTTTTCCACCGGGTTTTAGCTGCTTGAGCAGAGGCGGCGGAACTAAACCGGCTGCTGCTGTTACAATGATCACGTCAAAGGGGGCTTGGTCAGGCCAGCCATCATAGCCGTCGCCTGCCTTTACAAATACATTGTGGTAGCCAAGATTTTTTAGTCGCTTGCCGGCTGATTCGGCAAGAGGTTTGATTATTTCAATCGTGTAGACCTCTTTTGCAATTTCCCCGCAAACCGCCGCTTGATAACCTGAACCGGTTCCGATTTCAAGCACCTTAAAATTATCATTCAATCCCAATATTTCAGTCATAAAACCAACTATATAAGGCTGACTGATAGTCTGCCCATATCCGATAGGCAATGGAGAGTCTTTATAGGCATAACGGCTGTCGCCTTTGCGTACAAATGCATGACGAGGAACTGTCATAAGGGCTGAAAGAACATTCGGGTCATTTACGCCTCTGCGCTGTATCTGTCTTTTAACCATTGTTTCCCTGTCTTTGATCCTTTCCTTAAAAGCAGGGTGGTTATGCACAGGTTTTTGGGATTTCTTTTTGTCTTTTTCAGAAGGTGGGTTTTTTGACTTTGCAGCGTGAGTGAATTCTTTCTTTTCCCCGTCGCATGGGACAGGCAAGGCAAGAGAAACGATCAGAACACTCAACAAAGCAATTAAGAGCCGTTTCTTAAATTCACCAAGGGCTTTTGCTTCCATCGTCGGACCCTTTCCATGAAATCAGTATTTAAACGCCCAAACTGTAAACCTCATGTCTATCCGGCATCTCCCATTTATATCAACTCATATGAATCTGAGTCTCATTTATAGTAGAATATCAAATTCATTTTAAAATTCAAGCTTCTTGGCAGTGACCCGATGTTTTTTCGTTCAGAATAGTCACAGCAATAAATCCGGTGATTGATTGTCGACTTTGCGATGGTTTTTCAAACGGCCATTGAATCTGATTTTGGCAAAAATCACCTGTATGGTGACAGTTTGGTGACAAGAAATTGTCGAAAACGCGGGTATTTTGCTGTCTCCACATAGCAAAAAAACTTTTCATAAGTTCCTATCATTAACATCTTCAATTTGAGTTGAACCTTGGAACTCTACGCCGATGATAGAAGTTTTGCTGGTTTGAAAATACCGATGACTTAGACGCTGAAGAGGTCATCAACAGTTTCGCTATCGAGATGTTTGGCGTAGTAGCCTCTGACAGTACTCTTGCCCTGCTTTTGGATGTCCTGCATTGACGCAAACACTCCCATCTTCAGCAGTACGATGACGGCAATGCAAGCAGCGGCGTTTATCAGCGGTGACGAATGCCTGATCTGCCGTTGAAGCCAACTTAGATCTGGTACGGCGTGGCGGAGTTTTTCGGCTTTTGGCATTTCCCGCAAGCTGTGTTTGAGAACGCCTATCGCCTGCGTATTGGCTTTCATTAATAAGCTGAGGTGGTGCGGCTGTGTCCTGAGCAGTGAAAATGCCAGATCGACTCTGCCAAGCCGATTGAGTCGCTGACGACAGCGAGGGCAATTGGCAATATGACCTACAAGCCACCCGTCGGTAAGGTCCAGCCTGTTGGCGATGGCCCGCTGCAGACGAGTCCTGATATTTTTACACGCATTATTGATTTTTAAATTCGCCATATTTCACCTGTTCTTCTTTTCAGCCATCCATGTACTCAACAAAGTAATTGCTTTATACCTGTACACACGCGCTGTCGCTTCCCTTATGCCAAGAATCTTTCCGACCTGTACATAAGGCAGCTCGGCAAGGTCACGCAGAGCAATGACTTCTCTTAAATAGTCTGGCAGTCTGGCTATGGACTCCCTCAGTTTCTCCTGCAAACATTTGGCGTCCATGTCATCTGCGTAATCAAAGTTTACCTCCCGATGATTTTCGGTGGCCATGATCTCTACCGACCGCCGGGCAACAATCGATCTTCTCAGTGTGGATATCGCAATGTTCGCCGCTGTCCGATACAGATAGGCACGAACATTTTCCGGCTTGGTCCTGTCTTTGTGATGAGCCAAATGCAAAAATGTCTGCTGATAGGTATCGCATACGTCCTGCTCATTGCCAAGTATCCGCCAGAGCATAGTAACCAAACCCTGACCATGGCGCTGCATAGCGGAAAGTATCCACCGCTGGCTCTGCTCAAGGCAGTCAGCGCCGATGAGACCCAAACCCAATTCAAAGCTAATTGCTCTGCTCGACATAAGCCTATTTTGTTCTATCGTTGACCTTCTGAATATATAGACGCGCGATGTTATCTATATGTTACCTTATTTTTTGTGAAATTTAAAGATTTTTTTGCATTTTTTTAGGTAACGTTTTAGCCGGTTATGCGTCTTATAATGTGATAGCGGCCTATTTGAGAATAAAAAAGGCTTCCTGTAACGCTTTTTCGCAGAGGATATTATGAAAAACAAGCATAATCCCGCCGATGTTGTAGCCCTTGTGGACGATTTGCTCGAAAAAGCGGTCCAGAGCGGGGCAAGTGACGTGCATTTTGAGCCGACAAGCAACGATCTGACGGTAAAATTCCGGCTTGACGGGTCGCTGAAAGTTATCGAAAGGCTGCCGAAATTCCTCAGCGACAATGTAATCGCCCGCTTAAAGGTGTCAGGAAGCCTTTTGACCTATCGAAATGACATCCCCCAGGAAGGACGAATACAGGTCGCAAATGACGGTGTTGCCAGCGGCGAAACCGGCAAAGTCACCGATAAGAGACTGGCGGTTTTTCCGACGATCCACGGTCAGCGGGCCGTCGTCCGGATATTTTATGAAAATGCGGCACTGACGGAGTTGGAGCAGCTCGGCTTTTCCGATTATATATACACCGGCTTGAAAGAGATCTCCGCGTCAAATCAGGGCATCCTGCTTCTTACGGGCCCTGCCGGCAGCGGAAAAAGCACCACCCTCGCCGCAATACTTAGACATATTCTCCAATATTTTCCCGGCAAGAGCATCGTAGCCCTCGAGGACCCGGTCGAAAGGGTTATCGACGGCGTAACCCAGGTCCAGATCAATCCGTCAGGCGATATGACGTTTCCGGTTGCACTGCGATCACTGCTGCGGCAGGATCCTGAGGTTCTGATGATCGGTGAGATACGCGACGCCGAAACCGCTAAGATCGCCATCCAGGCAGGGCTTACCGGACATCTGCTGATGAGCACGATGCACAGTGGCTCACCAGCCGGGGCGATCCTTCGTATGCTCGAAATGGGGATCGAACCCTACCAGGTAACTTCCAGTGTATCGGCGGTACTCAATCAGCGTCTGGTCCGAAGACTTTGCGGCAAATGCAAAGCAAAAGACGGCTCAGTTTTCAAAGCCGTCGGATGTGATGATTGTTACGGAACCGGATACCATGGAAGGGTTCTCATTGCCGAGATGGTCCAATTGGACGGAGTGCTTCGCAAAGCGATACTGGCAGGGACCGATATCGACGAACTTGAAAATATACTCGGCTCAAGGGGACACATGGACATCGCCCATAACGCAAGAGGATTGGTCGGCGAAGGGGTAACCACACTTGATGAGATCGAAAGGGTCATAGGGCCTTCCGAGGCCGTTTAAATTTACACAGTTGGAAGGGATATGCGATGGCGATATTTGAATACGATGCACTCACTTCATCGGGGCGACTGATGAAAGGGACCGTCGAAGCGGCATCATGGCAGCAGGCCCAGACCATGCTGGACGACATGAAGCTTTCGGTTAACCAGTTGCAAAGGGCCAAAGAACAAAAGCCGAAAACCGCAGTCGGCAGAAGTGAGTTCCTGCTGTTCAATCAGCAGTTGGCTTCGATAACCAAGTCGGGCATTCCGCTGGAAAGGGCTCTGCGAGAACTTTCCGATGACATCGGCTCCAAGTCGATGCGGAAACTCATTACTTCTATTGCCGACGAACTCGAAGCAGGAGTCAGTATCGACACCGCGATAGAGCAAAGAGAAAAACAGTTTCCGCCATTATACGGCAAGATACTAAAAGCAGGCGTCCAGACGGGCAGGCTCAGTGAAATGCTGACGAGCATGAACCGCCACCTCGAAACCCAAACCCGCACGCGGCGGATAATCTTTGAAGCGTTGTGCTATCCGGCGGTGGTCCTTATTCTTGCGGTGGTCATTGTAAGCTCTTTGTTTGTCACGATAGTACCGGCGTTCGCTGAAGTACTGACCGACCTGGGCGATGGTGCGACTTTGCCGGCACTAACCCTGTGGATACTTAATATCTCGGAAAACATAGTTTCCATCTGGATATCGCTCGCAGCCTTCATTGCGGTAATAGTAATGTCGCTGGCGTTTCTTTCGGCGTCACCAGCCAGCAGAAGATTCAAAGAGTCACTGGTTATGAATATCCCCGTGATCGGCAGGTTGTACCATGCCGGAGTATTGGCAAGGCTTTCGGATGCTATGGCGTTGCTTGTCAGTTCCGGCTGTGATATGCCAGCTTGCCTTACGCTCGGGGCGCATGCATCGGGCAGCGAAAGAACAACCCTTGAATGCGATATGCTTGCCAAGGGAATTGCCGAAGGCGCAGGTATCATGGAGACCGGCTGTAATACCTTCATGATACCGAAACTGTTTTTGTATTCGGTCCAGTTGGGTTCTCAGCGAAACGAACTACAGGACAATCTCTACAGCCTGTCAGAAATGTACACCGAGCAAACTAAATGCCTGCAGGGCAGACTCGAAGCCGTACTGGAACCGGTATTGATAATCTTTCTCGGTCTGACAATAGGCACCATAGTCATCGCGATGTTTTTGCCTATGGTCAAAATGATGGAAGTTCTAATGTAAACGGTGATCATATGATGTTACTTATTGTTTCTATAATTCTGATAGCACATATTTTTCTGGCAACAAAATGCCCGAAAGCCGCCATAATAACATCAGTAATTTCAAGCCTTATATGCGCTATAGTTTCCTGGGGATCCGAGGACGTTAACTCTTTATGTGTTTCACTTGTAATTTTTCCGGCAACTATTATAACTTTGCTCGTTATCTGGTTAACAGGTAAAAGCATCGATGATACTTCCGGCGAAAACCGTGCCAAAACCGCATTTTGGGGGTTCATCAAAATTATATGCGCGTTGATCCTGCTTGTCGGGATGCTGTTCATGTTCAATTTCCTGGGCTTCATATTATGGGGTGTTCTATTTTCTTCCTTAGCCGGTTTCGAGATGACATTAAAACGGACAGCCACATACCACATAATCTCTACCATACGCACGAGCATGCGTCAAAACCTGCCGCTGCCAATGGCTCTTGACGCAGCGGCTGGAAGCGGAATAAAAAAACGCGACCGAATATTAAGGAGCATCTCCAAATGGCTCATTCAGGGACAATCCTTGAGTGAAGCTCTGCGGTTAGGTCATCCGAAATGCCCTGCCGATATTCTGGCAACGATCACAGCCGCCGAAAAGATCGGTCAACTGCCCGAAGCCATTAAGAACATAGAAGCGGAAATGATCGCAAAAAACAACAGAAGTAAAAGAGATAAAGCGTATGACCCCGTCTACCCGGTAGTTGTCCTGATAACCGCCTTTACTATAGTTATGGGCCTTATGATTTTCATCATACCGGTATTTGGCGAAGTTCTCGCCGATTTAAGCGACGGCCACGCCGTTCTGCCCGCCCCTACGCAGTCTTTAATGGACATTTCCAACTGGCTGCTTGGGCGAAAAGGAATGAATGCACTGCTTATCGCAAGCCCGATCATGTTTGGTATTCCTTTGTTTTACTTTTTGCGGTTACTCTATCGCCGTAGCGGCAAGTCGACGTTTATATACAGGCTCGGTGATTTTGTCAAGTGGCATCTGCCGATCGTAAACTGGTTTGAATTGAGCGGATCTCTGGTTCGTGTTATTGGTTTCTTGAGGGTGTCACTCAATGCAGGATGCCCGGTCGACGAAGCGATCGAAGGAGCGATGGGTCTTAATATAAACAACTGCTTTAGAGAGCGGCTGGGCAATTGGCTTGGCCGGATCAAAAATGGCGAGAATATCTCAGAGGCAGCGGGCAAAAGTCATCTCGGCAATGCAATTACATGGGCCTTTGATCAGGATGTAAACCGGGGCAATACGATACCGATCCTTGAAATGCTGGAAAATCATTATCGTGAGCATTACCATTTCAAAGCGGTCATTGCCGGCCAGATCGCAACGCCGCTGACGATATTAATGCTGGGCCTGATGGTAGGTTTCGTGGTTTACGCGATGTTCCTGCCGATGATCGAACTGATCTACGTTGTGATGGGTGAAGTAATGCCTTAGAGAGAATAAAATATGCTAAACAGACAAAAAAACAGCGGATGGATAACCGCAGAGGTGATCGCCTTTGTGGCTTTGCTCATTGTTATCAGCGGCGCTCTCGCCGTTTCACTGAAAGATACCGCACGCTTTAACAAGCTGCAACTGGTAAAACAGCAGTGCATCGCCGCCGCCAGCGCTCAGATTGACAGCATCACCGTTACGGGCAGGCCCATCGAAGCTGAACACTTCAAAAGACTATGGCCCAATGTCACTTTCAAGATCCAAATGTCGCCGGGCAAAGGCGATTTCGAGCAATTGGAAATGCTGACCGTTAGCGCTATCGCCAGAGCCGGAAAAAGACAAGTCAATATCGACATGAGCAGGTATCTTAAACCGGAAAGGAAACCGTAATTATGCGTAAAGCCTTTTCGCTTATCGAGATAATAACCGCACTTGCTATAATGGTTGTTGCAACCGCTATGCTCGCCAAGCCGGTAAGGTCAATCACTAAGGACATGATGCGAAATAACGCCGATTTCCAGACGAATGTAAGCCTGCTCGATATGCTCCGGCACATGCAGGATGATGTTGAGGGCGCCGAAGAACTGTCGGTCCATCCCGGTGACGAAAACCGACCCGAGGACATCCTGCTAATTAAACTCGCTGACATCGCGGTAACATATCAATTCATCGATGAGAGCGTTATCAGGCAGCAGGTAAACTTCAACGAAAACGATACAGATGATGGATATAATGCATGGAAGCTGCCGCACGCACAGATCGACTGGAAGATCCTGAAACAAAATGAACTCTCCTGGGCCGTAGAGATATCTACGAGCATAGATCGCGGGGTTGACGGCCAATTGAAAAGTAAATTCAGAAACTCACACATCTATTTCGCGTCCCTGGCGGCATGGAGGACACATGAATAGAAAAATGAAGCAAGATGGTTTTCTGCTGCTCATTGTCATTGCTCTGCTGCCTTTGATCGCGATGGTAGTGTACTCGCTCTCCGGGACCCTGAAAGTAATGGCCTTTGATACGATAACCGCCCTACTTGAAGCACAGAGCCGCAATGTCATCGCAAGCGCAAAAGCATGGTCCGAACACAACGCCGAAAAACTCCTCCGTCAAAAATCCGATTACCACGTCACGCTGGACATCCCAGGTCTGCGGTCGATCTCTTCAGCTTGCGATCTTATGGTGATCGACGTCGTCGGGCAGGTAGCGGAAATAGAACTGAAAACTGTTTGCACTTACGGCAATCGCAAACTCAAGAAAAACGTAAAGTTTTCATTAGCTCAAAGCGGCATTGTCAAAAGCAGATCTATCTTGCCGGGCGAAGATGAGCAGATCATCGAACGGTTCGAATTCGTTATGCCGCAGGAGTCGTATCAAGGCACCCCTAACAGCATTACCCTGCCAATAGCAGAACCCAACAGTATGACCGAAGCAATAGCCGAACCTAACGATATCACCGAACCGGAGCAAGTAGAATCATAATGTTTGCAGCGTACAAGTTGCAGATTGCAGGTTCGTGTAAAAAACATTACAATCTATTACAGGCAATTGCTCTACCGCATATCGCAAGATAGATCAACAATGTTTCCCGTCAGCAGAAGTGGCACAGTTTGATAGTTTGAGTTAAGGGAGAGTTTCAAGTAGTTTCCTGCATGCAGGAAACTACTTGAAAAACGTCGGTTTTGGCTCTATAATCGGGCATCCTGGCCCGGAAAGGAGCTGGACATGAGCATGCTTTTACTGTCCAGCGCATTAGCGGCATCAAAGGCAAATGACTCATCGTCAACAGTTGGTACGGCATGGTGGAAATAGTTATTCTTATCTTTAAAACTTTTATTGACAGCCGCGACCATCGCCGTCGAAACATGGCTCAATGTATCCTCATTTTTGTGTATCACTAAACCGCCACGTGTCTTGAGTCCTTTGCGGGGGTGATAAAAGTTTTCTCTGAGTTCCAGTATCCAGTTCGGGTTTTGGGCTCTGATGTAGTTCAACATCGGTTTGGGTATTTGCGGCAGATCAATGGCGATCGAAACCAATTTACCCTTAGCTATCGGCCATGCATTCAACTGCCGCACCGCGCGCAAGGGAAACTGCTGGTCCGCTCTTCCGCCAGAGATGACGACCACGACCGGCCCGGAGGTCTTACCCGAAGAGATCGAAATATCCACTCCCATCGGAAATTGACTTGTCAAAGCGTCAGCCTCTTCGGCCCGGGCCATCTCGTTAGCTGAGATGAAACAGATGAATATACTGCAAGCCGCCAACATTGAGTACTTCATTCGAATCATAGCACTTTGCTCCATTTCTACTTTAGAAGCTGCAAAATCTATACCGCCGGACTTCATTTCATCAATCCCAGATCGATAATTGCTTTGCGTATCTGGTTTTTCTCTTCTTTTGTCGGTTTTGTCAAGGGGTCGGTCATCTGGTCGTTGCAGATTCCCATTAACCCCAGTGCACATTTGAGGGTTTTAATAACTCTGCTTTTGCCGGGAACAACATTATAGACCGTGTCGATCAACTGTAACACTTTTTTCTGGTACAGGTGCACTTTCTTCAGGTCTTTGTCGCGGGCCGCCTGATAGAGTTTTACATAAAGATCAGGTGCAATATTTGCCCCGGCGTTCACTCCGCCATCCGCACCCATCAGTACCATTTCAGCCATCAAGCCGTCCGGGCCTATAAGCACGGAGAGATTATCGCGATTTTGCAACTGTCGACATACCTGCTGGATACTTATCAGGTCTTTGCTGCTGTTTTTAATGCCGGCTACGTTTGGTATTTGCAGCGCCTTGACGATTGTTGCCGTTTCGATAGTTATTTTGGTGTTACCCGGCTGATTGTACAGATATAGGGGGATGGGTACTTCCCGGGCGATTTTTTCGAAATACACCAACAACTCCTCCTGGCTGCAAAACAGGTAATAGGGAGGCGCAGCTACCACCGCAGAAGCTCCCAACCGGCCGCTGTCACGTCCCAACTCCAGTGCTTCTGCCATGGAGGTATCTGTGATCCCAACCAGAACCGCAACTCGCTCTGCTGCAATGGAACAGGTTTGTTCGATCAGTTCCCGCCGCAGGCGATAGCTCAGATTTGGCCCTTCGCCAGTTGTACCCAGCACAAAAAGTCCATCTACGCCATTGCTGACCAGATGATCCACCAGGCGTTCCAGCGCCGGCGTGTCCAGCTCATCGGGCCCTGCCAGAGGTGTAACCATCGGCACTATAATCCCCCGCAGTGGCTGCGTAAACAGATCGCGACTCATATCATTGCTCCTTGACAGTAAATATCTCACATATATCTATTACCACCGATATAAGGGTATAATAGCAAATCTATCCCGAAAACTCAAATCCCTACCTTATGCGGTGCTTGCAATTGTCCATCACCATACAAATAAGTCCTAAATCACCCCATATTTTACCAGATACCCTGTGCCGCTTTTTTGCTTGACTATCCTCCGGGATCAAAGTAAATTCCATAAGAGCCAATTATCGCTCCATGGCCCCTTGATGAGCCTAAAAAATATCGATGTCTCAAATCACCAAAAAAAAGAAAGGACAAACCCGCAATATGGCAGAAAACAAATACCTGACCGCCCCGTTAGCCTCGGGAAAAATGCCCCGTGGCATACCGTATATCCTCACGAACGAAACCGCCGAACGATTCGCTTACTATGGCATCGTCACTATTCTCGCGGTGTTCCTGTCCAAGTATCTCATGACACCGGACGGCAACTCAGCCAATATGAGTGAGGAAAAGGTCAGGGAATGGGTCCACACCTTTCAAGGTGCCGCATACTTTTTCCCGATGATAGGCGCTTTACTTGCAGATGCCTTTCTCGGAAAATTCAAAACCATCATTCTCTTTTCGCTAATTTACTGCTTCGGTTTTGTGATGATTGTGATCAACCAGACAACAACAGGGATCATATTGGCATTGGCTCTTCTCGCGATCGGGACCGGGATGATAAAGGCATGTGTCTCAGCCAATGTCGGAGACCAGTTCGGATCTTCCAACAAGCATCTAATATCCAAAGTCTATTCGTGGTTTTACTTTGCGATCAATCTCGGCGCATTTGTCACTTCTGTTCTGGCGCCATTGCTGTTAGCCAGATATGGTCCTAAAGTTGCTTTTGGACTCCCTCTTGTCCTTATGGTCGTAGCGTTGAGTACATACTGGCTCGGCAGAAAAAAATTCGTACACATACCTGTAACCGGAATAGGGTTTGTAAAAGAGACTTTCAGCGGAGAAGGGATCAGGGCTGTGGCAAAACTTTCAATTATATACCTGTTCATTGCCATGTTTTGGTCGCTTTTTTCCCAGACAGTCAGCGCGTGGGTTCTCCAGGCCGAAAACATGAACCGCAATGTTTTTGGACGCGAGATTCTATCATCACAAATACAGGCACTAAATCCACTTCTTGTAATGATAATGATACCGCTGTTTTCATACGTCCTTTACCCGGCCATGGGAAAACTTTTCAAAGTAACCCCACTGAGAAAGATAGCCATCGGGTTTTTTATAGCGATCCCGTCTTTCATTATTCCAGCATGGATCGAAACACAAATTGCAAACGGACAGGCTCCCCATATCATCTGGCACCTCTTTGCCTATATATTAATTACTGCCGCCGAAGTTATGATTTCGATCACTGTCCTCGAGTTTTCGTACACCCAGGCGCCTAAAAAAATGAAGTCGTTTATCTCATCGATAAACCTGCTGTCGATCTCACTGGGCAACGCTTTCATCGCAGGCGTCAATAGGTTCATCCAGAATCCTGACGGCACAAGCAAACTCGAAGGCGCCGATTACTATTGGTTCTTCACCGTCATAATGGCCGTTACCGCGGTACTGTTCATCTTCGTGGCAATGCGATACAAGGAAAAAACATATATCCAGGATTCTACAAGGCAGGCTGGAGGCGATGTTGACCAGTGATAAGCGGTTTTGTTTCCACTGTCGATACCCACTGAGTTGCACATAATATAAAGTTCCCCAACCCTTTGGTGCTTTCGGCATGGGGGCTTAGGCATATCACGCGTCCCTGCTCGAATTGGGCTGCGATTATCGCAGGGGTGTTGGGCATTACGCCGCCGGGTACGTTTTTGGCCATGTCGCTGCGAAAATATGCCAGGACATCATATTCAGGCAGATCGTCGGCCCCGGCCGGCCCCAGCAGTGGACCGTTGGCGTAGTATATATCGACCAAACCTTCGCGGTCGGCGATGATTTTGCGGCCGGACTCGGTCAGCTCGATCTTGACGATGCCTTTGCCGCGACGCCAGTGTTGTGTGTCTATGATAGTGACATTGATGATTTTTAGTGACCACTTGTAATTGTTGGCCGCCAGGTAAGTGCCGGCACAAATGCCGATGTAGCCGCCGCCGTCTTTTACGAATTGGCGGACCATAGCGCGCCCGTTTTCGCCGATGCCGTTGGCCTGACCCATACCGGTACCTCCGGGGAAGATCACTACATCGAACTGATCCAGGCACCCGGTCTGAATTTCGTGGGGGCCGATGGGTTGAGTTATTATTTTTTTAGATCCATCCAGAGTTTTTGCGACCTTTTTGAACGCTCTCAGCCCGGTGCCGGGGCCATTGTAGATAGCAACGAAAGTGTTTGCGTTTTCTAACCTTTGTTTTTTGTCTGAGACTCCTGCCGGCGGAATCAGGGTATCGGCGGCGCAATCGGTCATTTTCAGATAGCTCAACAGGCAATGAACCATTATTCGATGCTGTCGCACGCGTATCGAGAGTGCCTGCTTTCGGGAGGTTGTTTCGACGATCATTGATTTGATATTCAAATGTTCGCCCGCGGCACGGGCCAGCGAACCGTCTATCGGCATTTTCAGCAGAACCATCTTACGGTCGGGATCGCTGATGGTCTCGTTGACAGTGTCTATCATTTGCCGGGTGATCATTTTAGTCTCGGCGTTAGGAAAAGCTATTATGCTGGAGCCGACAGAGTCAGGATTACTGATACAGAAATCAAATCCTTCATGCAGGTCGATCAGCCAGTCGGGATGGTGTTTGTTTACCAGCGACCAGATACTCTTGCCCGGTTGCGATCGGGCAGCGTCTTTGGGCTCATCATGTTTGGGGAAATTACGGTTGAGGTTATATAACGAATTTGGTTCCCCGGGTGTGAGGCGCTTATTTGCCGTCAGGGCCAGAACATTTGCCCGGGGAATAACTATCAGCTTGCCGCTGGTGATGGGCCAGTGACGGATCTGGTCGGCAGCGTAAGGTCCGGACGGCTCGTCTCCGTGGATGCCACCGACGATCATTACCGTTGGGCCCCCTTGGCCGCTGTCGATGCAGTAATATGGCGTCTGCCATGGCTTCGATGCTCCGATCAGGCCGGAAGTTCTCGATAGTGCCGGCTCAATACCGGTTACCGATTGGGTGATACAACCAAAAGCAACCAGGCATATCGATAGCAAAAGAACCGATGTTAGTAAATGTTTCGACCGCCTGCCGGTTTTGACCCACCGCAAATTCAACATAATATTTTCTCCATTAGTTAAACGTAATTCATAAGCAGTTCCGACTTACTGCAACAAGCCGCGTCTTTAGTGCTTATAATTCTCATTTTTCAAACTGTTAAGATGATTGATGGTTTCTAACAGATCGGCACGTATTTCCTTATTTGTTGATAGTGCTAAATTTAATTTTAGATCCGATAGAATGTGATAATCATAATTCCTTACCAGCGCGTCAAGAAAAACCTTTCTCAATTGGGTTTCTCTTTCCTGGTAGAGACCTTTAAGACCATGAGGCACTCTTCTCAAGGGTGCGCAGGCGTCAAGTTCCTTAAAAGCTTCCACACGAAGGTGGGGGAGAAGGTTGTTGTCATTTATCTTTTTACATAAAACCTCAAGCTTTTTATACCATTCATCATCGTAATCAAAGGTATTTTTATAGCGATTGGGATTTATGAGTTTATAGTCTCGTTGTGGTTTGTTGGCCGCAATGCGCACCATACGTGGCACCAAAAAATAAAGTCCTGCAGTTTCCTCCGGGTGCGGCGAACACAAAACCACTGTACCCTCTTTACGTTTTCCAACCACGATCGCAGCCATACCCGGCATAAAATCTTTTGACTCGGGAATTTTATGGTCCACGCTGCCGGCAAATTGAACGAGAACTTTGCACTTTGACACATCCCCATGGATAGACAGAACAGGGCCTTGAAAGTAATCACAGGTAAAACGATCTAATTTGGGAAAGTACTTTTCCCCTTCGACCGTTGTTTTGAGATTCATCATCGCTGCTCCACGTGCCCATCCATGACCATGGTGGTCAGGCACTGCCGGTATCAACTCAAGGTATTTGAACTGTTCGAAACCCTGCTCTACTTCGGCACCCAGATAGGCGCCGGCACAAATACCGTAATAGCCGCCGCCATTTTCCACATAATTAACAATATTCCGTCGGCCCTTTTCCTCCAGCGTTTTCGATTGTATGGACCCTTCACCGCCGGGCATAACAAGCACATCGCAATATTTGAGATACCCATTTCTGATTTGCCGGGCATTGAGGTCGAATACCCTGATCTCCTGATCCATCGAGCAATGACCGATGATCGCGTCACGCATCCGACCTGGCGAGCCATTATCAAAGTAAACACCAACGTTAATTTTATCATCCATTTTTTCGTACATATCAAACTCGGGTTTGAGTATGTCGATAATGGTGCGAACAACTTCGCGGACATGAAAGTACAGATCATGATTTTTAGTAGCGAATTTTTTTATGCCTACATCCAGTTGAATTGAGGTGACACCGGCAATATCATGGGTTTTAATGCTGTACCCGCAATCGTCTTTAACAAAGGCTTTTGTTTTGGAGTGCTCTTCAAGGAGTTCTTTGAATTTCTGCCCATCATCAAACGTCCTGATGAAATCGTTTTCATCGGTGTGGGTATGCAGATCAAGGTAAAAACCAGTCTTATACTTTTCCTTTATGGTATCGAGGTAACCTTTGATGAGGCTGTGATATTCTGCGCTCTGGACGGTCTTTTGATTGTGATCAACCTGGCCATTATGGGCATAAATATAATAAGGCCGGTACCCTGTCATCTTAAAGACTTCATCCAAAAGGTAGCGAGAGACATGTTCGATACAGGCATCGCGGGCCCGCGCACCAATATTACCACCATCGGAGACGGTAATTAAAACCGGACAATTACCTTCAACGTATTCGAGACCACCTATGACAATGCTTTGCGCAAAGGCATCACGATCATTTATATGCCGAGCTGTCGAAACGCCTGCATCCACTACCTTTTCTTGAGAATCAAAACAACCGAGCAAAAGAAAAGGAAAGACGGTCAAAATGAATATCAAATGCAATAACTTCATCTGGGATTTCCCGTATATACCTCGTAGGGTAGAAATATTCATGGATCCGAAATTCTGTATAACAATTCACATATTATACAAATGAAAGAGCAATTTTGCAACACACAAACTAAATTGAGTGCAAAGGTAACCCTTCCCAGCTTTCCGCGGCTTCTCCGACTGCCTCTGTAAATGTCGGATGAGGATGGATCGTATTGCTGATCTCTTCGATGGTGAGTTCGTTTTTCATGGCGATCGTAAGTTCTTGTATGATGTCGGTGGCATGGAGGCCGATGACGACGGCGCCGAGTATTTCACCTGATTCGGGGTCGGCCATTAATTTCACCATACCCTCGGTTTCGCCATAAGCCTGTGCTATGCCGCTTGCGGTGTATTGGAACCGGCTGACCTTGACGTTTGGACATTTTTCTTTTGCCTGTGCCTCGGATAGTCCGACCGATGCGGCTTCCGGATGCGTGTAGATGCCCGTCGGGACGATCGTTCTGTCGTCCGAAGCTTCGTTACCCGTCGCATTGTCGGCAGCAACGATACCCATCTTGCTGGCAAGGTGGGCGTACTGCATTGTTTCGGCGATGTCACCGATGGCATAGATGTTATCTACATTTGTCCGGCAGCGGTCGTCGACCTTGACTATGCCGTTTTCAGATTCGATACCGACCTCTTCCAAACCGATGTCTTTGACATTGGGCCATCTGCCGATAGCTACTAATATTTTCTCCGCCGTTACCTCTGTACCATCTTCGAGTTTGGCAGTGACTTTGTTTTTTTGCGGCTTGACAGAAACCAACTTTGTCCCGGTCATTATGTTAACTTTGCGTTTCTTAAGACTCTTCGTAACTGACTTTACAATATCACCGTCAAGATTGGCTACGAGGCTGTCTAACATTTCAACAACGGTTGTTTCGATCCCGAGTTCCGAATAGACCGTTGCGAATTCACAACCGATAACGCCGCCGCCCAATATCAAGATGCTCTTTGGCAGTGAGTCAGCGGTAGTAGCTTCGTCCGTGGTCATGAGCCTGTCACTATCCCATGGCAAAAAACCCGGCTTGGCAGGAACCGAACCTGTCGCGAGGATTATCGATTTTGCCTTTATTTCCTGCGAACCGTCTTTTGTCTGGACGGTGATAGTATCTTTGGCGGTGAGTTTACCCTTGCCGCTTACGATGTCGACTTTACGTTTTTTCAGCAGGAATTCTACTCCGTCGGTAAGCCCCTTTACGACCTTGCCTACGCGCTTCATAAAAACGGTTTCGTCAACCTGAGGAGCATTTACATTTATGCCGAACTGTTTTGCGTTAAGCGTCTGCCAGAAAAGATCGCTTGCGTGAAGCATCGCCTTGGTAGGAATGCAGCCGACGTTAAGACATGTTCCGCCGAGGTATTTTTCTTCGATAATACAAACCTTCGCTCCGCGCAAAGCCGCTCTCAAAGCCGCGACATAACCGCCAGGCCCTGCCCCTAAAATTGCTACATCATACATTTTATTACTCCTGTGTTATTGAATGTTGTTTTTAAGCTTTATTAAAATGTCTATTTTTGGTTGCCCGCAACAACAACCTGCACATTATTTTTTTCAAATGCCGAAGAGTCTTTTTCGCTTAAAACTTTATCGGTTATCAATACGTCGATCTGACTGGTTTTAAGAACACGCGTAAGCGCTTTTTTACCTAACTTATTCGAATTCGCCAACAAGTATACCTCATCCGATCGCTGGGCGGCGAAACGTTTTGTGTATCCGTTAAATGCAGCGTTTTCATAGGTTCCCTCTTCCGGCACTACCGATGTGCACGAAAAGAAAGCCTTATCAATATGGAAGGCTTCTGACGGTGAATCCGGTTCGAAACCGACAAAAGAATACGTCTCCGGATCGAACACCCCCCCTAATCCGATCAGTCTTATGCTTTGGGCTTTGGCCAGTTCCAACGATATCAGCAAAGAGTTCGTTACTACCGTTATCTCCTGATCGGCTTTGGCAAGGTTCCGGGCAAGCCAGCTTATGGTCGACGACCCGTCAAGAAAGATCGAGTCCCCCGGCTTAATGTATTGCATGGCGCGGTCGGCGATCAGCTCCTTTTCCTTGGGATCGACTTGCATACGGTTTATTATTTGAGCTTCACGGAATTGCACCGGTGTATCGATCTTCCGAGCGCCGCCTTTGACGCGGAGCACAAGATGCGACTTGTCGAGATACTCAACATCCCGTCTTATCGTAAACGGCGAGACATCGAACAACTTGCCAAGATCGTCAAAAGACGCGATCCCGACATTATTAATGTGCTCCACGATTTTTTGCTGTCGTTGACGCATAATTGCTTCCACTTACAGTACCATTTACATTGCCCTTTTCGCTGTTTTTAGCTCAAAACACGCATTTCTGTTTACTCAGGCCCCAAACAAACAGCAGGGCCATGAACCACAATATGTAAATTATATGCTATTTTCTGAAAAATACAATAATTTTTTTAAAATTTCTTGACAAAATTTGCAGAATCCTTACAATAGATGTCTGTAGAGCGTAAAAAAATGTAATATTTTTGCAAATTTAACTGTTTTTAATTGTTGGAGGCTTTGTTATTATGAAAAGTATCATCAATAAACCTGATTTTTCCAAGCGGATGCTTAGCTTCGGTCAGGTTCCATGTTATCAATATGATGGTTCTCTAAAGGATGAGTTCAAAAAAGGGATGACCGCAGACGATGCGATCTTCCTCTATCAGCAGATGCAATACATCCGTGCATTTGAGTCTGCCATCATCAAACTCCGTAGCGGTGAGCTTGTTCCTTTTGAGGGCTACAAGTTTTCCGGTGCCACACATCTTTCGATAGGCCAGGAAGGCACAGCCGCCGGAGCAAACGCAGCTTTAAGAGCCGACGATTACATCACAAGTTCCCACCGCGGCCACGGACACGGCATCGCCAAAGAAAGCTATGCCCTTCGTGCGATGAACGATCAGCAACTTATGGACTTTGTTAGCGGTGTAAGCTTTAAGAGCAACAAAACCGATCTCCTCGAACAGGCTCTCGAGGTTCATCTCTATAGAACGATGACAGAGTTCATGGGCAAAGAGGAAGGTTACTGTCGCGGAAGAGGCGGCGGAATGCACATCGCAGACTTTAACGTAGGCCACCTTGGCGCCAATGCAATAGTAGGTGGCGGTCTTCCTATGGCCACCGGAGCCGGAATGTCAATGATGTTCCAGGAAAAGGACCGCGTCACGCTTTGCTTCTTTGGTGACGGAGCATCCAACAATGGCGTATTCTGCGAATCACTGAATATGGCTTGTATGGACCAATTCGAAAAGGGCGTGCCTGTCATTTACTTTATCGAAAACAATCAGTTCGGCATGACCGGCAGAACAAGGGGCGAGATTACAGGCATTGACTTCATCGCAAGAAGAGGATGGGCCTACAACGACAAGGGCATGCACGCAGAGGTGGTAAACGGCATGGACGCTCTCGCTGTTCAGGACGCAGTAAAGCGTGCCGCCGAGATCTGCCGCAACGGCGACGGCCCGGTACTCCTGGAAGCTATGACCTATCGTTATATGGGCCACTCTCTAAGCGACCAGAACCGTTACCGTAACTCCGAAGAGATAGATGCATGGAAATGCGAAGACGCCATCGGCGGTTTCAAGCAGGAGATGGTAAAAGCAGGCGTCGCCGAGAGCGATGAGCTTGAGCAGATGGAAAAGGATATCTACGAGCAGATGGAGATGATCACCATCGAAGCTGCCAAGAGCGATTATCCTGACCCGTCAACGATACTCGAAGGGCTCTTCAGCGACAGCACCAGTGATGAAGTAGCCGATGAGTTCAGGACCGTCGACTATGAAAAGGAACTCGTAAAAGACGCCAGAGACGGCAAGGGCAGGATGCCTTATCGAAAGGCAATAGCCGAAGCGATGACTGAAGAAATGCTCCGCGACAAACGCGTAGTTTTCTACGGCGAAGACGTTGCCGAGCATGGCGGCGCTTTTGCAGCGACATTAGGTCTGATCGAGATTTTCGGCAGAAAGCGTGTATTTAACGCCCCGATCTCCGAGGTCGCTATATGCGGTTCTGCCGTGGGTATGGCTATGACCGGGATGAGGCCGGTAGTGGAACTTATGTACATTGACTTCATTCTCATGAGCATGGACCAGTTGGGTAACCAGGCTGCCAAGAACAAATACATGTTCGGTGGCAAGGCAAAGGTTCCGATGGTTTGCAGAACAGCTATCGGCGGCGGCAAAGGCTATGCCGGTCAACATTCACAGAGCCTCGAAGCCATTGTCACGCAGATCCCGGGCCTCAAAGTAGTAGCCGCTGCAACGCCAGCCGACGCCAAGGGCCTCTTGAAAACCGCCATTCGTGATGATAACCCTGTCATCTTCCTTGAACATCAGTTACTATATGGCGACCGGGACGTTGTCCCTGAAGGCGATTACCTTGTGCCGTTCGGAAAAGCAGCCATTCGCAAAGAAGGCAAAGATGTTACGATCCTCGCCTATTCTTATATGGCAAAGATTGCCGTCCAAGCCGCCGAGTTGCTGACAGAAAAGGGCATCTCCGCCGAGGTCATCGATCTGAGAAGCCTTGTGCCGCTCGATACGGAGACTATAATAGCATCAGTGAAAAAGACGAACTACGCCGCCATGATCTCGCAAGCGCCCGGCAAGGGCTGTTACGGCGAGCACATCGCCTTTGAGATACAGCAGAAAGCGTTTGACTACCTTGATGCTCCGATCGAATTGATCGCATCTCACGAGTGCCCGCCTCCGATGGCGCCGACGCTCGAAGCCGAGTTCATGCCGAATGCACAGAAAGTATGCGATCGTGTAGTATCGATGCTGAACAAGTAGATTGACGATATATACAGAAAAGCTAAGGAGTATATATGGCTGTTGAGATAAAAATTCCGATCCCTGACCAGACGACCGAAGAGGTAAGGATCGTTGCCTGGAAAAAGGCTGTCGGTGACACGGTAAAAAAAGGTGATGTTCTCCTTGAGATAGAGACCGACAAAGCCGTAATGGAAGTCGAATCGTCAGGTGACGGCGTTGTGCTCAAGCAGTTGGCCCTCGTCGATGATATGGTCGCTGTTGGTAAAGTCATCGGCTTTATTGGCCAGGCAGGGGAAGAAGTTACAGCCGCCGCCGATACCGAACCTGCCAAAGAAGAAGTAGCACCTGCGAAACAAGAAACGACAACCGGTTTTACACGCAAAGATATAAGCGTCACCCCGCTTGCCAGAAAGATAGCCGAAAGGACCGGCCTCGATCTTGGCAATATCAAAGGCTCCGGCGCTCATGGCAAGATAGTGCGAAAAGACGTTGAAGCAATACCGTCCAAAGCTTCATTGCATGATGGCAGATTATTCGCATCGCCAAACGCCAAAAGACTTGCAAAGGAGTTGGCGGTCGATATATATTCGATTACAGGTACCGGCCCCGGCGGCAGGATCATCGGTAAAGATGTAACTGCGTGCGCCGAGAACAAACCGTCATTGGATTACTCACCCGCAGAAGGTCAGCCTCAGCCAGGCACCGAAGTAGAACTGACAAAGATGCGTCGTGCCATCGGCATCAATCTGCAAAACAGTTTCCGAGATACGCCGCACTTTAATGTTACGATGTCCATCGATATGACAAGGGCCATGAAGTTCCGCGGCCAGATCAATAAGGGCAAAGAAAAGAGCGAAAAGGCCTCCGTAAACGATCTCATCGTTAAGGGCTGCGCGATTGCCCTGAGACAGTACCCAGCGGTAAACAGCAAGTTCCTCGAAGACAGGATCAAGTACGAAGCGGACGTTAACATCGGCATCGCAACGGCATTGCCTATAGGTCTCGTCGTGCCGGTCATATTAAACACTGACAGGCTGGATTGGAAGTCCCTCGCAGCCGAAGCCAAATCTGTCATTCAACAGGCAAGGGACGGCAAGCTCGTCGGCCTTGGCAAGGGAACATTTACCGTATCTAACCTTGGCATGTTCGGTGTCGATGAGTTTACGGCTATCATCAACCCGCCCGAAGCTGCAATACTCGCAGTCGGCGGTTTGAAGCAGGAAGTCGTCTCCATAGACGGGACGATCGGTATCAAGCCGATGATGAAAGTAACCCTTTGCAGCGACCATCGTGTCGTTGACGGAGCGCTCGCCGCACAGTTCCTGCTTAGTCTCAAGCGTTACCTCGAAGAAAATATTGCGTAAATAAGGGAGTGACGAACATGAAAGCAATGTTACTGACAGGCATTGACCGGATGGAAATGCGCCAAGTCGCAGATCCCACCATCGAAAACGATACGGACGTTCTTATCAAGATGACTGCCATTGGCGTCTGCGGAAGTGATGTCCATTATTATGTCTCCGGCAATATCGGCAGCCAGGTCATAGAATATCCCTTCACCGTTGGTCACGAATGCGCAGGTATCGTCGAAAAGACAGGCTCTGCCGTTACGAACGTAAAACCAGGCGACCGCATTGCGGTAGAACCCGCCATTTCCTGCTGGCAGTGTGATCAGTGTAAAGCAGGCCGCCATCATACATGCAGAGAGCTCAAGTTTCTCGGCTGCCCCGGCCAGGTTCAAGGATGCCTTTCCGAATATATCGTCATGCCGCAGGAAAGCTGCTTTAAGATAAAAGACTCCATGACATTCGCCCAAGCCGCAATATCCGAACCACTCGCGATAGGTGTCTATGCGGTTAAGCGGTCCGTCTCTATGAAAGGCGATAAGATTGGCATATTAGGTGCGGGTCCGATAGGCTTGAGCGTTTTATTGCCCGCAAGAGCGCAAGGCGCCGAAAAAATATATGTCACCGACAAGATAGATGAGCGCGTAAAAGTTGCGAAAGATGCCGGTGCCGACTGGACCGGCAATCCCGACAAACAAAATATCGTCGAAGAGATAAACGCGATCGAGCCAGACGGCCTTGACGTTGTCTTTGAGTGCTGCGGCCAGCAGGATGCATTGGACCAAGCCATAGAACTTCTAAAGCCGGGTGGCAAATTAATGCTGATAGGCATACCAACAGTTGACAGAATTTCATTCGTTGTCGATAAGATGCGGCGCAAAGAAATTTGCATTCAAAATATCAGACGCCAGGTCGATTGTGTTCAAGACGCACTTGATATGATCGACAACAAGGATTTCGATGTCGATTTCATGGTAACCCACAATTTCCCTTTTGAAAAAACAAAGGAGGCTTTCGATCTTGTCGCCGGATACAAAGACGGCGTCATAAAAGCTATGATCGATTTTTAATATGAATGACCTGAAAAACAAAATTGCGATAGTTACCGGAGCCAGTCGCGGAATAGGCCATGAAATAGCGGTTTCTTTAGGCAAAATGGGCGCAACGGTCGTTCTTGCCGCCCGAAACAAAGAACTCCTCGAAGAAGTTGCCCAACAGATAAAAAATAATGGCGCCGCCGCCGAAACATTCCAACTGGAACTGGAAGACGAAGATTCGATCAAGGCCCTTGTCGATTTCGTAGAGAAAAAATTCGATGCCCTTGATATACTCGTCAATAACGCCGGCATTGTTCACTCGGCTTTGCTGCAGAATACTGCCACCAAAGACTACGACAAAGTAATGACCATCAACGCACGCGCTCCGTTTATCCTTTGCAGGCAGGCTTTGGAAATGCTTAAAAAGTCCCAAGCCGGAAAAATAATAAATATATGTTCGGTGTTAGGCGTCAAAGGTTATCCAATGCAAAGCGCTTACACCGCATCGAAACATGCGTTAAGGGGCATGAGCATATCACTGGCCAATGAACTCAAAGAAACTTCCGTCCGCGTACATGTGATATGCCCGGGCGGAGTGGATACCGAAATGGTCGCTAGGGCAAGGCCCGACATCAATAAAGACGAATTGATCGGCGCCGAAGAGATAGCCGAACTTGTCGGCTTTCTCGTAACACGCAAAGGCAATGGCGTTGTCGATGAGATTCGCATCCGGCGCCAAACTTCCGACCCATGGTTTTAAGAATGATACAGGAAAACATGAGTAATAAAAAAATACAGGAACTTGAATTACAGCTCGACAGTTTCGATAGCCAGATAAGAAAAGCCGCTTTGACGCAGCTTTGGGACATCGTCCAGGCAGGGAACATAGAACTTCCACCAAGCGGCACAGATGTTAACCTTCATTTACATTCTTTTTATTCATACAATGCTTGCGGGTACTCGCCAGGCAAGATCGCATGGCTTGGACGCAAAAAAGGGTTGGCGGTCGCCGGCATCGTCGATTTCGATGTCTTCGACGGACTCGAAGAGTTTCTCGAAGTCGCAAAACTTATCGGCCTAAAAGCTGCCGTCGGAATAGAGAGCAGAGTCTATGTCCCAGCCTTCGCCGATAAGGAAATGACCTCACCCGGCGAACCCGGCATCAGCTATCACATGGGAGTTGGCATTACAAGCTCCGATGTCCCGGAACACATGAGGGATTTCAAAAATACTCTAAGACAGATACCCGACCAGAGAAACCGCGACCTAGTTGCAAGGGTCAATGAATTCCTGAGCCCCGTCGAACTGGACTACGAGAAAGACGTTCAGCCCCTTACCCCTTCGGGTAACGCCACAGAAAGACATATTTGTTTAGCTTACGCAAGGAAGGCTTCGGCGTTTTTTAGCGATCGTTCAAAGCTCGGAAAGTTCTGGAATGAAAAATTAGGCCCGAATGAATTCTCACTACCCGAAGGCGGCGATCTCCAAGCTCTTATCAGGGCAAAGACAATGAAACGCGGCGGCGTCGGTTACGTTCAGCCCGGCGAGGGATCCTTTCCCGACATGGCAAAGATGAACGAGTTCGTCCTCGCGGCAGGCGGCATACCGACCCTGACATGGCTAAACGGCCTTAGTGACGGCGAGCAGCAGATCGAAAAACTTGTTGTCATTGCAATGGATACCGGCGTAAGTGCTATCAATATTATACCCGACCGCAACTATACCCCCGGCGTAAAAGACGAAAAGCTCGCCAACTTGATACATATAGTCAAACTCGCCGAAAGCCTGGACCTGCCCATAGTGGTCGGAACGGAAATGAACAGTCCGGGCCTGAAGTTCATCGACGACTTTGACTCCGAAGAGCTAAAACCTTTGGCCCCCATCTTCCTTAAAGGCGCGCACATCGTTTACGCACATTCGGTTTTGCAAAAACAATGCCGCTTAGGTTACACAAGCAAATGGGCCGATGAAAATTTCAAAACAAGAGCGGCAAAAAACGATTTCTTCGAAACCCTTGGCAGCAAACTTCAAGTCAGCAAAGAAGATTCGCTTGCTGAGTTCAAAAACACTACAGACATAACACCCGAACAGATATTAAAACAAATTTAACGAAAGATAATAATGAGCAATATTCCAGAACAACAAAAGGCAGTGCAATTGATCGGCCCCGATGAACTGAAGTTAAACACCGAAAAACAAGTACACTCGCCCGGCCCCTATCAGATATTGTGCCGGATAGAAGCCGTTGGCCTGTGCTTTTCCGACCTGAAGCTGTTAAAACAATTTTCCGAACACGCCCGCAAAGGCAATATCCAATCCGGCATCGAAACTGCGATCTTAGATGAGATACCAAGCTACGTCCCTGCTAGCAAGCCCACCGTCCCAGGCCACGAAACCGCTGTAATAGTTGTTGCCATTGGCGATAAAGTTACGGACATCGAAGTTGGCGCTCGCTACCTTGTTCAGACCGATTACCGCTGGCTCCCGAATGTTAATTCCAACGCGTCCTTTGGTTATAACTTTGAAGGCGGCCTGCAGCAGTACGTCCTGATGGACCAGAGGGTTATTACCTCACCCGAAGGTGATTCGTTTCTGATACCGGCAAGTAAGGATCTTGCGGCATCTGCGGTCGCTCTCGTCGAACCGTGGGCATGCGTAGAGGATTCATACGCCGCCAAACAACGCTCAAACCTGAAAGAAAATGGCAAGATGCTGGTAGTCGCCGATAAAGAAATTGACGGAAAGCTGTTCCTTTCGTTTCTCGGCAGATTTGGCAAACCCAACCAGATAACTCTCATCGCAGACTCACCGCTTTCAGACATTGAAGCAGTCTCCGCCGCCAACATCTCGGATCTCGATGACGCAGCTTTCGACGATGTAATATATTTCGGCGCAGACACCTCAGTTGCAACAAGCCTGTTCCCAAAGGTAGGCCCCGGCGGACTGTTTAACATCGTTCAATGCGGTGAAAAATTCGGCACCGACGTAGAGACTCAGATCGGCCGCGTTCATTACGGTGGCATCAGGCTCATCGGCACCACAGGCTCCGACCCCGCCGATTCAATGCAATACATACCCGATTCCGGCGAGTTTCGCGCCGGTGACAAGATCGACGTCGTAGGCGCAGGCGGACCAATGGGAGTAATGCACGTCATAAGAAATATTTGCCAGGGCATTGAAGGCATCACCGTTTACGCAGGCGACCTTGACGCAGAACGGCTCAGTGCTCTATCAAATATCGCCCAGCCTCTCGCCAAAACCAATAGCGTCGGTTACGTCCCTTACGACCCGTCAAAGTCCAGCCCCGACGTTGCTTTCGATTACGCAGCCATAATGGCTCCTATCCCTAAGATTGTTGCCGCCTCGGTAAAGTCATGTGCCGACAATGGCATCATAAATATATTCGCCGGAATACCCGCAACGGTTTCAGGTGACATCGACCTCGATGCTTATATCGAAAAAAACCTGTACTTCATCGGTACTAGCGGATCGGTCCTGGACGATATGAAAACCGTTCTGGCCAAGGTCGAAAAGGGATCGCTCAATACAAATCTTTCGGTAGCGGCGATCTGTGACCTGGCTGGCGCCATTGAAGGCATACGAGCAGTGGAAAACCGCTTGGTCCCCGGCAAGATCATAGTCTACCCTTCGGTCGATGGGCTCGGCCTCGTAAGGCTCGAAGAACTTGCCGAAAAATTGCCCGACATAGCCGATAAACTCTCCAACGGCCTCTGGACCAAAGAAGCCGAGCTGGAACTTTTGAAACAGTAACCAATTTAAGGACAAGAAATAATGTGCGAACAAACAAATACCTCTAAGGATCTGAACGGGAAAACCGCTGTCATCACCGGTGCCGGCAGCGGCATTGGAAGAAGCATTGCCATCGGTATCGCCAGAGCAGGCGCAAATGTCGCTGTTGTCGATATCAACATGGAAGAGGCTCTACGGACCTGCCAGTTCATAGAAAATGAAATACCCGACATATCCGCTGTTGCCATCTTGTGCGATGTTACTAACGAAGCCGACATTGAAAAAGCATTTGCAAAAATAAAAGCAGATTTCGGCAATCTCGATATCCTCGTAAACGCCGCCGGCGTCGCTCCCGCAGGAGCCCTTATAGACATGTCCGTCGATAAGTGGCGTTTCGCCCTCGAGGTCAATCTCACCGGATATTGCCTCATGGCAAAGCATGCCGCAAAGTTAATGATCGACCAGGCAGCCGGTGGAAGCATCGTTAACATAAGTTCAAAAACAGGCTTGGACGCAAGTAAAAACAACACACCATACAATGCCGCCAAAGCGGGCCAACTGCACATGGCTCGCGGCTGGGCGATGGAACTGGGCCAGCACGGCATAAGAGTAAATTCGGTATGCCCCGGAAATGTCTTTGAAGGTTCGAAAATTTGGAACCCCGAATACATCAAGATCTGCGCAAAGAAAAACGGCATAAAACCCGAAGAGGTCATACCGTACTATATAAATAAAACCATCCTGAAGAAGGAAATAAAAGGCCAGGACATCGCCGACGCCGTCGTATTCTTAAGTTCCGACAAAGCAAAAATGATAACCGGCCAAACCCTTGTAGTCGATGCCGGACAGGTCATGGTCCGCTGATCGCCTATACATTACGCAGCGTAATGACCGTCACTTCAGGCGGGCAAAAGAATCGCACTGCCACCCTGCTCGCACCAATGCCACGCGACGTATACCCAGCCATACCGTCCCATGACCACAGCCCCTTAACTATTCTATAAGGAACACTCGTCGAAGTAACTATCGCGATGCCACCCGGCAAACACACCTGACCGCCATGCGTATGCCCGGATAATTGCAGGTTCCCGCCCGCCTCTGCGATCTGCCGGTAAGGCTCCGGAGAATGACTTATCACGATCCTGCACTCGCCGTCCCGGACCAAACTTTGAGCCGCCTCAAGATCATTCGCCCCAAAATAGTGACTGTCATCGATCCCGACAAGGTGCAGACGGCTATCACCTTTTGTGATCGCAACACTGTCATTAACAAGCATCCTGACCCCCGCTGCGCTTAGCGTTTCAGCCATCTGGTACCGATCATGATTGCCAAGAACACCATAGACGGACGATCTATCCACAAGCTCTCTCGCAAGCTCCTCCATCTTCTGCGCGCATTCAGTGTCATACCCCCGATCCATTTTGAAGCTGTAGTCGCCGCCCAAAATGCAAAGATCATACTCAAGCCCGCCGATAGCCTCAAGTATCCGCTCCTCGATACCCTCCAGGCAGTCAACATGTATATCCGTCAGGAACAATATCCGCGTACCGTCAAACTCAGCCGGCAAACTCGCAACATTAATTTCAACTTCTTCGATCATCACCGCTTCGGCATTGCGCCTGCCCCTTGACCGCAGAAAAGCAGCCCTGAGTGAAAACCGAAGAACCTCAGCAAGAAACGGCAAATTCTCAAAATGCAGCCACCCCAGCCGCCCGCGCTTCACCGCATGAACACGCCCCTCCTCCTCAACAAGTTGTCGTTGCCTACTGATCGGCTGCATAAGTAGCACCCCATACGCTATATCGTAATCTCGGTTCATAGAGTAATAATATCCAATCTAAAAAGCAAAGGCTTGGGCGTAACAGGCAAAAATTGGGTTCGTTTTCCATTTTTTTTATTTTTGGAAGACAGGGGGATTTCCCATTTCGAAAATTGGGTTTGATTGGCTTCGTTCCGTTTTTAGGTTTTGGTTGTAAATCGTTGTAAATATCGCTGCTGTAAGGGTTTGCGGTAGAATTTGTGTTGTTAAAATTGGGTTCGTTCCTCATAAAAAGGTTTTTAGCTTGGGTCTCACTCGAAAAGCGTGGATTTTCCTTTTCGAAATTGGCTTTGATTGGCTTTGTTCCGTTTTTGGTTTTTGGGTATAAAGCGTTGTAAGTGCCACTGCCGCAAGGGTTTGCGGTGAAATATTTGGCTTTAAAATTGGCTTTGTTTTTCATGTTTTTGTTTGTTTTAACCACTAATTAACACTAATCCGTCATTGAAACTTTGCCGGACAGGTTTACACGAATAGATCACATTATTTTGTTTTTATTAAGTTGCATTATTCTATCCTGATTGTTAGTTGTCTATTATACAAATATCCATACCAAAAGTCAAGAGAATTATTTGAAATATGAAGAAATATTTTATCCCGCAAAGGCGCAAAGGGGCTAAGGCGCAAAGAACAGAAAAGGCCTATGGCCTAGACAGTAGAGCGATAGATAGGTGAACAGTAGATTGTGGAATTTGCTGTTTTAAGGTGAAAAAGAGGATTAGTAGGGAAATTTTCCTTTTATGCTTGATTGTTTGATAGTTGTGGGTTATTTTGGTGGTGGATCGGGTTGATTAAGGTGAAGTGGTCTGAAAAGGCTCCTGATCTCTTAATTTACCCCAGGATTAGTACGGGGCAAGAAGAAGATAGTGCAGAGGAGAGGCTGGCAGGTTTTAAACTTTAGTTGCTGGAGAATATTGAATATGGTTGAAAAGATATTAATTACAGGTGCGACGGGCTTGTTAGGCCAACACATTGTTCGTCAAGCAATTGAAAGCAACAAAAACGTAAGAGTACTAGTTAGAGATAAAAAAAAAGCACTCTTTCCATATAAAATAGAAATGATTGAAGGAGATATCAGAGATTTTGACACGGTTTATTCTGCAATTCATGGGTGTGATTATGTTATTCATTCTTGTAGTACACATATTTACAATTTGCCTTATAATGTCTTCTATGGGATAAATGTAACTGGTACAAGGAATGTTTGTGATGCCATTGAAAAACAAGGATGTAGTAAGTTAGTTTTAACAAGCGCTATTTCTACATTAAAGAGTAGCCCTGAACTACCTAAAAATATTAGAAAATTGCCTCCAAGAAAGTTGATGAGTGCTACAAAAAGAATAGCTGAGAATGAGGTGTTATGCCGCATAAACAAAGGAGTTCCAGCAGTAATTATAAATCCTGCCTATTTTATAGGTCCGTATGACTATAATCCATCACCATTTCGCTTGTGGTGCCCCTTAGGTGCCAAACGAAAGATTCGATTTGTTCCGAGTGGTGGATTTAATGTACTTAGCGTAGTTGACGTTGCTAGAATTCATATGTGGGCTATAGAAAATGGGGAAATCGGCAAAAGATATCCAATTGGTGGTTGCAATATTACTTTGGTAGATTACGCTTCAATAATAAATCAAGTAGCTGGGCATCCCCATACACCAATGGTAATGCCAACTAATTTCTTGAAAAGTATAGCATATGGTAAGGTATTTGATCAATATACCGCAGGGCTATTATCAAAGAACAACTTTGTTGATTCCAAAGACATTATTCCAGAATCACTAATACTTCATCGCGACATAGCTACGTTTGAATCTAAAACCCGCGTTTGCGACACTGATAGCAGCATCGATGAGCTCCAAAAATGCGCAGGTCACGATGTAGCACTAAGTAAACTATACAAAACCATAGAAGAAACTGTAGATTGGTTTTTAGATAATAGTGACCTCGTCAATCTCATACCTTTGTTAAAATACATGAAAAAAAGATATATATAAATTATTAAAGGATATGATATGATTGGATACAAAGTTGATTTAATGTGGGCTGTATTTTATGTTTTTTGTGGTTTTTCTTTGTACACTTCACTAGTGGTGTTTTTCCGGCATGACAATAAGGGATTGGAAGTATTCAAAAATTTACATTTACCATTTGTGATTGCGTTGTATTTTATTACGCCATGTATTGCATTGTTTCTTTCATATAAAGCTTTTGGCGAAATCGGCAATTGGATATTCTGGGTTATGGTCTCCTTGATTTTGTCGTTGTCTTTCTTTATCGTATTTTATATTACTACCATGCCTAATTGGCCGATTGGGATTTTTTTGCAAACTCATAGGATACCATTACGAGTGGGAAGATGTGTTCTAAGTATTAATTTCGCATTATCATTGCTTTTTATCATATGTTGTAGTTTTGTATTATTAAATATGCCTGATATTGCAGATGAAAATAACAGTAACGGTATAGTTGAGTTGCAGAATAAATTAAATAAAATAGAGAAAGATAAGACTGTCCAGCAAGGTCAAATTAGAGCTATAAAAGAAAAAGGAACAGAAAACATTTTGAATAATATAAATTTTATAACTGCACTTTTGGCTCTGATGACACCTGTGATCACCTTCTATGTGAGCATGAGAATTTTAGATAATAATAAGCGAAAGAATTAAAGGAGAAATAATGGCATTTGACAGAGATGAGGTAGCTGCCTTGTTAGCTAAATGTCACAGGCGATGTTGTATCTGCCATCGTTTTTGCGGATTCAAAATGGAAACAGACCATATGAAACCCGCCGGGAAAGATGGTACAGACGATATTGACAATGCATTGCCTGTGTGTTTTGAATGTCACGCAGAAATACATTGTTATAATAACGATCACGCTCGTGGAAGAAAATTTACAGAAACAGAACTCCGCATACATAAAGAGCAATGGTTAAAAATTTGCGAGAATAACCCTGGAATCTTCAGTCAGCCATTTCAGAGTTCTGACGCAGGCCCTCTAAATTCATTAATAGACGAACTGGAATATAATCAGCAAGCTGCTATGTTGTGGGGTTCATCGTTAAGTGTTTCCCAATTTGACGAAGCATTGAGAAGAGGGGCAATTTCACTCCTTGAGCCTGAGTTGAAAGACAAGATCAATTCGGCGTATACACATATCAATCGCTTAAATCAATTGTTCAATGCTTACTCAAATGAAAACTATAAAGAGAAGACACTATATGGGAGTAATAGTGAAGAGATTAGGAAGGAGACACCAGAAGCACAACAGGCAATGAAAAGTGCTCGTGACAGTCTTCTAAGTTTTTTACAAAAGGATTAGGGGGCTACACAAGAGATTGGGTAAATATTGAAGAAGCAACGGGAACTTGTTTTAGCGACTGTGTGGTCATTGTTGGTCAAAGGATAAAAATATGAAAGCAAACCCAGAATGTCTGTGCTGCAAAAAAGAAATACCAAAGGAGCGGCCGCGTCGATGCCCTATCTGTGACCATATTTTTCAAGGTAATGGGTGGGATGGCATAGACGCGCACTGGCGTGCAAAGCATGAAGATATCA
>SDBV01000796.1_pt1 | contig 45832 bp, 51 predicted proteins | sample 2277081 | NCBI WGS metagenome assembly SDBV01 (sample SAMN10402039, study PRJNA504765) | marine sediment metagenome | isolation source: marine sediment core GS10_PC15, 223 cmbsf | place: Arctic Ocean: Southern Knipovich Ridge | collected 2010
TGTGCATTCGAGTTATAAAATTCAAGCATTGGATGACTGGTCGCTTTCCAACCAGTGTCAACTATCCTCAAACCATCATAGTTACCTTCCCCTATCTCTCCAGCATCAATATCAAGTATATAATCCGGCGTCGTCGTGCCGATACCGACGTGGCCTGTTAAATAATTAACAGACATAGCAGGTGTTGTATCTAAAGAAGCTCCACCACCTATTTCCAACCTGCTTCCTCTTACATTTATTTGAACAATATAAGCCCCAGTTTTTCCGCGTATCCATATACCTTCATGTCTATCTTCAATGCTTGTTGTATCACCAGTTATACCAAGTGGAGCCAACATATCGGATGCAGTTCCAATGCTCACCCTGCCTCCACTTGGAAGCAGGTACAGATTGCCGAAAACATTGTCGTCTGGATTCTCCTGTGTGGTTAACTCGATTCTACCGGAAACGCCGCCTCTTGTACCAGCGCCTGCAATAAGAAATATATCATCACCTTTGCCGCCATCGGTTGCTTGCAATCCATCCGCACCAGTAACTTTCAAAATATGGGTATTAGAATTTGAATTGACATTGGTAAGCGTCATTATGCCTAATTGGTCGAGGTTGCCGATAATGTCCAAATTGCCCGTTAAATCGTAATTTCCCGTCTGTATAAAACCCCCAATAAGGTCAACTTTGCCAGCACCTACAAGGTTGATTGCGAAATCGGTATCAACTCCAACACCACCAGAAACAGTAGTGCCGGCAAGTGCGCCATTGAAGATAAACTGACCGGCACTCCCGGAGTTGCCTGAATCAGCATTACCACCAGGGCCAGTTGTCCAGGTCTGCCCGCCGCCGTCACCGGCGTTAAAAGCCCCTGTACCTTCGCCGCCCACCATCGTAGTAGAAGTAAACTTAGTACCATCAGTAGCATCATCGCCGTCCGATATAGAACCTGTAAGGCCAGTAAAAGCCAAAGTTCTGCTGGATAGTTGTATAACGCCAGATAAATTAGAGATAACCAAAGCGGCATTTGCCGCAGATTGTATAACAAGAGTAGTATCACTTAATATAGTAAATAAGTTAAAATTCAAGTTATCTACCTGAATCTCGCCAAATGTACCAAGTCCGGTGGTAGAAATCCCGCCGTTAAGTGTTATTAAATTATCACCGAAAGTTATCGTCGGGTCTGTTCCCGTCGCCCTGTCCCACGTCCACACTATCGTATCGGTCGATGCGTCGCCCCATATCCTGCTACCGAGTAATTCCGTCGGGTCGAAGGCGATAGTTAAAGTCGCACCCTCAGAGCCACCGTCACCGCCATCGATTGCAAGGCCGTCAGTAATCGATGCAACGTAGTTACCCGTGGTATCTGTGCCCAAAGTCACTGAATCTGGCTGTACTGAACTCACCGTCCACGCCCCACCAACCGAAACGTCTACATCGCCGTAATCGGCGTCTTTTATTTTTGTTCCATCAATCTCATCAGCACTCGTCCACGTCGTCGTACCCACCGTGAACGCCTGGCCGGTGGTTATAGTAACGCCTGCACTAAAAGTGCCGATACTGTCCCATGTAACTGCATCCTCCTCGTTTACAAGGGTCTTATCGCCGATAGCGGTTTGTATCTCACTGAATGTGTCAACATCCTCCGTTACTCCACTTAATTGGCCGTATAGCCCGTTGTTATAGCCACTGACATCGGCCTCAAGCCCGCCTGCTTCGTGTATCAGATCGCCCGTACTCGAAGTAAAGGCCGCAAGTGCCACCGGGTCGGTTGCCCCGTCACCTACTACTATAGAACCGTCCGCCAGTACGGTCATCGCCGTTACCGCCGCCGTTCCCGACCCAAGCAAAATACCGCCATCCGTAAATGTGGCCGCCCCCATACCGCCTTTGCCCACAATCAGTGGGTCAACTATACCTATCGTAATCGAACCGGGGCCGTTAACAACGTCCGTTTCGTTCGCCACTGCGGTTATCGTCGCCAGTACCGGGTCTGTGGCACCGTCCCCGATAGGTATCTGTCCATTCGTAGCAACTCCCAAAGCTGTAATCGCCGACGAGCCTGAACCTAAAAGTATCCCGCCGTCCGTCAACGATGATACCCCAGTCCCTCCGTAAGGAACGTCTATATCAGTAGCGTTCCACACACCAGTAGTTATCGTCCCCAACTCCGTAATATTAGTTGTCACCGACCATACTGCATCGGAACCATTTGACCTTAAAATCGTTCCGGAAGCTCCCAACGCCAGACGCGCCCAGTCACCGGCTGAATTTCTTACTAATAATGCACCCCTGGGCGCCGAGGCCACTGCGGAATCACCGTGGAATATCGATAGTATATTGTGCTGCCCGACCGGCCCTATTATACTTGGTTTGAATATCGGCTTATCGGCCGCAGGGTATATATCCCTGTCGCGGGCATATATACCAACAGCCATCATAAGTACTAAAATGTATATCAGTTTTTTCATGTCTTTATAATGTGATAATCAATCTGCCCGCTTATAGAGTTCCCGCCGCCGGAGAGCAGGTTAAGTTCTGTATTAGCCGTCAGTAATAATGGCTCTACCGGTCTGTAACTGTACTGGTGGGCTGTAGTAAGAAAAGTCAACGGCCCGATTACTGTCGTTGTATCCTCCCGGATAGTGAGTGTATCGTTGGCTGCGTAGTGTACCTTGATCTGGTCTATCGCTATCGCAAAACCAGCACCTGGATCAACGATGGCCACCTCACCACCTCCGGCGCTAAGACCGGCACTGGAAAAGTTCACCGTCGCTCTGTCATTCCCGCCGGGGCCGGAATGATTTATCGTATTCAGTGTAATTGCCATAATATCTCCTTTTCAAAAACAGGGGCGGTCGGCCGCCCCCGCATTTAATTAACAACTTTTTACAATCCTAAAGCCGTCACAATTCGATAGGTGATTATCACGCGCAATGCGCTTTCATTTCCGGCATTGCCGCCTAATTCATCGTCAAGTCCAGCTAAAACCAGGTTCTTCTCCACTATATCGCCAGCAGCGTCGATGGGGTCTTTTACCGGAATCGCACGAGTAACCATATCTGCGCTTTGGTCAATAAATCCCGTCATTTCAATGGTCTCAGAAACGGCTATCGCGCTACCGCCATCGTACTCAATTGCCAGGTTGTCGTTGGCACCGGCTTCGGTAAAAGCGTCACCCGCCTGGTCAAGTATCAAGAGGGCACTGACAAATTCAATGATCTCACCTGCTGATGGAGCGGCGACTAATTCTATCGGCGTGGCCACCAATGCCCTTATTTCTTGGGCCGTCAAATCAACGGTTGCTACCTTCAAAGTAGATGTGCCGGTATTGAACCCACCGTCGGCCTCTATAGTACCCTCGGCATAGATATCGTCGTCGCCGGGAGTTATGGTTGGAGTTCCGCCAGTACCGACACGGATATAACCGAAGTCGGCCTGCAGGGCTTCTTTGATACCAGTACCTTTAACGTAAATACCTCTTTCAGTACCGGTCGCGGTCGAGTCGGTCACATTGATTATCAGCCCTGTCAGTATATCGCTGGAATTGCCGGAGTTGTTTACCAACTCGATTTCCATGCCAGCGACGGTCACACCTGCGGCGCCTGTCGTAAAAGTAGCTTCAATGTGCACGGCTTCTGCGTTGGCTACCTTGGACTCGAAATCAATATCGAATACTCCTGTACTCAAGGTGTTAGGTACCGTCTTAGCATCGATGGTTGCCGCTTTTTTGCCGGCTCCAACTTCGGCGTTCCAGCCGACATCTATCAATCCCAAAGTCTGGAGTCCTATTACAGTGCCGTCACTATCATTATCGCTGGCCTGTATCTCGATACCCACCAGATCACCGCCGGTTGTAATATCATCGTCGAGATCGATCACGATCGCCTGTGCGTTAGTGCTGGTGTTTGTGGCCACGACCTTGATATTCATCGCCTCGGATCCCGATGTCAGGGTTGCATGATCGACATTGATCGCACCATCGGTGGTCGTATTCGCGCTCGATCCTATAATGATCTGCGATGCGGGGTCAAGTGCCCAGGTCGTTGTACCGCCATTTTCAACCTTAAACACTACTCCTGAACCTGTTGTATCTGCGCAGATAAGATAATCATTATCCGCATCACCATTAGGCGTCTGGGTAAGTGCCAGGATATAGGTATTCGTCGATTGTGCAGCCATAACGAATTCGACAAGGTTATCTGCCGTTACCGTAGTGGCCGTCCCGGTGATCAGAAGTTCCTCATCGTTGGCATTAAACGCTATTGCTATCTGGTCATTGATCGCCACATCGCTGTTGAGGGTCGCTGTTCCATTGGCGACTAAAGCACCATCAAATTGCTGTGCACCATCTACCTCAAGCGTGCCCGTAATATAGGCGTCCTCGCCGTTGAGCGTTTGTCCTTCCGAACCGCCGCCGACTTTCAGGTTACCTGTAACGATATGAAAGTCACTGGTAGCTGAGTCCGATGTTGCCGTCAGGTTGCCGGTGGCGCCGTTGACCTTTACGAACTGCCAGTCATTTTCACCGGCGTCCCTGAGTACAAGGGCGGGAGAATTAGTCGTGTCGTCATCGAGGAGCAGGTCAGTATCGACTTTGGCGAGTACCGAAAGCGTATCGTTCGTTGCCAGGTTACCGATATCCACTGAATCGCCTGTAAAGTCAACGTTTGCGGGAAATATGGTCGCTCCCGTCGATATTCCACCAATCGTTATTGTCCCGCTTTCTGAGGCATCAACCGTCAGGTTTACCACCCCTGACGCCGCCGACGCTATTGCCGCCTGATAGAAACTGCCCGCTACGGTAAGATCACCCGCAACCTCAACGTCACCATCTTCATCGACTGTGAATAAGGCGGTGTTAGACGACTGTGAAGCCCCTTTAGCCACACCGAACACCTGCTGGTTCGCTGTAGGCGAAGCGCCTACAATGATCTCGAACAACGGATCTGTTATAGCACCTGCTGTTGTTGCCGACGACTGCCATAACAACTGGTCATCGACGGAGTCATCGAAGTTGACCGTCCAGTCAGCCTCTGTTCCGAACGCAGCCGCCTGATCGTTCGCAAACTCAAGGTTGGTATCGTCCCAGATGATCGTTGCTATCCCGCCGAACGAACTGCTGTTATTGTACTGCATGTAGGTATCGGACCCCGCCGGTGTACCCGCCGACGCCCCGAACTCAACGAGTGTACTATTGTTTCTGCCAAAAAACTTGTCGGTATCGGAGTCATAGTACATACTGCCGGTAACCGTACCGACCAAAGCCGATACCGGGTTAAACAGAAACTGGTTTGCTGCCGGAACGATCGTCCCGTAATCAAATAGAACAACTCCGGTAGAGCTCGTCGCCGCTATAGATGTCCCTGAGAATGTCCACTTGATATCCTCGTCTGCCTCCTGAAAAATAAGGGCGGAATTCGTTGCATTACTTATTGTCCCGCCATTAGTGGGGAACGTCAGTATCGTACCACCGTCCAGCGTCCACGCCTCTATCTGGGTCTCGACTTCTTTCATCCAGCCCAGTCCCTGATCGCCTGTGGAGTCTAATGGCGCCAATCCCGTCCACCAGTATGCGGTCGGCCTTACTATATCCCCCACCCCGGCGGTCAATGCCGCTGATGCGCTTACCGCCATTGCCATTATCAGCAGCAGGTATATCAATAGCTTTTTCATATTATTATCTCCCAAAAAAACTTCATTAATTCTTGACTCAAAACTAAACTTTCACAACTGTGCGACTACGTCGGTTCTTTCTGCGTATTGAGTGGTGATACCGGTTCCATACCCATCCACGAATCAACTACGAGCGAGCCTGCCGATTGACTTACCACTCTCATCTCAACTTCAACGTATCGATGCAATACCCGCAAAGGCACGGCCAAACTAAATCTCGCACCCGCAGGAAGTTGAGCTGCGAACAACGGATCCTCATCCGAACCAAAAGCGCCTATAACCTGCTCGCCACCGGTACCGGTAGAGAATGTCAACGAATCTGAGGTCACAAGCTGAAAATAAAGACCGGAAGATGCCGTACCGTCCTCAGCGGTACTGACCGTAAGATTCCACCATAAGAAGCCCATTTGCGCATCAGTTGCGCCACTGGCCTCCATATCGAGGATATCGCCGTTTGTGCGGCTCTCTTCGGACGCCGTTAGTGCCTGGGCGTCCCAGAACTCCAGAATAAAGTCCATAAATGCCATGATTATTCTCCTTACAAAAATTTCTTTTTCATTAACTCAAAACTAAACATTCAAAACCAAAAACTGCGGACAGCGTCCGCTACGACGTTACGGTGCTCTCATCTGTCTTAATGGCGTCCAGTTGACGTATAATGCCCCGCGTCCCGAATCGCAGTACAGGAACACCGGCCAGGCCTTCGGTCTGACTGAAATTGACGTTGCCCTTATCTTTCAGTCGTATTTCCATCTGTGTCTTGATCTCGTCGTTGACGTATATCCGAACGTTCGGGCCCTTCATGTGGCATCGATTGAGTAGTTCAATCAGTAGGTCCTCGTTAAAGCTGTTAGTACCTTTGATAGTGGCGTTGATATTGGCATATCGAGCCGTAGTGAGTTCGTCTTTGACCGCCAGTCCAGTCCACCACTTGAACTGTGTCCGGTAGACGTGGTAGGTGTTCTCGGCGTCGTCGAGTTTATCGACCTTGTCCTTATCGATCATCTGCAGGCCGAGAATTCCCCTGTTAGCCGCTGCGGCGGGGTAAATGCCGTGCGTTCTGCGCCGGCCCCAGTTGACAACATATATACTGGTCCCGCCGGAGTTGCCGCCATCGATAACGTTGGTCTGGTCGAGGTCGTTGAGTCGTATTTTCAGGCCGTCAAATTTCTCGGGATCGCCTGACTGTTCGGATTCGAGATAGGCGTCGGCCAACTGCTGACTCAGTCCGGAAACGAAGGATATATCTTCCATCCTTCGATAGCCCATCGGGTCGGGCGCGTTATCAACTTCGTCCTCATCGATATCCGATAGTGACTCTAACAGTGCCACCGGCTCGACAACTACCTGAGTGGTCGATGTCTTCGTCGGTACACCTTGGTATGCCTTTCGGAACGTTCCTGTGGGTAGTGACGTTCTGCGTGGAAACTTCTCTGATAGTATCTGGTTAGCCTGGAACCATGGGATATCGAGGAGCATTTCGTTGTCCTCTTCCATTACCTCAATGATCTCGGCGAGGTCTTGATCCCCCGGCGCCAGACGGTTGGACAACTCACGGAAAGTGAGTTGTGCATTTACAGTTTTCGTAGCCATAGTAAAGGCCTCCTAAAATTAAACCAAATTTTCAGTTAATAATTTCGGGAGGTTTCCGCTTTCGCGGGCTCGCCTTGCCGGATGCGTCCGACCAGCGACCTTCTTTTAGGCTTGCACCCGGGTCCGGCTAAGGAGTATCCGGGAACTCTCCCCCCTGCGTCGGGTATCCATTGCGGGGCCGGGCAGGGGGTTAGTTTTTAATTCTTAATCTTTAATTTTAGCTTCATTTTGTAGTATTCGGGGTAAGTGATAACCAGTTCCGTTATAAGATCATCTAACTTCTTTTTCTTGTTGTCTGAAATGGCTGTATTAAAAAACTTCTTTACTATCAAAGCAATGTGCTCTTGCCGCTTTTCCTCTTCTTTCTCGACTCTTTCGGCAACGGCTAACTTTTCTAATTCCGTTGTCAAATTAACATGTAATATCGGGTACAAATCAGGGTTCATACCAAACAATGATTTTACACATTCTTTTTTGGAGGAATGTTTGCAAAGGCCTGATTCAGTGAAGCACCTTATTACATACTGCGATTCCTTTACCTCATTTCCCTGGTCAAAAACATTAATGCAATAAACAGTTCCATCGGGCACCCCCATTTCATTAAGCAGTCGATGTATTTCTCTTCCAAATCTGCCTTTTGGATCATATGGCGTTTCTATTGTTATAATTGTTTCCATTATCCGCCTTCTGCTTTCTTTCTTTCTTTCTGCATTCCCTTCTGAATTATGATATCAATTTCATCTTCCGTCTTGTCTGGATTCAACTCATAAAGCGAAGCCATAAAAAATTCAAAATCTTCCAACGTTTTTATATCCGCATACACTTACGATTTTGCTTTCATTACCGTTTTTTCACTCTGATAGTTAAATTTCCTTTTGCCAGTTTCTCAAGTGCCTTACTGGACTTTTCCGCCATCTCAGCCCTGTCCTTATCCTCCTTAAAAAGCGTTTTCGCAGCTTTCTGAGCAGCTTTCATCCTATCTGCATCACTACCGATAGCCGCAGCCCTTGCCAGAGTTCTGGCGTCATCCTCGGCCTCAAAGCGGGCCATCGATTCTGTTGGTGTCTCATGTGCCATTATCTACCTTCCGCTTTGAGTCTTTCTGCCATTTGTGGATACCCCAGAGCACTCTTATTTCCGGTTGGTGTTTTATGTGAGGCCGGCATCGTCCTGCCCTCTTTGACCGCCATTTGGGCAAGTTCGTTTATGCCTTTATTGAAGCCGACATGGTTGCCCAGCCCTGTCTCTTCTATCTTTTTGGCCGTATCGGCGTCGAAGAAGGATTCGCAGCAGCGGGCGTTGAGCTCCATATTAGTCTTATAGTTGGCCTCACCGCCCCAGTCACTGGTCAACGTCACTACAGCTGCGTCCTGGGCGGCCTTATCGTCGGTGTCGGTCTTTGTTCTGCCGGCATCGATCATTTTAAGTGCCAGACCATAATTAGCATCCACCTGGGCCTGATTCATTCCCTGCTGAACCGCCATTTCGGTAAACACCTTTTCCAATGCCATATTGTAGTTAGTATCGTCCGAACCGTCCGGCCTTGTGATCTTAACGTCCTCAACCTTTGTAATAGCGCCGGTATGTTCCGCGATCTGCGTCTTGAATTTGTCTTTGGTGGTCTGGTCGGCATCATCCGCAGGAATATTAATATGCGGCCTGCCTACCAACGTCATGGCGTCCACACCACCGATCATTGCCTTATCGGCACTGTCATACTTAGCCAATGCGTTCCTGGCCGCTGGGTTGGCCATAATGTCCGGATGGTGGTGTAAAAAATGGCCATCGCCTTCCGTGATACCCGAAGTATCAGTTATTTGTTCTGGCATTTCATTTCTCCCAAATTAAAGTTTCTGTTTTAATTTATTGCATACTGTCCAAGATGATATCCTATGATACTCAGCGTATGGATAATCATTAGTAATTGTCGGGTCGTCGCAATATGCCGCGTGTTCAACAATTCCAGGGTTCCTCTTGCCGTTTCTTTTACAACTGTCGCATTCAAAACAATTAACCATCGCCTACTTTCTACTCTCAACTGCCACTGCCGTTACTCCGCTGGGATTGCGTAAGTACCTTCCGTGATACCCGAAGTATCAGTTACCTGGTTCGAGTCTCCCATAATATCTTACTCCTGTCTTTTTCTTTGGCTGAAAAGTCTTTTGACTTTCCCGCCGGTTAAAATTACCAACCATTACCCCACAAATAACAAATTCGGTGAAGTACCCCGAATAAGTCTCTTGCCCTCTTTAATTGATCTTTCCGCTTGCCTCGATACATACTCTAAATCCGGGATTCTCTTAAACATCTCTGGGCTTCCTTTGTCTTCATGATTTCCACAATAATAAACTCGGCTAAAACATTCCCGGCATATTGAGACAGGTATCGCCTCATCCTCACGACCGACCCGTTCAATCGTAACGGTTTTTACTAAAAGTTCACCAACAAACCAGAACTTCATACAACCCAAGCAAATATATTGCCAAGTCCTTCTTTTTAATTTATATTCATTACTAACACACATTTATACGTCCTTTTCCGGATATAATGCACTTACTCCGCCGGGATTGCGTAAGTACCTTCTTTGACACCCAGCCGTTTCATTATCTCATCGGCCTCTTTCACATCGTCGGTACTCAGGCCTGACCGCAGGCTGGCTACACCGCATCTTATTGTAATGTATTTACCAGCCTCTTTGATAAGAGCTTGGCGGCCGGTGAGTACCTTCGCACCTTTGATGTTAGTTTGAGTGATCGGCTTGATCAGTTCATCATCCGCCAGCGTAACGCCATTAACCGCCGCAACCGCCATTGTCAAACCGTTTGCCAGACCGGTTTTGTAACAGTCGGTATATACTTCCTTATCACCCAATTGGGCGCCGAGCAGTTCAACTACCGGTTTGAGTATAATATCAAGGTCCGGCGTATCAACTGGTTTGGCCTCACCCAGTTTTGTATTGATTTCATTCACTTCGGCGAGGTTTTTGGTCAATTCTTCCACCCTGTCCTGACTTTCCAGTGTGAGGCTGCAACATTTAATCTTTTCTTTTCGTAAGTCAACAAACGCTTTTACACTGGTCATTTCCGCGATTGCCGCGACTAATTTCTCCGTCGACTGGTTTTTTGCAATGCCCAGCAGTTCCGCATCGTCCTGTAATTGCTTGTATGTCTTTGCCATTTTTTTTCTCCTGTCGTTTGCCGGAAAAGCCTCTTGACTTTCCATGCGGTTAAAATTACTCGTTTGGGTCGTTCAGCAATACAAAATTGGATTCTACTTTAACAGGCTGGCTGAATTCCATGGGGACAACATCACTCACGTCAAGCAAGGGTATATTCTCAAGTTTTGCTATCCTCATCTCTAACGCCAGTGTTCGGCTTTCTTGTTCCATCTTGGCGGTTTCCAGTCGGTTAAGTCTGTCGAGGACACCTCGTATAAGTGCGGCGTCAACCGATAATTCATTAGGGTCTTTAGCTTCCAGTTCATCAAGCCTCTTTTTCAGTTCCGTGTTTTCTTTCATCAATTCTGTTATAGCATTGTCGTGGTCAACAACTAACGACGCCAGCGAGTTCGGGTCTTTATCGTTGAATATCATATTTATATACTGACGGTCAGAATTTATCATCAGACCGTGCTGGTCGGCAATTTTCAGTAATACTGCAAGGTTGTAGTATATATGCGAATCCTCGTTAAAGCCGTACAATCGCTGCCACTGCGAGAACTCCCTTTTTTGAATATCTGTTTTCGGTAATACCATCGCACCCATCGGAGGCTGCACCTGTTTGGCCGCCGGCTGGGCCGCTCGGGGAGTGGTAGTTATCTGCGCCGCCGGCAGTAGATTTGTAATACACACTACAACAGCTAAAATACATAATGCTTTCTTCATTTCATTTCTCCTGTTTAAGATTATAATTTCTACATTTTTCTGTCGCTTCATATCTTTTTTCCCAATTTACCTACTTGCTTAACGGTCGGTATTAATATAGTTGATCGCTCTTCCTGTTCTGCGAATAACACCAGCCCGCCGCCCTGGTTCCTGCAGATTATCTTATCAGCGAAATTGTTAGGGACCTTATCGAGCATTGCTTTCGGAAAGTCTACCGGCATACCTTTTTTGAAACCGATATTCTTTTTATTTATCATATCCAGCATCAAATACAGACATTTCAAAACGTCCCTAAACGTAGGCTCCGCCGGCAAGCCGCAGCATTTTTTGAACTTCTTACTGCTACCGCAATTACACAACTCGTTTCGACCCTGTTCTTTAGCTTTTTGTATCATCCAACTTTCTCCCACGGAATATCTTCAAGTATTTCATTGTCCTCACTCATAACTTCACAGATTTCAACCACTCTTGTTGACTTATAATTAAAAGCCACTGCCGAAAAGTTTGTTGTTAATTTAGCCTCACGGCCACATCGTGAACATGTCTTATAAACATCGCCAATTTTGGCTTTGCCTTTAATTTCAGCGTTCCAAACCCATAAGTGCCTGCCCTTTCGGCATTGTCTGCGGCCCCACCATTCTTTTATTCTACCAAATATCATTCCTCTTTTTCCTCCGGTGGTGTTGCCTTTTCGCCTTTATGGCCTGCCAGCAGCCTTACTAATTTAGCGCCTTCATCGGCGTAAGCCAGTCCGCATTTATCCATTATTATCTTCATAAAGTTCTGAGCCTCCTGCCATTTAGGATCAGAAGCTACATCGCCAAAATCGCAAAAGTCCAGTATTTTACCCAATACTTTAGGACCCAGCGGACTACGCAAAAACAAGTCCTGAAAATCCTTATCCGGCCCTACTGTATTTACAGCCATATTAACTTCCTTCCACCGCCGCAGCGATTGGCAATCGGGCCTGAATGGCCAGTTCGTCCAAAAGGGTCTGTAACTTTTTACCACCAAATCTTACTGGTTTAATTATGATATCTGTCACAAAAACCTCTTTAGTTACACCCTCAATGGTTTCCATCAGTAACCCACAATCCTTAAAATCAATACAAAATTCGCTTGTATCGCCTTCTAACTTCTCGATACATTTATTTATCTGTGTTAAATCATGTGCCGCCCTTGCAATGGGTCCCCATCCTGTAAAACAACTGCGTATCCCAATAATATCCTCTTTTGTTTTCATTTTATCCCACCGCCGCAGCTATCGGGCTATTGGGCTCAACCGCCTTACCCAATTTAAGTACCGCGTCCGCTATCACCGCTCCGGCCTCTAACTGCTGTTTCTCCCTCTCACGTGCGGCGATTCCTGCCAGAATCTCGGCAAATTCTTCTTTGCTCCTAATCGATGATTTTTCCGTTCCTATTTCCTCTAAAAGTTTTTCAAGCATATCTTCGCCGTCAACCTTGTGTATTAGTTCCGGCCAAGTCTTAACAAATTCGTCAAACATCCCCTTGCCCTCTAAGAACCTGCGAACAATAAATGCTTTCTGTTGCGCCTGCAGCAACGGCCCAATGAACTCGGCATTGACCTCTTTACCACTTTGTGTAAATTCGGGGTCGAGCACTATGCCCGCCCCAAAATCTTCCGGATGTGGCAATCTGCCTGCGTGAAGTTCAATACTCCAGAACGTATCATCTATCGGAGTTAGAGCGTCATTAACCACTCTTTCCACCTTTGTCCCCTGCAAACGACCCGTTTCACCCTCAACCCCTATAATCTGGGTCGCCGTTGGTGGACTGCCACCCGCCAACATACTCCTCATGAGTAGTTGATAAAACGCCACATCAAACCATCTTTCAACGTTGGCAACCATCCTGTCACGTTCCTTATCTGCAATAGGATAGTTTTTGCCTGCCTGGGGCATATCTTTAACGAAAGATTCGGTCGTTGATGCGTAGGATGTCGAGTTGGGCTTCCTGTGTATCCTACCCCTCATATCATTTGAAGCAAAGTATTGCGGCCTTACATAACCCTCAGCCGCCTCCATTAATGTTTTACTCGCCGTTATCTCGCCGCGGGCGTCGTGCAAACTGAACCACGCCGGCGTTCTTGCATAAATCTCGTCCGTTGATATCTCGTACCGCCATACAGCGTGCGGCCTCGCCCGGTGCCCGGAGGCCTCAAAGGGCTTCTTTTTGCCGCCTTTACCCGCGTCAGCGCCCGTCTCCATGATATAAGTCCGCCACGGCATCTGCGGCAATCGGTCGCCAAATTCGCCCGTAACCTCCAGACCCTGAAATATCGGGTCGTCGGCACGATAATATACCTGTAGTATTTTTATTCTGGTATTCTTACCACCTCTTATGGCCTGCTGTGTCGCCAATGACAACGACTCCGTTGAAATATTGCGTTCTTTCAACTCAATTAGTAACTGCGTAGTGGTCTTTTCGAACCGTCGATGGTACTGGACGGGCACACCGAACGAATCGAATCTAAAATAATTCTCCCTCGGATGAGGTACGGTACACTCTATTTTTCCGCCCTCTTTAATGTTCTCCTCCGATATAATCGCAGGCGTACCAACCGATAACGCCGCCCTGAAATAAGGCCCTAACGCAGGATAAAAACCCGATCTGCCATACACCGCTATCATGTGCTCCTCGCAGGCCTGTAGCCATTCGACAACCTCGTCTATCTCTTTTAACCGCTGGTCTGCCATTGAATACCGAAGCCAGGGTATTGCCCGCGATACTATCGAGCCCTGCATACCATCAGACATTATCCTCAACGCCGAAGATGGTGTGCCGTCGAAGGTGTCGCGAATCCTCTTTTTGTCCGTCCTTTCCTCAAATTCCGATAGGCCGGGATTGAATATCTCAATAATCTCCTCGAAGTCGTCCTCATAGTCCCGCCGTTCGTCAGCCATTTCGCCGTCGCGAATCCTTATCCGCTCGAACAAATTACCATTTTCCCATCCGGTAGCCACATCACCCTCCAGTTCCGCTCAGACGCCGCGGAGGCTTTTGAGCCAATAACATGATTGAATAAAGAACGTCTTTGATGGTGACGTTCCTTTTCATCGCCTTATCACAAAACCTTTTTATCTCTTCGTTTGTCATTTTTTCTACAGTCCTAAAAGTTCAGTTTGTGATGTATTTGCCTGCTGCAAATCGATACCGCGAGTCAATACCGATCTCAACCTGCCGCGTCGGCGCCCTGCCAGTTCGCGCTCCTCTTTTTCCGCCGCTGCAACGTCCACTTCAACCCTTCTCGGTACCGGTGACGGTGCAGGTGGCGGGTCCGGCGCCCCGCCGCCACCGAATTTATAACATGCTCGGTCACCTGAAAGTCGCGGATGCCTGTTATCGTCAAAGTATGAATCCATTTTAAAACTCCTAACTCCTGAGATAATCCGTTTCTTCTTCTTCGTGAATCCCCACCCCTATGCTCGCCGGAACTGCATGAGGAAACCCTATCCTCTTATTATCGACAATTATATGATAACGGTAGGCCAATGCTCCATGACTATAAGCATCGGCAATGTGACATTCCGGCCCTGGTACTGGATTTTTACCAAAAACAATCCTATCTTCGGTACTCATAGCGTTGTCCTTGGCCTGCCTGTAATTAAACAGAGCAGGAACACCTATGGACCCGCAAGTGTCTTCATTAAAAGTAGCTTTACTAAGTACATCTCTAACCGCTCTTATACGATCATCGAAAGAATACTGGGGCAGACAGATAAAACTAATACCAAGTTTTTTAGCCTCTTCAAGTATAAGCCCTCCAGTTACAGGGTTCTTCCTATTACTACCATTTTTAGGATTCAAATCCCATCCGCAGTAATGCTGGGCGTATGTGTAAGGTCTGTCCTGCAATAATTTAGAAAAGTACTCCAAGCCCTGACCGGTATTATCATAATATGTTTCTATCGCCCTAAATTCTTCCCTTATGAACTGACAAAACCATATTGCTGTATGAATAGGCCCCGTATCCCAAAAACCAAACACCTTCGTCATTGGATCCCAAGGATAGAAACCTACCCTGTGATCCTCTTTGACCTTAATCATCCCGTGCCCAAAATAAGCTCCGTCAAGGTTGGCTATAAATGCTTCATCCGGGATGGATGGATGTTCTTTGTATATATCCTGCCTTAAAATATCCTTCTTTTTGGTATACCACGCCTTGTGTTGCGGACTTATAACATCACCCGTTACCGCTTCTATCTTTTCAAAATACTCCTTCATTTTATCATTAATTATGACGCTTTCGGGATTTAATACATTACTCTCTTTTGTATACCAATTAAAAAAATGAAATTTGAAGTCCAGTCTTGTAAGATTTATACCATCTGTTTTTTTCTTCTGAGCATCTTTACACAGCAGGTGGAAGTCGTTTTCGACGCCCTCGGCCGTTGACTCTATAATAATAACCCCGCCCGCATGAATAGTTTCTAAAGCCCCGGTTTTGACCTCCTTAGCTCTTTGTGGCGCGTGGGCACATAACCATCCATATTCGGAAACAAGAAGCAGTTGCAGGGTTCCAGACCTCATGGATACTCCTACATAAATACTACTGCCATTTGATAATATCAATTCATTGGCGTCATCTTTAATTGCCGGGTTTCTTAGCCTCAAAACTTCCGGCATGTTATCGTAGGCGTATTTGATTTTGTCGCGAAATATCCTTTGAACATCCTTGAGTTTATGAGCGATTATTCCGGCATTCGTATTAGAATTAAAATAACTTTCGTCCAGAAAATATATACATACAAATGTCGTTATTCCATGTTGACGGCTCTTTAGAATAATATTAAGCCACCATAACGCCCGATATAATAGTAATTGGATGGCGTTGAGCTTAAATCTTATCTTTCTTCCGCTTTCGTCGCGGATATAATAAAGATTATTCAATCGCCAGAGTCTGTCCTTTAGCTTTTCTTCAAGCTCATTAACAGTATTAACACCGTCAGGCAAATCATTCTTCACTTGGCAATCTTGAACCACTTCCATCTATTTCCTTTAATAGTTTACCCAAACCATCAACCTTAACATTAACATCCTGAGTATCCTTCCATCGCTGTTCTGGCTTCCCGAGGTTCTGATTGGCGTATTTCGCAGCTGCAATATCAGTCGGCTGTGTTTTTTCCACTCTGCGAATGACTTTCATTTTCTCAGTAGTCATTTTCATGACCCGCCGCCGAATGGCCATTTCAATAGCGCCTTTCGACAGTTTGGTTTTGAGTGTGAGTTTTAGTTCCTGTTTAGCATAAGCAATCAAATCCTTTACGGTATACCTCGAAAATGATGGCAATTCCGGCCCCTCTACCACCGGCTCTTTAATCAGTGTAATATCTTTGGCCCTACCCTGGGCCCGTAGTATCACACCTCTATTTATCTTTTTAAGGTCGATCCCTTCGGCTAATTCTTCGCACGCCTGAGTCATAGCCTTAACGAATTCCGGTTTGTAATATTGCGATTCGGGATTGCGCCAGTAACTAAGCGTTCTGGCCGGTACGTTTAAGATTTTAGCTATTTTGGTATAATTAAGTGACCCGTCAGATTTAATTAACTGGGCCTCGATGATAACGATTTTAACCCTGGCAATCAGTTTCTGGCTGTAAAGCGATTCGCCTTTATCGAGTCTATGTCCTTTTGCCCCTTTTTTCGTCAAATTATGCCCCCTATAAGTGTTGCGGCCAGGGCAATTATTATCAGGCCAATCATTACAATCGCAATTTCTTTCGTTTTACTCACAAGTCAATTCGAACTCCAATGCCCTTGTCCTAAACTCCATTTCCACGGCCGAATCGTCGAGTCTTTCCATTCTTACTTTATTACCCTTTGTCGGACTATTGCCCTGCATTACCAGAATCTGGCGGCGTATCTCATTAATACTGCGAATAATATTGTCAATTTCCAATATCATAGTTGATAATCTAAACTCTCCATAAAAAGTTTGCCCCCACATTTTCGCAAAAACGCAGGGGCCGTTTTTATTCCGTCTCTCATTATTCTGTCCTCAAAAAACAAAAACCTGTCGCAGTCTTTAGACTACCACAGGTTTATATCTTTTTTCTGTACCAAAGTTGGTACAATTTTACACAAGTTCTAATTGTCTTTTTAATTTCCGCAGGGCCATCGCCTCAATACTCCTTACCCTCGCTGCGCTTATGTGGAATCTTTTTCCCACCTCCAACAGCGTACGCTCAGATCCTTCAAACCCAAATCTTAACTTTATTATCTTAGTTTCTCTGTCTGATAATATCCAAAATACTTTTTCGAACCGCTTTTTTACAACTTCCCGCCAGTCCTCTTTTTCAGCCACATCCTCAGGCGAGGGCAACAAAAAACGTCCTTGCTGTCTTTGTTGATATTCTATAAGCCGCCCAGCCTCTATCTCCCTCACAACTTCCATTCTCTCAAGAAGTATCTGCCCTCTAAGTTTTTCAGGATAAACATCTTCCTCCGCCAAGCCCAGTGTTTCCGCAATGCCCCAGACAGTATCTACACTCAATAGTCGAGGATAGTGCAGGTTTTCCAACATCGAAATTGTTTGTATAGCAACGCCCGACAATCCCGCACAGTCCGCCTGAGTCAGCCCCCTCTTTTTTCTGGCATTTATCATTTTGTTATTTCTAAACAAAATAGTGGCTTTAATTTCCACTTACTTTTCTCCTTCAATTTGTTTCGGTTCGATTACTCGGCTCTTAATGTGCTTGCGGAGGCTTCTGTTTAGCCCGCCTTGTATCACGTTCTCTATAAAAATCGTATCCCCCAAAAACCTCCCAACCACAACTGTGAAGTCGCCGACACCAATGTCCATGCCAATGATTCGCAATGCTTCGTTGCATATTTCATTTTCGTTCATAAACTGCCCGCTCCCAGCTTTTCTAATAATTCTATCATTACCCGTGGGCACAACTCAAACCATCCCTTGTCCTCCAGCCTCCGCACCTGCGATCTGCTGGTCCCTAACGTCTCCGCGACCGCCTGTTCGCTAACGTGCGATTTTCTTATCAACCGCCGCAGTTCGCGCCCGGTCATTCTCTTATTCGGACACGCCGTTATTACCGCTTTTAGTAAAGCCATCCGTAGCTCCTTTCTAATTGTCCCGCATCAACAGCCAGGGCAAAAGTTTCATCAAACTCTCGAATGGTCCTTCATTGCGAGCGTCCACCTTAACCGTCCTTGTCCCGTCACTGTACTCCAGAGCCATTCTGTGACCCTTATAGGTAACTGTATTGGCGTCAACGATGGTAATTTGACCTTCCCGCTTTACCGCCTGGCAGCCGGACGCTATGAATATCAGTACAATCAATATTACAAGCAATCTTTTCATTTCAGTCCTCAAATACCTTATTTCTCGGATTCTTTTCTGGCTTGATTCCAACATCGCCAAACTTGCGCAAAACCTCATATCTTCTGCGTGCCTGCCGCCGGCTCATTCCTCCTTTGATACACATAATATGGTAAAGCTGGTCGGCGGACCGTTTCCACACCTTCGGAAGCAACCCTTCTCTCATGGCCTGGCACAAGGCATCGTGAATAAGGCTGGCCGGTTTGCAGTATTTATCCGCATCATAGATTCCCAGGCTCAAAACCTTAAACAGTTTTTTGTATGGGACACTGCTGCCATCCCAGGCGTAGCCGGCGTGAACGACCAGCAACCCGGCATCGTCCATAGACACATACCTACTGCTAAAGGCAACGCCTTCGAAGTATATTCGCCTCTTTTCGGTTTCTTCAAGTTTGTATTTGTAGTGTCTTGTATAGCTGTACTTCATTTCCGACTCCCTTTCCCCTGCTCAGGACTACGCAGGGCTTGCTCTGGTAGAATTACGTCTTTCCAGTGAGTAACAATATCGCCTGATGTCCATTCCGGTTTGTCTCCGACATAAAATATTCTCGTTGTAGGCCAACCGTTCCCTTTGCGTATAACTTGATAATAACCGCTTTCTTTAGGCAACCTCTCCGATACAGGTATCCAGCGATGCTTCTCCAGTTCGGCTTTGAGTTGGTCGATTTCTGTTTGGAATATAGGCTCCACTGTCCGCGCATCTTCCTTTTGTCTGGCTTCTATGTCGTTCTGTACCCTCATCCTACACTCGTTATATTGTATTCCAGAAATCGCATGATACATATTTTCAATCTTACGGTCACGCTTCCCCAGTTCGGCTTGGAGTTGCTCAATCTTTGCATATAAATCTGTTTCGCCTTTTGCTTCTGCACAACCTAATCGGTGCATAGGAAGATCACATTTACATTCTTTACAAATTGCCACAATCATTCACCGCCTTTCAGGGCTTGCACATAAACTCTTGCATATCTCTGCGGCCTTTGTCCTCGCCCATATCAAAGCCGAGTCTGTATGCTTTCCAAACAGAAAACCAAACACATACAACGTAAATTATACTTGTCCAAATCATTTCACACCGCCTTTCAGGACTTGCTCAATTGCTTCGGTTGGGGTTTGCCCTCGCCCGACTATGCGTTCTTTTGGTTCCGCCTGGTAATGCTCAATAACAATCCAACCGATATCGAAATCGTCGCCGCCAGAGGGAATGTCTATGCACTGCAAATCCCAGGAGTTTTCTTCAATAGCCTTGTACGTCTCCAGTTCGGCTTTAAGTTGGGCGATTTGCGCGTCAGATTCAACGATGATAATAATATCAGGATTTACCTTCCCGATTTCAATCATCATTTGCCGCATTTTACCCCCGCCCCTTGCTCCGCAGTTTACTTGCAAACTTGTTTTGTCTTTGCCGACCGCTTTATCGACCCCGATAAATTCACCTGATGGGAGTTTAGCTGAATCTTCCTGCTCATGTTCACCCATAATCAGTCACCGCCTTTCTTCGGGTACTGCCTGATTCTTAAATCTTCCGGGAACTGGTTTATGTCTTTGATTAACACTCGTTTCGGATTACATTCCTGCCCATAATGTGAGCGTAATTCGTTTTCTGTTGCAAACAATTCCCCATTCAATTTCCACATGTGTATCTGTTTGACAAATACAGGGACGCCGGCGAGGCCGCACTGATGGACAATGGGATATATCCAGTTGATATTACAATGCCTTGCCCCCGGCCCGGACTCTACGCCGACAATTACCCAGCCGATGCCTTCAAGATTCAATTCGCCCATATCTGCAAGGCAAGGCTCGATACTCAAGAATTTTACTGCCGCTGGTATTTTGCGAAGTGTATCAATCTTGTGCTTTTCGTCGGGAACGCAGACCGTTACGCCCAGCCAGAGGTTTTCAGGTGGTGAGCCATGTTCATACAAACTCGTGCAGTATTGCAAAAGTATTTCAGGCCGCTTGGTTAATATCTGGAAAGTGTGTTGCTTGCATTGCTTTATAACCGTCATTACTTTTACGAAGAACTCATAAGGTGCTAACGACAAATCGCCCATCGATGGCACGAATATCTGCCGAGGCTTTCGCCAGTGCAGGGGGATTTCAAGGGCCTTTTCGTCGCAATAAGTTTTGCCGAGCCAGTGGTCCCAATCTCCAACATAACCCGTAACCTTTTGATATTTCTCTTGCCCCATATATGCAAGTCTACACGCCATCCTCTCGGCATAGCAGTTATCACAGCCGGGACTGACCTTCGTACATCCCACAACTGGATTCCAGGTAGCCTCAGTCCACGGTATTTTTGTTTTATCTCCCATAATCAACCTTTCTCAAAGCGTTTCGGCTACAGCAAAGCTGTTCGCCATTGTCTATAAATTCTACAAGGCAGCTATTCATTTTGCCGCGAAATACAACCCGGCACTGTCTACCCTTCCACTGTAATCGATTCCGCCCAACGCCGTCTTTGTCATTGCCCCAACCGTATATGTAAAGTTGTTCAGACACTTTCAACCTTTCTGAACGTATACACAAAGTCCCACGGATTCTTCGCCCAGGCAAACTCAGTGCCGCCGTAGATGGAGTCCCAAAGTTCACAAAATCCATCATAATAAGAACCCTTCGGGGCTTCACCGATAGGCCGTGAATAAACCGTATTTGCCGTCTTACCTATTATGCGATGTGCCCCCTCAGCCTTAGCATCTTCCTCGCTTGTATCCTGCAAAAGCTCCGCCCTCACCCCTGTAACTTCAAACCAGTGACGGGCACACCATTTTGGCATGTGGATTCGTGGGGAATACGTGCTGTTTTCATGTTTATCGTAATATCTCTTTGCAAATTCAATCGTAAGATTACTTCCGCAAACATTAACACTGCGCCAATCATCCATAAATTCAATATTGATGTTATGTGATTCTTTATGTTCCCTACAATAATATCCTACACTGTTGACTCTCCAAGGTTCCCGCAGCCAGAGCTTTGAGCCGACTGGGTATTTGGGCTTTGCTTTTCGCCACTTTATCGCATCAGGTATTTTGTTTGAATATTGTGAACATCTCCATAATTCCTTATCAAATATTGCCGTTTCGCCTGGCAATGCTGTTGTGGGAACTTCATCAATATATTTCGGCTGCGGCTTAATAGGCTCCCTGTGCTGCGTCTGCAAGCCTGATATGGCTTTAGCCCGCTGCTCTTCGTGTAGACTGAATGGTTTTTCTGCCATTTTGCACCTTCTCCCTATTCGCATTCAATCACCGCAAATAATTTTATTTACCGGCAACTCCATTTATTCTTGCTCCGCTATCTGGTTTACTGCATTTTTTCGAGAACTTCGTCATGTATGTCGTTCAAAAACACCTGAGCTGCGCCGCCCTGGTCATTGTCATCATCAAAAGCGTCATCGCCTCTGCCATAGTTGCCATCTTCTACTTTTTGAGCTAACACTCTCAATCCTAATGCAACCGTTTCTTGAATACCGTCCATTATTTTTCTCCTTTCAAACTCAATTCCTCAAACGCCGGTACTACGCCGTTAAAACTTCGACAATCATTTTTCCTATATATTCCGCAACTGGGGCCGTTACCCCATTTCCTGTTATTCGTTCGCGCGCTGAGTGAGGTAGTCCGTCAGTCCATCCAGCAGGCCATCCTTGAATAAGCTCCCGCTCAATGAATGTGAAGCAGCGTAAGCCCCGCTCTGGTCCTTCGTAAACGTAATCATCATGTATAGAATTTCGCCCTTTTCCCCTCGTAGTAATACACCTAATCGCCTTCGCCGGTCCAGGGCCCGCCGAACAATTCCCTTCAAACCCTGCTTGCTTAACCACCAACGCGAACTTTTCGAGGGCATGGGTTGTATCGAATCCGACCACGAACTCACGTCGCCTGCTTTGACCTGTAAACGCGGCACTATCCATCCTGACAACAATCGCTCTGTATCCGAGCATTGTGAGTGCTGCATGGAAGTCCACAACGTCAGGTGCAAGAACATTTTCGCGGAGAATCCACCTGGGTTTGATTCTCGCAGCCATTGCAAGAAAGTATCCCGACAAGTCTGGTTGTTGGTTTGTTCCTTTAAGTTTGCCAATAGAACTTCGTATGGGGCAAGGGTCTCCGCCCACAAGTCCCATGCAGGGTCTGATTTCGTTTTTTGGTACATCAGGCCAGTGCCTGTTGAGCAATGTGAGACAGTGTTTGTCATTTTCCACCTGAAAATTACATTTCATTCCGGCGCGTTCAAGTCCCATATCCAGCCCGCCGCCACCACTGAATAAACTCCCAAATGTGATTGCCTTACTATTACCCACATTTATACCCTCATTATTAGCCCAAAAACGATGGTGCAAACTCTAAGATCTCGACCTCGCCACGTCAGCAAATAGCCTCTAAAATCTTTTCCAAATTTCCCGTGCATTTTCACCTCTCTTTAATCATTACCACTAAACAACTTACAACTCCCAAACCCCCCCTTATTTCTGTTTACTCCTAATAATGTCAACTGGTTTTTTAATTTTACCCTCAAATGACCCACTCCCCACGATCTAAGCCCTCTCCAAGCGTCTTATCCAGTAGTCCCGCGGTGTGTATATATTTTTGTGTAACTGCAATATCTGAGTGCCCCAACATCACCTGCAACTCCGCCAACGTCGCCCTGTGTTTCAAGAGCGCGTTCGTCGCAAACGTGTGTCGGCACATGTGGGGCGTTACATGCTTGATAATTCCGGCCTGTAAAGCTAACATTTTTATCTTAAAAGCTATCGCAGCCCTGCCATAAGGCCGTTTTAAGCTCGAATAGAATACCGGTTTTCGACTGTCAGACCCCCGAACGCCCTCCGGTAACGTCGCTTGCCGATGGTTTTTTACATATTTTGATAAATTCAATACCATTCGACTACTCACCGGGATATCGCGGTACTTCTTACCCTTGCCCAAGACCCTAACCACATTACCACCTAAGTACTTCGGCGTACCGTTCACCCGCAAATCGCACACCTCCGAAACCCGCAAACCCGCCTGTAACATCAAATCGAATATCAAAAAGTATTGCACCATGCCCTCATCACCGCTGACAGAAAACATGTACTCCATAAACCGCCGCTCCTCGTCAGGAGTCAAAATCTTATTCAAGCCGATAGGAGCCTCGGGTTTTCTCACATCACCCTCCACCCCCGCCTTTGGCGGAAACAAAAACAGCCATTGATATTTCTATTCTGCGTATTGAAGACGATAAATAAGACACCTCTGCCCTTTTGTTTGTTTCCTCGTAAAAATTTTTGCTATCTTTTGCACTTGAAACTGGCCTATATTTTCTTGCTATTTCGCCAACCTCAAGAAGCCCCCAACCGCTTGGTATCTCGGACGGTTCAAGTAGCCCAATTGGTGCCATAAAGAATCTTTCGTCGCCCATACCTCTGTCCGTCTTTTTTCGGAAAGGTTTTTTCTTGTCAGACAAGAAATCTGCTCTTGAGGCCTTGCACTCAATTAAATAACTGAATCCCATTCTAAATCCGATGGCGTCGGGATTTTCTGATGTTGAACCAACCCTCTCTCTGAAAACAACAGAGCAATTCAAACTATAGCGTAAATAAGAAAAAGCACGGTCTACTAATTCCTTGTGACTTATTTCCGGGACTTCGCCTGTGTGTTTTTCTCTCCTGCCTGTTATTCCCATTATTTTTCTGCCCTCTTGCTCTTACACTCATATCCAATTTCTTGGTTTAACCTGGCCTGGAATACTCTCATCGGCACCTCCCCCGATTGACTGTCTACCACCCACTGCCAGGCCATATCGAAAATCCTAATCTTATGTTCCCCCGCCTCCACCTGGTCGGCAAGCCATCTGGCAATATCGCTCAGGCAGCTAACATCGCCTTTATTCTTCAATCGCAGCAACGGCCTCACGACCTCCGACCACTGCAGGGCTACTAACCGAACCGAAGGCGAAAAATAAGATTTTAAAAAATCGAACCAAATATCTTCTTCGTTTGTTTCGTTTTTGTTATTGTTCAGTTTCGTTTTCGTTCCGTTTTCGTTATATAAGGCCCCCGGCTTTCCCTGAACCTCCCCGGAGCTCCCGGAGTTTCCGGGCTTTCCCGGAAGTTTTTCAAGCAACATCAAATCAGGGTCACACAGGATGGCCAACGCCCCCCGCATCTTTTCTTGAGTGGTACCAATGATAATGGCCAAGTCGTTTATACTGTGCTGGATTATCCCCCTGCTATCTCGTTTTTGTCCGGATGATATATTCACAAGTCTATGGTATATACCATATATTTCCTGTGCCCGTGAATTTGCGATGCCCAGGAGTTTAATGTAGTCTAAATCCTGGCTTGCCCCCGTGACTTCTGTTCTATAAAATGATAACGATTTTTTGCAAAATTCATCGCCCTGACCAGCTACACCCCCCTTAGAATTAACCTCGTATTTCCTGTCCCAGTCAACGATCTTATACGTCAGCATTTAACCTCCATGTTGGGCCTTACTGTCCATAAACGGCTTATAACTCCATTCCATCCATGTTTTACACTTCCTACATCTCAATATTGTGCAATAATATTTTGTAGGTGCTCTTACCTGAAAATTCTCGCAGTTACCAAGGCACCGCCAGTAAACAAATTTATGCTTACTATCTTCTTCCCTTTTTTGTGCAGCTTCTTCTGATGGCATCACAGTCAAAAACTCCAGCTCAGATGAAAGACAAATATCTTTAAGTAATTTTTCAAATTCCTCAAACGTCATTTCTACCTCTCAAACGGCAAACACCTACCCACCGCCAGGCACATAAAAGGACCGCCTGCGGCGAAGCAATCATAAACATCAGGATCCCAGTCTTTACAACGTTTGTTTGAAGTCGGGCAAGCATCTTTTGGCGTAGGTTCCGGCACAGATTCCTTGCCCCAAAGTTGCTTTGTCGTTAGCGGTTCCTGTGTGTTCCGCTCAGTCGCCGCGGAGGCTATTATTTGAGAACCCTTTTTCATTTTATTGACGCCAACAAATCATAATACCCCGCCGTTAAATCTTCAATAAAACAAGGATGGATATCGTGCGCATCGCCCAAGCCTGCGCCTCCAAAAAACAATCCAGCCAGTAAGCCGCAGTCTTTGAGAATCTGCCACATCTTGGGCCATATTTCGCCAGGAAGATCGGGGTGGCTTCCTAACTTTTCAGGATAACCACACACAACTTTGTAAGGATACTTCACCGTGCCCAAACCGAACCACCCTCCATCCTTCATTTTAGTTGTCTTAGGAATCCGCTTGTCCCTAATGAAAATTGCAACTCTTTCGTAACCAGCGTCTTTGCATTTTCTCAACAGTTCATGTGTTTTTTCTGTTATATCACTCATAAAATTCTCCTGACTTATCCACAAGTTTTCCACAACCGGCCAATTCTTCGGCCATTTCCGGACTGAAAACCACTAACAGCCCACACAAAATCGCCTTGATTAATCTCATATTATATTCCATTTATGTTATTATTGCGGGGCCGGGTTCGTTAGCCGGCTCCGGTATGAAAAATTCACTCTTGTCTATACTCAATTGTCTATTCGTTTTTTACTTCATATGGCCTCCTTTCTTCTCTCTTAATGCAATTTTCAATAGCGGGGGCCGGATTTGAACCGGCGACCAAAAGACTGTAAAGACTCTTTGCTCTACCACTGAGCTACCCCGCGTTAATGAAGCCAGCCGGCCAAAATCTATAAATAGATTAAGAGGAAATACCGCCTGGCTTCGGAGGAGGAGGGTGATGATTTTGTCAGCAGTCGGGCAGGCAGGATTCTAACCTGCTTTAGGCTCGATTCCTATTCATACAAGCGAGTAGGAGTAAGTTCCTCGGTTACCCTGTGTGTCACACCACGCCGCCGCCCAGGCCCCAACATCCCTGCTGAGGCCACTACTGACAAAAATCAAAAGCCTCCTTACTATTTATATTTCAAAGAACCTTTGAGTGGTGTCTTTACTCCGCTGCTGCGTTACGGCTCTCGTCTCGTATCCTCACAGTGCATTTGCACAGTTCCGGTTACTCGCTCAGCCAGGCCTTGCCGCAAAGCAAATATCCTCACTCAAAACTATCTTAATCTGATTCTAATATTTAGCTCTTTTGCTTTTCCAGAGTTAATTATTATAAGATCCTTGCTTTCGAGAACAGAAGCAAACCCAAAGGCTTTATCGCATTCCTCGAGAATGAATTGTTTAATTTTTTTTACAACATCTTCTTCCATTTTCTTTCCTTCCCGCCAGCTCGTCCACCCTGCCGGACCATCCGACAGGGCACAAGTGGCTATGGACGTGCCGCAGTAAACTAAGCATAAAAATACTTTTTTACGCCACCTTACACATCACATCATCTAATCGCTTTTCCAACTCAGTGATGATGGTTTTTATATTAATATCCCGCTTCGGTACCCTCTTATCTTTCAATTCCATATACAATTTATGTTTAGCAGGGTAGTGTAGCTCCAGCCAGAACAGGAACCGTCTTTTATTCATGTGCGGTGCGAATTGCGACTCCATGTGATTCTTCGTACATAACAGCAATCCAAGATCAGCATTGAATGTAAGCCCGTTGCCGCGTCCGGCTATATGATGCGCCACTAAAGGCCCCGCACATTTGCCGTCTGAGTTTGACATTGCGCATTTATTACCACCTTCGGCAAAAACGATCTGCCGCCACAAACTCATCGCTTTACATTCGTCGTTGGTCATTCTGGCCCCCGCTCATTCGCCGCGGAGGCTTTTAGGGCTTGCTGACCGTCAAACAGTTTTTCGTAATATCTTGCGTAACAATAGCCCTCGCTTGTAGAATGTTCACAAGATTCTTCAAGGTCGAATTCAACTCTCTCGTCCTCGGCCAATCCCGCCATTTCTTTATCGTACTCTGCTTTAAGTTCTTCGCGACAGGGGCAAAAACTCTCTTTGGTTTCGCTGCGTGGACATCCGGTATCGCTATACCACCTTTCAAACTTACTTATTACGAATTTTGCCTTTTGTAACTCGGCGGTTATATCCATTTTGTATACTTTGCACTCTTCGTGTGCTGAATTACATCTCATGCACAAATGAATCTTTCCACAGAGACAATCGCTACCGTCCCAATAACATGGGAAACGACACCCACAATCAGGACATTTATACCATCTTGAGTAATGCCAAAATGTAGGGCAACTAAACAAATAATGAAATATCTTTTTTATTCGTATCTGCTTTCTCATAATTTTATCACCTCATAAAAAAAATGGCCCCAACCTTGTCGATAGTACGCCACGAGTGGCGGGCTAATGGGGAGGGAGGGTTATGAATTGATAATTGCGACCGGCGGCATTATCACGGAACACCGCCGGTACTTACTAATTGGCTTGAACAGCCGGTATCATAACTTGACACATAACATTTTGAAGTGGTTGCATAACCTGCTCGATAACATGTATTATCGGCGGTTTGCGGGTCTATGACACATAACATTGCTCGCAAATTTGGGCCGATTTCGCAACCAACTTCTGTTCCTCTACCTCAATATAATACCTCGCCGTTGTCTGCAGCGAGCTATGACGCAACAACTTCTGTGTTTCAACTAAACTACATCCGTTTCTTAACATTTTCGTGGCAAATGTGCCTCGCAAATCCTGAAATCTTCTCGGCTCAACACATGCTCTTTTGAGCAATGTCTGAAAGTTCCTGCTCAAACTTCGATGCGGCGAATTACACATCTCCCATGTCAACGTCCCCGCTGTTTTGTGATCCATCATAATATTATATTGCTTGGGCGTCAGACAAACATACGGCTGCCCCTCTGGTAGCGAGTCTATGAGTTTTATAATCTCTATGTGCAGATTAATGGTTGTCTCGGAAAACCGGATAACCTCCGGCAAAGGTGTAATCGCCTGGTTGTGATCCTTTATCTCCCATGTCCAGGTCTCGTTTGTCATTTTCTTTGGCGACACAAGGATATAACCTTTATCGTAATAAATGTCCCGTACCGTCAAATTCAACATCTCCGCCCTTCTCAGGCTCAACAGGGCCAACAAAACAATAACCTTCCATCGATTGTCCGCAACTTTCATTATCCTCTCAATTTCCTCGGAGGCAAAAATCTTCCGCTTTTTCTGGCATGTTTTGAACTCCTTTAGCCCCTCGAACGGGCTTTGTTTCAGATATCCACATCGCACCATCCAATTGAATAGCGGTTTGATGTTCTTTAGATAGATATTCGCCGATTCCTTTTCCCGCCCTTTCGCCAGGCAGTTTCGATAATCCTCGGCATGTGCATATCTGATCTCGCTAACATCCATATCGCCCAACGCCTTAATAAAGAACCCCACCGCCCTGCTCTTAATAGCGACAGAAGATTCTCTCAGGTCACTACGAGACAAATAAAGTTGAAATAGGCTTGATACCGACTGTTTCATAATTTCCTCCTTTCGTTTTTTAGATACCGGCCGTTACAAGCCGGTCGGAGTATAATAGAAACAGTCGTCAGTTGTCAATACGCGTCATGTTTCATGTTATTTAATTTTCAAAGAGCTACTTTTGTTAATTAATCTTCTTTTTCAAGTTCGTCAATAACGGCCTCTGCTTTTTTACTAAATGTACCATCCTTCTTCTTTTCGGCCATCATCCGCAGATGATCTACCATTCTCTCTTTTAGATTGACCCTGGAACATTCTACAGACTTGTCACAAAGACGATCTTTGAAAGGAAGTTGGAAGTTAATGGGTTTAAAAAATCCCGCCATTAACGCCAAAAACCCCAATGCTATCACAAGCAGAATCGCCTTGACCGCAAAAAAGGAAGCGACTATTACACCTGCTACAACAGCTACGCTCACTGTTACAACTCGGTCTGTCCAAATTCTATCCATCATCATGTCTTTACTCCTTCTGCTAAACCTAATTTCTTCATAAATACATCTCATAATTTTTCCCTCTATTAATTTTCAATTTTTCTCTTGACACCCGTCTGCCAAATTGTTATAGATGGCACAATTAGGATGTTGGTGATAAAGGTTAGCGAGGAGGCAAACAAGGTGATGTAGCAAATCCACACAAGACAGAAAAAACCGGCAACAGTTCTTCCCGGATTTTTTCGCGTGATAGGCAAAAGAAATGTCCGAGCCGATAGCTGCCGCCGATTTTCTTGTTTCATTTATTATTGCGTCGCCTATCACGTTAAACTCCTTAACTTCTACCACTCTATTATCGACAGATTGACGGCGAAAAGTCAAGGATTTTTTTAGGAATTTCTAAAGAATTTTATAGTAATTTTGTAACTATAGTAATCACTTAACTTTAGGTAAACTATATTTATGCTCAGTGACAAAGAAAAAACACAATTAGGCTGGAAAGTTTCGGCGTTTGTAAAAGACGCCTTTCGGGATTTCTGTATTGAAAATGGTTTTATCGTACAAGATGATTGCGGGGGAGCTTTAGCGATTTGGCCATATTTACCCGCAGCCATTCGCGAACGAGCTAAACTTCAAGCCAACGGAGTTGCGGCTATCGACGAGAAGTTTTGGAAACAGTTCCGGGCTGGTCTTGAGTTAGCATTAGAAGCCCAATCAAATATCCAGCGAGAAAAGCCGGGGCACAAGCCTCAGAAAAAGTAAGTTCTTTGATAATTTTGCGTGGTTGCTTCGTTTCAGAAGTGGGGTCAGTATTCTCCATCCTCGATAACCTCCTTGTGCGTTTGTCGCCGTCCAACGGGTTGGCCCCCTGCCTTCCCGCTGCGACTTCAACACCTCCGCTTCTGAAGTATTATTATTACTTATAGTGAGTATTAGAACTTTGTCAACAATAAAAATTTTGGAAAACCCCGTTTTTTCTATAGGGGAAAGCACTCATTATGTTATAATAGTTTATGCTGTTTCGTATAAACATTGTTTTTTTGAAAGGGTAAAAAAATGAAAAAGACAAGTGTTGTGATCATGTTGGTTGTATTGTGTGCTGCGAATGCCGTCGCATTTGACCTGATGGGCCCGCCTACCGCCCAACTCAAACAAGGTCGATTCAGCGTGGGCGCTGAATATGTCTGGAGTGAAACAGACGTGGATGTGGATAATATTGTTGCCGGCGGTGTTTCACTGGGATCTGTTGCTATGGACGATTTCAAATCAAATAAGGTCTACAGTAATTTCGGTTATGGGCTGAGCGATGATTGGGAGGCATTTTTGCGTCTAGGAGCGGTTAATTCGGAAGACAGTGATTTTGAGTTCTCTATTGGCGGCGGTACCAAAATAACTCTATCTGAATCAGAGGATGGCAACGTGAAATGGGGTGTTTTAGCACAATTAAGCTGGGTAACCCTAAAATTAGATGATGAGTCCGGTTTTATTGGAGCAACACCATGGTCACTAACAAAGCAGGAATTAGATGTCCTCGAAATCCAGATTGCCTTTGGACCTGAATATAAGATCAAAGAAAACGTTTCTATTTACGGCGGCCCTTTCCTTCATTTTATCGAAGGCGATTACGATGCCACAGCCACAGTTTCCGGAACACCGTTCGGCATATCTGCCGACATTGAAGAAGGCTCTATCTTCGGGGGGTACATTGGTGCGAATATAGCACTATTTGACAAAACCTCTTTAAATATCGAATATCAATTCACGGGCGGCGGTCAGGCCCTGGCTTTAGTGATGAGGTGGAAGTTCTGAAAAAATCGAAAGAAAAGGACTATGGGCCTAAAAAAATGAGTTGTAATGGTATGGATCGTTTCAGACAAGAACCAAGATCGAACGTTATTGATAATACCGTCGGTTTTGTGGTAATGATACTATTCATTATCATACTAGCTATAGTTTGGCCCGTTGTGTGGATTGCCCAAAAAGTTCGAAAGAAGATAATTAATAAAAGGTGGTTTGCCCCTGTCGAAACAAACCTCCCGCCGGAGAAATATTCTTAATCAGAAGGCCTGTTTGTACTTTTCTTCATACCCTTTTATGCGTTCTTTGTGGATCTCTTTTCTTTCGACAAGTTTGGTTTCGGCGTCTTTTATCATTTCCGCCTCCGCCGGTGACGGCGGTTGGTTCTTACGTTCGAATACCGTCTGCTGCCTCATCCACCGCAGGTTAGATTCTTCATTATTAACGATGTCCTGGCTGATACTGAGTCCCAGCCTGGCGTCCAGTTTATCAACTGTTTTCGCCTTAGCGAAGAACGTCAACGCTGTAGTGATCGCAGCAGCCGCCACTGATGCGTAGCCTATCAGTTTCAGCCACTCCTTTACTGTGTGCACCTTATCCTTAGCCATAATAACCCTTTCGTAAATCATCAGAATGTATTAACTAGTTTATTTACTGTGCTCCCGCCGCCATTACATTAAACTGAGCATCCGCAAGCGATCCACCCGCATCATATAACCAAATCGTAAGTCCTCCTGCCGTTTGTCCGTTAATTGTAAAATGTGCTTCAACAGCACTATGCGTAATTGAGCCCACGACCGAATAATTAGCACTTGAAAAATCTGTATCCCACGTAACGGTATATTTACCAGTAGTCGTTTTCGCCGTTGCGGAAACATTTGAATTGGCCGAGCTGGTCCCATCAGTCTGGACATTAGCCCATCCCTTAATATCCCCCCCAGACGCCGCCGCTCCGATGGTGGCCCTGAACTCGCCGGCAGTGGCGTCGTCTAATGTAGTCCTCACAAAAGCTGTCAGATCGGTTGTGGCGTAGGTGTCCGAAGCTGTTGTGTAGATCATCTTGTCCGTCGCAGTTGTAAGCCCCGCTACCGACAGAACCCCTGCATCGGTGAGGATGGTATTGCCGTTTGCGGTATATGCGTGAACGTCCGACCCTATAGCCAGCCCCAGTGTAGTTCTTTGAGCAGCGGTCGACGCATCGTCTATCAACGCCCTGCCAGAGGTTGTCAACGTGGTCACAGCATACGTATCGGAGGCTGTTGTATAGATCATCTTATCGGCAGCTGTTGTAAGCCCTGAGATAGAAGTAAGCCCCGCATCCGAAGCCTGTGCTCCCAGGCTGGCCCGGGCCGTTGTTCCTGATTCAGCCACCCAGTTCGTCCCGTCCCCAACGATGAAATTGCTGTTCGTTACTGCAAGTGCCGCAATATCATCAAGTTGCGTATCCCACGCCTGCAGATCAATTCCCGTCTCTAAATTCGTCGTTACTTTGAAAGCAGCCTCGCTGACGTCGTCCAGGTACGTTTCTGCATAAGCCGATACCGTAACCCCCGTGCTGCTATCCGTGGCGGCAGGATTGCCGTTAGCGTCCCATGTAAACGTCCTGTTGGCTCTGTCAATGGAACTAGGTACCGTCAGACTCAAAGCAGTCGTCGGATCGCCTTTAGGAACGGTGATAGTAAAGACCATGTCCTTATCGATATCCTGAATGGCCAGGGTCTGTTTATCAAAGGTAGTCTCCGTAGCCTCCGCCGGCATTGCCTGGCCCTGGATAAGGTTCACGGTCTGCGTCCGCAGTGCCTCTCTATGCAGGATGAGGGTATTTCCTGATGCCAGGGTGTCGGTGGTAGTTAAAGTCCCTCCTGAACTAAAATCGTTATTAGTAGCCGACAGTGTATAATCGACGTTCAGTTCGAGTGCCGTATCTACACCCGTCGAATCAGCGCGTACCAACGCCTGCAGTTCCGTCTGGTCGGTCAGTCGGAACGTAAAATTAAACGTCGTCGATGATCCGTTGGCTGGGAACCGCTCAACCGTATCCGTTGTATTGACCACCCCGAACGCCGGCTGGCAGCCGACAATCACTAATAATAGCAAACTGATAATTAACTTCCTCATAATTTTCTCCTTGACTTTATCTATTTACACCTGTATTTTGTAGTTATGAACAAAAAACAACTTATCTGTTTATGGACCGGCGTTGCTTTAATGTCCATAATCCTGCTTCTTACAAGGCCCCTTGGGTACAGGGACCTTACCTCGCCCAACGAACTTTGTTTTATAACCTTCATAATAACCACCGCCTCAATAATAACTTATAAAACAAAAAAAGGTTAGCCCCTTTAATCTTCCGGTAATTGAGCCTTAACCGATTTTACAATATCTTTGGCGCCGTAATATGGTATCCCTTTCAACGATGCAAACGCATCTACAAGGGCATCAACGGCGACCAATAATTCATTTTTCCATTTATCCTGCCCCTGTAACGGATGGTTTCTGCCATATCTTTCTTTAGTGACAAAGTGTTTCCCCGCCAATGCAAAATTAGGTATGGCCTCAAGCAAAATTCTTCCCAAAATACCCTCAATCGGCCCCTCGTCAAAATCCCTGCTGAACACCGGTTTGCCGGTCAGCACATTGAAGGTAATCTCAAAAGACCTTGCTAAATATCTACCGAAGAAAGGCAGTGATAATATATCGTTCAGGAAGAATTTGCCCAAATCTATTAGGTCCCGTTTTTTTCTGTGTATAAGAACGGCCCACCCAAAATTATAAAGTGTAAAGGCCGCCATGTTCAATGCCACGGTTCCAAGTGTTCTGCCGAGTCGCGTTGCATCTTCTGCGGTTTTCTTGCTGTTGATATAATCGGCTACCCCATTATTGATCATTCTAACCAACTGCTCTCTTTGCGACATAAACATTGTAAGCGACCGAATCAAAGGCCGTGGGTCAGCCCCAATAAGCGACCTGTCTTTGGGGTGCCACATCGGCTGTGTATGCCTTGTTACCCACTCAAACCGATCTTTCAATAACACCTTCCCCTCTTTGCTATCGATATTTATGCCGGGATTTTTGTCTATAACTTCCGCTTTGGTCGCACGATATACATCAATAATAGCGTTTTTATCGAAGAATTTCATACCGATAGCGGTTTTATCAATCAATGTTGTTTTGCCTGTTAAATAGTTCATCAGTTCGTTTTCTATAAAAGCATCACCAATGTCACGGTCGAATTGCAACTGTTCGAAGCGGGCTTTCGTTTGTGGTGACAGTTCGTTGATTTCCTCTGTGATTTCTTTTGTTCCCACCCCCCTGAATTCAGCAATATATTTATTGTCCACATAGGCGCTTATCAAAAATGAAGATATCTGTTGTCTCGGTGCGATTTTTATATTGAGGAACAATTTTGCTCTCGCAAACCCACCCAGCATCTTTTTGATTATCGTATCCAACGGCCCTATTAAAGTAGATTGTCCCTCGAATCTCTCTATCAAGTCTGTGATAAGCCCCGCCTCTTTGCCTCGCCCCGAATTTTCTAACTCTTCGATGGTTTCTTTGTTATAAACCGCCTTCACTTCCCGCAATGGTTCTGCCAACCCGACGTAAGCTGAAACATTCTTGTTCGCGGCGTACACTGTTTCAAAAAACCCAGTAAACTTTAGCGGATTACCTGTTCCGACGCGCTCCCTTAACAACCCCATACCCTCTACTGTTTTAACGGTTCCGGCAAGTTTCCTGCCCCTTAATATTCTTGTTAACGACCGACGTGCCGACCAGTATCTATCTACTTTGGCAATTTCAAAAAACTCAAGTTGCACACTCTTCTTATTTATGGCATCTTTATTAAAACTATCCATAAGTTTTGAGCCAGTTTGCCTCGCCACTTTCTTTTGTTGTTCTGTCAGCGCGTTGACCATCTCTTCCAAAGTTTCGATGGTAAACCCTCTTATTTTTTGCTTTTTGCCCCGAATCACCCGGTCCAGACCATCTTTTAATAATACCTCCAGGTTGTGGTTATTACTGAAGTGCATAAATATCGACATCAATTCGTTGGCCGTAAATTCAAATTCTGTTTCTTTTCCCCTGGCATTTTCTAAAGTGAATTTGTGCACCTGCGGTTTGGGTGCAATATCAAATGCTTTTTGTGCCTTGGATATATCTTCCGGCCTCATCGACCAGTTTAATATGTCTTTCTGTGTCACATCGTTGTCGGTTAATACCCGTCGGAAAATATCCCTGGCTTTCTCGCTGTGTATTATCTGGTCGTCAACCCCTTTATTCAAAACATCATAAACAAACTCTGTGGTCGCTCTTTTTGTTTTCTTCCACAAATCATAAGTCCCCGCCCTTGCCCCACTTACGGCATCAAGTACGGACTCCAGGTTGTCGTGAAATAATTTGAATTTTTTAACACCTTTCCCACCTAAAGATTCAGGCACATCCGGGGGTTCGACTATGTCCTTTTTAATTTTATCTCTGCGCCTTATTGCTTCGGTGGCATTTTCATCTCTCGCCGCGATAGTATCGAGTTCGTTCTGGAATCGCAGGGCTATAAGCGTATCTGTGATCTGGTTAATGGCCTCTACCGAAAGCTGATTGATGGCGAATGTTCTGGTTGTCTTTTCTCGTAGTTCCTCCAGTAATTGCTGGGCTCGAACGGCTGCCACCGAATCTTCTCTTGCGGTACTCAAAACCTGTTGTGCCATATCTTTCAAATCCGAATTACGGAGCATGGTATCAAAGCGTATTTTACCTATCTGTATACTGTCCAAAATACTTTTGGCCGTCTTGGCAAATTCCGGCAGCATCTTCTTCGGGTTAATAGCCTTGGCTGCTTCCCGCAAATCTTCTATGGCGTCTCGCCGTTCGAATCTGGCAATGCCCTTCTCTATTGTTGTGGCAATTTTTCTTACATCTTTAGCAGTTCTGGCTTTTGTAACACGGAACAAAAAATCGCCCCGTATTTCCTGCGGCACAAATCTCATAACCAATTCTCTGGCAGCGTCTCTGTGTCTCTCTGTTATTTCTTGTGTGTGCACAAATTTTAATACCTCTGTTTTCGCGCGTTCTCGAGCGGCTTCTTCACCTGCCCTGAAGCCTACTTTTAGTCCCCTCGCTTGTTCTAACCGCAGTTCTTTTTGCTGTGCGGGTGACAGCAGTTCTATCTCTGCCCTGGTCAGTCCCAGTGTTTTTTGACCAACCGCCTCGACCGGCTTGCTTGTTTTTATCTGCTCAATTTCTTTGCTTTTCTTTTTAATTTGTTTTTCTGTGAACTTATCAAAGCCCTCATCGAACTGTGTCGTTCCCTCACGCTTTTTGTTTTCCGCCTGCAACTTTTCGAGTTCAGTGATATCCTCTTGTAAATCTTTTATCTTTTTGTCTCTCAACGCCTCTTCGGCGATGCGAACCTCAGATACAACATCAGCCTTCGGGATCTTTTGGGCCTTCCTCTTTGCAACCGCTTCCGCCAGTTTAACTTGGTGTGCTTCGAGTACATCCGGTAGCTCGGCGGCAGTGTCAACCAGTATTTCATGAACCTGTTTACCTTTTCGGAAGAACTGTACCACTTGCCGACCCTCGGGCGCCACTACCTCATCAAACTGTATTTTCGTACCGGGTATCTGAGTTACTGGCTTAACCTCTGGTTTCGCTCGCGTTGGTTTTGATGGTATTGCGGGTCGGACCGGTTTGACTTTGATTGCAGGCGGGGTTACAGCGGCAGCCAGTATGGCCTGATGCGCTTCGAGAACGTCTGTCTGCTCTTCAGCCGATTCAACGGCTATCTCGTGTACCTGCTCGCCCTCGCGGAAGAATCGAACTACCTGCTGCCCCTCAGGCGCTTTAATGTCGTCAAATTCTATTTTCGTGCCCGGTATCTGTGCCACAGGCTTCGCCCCTACTGGCTCAGGGGGTACTGTGGGTTCGGTCGGCTCGACTTTCGCAGCCTCAGCGGCGGCAGCACCTTCTGGCGTAGGTCTTGCGGCTTCTCCTGCCGTCTCAGCCTCAACCGTCTTTTCATCCAACAAAACATCAATCTCTTCCTTACTCTGGTCGTCTAAAGTTTCGTTTTGCTTAATATCCTTGCGTATCTGGTTTATCCGCCTGATCTGACCTTTAACGTCCACACGCCCCGCCTGGGCGACGACCTGCCCCGATACGCTAAAAGCACCTGCCATGCCCATCTCCAACAATCCGCCCACGGCCGCGGCCTCAGATGCCCCTTCGGTGAGTCGGCTCAATAAGCCGGCAGTCCCGCCCTCGAACCATTTTTCCGTATCACCCCACACCATTTCCCAGAACCTGTCAGTAACCGATTGCGTACCTTCTTCGATAGCACCCCTGATATACGCCCTTTTACCGCCTAATAAAAGGTCGGTCGTTTTCTTAGCGAATCCGGTACTCGCCGCCTTTCCGAACTGGCCTTTGAATATCTTTATCTTTTCACCCAATACCCATTCCTCAATAACCGCTCTGGTATAGACCTTCGTATAACTCTGGGCCAGTGCATTTTCTACATCGAGTCCTTGCGCCCGGGCGTTGGTATATTCCTCTCCGATCTCCGGCTCTGCGATACCGGCAACACGACCCGCCCACGGCAGGAATTTCGCGCCAAACCCAACTTTTTCCGCGATTGCCGAGCCTGTAATATGGCCTAAAGCCGCCGTTAATAGCATTGGCACGGTCTCAAGTGAGCCTTGCAGTATGTTTTCAGGATGTAGTATATACTGTGCAGTCGTCCCCAAAAATCCGGTACCCGGCTGGATTTGCAGTTGTGATTCGGGGTTCTCGGCGTACCATGTATCTGCGGCCATTGCCATATACTCGCCCCATTCGGACAGATCGCTTTTGAGTTGCTGTGATTCCGGGGTGTTTGCTTTTAAGAGTCTGTCTAATTTAATACCAACCTCGCCTATTAACTGAGCTCTGCCGGCTAACGATTTGACTTGTCTGTTACCGACCTGGGCGTAAGCGTCTTTAACTGATTGCTTAAACGTTTTGCGGTGTAACTGCTCAAGGTCGGGGAATTCCTCTCTACCCAAAAGTAATGCCGTGAAAGGACCCCGTGCAATCTGCCCCTCGATATCGCGGGGTGTGACAATGCGGTCGCGTATACTATGCCACATCCTTGAGAACAGGCCAGGCTCTTCGGTGGCTATGAATTCGGGTGGTCGGAACCTCTCAACTTCCATCTGTCTTATACCCTGCAATATCTGGTCGCGTGATATGTCCTCGGTCCCGAAAAGCCGTGTGCCGATGGCCTCTTTCAAATCGAAAGCGTCGTTGAACCGCATCCCTAATTTTTCCGACCAGTAAGAAGTATTTATCAAATCAGTTTTAACATTGTCGGGGTTATCGGTAAGAGCAAATATCTCATCGGCCAACAGTCTACCGTCATCCGGTAATATGCTTGTCAGGTTCTGTGAACCGTTAATAACTGTTTGAGGCAATTCGAACCTGCTCACACCCGGTACCGGGTCAGTAGTTACCGCGAATCTGTTTAGTGCCGCTATCTGCTCAGTCTCTATAATATCGAATCTACTTACCATTATTCTGCTGCCAGTTCTATAATATTAGCCACCGTATCGCCTTGTTCCAATCGAGTGCGTATCGCCGCTTTGTCCTCGTCGGTTAGCGTTTTCCAGAACGGTTCTTTTTGTAGTGCCTTGACCTTTTTCTTAACTAACTGTTTTTGTTCGGTCAGACTAAATGGTAAAATCTCAAACGTCGGCAAAAGCAGTCTTTCAAAGAAACCAAGTGTTATCTCTTCCGCCACCGGCTGCGACAACTCCTCCAGTTTTTTACTGATTTTGTCGTCGAAATCCTTATCGCCGGCAACCAAATCTGCATATTCATCGAGTTCTGCGGCCAATCGTGTATACCTGTTCTCAATGGCTACTATTTTAGGTAAATCCTCTTTCCCTCTCGGCGTTGGTAATATTGAGACCTCCTGCCCTCTCAATCTGCCGAGGCTTGAATGTGCCCTTGTCAATGACGGCCGTGTCTTAACGGCGGTATTCTTCTCTATCCCGCTTAGCCTGGTCTGCAACTTTGTACCCTGATTAACGGTTATTAGTGCCTGCTGGCCAGGTGCTGCTATAACAGCTTCGTCGATCTCTTTACTAAGTGCGTCAATATTAGATTTCGTCGGGTTGGCCTGTGCCGCCGTTATCTTATCGTCCAGTGTTGACCAAACCGCAAAACCTTCGGCCTCTGTTACTATCAGGTCGTTCAGTTTCTTATCTATTTGTGTCGCCCATTTTTTACCATCTTCGACGCTCAGTTTCTTCTGCTCGGGGCTTACATATTGATTGACCGTCCGTTGCAGTTCTTCGAGTTCTGCTATTGTATTGGCTGCGTCGATCTTACCGAATATCTCGCGATTGAACGGGTCCTCAATTTTAGTTAAGTTGGCTTGGAATTTCTTCTCACTATTTGCCTTCATTATAAGATGATTATTATACCGCTCGTAATCGCTGGCCGCCATATTAGGCCGATTAGTCTCCAGCCAGTTGGAGGTAAGTTTATTCGTCCGCCACAGATCCGACGCAGTTTTCCTGGTATCATCGTTAAGGGTTTTAACTGCCCTCTGCTGGTCGGTGCGTATGCGGTTAATCGATTCGCGGGCCTTTGTCTCTAAACTCCGCTTCTGATTGGACGTCAGCAAATCGAATAACTCTTTTGTCTTTTCGGCGTCAACGTTATCTAAATACCATTGCGGGTTAGTCTCTATAACTGCATTGGCTAAGGCAAGGTCTTTTAATTCTGGGGTAAGCAGATTAGATTCTTCTATTGCCATCCCCGCATCGAGTAGTCCAACGTTAAAGTCCGGTGTCGTCTGTAATATACTAACCGCGGAATTAAAAACCTTTACCTGAGCCCTTTGTGCCGAGACGCCCCAGGCTATATTGTCAATGTCCTTATCCCATGCCGGTATAACACTCTTTATATAATTACCGTAAGCCTGCTGCGCCCTTCTTTGTTTTGTCGTATTACCGATAGTCTTAAAAGTTTTCTTCTTGAAATCGCCCCATCTCTTATTTATTTCATCGTAACTCTCTTCTGTAGTACGCAGCGATTGAAGGAATCTGTTACGACCGGCGGCCGTCTCAGCTTTCATAGCTGTAAAATCCGCTTGTGCAAGTTCGTTATTCCTGCGATTTACCAGGTCAGCACTCACACCTGTAACAGTCCTGCCAAACTGTGCACCCGCCCTCTGTTCAGCTACTAACGGCGCTGCATCCGTAATCCCCGCCGGTGTTGTTGTAACCTGCCTTCGGCTGATTCCTGCTAAACTTCCCATATTATCGCCTCGTTAGTTCAATAATGATGCCGCTCCGGTCAATAGTGTCGAGCCTACCCTGAACCTGCTGGTTCGCCGTGCCGCCCTGCCCCTTAGTCTCTGCTGGCCCGCCCGGAATTCCAACCCGAATCGTCTCTGCCTGCCCGCCTGACCGATGAACTGCCGCTCCTCTTCGAATTCACCGGCTATCGTCTCTGCCTGTAATAACGGTGTGCCAACAAGATCGATACCTGCGTTAGCGGCCAGTATCCTTAGTCTCGATACCCTGCGTTCCTTTTCTTCACCGAGCCGCTTCTGTTCTTCTTTAACTACAAGTCTCTCTTGATCTGCCTGGACTTTCAAATTGGCGGCGTTTTGTTCCGCTACCTGTTTAGCCGTTTTGCCCGCCTCTCGTTCCGCTCCAACTGCAAATACCGTTCCTGCTATACTCGCCGCAACACCCGCCGTTGCAAGTGTAGTTCCTAACGAAAGAGCACCGGCCGTACCAACCAAACCTGCTGTGGCCGCCGCCCCACCAGTTGTCGCAGCCGTTCCTACCGCTAACGGAATTAAAAAAGGCATATCAAACTCCTTTTGGTCTATACTTTTCTGTCATTATTTTATACATTAGAGCATCCGAACCATCCGAATGATAGCCCTCTAACTTAGTTTCGAATTTGAAACCCAGCCATTCGGTATACTGTACTGCAGAAGGAAAATCACTTCGCAGCGGCGTCTGCAATCGCCATATTCTGAACTTATCAATTTTGGAGTACATCCAGTCTTTAGCTTTTTGCGGGTCGATATGATACTTGCCAATATCGTCAACGTTGACCATCCACTGTTCGCCAACCCCCGGCCACAGTATCCATATCCCGCCGCAACTTACCGGCTTACCATCGAACATCCCTGTAACGCAAGGCCCTTTATCGCACATCATATCGGACCAGGCCCTGGTCTGATCATCGAGTACGAGTTTCGGCTCCTTCGCCCCGGCAGTAAGTATAGATACAGCGTGCTGCGGCTCGTAATTGACTAACTCGAATCCTGTTTTTATCGCTGTCTCAGTCACATCAACCTCAAAGATTCGTTTTCTTACTCTTTTTCTTAGTCTTTTTCCTGCGTTTACTTCTCTTGCTTTTGTGTGCTGCTGGATGTCGCGACATAATTATCTCCCTTAATTAAAAATCTCAATCTCCGGTATGATCGCTCTTAGCGTTACCGGTAGTGGTTTGTCCTGCTGGATATAAACTGACGATTGCCGTTTGTAGCCCTGCTGAAACGTTTCATTAACAAAGCCATCGAATAACGGTATCTGCTCGCCCATTGGCGTTTCGGTGGTCTGAAAATTTATCGGCCTCAGATTATCGGCGTCTATCCCGTATTCAACACCTAACGTCTGGTAGAAATCGAATGTGACTTTCCGAATAGCTTTTATTTTAGCCATTGCACTGCCCGTCTGGCCACTGAACACTATCGGCATAGTCTCTAAAATACTGGTAAACGGCATGCCCGCCACCACTTTATTGGCCCACCTGTCGATAGTAATCGAAGCCGAGGCTACTACCTCATCGGCCACCGTACCACCGTCAGCTAAAATGGCAACGGTTTCACCTTCAAGGTGCGATAGTCCGCCGAAAGTCCTCTCCACTCGCTGTGCGGTACCATCTGAGGTGTAAGCGGTAAAGTCTACCGAATTAATATCAACTGCATCGGTACTATCCCTCAATTCGAAAGTTTTCGCGCCCACATTTTCGTTCGATATCGTATAAATACGGTCGTTCACTTCCGTCATGCCAACCACCGACCGCAGTTGTATCTGATCGCCGTCGGCCAGGTTATCGCCATCGCCATCTACGGGATAACTACTCATATTTACTACCGCCGGATCCGCTCGTGTAATATTGGTAATAACTACCGCCGGCCCACCGTCGAACCTCAAGCCCGAGTCTACGAACCACATATCGGCCTGGTCGTCACCCCAGTCAAAAGGCTGCAACTGTTCTACATATCTTTTCGTTGCGCTGTCAATTGTCCTATTGACTATCAGCCATACCTCATCCTCTTCACTGCCTGGTATGACCCCCACACTCTCTACGCTGCCATCGGTAATGTGCCTGGCCCATGCAACGACCTCCTGCTCTCTTTTGTAAGTTAATGACAGCAATACTCCATCGCCGGTAACACACCATAAAATCGATTCCGGCCGTTCCTGATATGCAATTTCATCGATCCCTGATTCGGTTATATGCTCCGCCAGTAGTGTAAGATCAGGTGAAACGTATTTGTCACGCTCGATACTAAAAGCGAACTCACGCAGTTTGCGTTTGCCGCGTTCAACGTACAGTATCTGGTCATTGGCAATAACCGCCTGAATAGCCGCCGAGCCGGTGTACGTCTGCTGTCGATAGGTCGGCAATTCTTCCGCCGATATCGCATCGTGCGGACTATTACCACCTAATCGGCCGGCCCCGCCTAATGTTCCAACGAACAAAAAGTCCTGACTAGCCATCCACTGTATGGGGTTCTGGCCGGGTAATGAATATATGATAGCGTCCGCCGCCAAAGTACCTGCTGTGAAGTTGTTATAATCCCCGGTTTGTGATAGCCATATAGTCTGCGGATAATTAGTAATACCACCGTAGACGAGCCTTTCTTCGTGAAATACTATCGTTTCAGGCTGGCCGTTCTTGGTAGAGAAATACCCTTCCGCCCATTCGGTAGTTGCCGTTGTATTACCTAATGTACTGCGAACTAATCCTGTAACGAGTGTGGTATTTGTAAAAACCGTTATTTCGACAACACCATCGAGCTCTACGGTCAACGCCTCGAAGTTAAAATCTAACGTCCCCGACGAGTGAGAGTCCATTCGAACCCTGTAAAGTGCGTCATCAACTTTTTCCCCACCTGGTGGTGCAAAATCCAGATTGCCGTCATCCTCATAATGCCGGGTCATAACGTCCTGAAAAGTCACGCCATCATCGTATGACCGCTGCAATATCACCGTTCCTGTCCATGTCCCGTGCGTTGTGAAAATATATTCCTGAGTCTTTAATACCGTGACCGTCGATGAGTTGCCTGTCCCTGAAAACGAACCTGATACACTGGAATTGTCTACTACACCTGTTACTTGCCATATAGCTCCGACGTCATTTGCCTCGAATATAGCTGTCGACGCTGTTAGTGTAATCGTTCCCGTAGTCGCTGATGGTGTTATAGTCGTATCGGTAACATTTCTCGGCAGGAACGGGCCTGTGGTCAGGTCCTCATCGGTTATAGTCCATGAATTATGGTCGGTTCTTGTAAGCTCCGCAATTTCATGGTCAGGATGCACCAGCCACATAATATCCGCCGACTGTACGAACTGGATACGGTCCAGTTCCGCGGTAGTATAAGTCGTTACTAATTCGAAAGGATCGCCGTCGTCATCGAGCACCAGCCCACCGTTGCGGTACGCCCTCATCAAGAGGTCAGTAAACTCCAGCATATACGCATCAGTCTTTGAGAATTCAAACGGTATTAATCTTGCAACGCCGTTATCCTTCGTTGTTGCTATGAACTTCGTACCCGACCGTCTCGTCGCCGGGCCTTGACTCAGTACTATCATATTCTGCAACTGCTGGCAGGCGTTTCGATACTTCACTAAGTCATTACGCGCCAGTAGTAAAGGCGTTACCTCGCCGGCGTTGAACTTATTAATCGCCGGCGTTAGTAGCGCAGACGCTGTTGCCGCGAAAAGTAATGTTATTATCGCTATTCTTTGTATAAGTTTTTTCATATTAGCACCTGCACGGAAAACCGCCGCAACAATCACATCTACTCAATCTGTTAGTCCCTTTAGACCTGCCTTTAACCCACGTCGATTCCCCCTCATCGTTACCACCATCGGGGTCACCCTCCGCCTGGTTGCGGCCTATGGCCTCCGGCAGGACCCTCAATCGCAATTCCCTCTGCATACCCTGTATATGCAGTTGACTCTCCTCGCTTATCCCCATTATTGATGGCGCCAGTGCAATAGCTAATTTAAGGGCGATATACTCGATTAACTGAGGCGAGAATTTAGAAACGTCTGCTATGCTTATATAATCTATATATGCCGAATCACCGGCGTTGTTACTTTTATGGTTTGTGTATAGTTGTCTGCCCTTGGCAATATAGGCTACTTTCCTTTTGTGGTTGCCCTCATCAATCTGTGCCACTACCTGCATACAATCGTCCGGCAGATTGAATACGAACTCATAATCCGCCTGCTCCTGGTCGTCATCATCACGAGCTCCGCCTAAGTCCGCAAATTTCGTTATCCCGTTCCACTCCCATCGCGTCAGGCAGATGTCCTTGATGAGAGGATATAGTCGGCGGCAGAGTTGTGCGTTGTCGGAAGTATCGCTGTCAGCAAGCGAATTTATTAGCTGAGATGCCTTTGCTCCATCTTGTATTAGAGCCAGGTTACAAATATCTGCCTCTGTATGGGCGACACTCGTTTTAGCCATTTCGGTATTCTCCCGTATTTTACAGTTTTATATTTATGTCCCTTGTCCCATTTTATCACTCAAAAACATTAGATGATAATTGAATACCCGTGCAGCGTTTCCAAAATTGTCTGTAGCATCGACTTCAGAAGCGTCCGCATCTCGAAAAATTCTTATCAAAATGACATCCATGGGTTCAAAGCCGGTTGTTGTTAAATGTATTTCAGCACTACTATGTATTTTCTTATCATTAGCCGGCGTTCCAGTGGTTAGAGCTGTATTGGTAATGACTGTTGTTGTTGCCCCGAAATTGAAATTATCGCCGATAGATAACTTTTGATATTCCACTGCCCAGGTAACATTAGCGGCACCGGCAGGTGCAGTATCCACGAAAAATTCAATGTGCAAATGTATCTCACCTGCTGATGCGTACTCGTGTGGTATCTCCCAATGAATATGCACGCTCTCATCATTGGTCGCCTGATAATCATGTATTGGAAAGCCATCCTCTGTACTGTCTGTCGGCCCTACACCACCCTTTTTTACTGCATCCGGCTCGAAATCAACACTTCTTAACACTCTTGCGGTGCCATTTAATGTTAATTCACCATCGGCAGCAAACTCAGAAAAGTTCGTTGCGTCTTCTCCGAACCTGCTCACTCCTACGACTTGAAGCTTAGTGTCAGGGCTGGTTGTGCCAATGCCGACGTTGCCGTCTTTGTCAATTACCATTCTATCCTGGAGGTTCTTGGAACTATCTGCTACAGCAAAATATAACTTAGAATTTTCTCCTAAATTTCCTATTTCACCATATATCCTTGCTAAAGAACCATTGAATTGTGCATTCGAGTTATAAAATTCAAGCATTGGATGACTGGTCGCTTTCCAACCAGTGTCAACTATCCTCAAACCATCATAGTTACCTTCCCCTATCTCTCCAGCATCAATATC
>SDBV01000797.1_pt1 | contig 45831 bp, 34 predicted proteins | sample 2277081 | NCBI WGS metagenome assembly SDBV01 (sample SAMN10402039, study PRJNA504765) | marine sediment metagenome | isolation source: marine sediment core GS10_PC15, 223 cmbsf | place: Arctic Ocean: Southern Knipovich Ridge | collected 2010
CTTCTTCCCATTGCCATGGTGTGGATTGGGAGGTATCACATGAAGTTAGAAGGGCGGCACCTGCTGTTTGGTGGGCGTGGCTTACTTTCGTTTTTATTGATCTTCACGATCTTTATCATGGCGCTTGAGTGCTGGCATCTAATAAGTTAAGGTCCACCAAAGACGGCATCTCTCAGAAAAGGTTCATAAAACAGCATGGTATCATCGAGTACGTCGTTGTAAATATTCTGGTAGTACTCTTTTTCTTTCTCCGTCCATGGCCTTTTATAGAGACGCTGCTGTCTTTCATGCTTCACGCTCATCAGAAAATCAATATCTCTTGTCCAATAATGATTTAAGATAATCGGAGGATATTCCTCCAACCCTTCGTTGTAATACGCAGTTTTGTAACTTGGGATCAATTCACAAATATGAACATCTCCTTTCAAAACTGCCTTCGGCTTCACAATGCATTTGGATTTATTCACTTTACCAGGAACAAATTCTTCTCGGTACAGAAGGGTCTCAATCAACAGTTTATCACTGGGAATTTTTTCTACATTTGACGTCCCATAATACCGCCACATCACCACAATTTGACCATATTCTTCATGGTCCTCCAGAAAATCGATAAGAGAATAATGCTCAAGGGGAACAAAAAATTCATCAATGTCGATAATCGCAAGCCATCGTGTCTCCGTTTTGGCCTTTTCAAGGGCATTATCAACAGCCACATACTGAGCGCCCACCCAACTGGAACTACGTGAAGAAGGCCAATCGATAAGATCTACCTCCCCTGAGTCAACGTAAGGTTGAAGGACTTCTAAATAATGATCCTCACTGCTGTTATTATAGAGATAAAAATGCTCGACGCCAATGAGCTTATGATATTCAATCCACTCCTTTAAATATGGAGCCTCCTGATTAAACATGGCGGTGACGGAAATAAAATACTTATATTTATTTTTTCGTGGCTTTTCAAGAAATTGGGAAAAGACTTGAGTTGGAATTAACAAACATAAAACAATCAGAATCCACTTTCTCATAATGACTCCTTAAATATCGTTTCTCGAAGAGCCGGGACAAAACGCATCATCGTCAGATCTTCAACTTGGTTATAAGCATTGACTCTATGTTCAAGCTCCTCTTCAGTCCATGGCTTTTGATGGAGCCGTTCTTGCCGTTCACGCTTCACATCTTCTAGAAATTCGATGTCACGTGTCCAGTAATGATGAATCAACAAAGGAGGATACTCTTCCTGTGCTTTCGCCAAATTCAAACACATTCCCCCTTCTCTGATTCCACAATCATGAACGTTGGGATAGAGAACAGTTTGAGGCTTCACAATCGCTTTATGAAGCCAAATTTCACCTGGAACAAAAGAGGTTCTTCGGATCAGGGTCTCGACCATCAACTTGTCTTCAGGAATTCTTTCCACCCATGAAGTCCCAAAAAATCGCCACATAACAAGAATTTGATTATACTGATTCTCATTCTCAGCCAGAAAGTCAATGAGAGTGTTTTGGCTATTAGGAACGATAAACTCATCAATATCAATAATGGCTAACCATCGGCTTGATAATTTTGCACGGTCCACAGCGTCTTTGATCGCTTTTATTTGATAGTGAGTCCAATCCCTTTTAGGATCAGAAGGCCACCAAAAATACTCCACCTCCCCCGACTCAATATAAGGCGCTAACACAGTTAAAAAATCATCGGTGCTGTTATTGTTGTAGAGATAAAAGTGCTCGACCCCAACTAACTTGTGGTATTCAATCCATTCTTTTAAAAAACGAGCCTCCTGCTGAAACATGGCACAGGCCGACAAGTAATACTTCTGTTTACAATGCTCTGGCCCATTTAAAAATTGAGCAGTCAGCTGTACGGGAAAAAATAGAATGATTAACAACAACAAATTCCGTCGCATAACTCTTTATCCTTTTAGCAAAGGATTTTATAACATAATCATTGTTAAAGGTCTAAATGATTTTTTTTCATAGCCCTTCCCGGATGAATAATAACAAAATTCGATACCGTTCTTTTCAAATAAAGAACAAAAGCTTACACTATGTATTTAGTGAAATAAACCGGAGCTCTTATTCATGCGTCTAGTAATAGCCTTACTATTAACTCTTTTTTTAACGGGATGTCGTTGGGAAAGTGACACTTACTGCGATCCTAGTTTGAAAAATCTCCCAGCTCGTCCGGATGATGAAACCATGTATTATCAGCATGAACTGTGTAAAGTGATCAATGAGTATGCGACTGAATTAGAGTGGTATCATCAGGTTTGGTTAGAACATTCCTATGCGAAAAGAGATGATGATGGGCAGTTTATTGTTTGGGTGGACTTTACCTCCCAAGCTAATGAGGACATTCCTAATGCACGGAGACTATCAGTCAGAGTGATTGATGGTTTGATTGACAAGTTGAATGAAAGTGAGATCCTTAGGAATGCCCAACCAGGACCTTTTACTTTTGAGCATATTTATTTTAGCTTGGAGTACAAAAGTTTTTACGGGAAGTATAATGATTCCCTGCTTGTGGGGCGATCTGAGTTAAAGTATGGTTATCTCAATGTATTTTATGCGCACGATGCCTTCCAAGTCGAGCCAATCGTTTACCACAAACATACCGAACCTTATGAGATCTCTAGGTGCATTGTGGCAACTCAAGACGAAACTCATAAGAGGTTAAAGCCGACTGGAGAAAGCATTTTTGATCGTATGGTGAGTCCAGAAGACTGGATGTCTGGGGATCCGGAATATGTCCGAAAACCCCCTGAAGAGTTTAAATCCTATGAGTATGATTATCGCAGTACTCTGTCAAATTATCCCAAATATGCGGAGACATTGCCATCTGGTGAAATCAAAACATCTGATGAGAAGTCGACGAGCTCCAATCGGAGATAAAGTAGCCGCAGATGAACGCTGATGGCCGCATCTTTTGCTTGACGATAAAAAAACAGGATTAACAGGATCGTAAACGACAGGATTAACAGGATCCTTCTCCTATATCCTGTTTATCCTGTCGTTTACGATCCTGTTAATCCTGATATTTTTACCAAAACATTTGAAATTAATAGATTGTCAATTAAAGCCTTTCGCACTCCAAGAAATTTTTATTAATCCATCATTTCCCAAAAGGCAGAGGGTAAGGCTTCGATGATATCCGAAGCGACCATCGAATAAGGGGTCTTCTCCGTGGCCGCTATTTCACCTGCTAAACCATGCGTGAAGACTCCATATATCGCTGCATGATAAGGTGTTAGCCCCTGACTGATCAACGAAGCTATCAGTCCTGTCAAGACATCACCACTTCCCGCTGTGGCCATGCCAGGGGTTCCCGTCGGGTTCACCCAAGTAGGCTCACCAGGATGAAAGATCCAACTTGGTCCCCCCTTCAATATCAGTGTCACCTGCTTTTTTTCACAATAGTCACGACAGGCATCAAGAAAATCCGCAGTGATACTTTTTGGTGAAGGAACTCTTAATAGCCGTGCCATTTCTCCGCTATGCGGAGTCAACACGGTCTGCTTCGGCAACGCAATTTCATGCTCAGATAAAATGGTCAAAGCATCGGCATCAATCACACAAGGCGTTTCGATCCGTGGCAACACGTTTTTACATAAATTTACTGTAGCTTCAGTACGGCCAATTCCCGGCCCGAAAAATACCGCTTTCCCGTGATTGAGATTTTCTACAATACCATCATAATCATTCGTTTGATAAGGTAGCTTGATCAATTCGTAAGGACTTGACGAAAGCTCCGCTTCCATTCCCACAGGATGCAGCAAACGCATCATCCCTGCTCCGCCTCTAAGTGCTGCAAAAGAAGCCAATAGAGCCGCTCCCGGCATACTCGGAGACCCCGCAAGACCGATTACCACCCCTGCTTGATATTTGTGGCGATTGCGTGTGATCGGAGGTCGCAGCTCTTCGCACTGTTCCAGTGTGATCAAACGATAACTCGACTTCGCTTGATCGATATACTTTTGTTCTAAACCAAAATTAACATGAGTTAAGTTGCCCACATGATTCCAACCACCTTCCAAAAAGAATCCTTGCTTGGGCAAACCAAGATAAATGGTTTCGGTAGCGTGCAACCCTTCCCCTTCTCCGGTTTCTCCATTCAATCCCGAAGGGATATCAATGGCAATCGTCGGAAGCTCCGATTCGTTCACCATTTTCACAACCGATTGATAAGGTTCGCGCAACTCTCCGTGAAATCCTGTTCCAAACATCCCATCCACAATGACATCACATTGGTCAAAAAGAACATCGTAATTAGGATCTTTGTCGATGATCATTCCACCCGATGCCTCAAAACGTTTGTGATTCTTTTGACAGAGAGGAGAACACTCGCTGATCGGAGCCAATTGCAGAGCGGCAACGTGATATCCCCAAGACTTAAGACAGGTCCCGGCCACATAAGCATCGCCACTATTATTGCCTTTGGCACAAAGAAGAAGAATCCGTTTTCCTAAACGGAGATCCTGACAAAACTGTAAAACCGCTTCTGCCACTCCTTGCCCCGCAGCTTCCATAAAAAGCTCCTCGCTCGCCCCTTCGCTATAAGCGACCGACTCGATTCGGGCCATTTCCTTCGGAGTGACAATTTTCATAAGTGTTCCTCTTTCACATCCCGCTGCATCAAATAGGTAATCGCATCTTCAAGCTTGAGCTCATTGTGCAAAACCTTATGCAACCCTTCCGTAATCGGCATCTGAACTTCAGTCTCCTGGCTCAACTTAAGAGCCGCCTGGCATGAATAATACCCCTCGACAATCGTTCCAATTTCCTTTTGGGCCTGCTCGACCGATCTACCCTGAGCAATCAATTGCCCAAACCGAAAATTCCGGCTTAAGGGAGAACTGCAGGTCATACTCAAATCACCCATTCCTGCAAGTCCACTAAAGGTCTCTGGACGACATCCTTTCGCCACAGCCAACTTCCGGATCTCGTGCAAACCCCGGGTCATCAGCGCCGCTTTTGCACTACTTCCCATATTTAACGCATCGGCCATTCCACAGCAAATCGCAATGATGTTTTTCAAGGCTCCCGCCAGGGCAATTCCCTCAATATCGGAATTCGGATAAACCCGAAGTGTCTCAGTGGTAAAGACTTCACAAATCTGATTCATGAGATCAAAGTCAAAACTCGTCCCGACTATCGAAGTGGGAAGTCCATGAATGATTTCTTGAGCAAAACTTGGTCCACTGATCATCCCCACAAAACGCTTGTAATCAGAACCTAAGACATCCACTACCACATCGGGGAGAGTCAATCCCGAATCAATTTCAATCCCCTTTGAGGTCAAAACCAAGGGACGACGATCGGTAAGGTATTTTTTTAATTCTGTGAGAACGGGCCTTAACCCACCAGTGGTCACAGATTCCACAATCATATCGGAGTCCTTTAAGGCCTCTTCAAGAGATGTGGTGAAAGTGATGGACTCTGGAGCGATAAAATCGGGATAGATGGGGTGAATTCTCGTTTGTTTCAGTTGGGCGCAAAGATCTGCGTCAATTGTCCACGCCACTACCTGGTGGCCCTTTTTGGCCAATAATGTCGCTAAACAAAAACCCCAACTTCCTGTACCTAAATAGCTTATTTTCATATACATCGATTGGTTAATTTTGTCCCATTATAACAATTAGGGGTCTTTTGGGAAACATCTAAACTTGAGTGACTATTCACAACATGTACGTGGTGAATAGTCACTTTGATTTTTAAATTTCAAAGAAAAATTATAATTACATCCTGTCCATCCTAACAATCCTTTTTATCCTGTTACCCTGTGCTAAAAAAAACAGGATATAAGGATAGTCATGATTAACAGGATCAGATTATTTCCCAACTCCAGAATAACGAACGCTCCTCTTCTCGATTGTCGCCCGCAATGTATCATCCGATCCCCAAATGTCCACCTGCTTCCGAGCTCGTGTCACCCCAGTATAAAAGACTTCGCGACCAAAAATCTCGGCCCCCTGTGGCATCAGAAGCGCAACGTGATCAAACTCGCTCCCCTGACTTTTATGCACTGACATACAATAAGCATACTCAAAATTCGGTAACAGAATACTCGGAATCTTTTTCAACCCTTTCTCGACATCCAAAAATATCGCAGTGTCTCCGTTCACCAAGACACCTGTATCCCCATTAAACAACCCAAAACGTGAATCGTTTTTCGTAATCATTATGGGCCGTGCAAAATCATTCTTCAGATTCTCAAAAATCTTTTGATTGAGACTGTCAACTCCGAATAACCCTCGCCGCAATGGGCTCAAAAGACAAAACGATTCCAAATAAGCTTTAATAGACTCATAAGAAAGATCTTTCAGTTTTGGCTGAAGCTCTGATGCATACAGAACAATGTCTTGTAATAACTGGGAAATTCTTTCGGAATTAAAAGAGAGCTTTGTCACTCCCCGATCTTGTGAATTAAGAAGAAATAGCGATTTGTCCACATCCCCTTCATAAATCGCTTCCGACAAGTCACGAATTCCCTGCAGTTCGACTCGAATGCAATGTGTGAGTTCTCCCACCTCTTCTAACAGTCCGATCATATCAGTAAATAACGACCCCGCCTCAACCGGAGGCAATTGGTGAGAATCACCCAGTAACACCAAACGAGCTCCGTTCTTCACACACGACAACAACTGTGACATCATATGCACATCAATCATAGAACATTCGTCAACAATGATCACATCCTCCGAAAGAGGTCGCCCCTGACGAACTCCAGGCCGGATTCCCAGCAACGAATGAAGGGTCTGCGCTCGAAGCGTTTGAAATCCTTCCAAAGAATCACAAACTCGTTGAAAACTCTTCTGCAAGTTGATCGCGGCTTTTCCAGTTGGAGCAGTCAAAATGAATCTAGCTTTACTTTTTTGGTCAGGAGTAAATGCATCCCACAATACTTGAATGAGAACTCCTGCTGCATGGGTTTTGCCGGTTCCAGGGCCTCCAGATATCACAGAAAGCGAATTCCAACAGGCAATTTGAATCGCTTTAGCTTGTTCAGGGAGAAGTTTCAAATTTGTAATATCAGGTTCTGGAATGGTTAATGAAGGTTGATGTTCGATTAATCTTTCAAAATGATGAATAAATAGCTTTTCACATTGGTAATATTTTGGAAGATAGTAACGATGCGCTTCATGCTTTACAGGGATGTCGGGAAGGTTTTTTACGGCATTCAGTAAATGAGCTTCGACATCATCCTTCAAGTTGTTCCACAAGGAACAAGGTTTAGGAATCACTTGATCTTCAATAGACACACATAAATTTCCTTGTCTTGTGGCTTGAGACAAGTAACAAAGAAACAGATAAACGTTTTCATGAGAATTTTTCGGAGCCGTTTTAAATGCAAGTTCCAAGTCAACAGAATCGATAAAACCTTGTTCAAATAGTGATTTCAGGAGGGAATATTGAGACAGTAAATCTGATTGATCCCTTCCTTCATATGTGGATAAAAGTTTTTGCGCTATTCCATACATCATCAGCTCCCCGGATAACAAAGTTGTAATTGCGCTCGTTCACGATCGATAAAACAGACCCCAGAATCATTATGAAAATTCATTCCTCGCAAGAAAAGGTAATAGGTTCCCCCAAAACATTCTTCAAACGATCGCGTTTCAAAAGGCTTCAGATAACGTTCCAGAGCCTGTTGGTAAATAGCTGCTTGAAAATAATAATCATGCTCCTTCATGGCCTGTTCTAGATTATCTGCATGATAATCATCGCAAGAAGACCCTAACCAATTACTCTTCCAGTCAACAATGTAGTAAAGACCAGAACATTCAAATACAAAATCAATGACCCCTTTTAGAAGGTTATCTGAGGGATTATTGGGATAAAGAAATTCGATTTCATGAAAACGAGATTCAGAAGGAATTTCGGATAAACTCACACCATTGACAAAAGGTTTCTTCAACGTATTAAATATGATCTCTCCAATGACATCACTCCATTCATGAAAGAGGGAATTCTTTGTAAAAGGCTCTATTAATGCTTTCAAATCTTTTGAATTGAATGATTGTTCTACTTTTTCGTAAGAAATCGTTTCCAAAATTAAGTGAATAAGAAGACCAATATCTCTTCCAGAGGGTATTGTGTGAGGGCTTTTATCGGGATTGTTAAAGTCATGCGGAGGATTCAAAAGAGAAGTCGATGTGAGTGACTTTGTTAACGAGGAAAACGATTTAATCACTTGTTGTGTTCCTGGTATCGTCACTTTTTCTGGACACTTCAGATCAATTTCCTGTGCAACAAACTTGTAAGGTGCAGGGGAGATCGATGTTGCTAATGAATAAGAAATATTATGTTGATGACCTTCGCGATCGATCCAATCAACAAAATTTTCCCCATGATTAAAGTGTGAAAGAAAAAGTTCGATAGGCGATGATTCTCCCTCCATAATCTCTCCAGAACCATTTTCTTCTATCGCAATAGGGACATAAAGACGATGCTTAGCACGCGTTAATGCGACATAAAGTTGTCGCATTTTTTCTGAATCGATTTCTTTTTGAAAGTTGCGATACAGATCACTTTCTGGATCAGTTATAGCCACCAAATGACCTTCAGAGTCATTCTGAACAGGAATGAAGTTATCTTTCTTCGGAGTTCTATTCATCAGACCCAAGGGAACTACAATATCAAACTCTAATCCTTTACTCATATGAATTGTCAAGATTTCTGCAGTTTCAGCATCGCGATTTTGATGACATTTCAATCCCTCATCATCGTTAAACTCCATTGTCTCAAAATCATTCAAATACTGTTGACAGCGTATTAAGGAGCCGTTTTGTTGATACTGAAATTCACTGATTAAATCACAAATTTGAACAAATTCATGAAAAAATTCTTCTGAATACTGAATCATAGACTCATAAAGTGTTCCTGAATCCTTCCATGTTGTTCGCAGTAATTGATCAATAAATTCTGCGAATCCTTTTTTTAATGCTTTCTCGCGTAAATGGCTCCACTTCTCACACACTCCCAACAAAACATCTTCCTCATCAAGCTGCTTTAACTGATGATGAGTCCATCGAAGCAAACTGCCTCCAAACAGTATTTTGAGTGCACTAATGTCTTTTGGATGATTTAACGCCTCTAAAAGTTCTTTTGTAGATTGAAAAGCAGGAGATTTCAATAAAATCTTTTGTTTTTGTTTACGAGTTGGAACAGAAAACCGCTCACAATAACGTGAGAAGTCTTCCGCTTGATATCGATCTCTTACTAATATTGCCCATTGAGAAAATGAAATATTGCATTCGTTTTTCATTCGAATCATTTCATTGACAATTGTGGAATAGAATAATTCCTCCTGCAACGGCTTCGGAGGCCATTTTGAGCCACTTTTCTTCCCTTCTCCAATAATAAAGTGTATGGATCCTTTGTCATCATGAAATTCAATTTGGTTTGATTGTTTCCCTGAAAATACTTGTTTGCACGAAATACTTTTCATTAATTTCGGTAAGTGAAAAAATTCAGGGATTCTCTCTTTTGCAAACAAAGCATTCATTGCATCCACAAGACGTGGTTCTGAACGGTAATTTGTATCTAAAGAATATAAATGATCTTCTCCTAATGATTCAGCTGCTGACATATAAGTATAGATGTCAGCCTGTCGAAACGCATATATGGACTGCTTGGGATCTCCCACAAGATAAAGGTGAGATCTTTTTTCTGGATCTTTTAAAAACAATTGCCTGAATATTCCCCATTGAATGGGATCCGTATCCTGAAATTCATCAATAATTACAGCATTATATTGACCACGTATACGATTTGCAAAATTGGCTCCACAGGACCTTCTCAGCATCTTTTTTAACAAATCATCATACTGATATTTCTCTTCATGACTTAAATAATTTTCTAAAAGTTTCTGACAATCATGTGCCATTCTACCTAATATTACATAAGGATCACACGCTTCATTGATAATTGGATGCAAATTTTCCTGAACAAAATTTACTAATTCAGGATAATGCAAATTTTCAGGTAAAGCTGCTTTACATTTCATGTTGTCAGGATGAAGAACTTTTGCATAGGTTAACCCCTCTGAGACTAGCTTTTCGAAGGCATTTTTTGTGAATTCTTGATCAAATAAAGAAGAAAAATATTTAATGTTCTGTAAAATATCTGGATTAATTTCTTTTTGACGGTTAGTGATTTTTTTAAACGATGGAGCCAACTGATAAAAATCTTCGAGTATTTTTTCTGATTGATATTTGTTTTGGATCAGCACAAATCTCTCTGAAAAATTTTTAAAAAGGGCTTCAAAACACTCTGTGGAGACGATTTTGAGTCCTCTCGATAGCAAATTTAAAAGTGCATTTTCAACTCTTCGAATATCATTTCCGTATTTAGATAAAACAAATTTCAGTTGCACAGTGCTGTATGAGCCTTGATTTAACCCTGTGATAAAGAAGTCGTGAATCACTTTTCGAATTTCATTAGATTGAACAAGGTCGTTCATGGCTTCGGTTTCTTCATCAAAAATGAATGAACATTCTTTCAATGTCCTTTCACAAAACGCATGAATGGTTGTGATAAAAGCTTCTTCAAAGTCGGCGAGAGCTTGTTCTAAGCGCCTTTTGACTTTTTTTGTTTGCGTTTTGCATTCAAGAATTTTTTTGACAAAGTCTGGGCTATTTTCAATATCACCACTAATGATAAAAGAAAGGCTACGTTCGATATTTTTATGAATGCGTTCTTTTAATTCGCTTGTAGCTGCGCGAGTAAATGTCACAACAAGAATTTGATCCACGTGACATATCGGATCTTCAATGAGTAGTCGTACATATAAATTTTCGATGGAAAAAGTCTTCCCTGTTCCCGCTGATGCCTCCAGAAGGTAGTGTCGATGGATATTTAGGTCTCTGTTAAGAACTTCAAATCGTTTCATTTTTTTATCTTCAGTTTTGAAAATAGTTCATGATCAAAATCAATGCATGAAAAAGCTTTCTCTTTCCACTTCTCAATGTAAGTGGTGTCTAATTCATCAATTTGTTTCTCTCGGAGACACCAGAGAAGGTATTTGTTATAGGATTGCTTGAACTGATTCTGCAAGGATTTATTGATCGTCTCTTCTAATTTTTCTCCTTTGAAAATGTCTTGAATCCATTCAGGAAGCAATGGTGATGCTTCATCGAGACAATGATGGTAGTAATCAATATATTTCTTCAACCATACAAATGGTTCAGCAACATCGCACGGTATTTTTGTTTTTGATTTTAAGAAAATTAACTGTTTTTTTATCGACAAGTGTTCCGGAAGTATTTCACTAATGCAATTGAGTATTAATATCTTAGGCCAGGCTGCAAAGAGCTCGGTTACAGATTCTTTATTGTATATACAAAGCCCTTCTTTTGTTAACGAATCCATCTTTCCAACGACAACATGGTTGTCAATTTTAATGGCAGGAATTTGCCACTGCTGTGGTTGAATCATTTGTATTGTATCACTGTGTTCGTTTAATTCTACGCTCAAGAAATCTGATTCGGAGATGCCTTCACTTTCTAAGAAATTTTTTAGTGCTTCACCTTCTCCTCGAAAATTCATGACTGAAAGATCCTTAAACAATCCTTGTGGAAGTCTCCCTTTTCCTTCCGCCCTTTTAATCACATCATCTAATGAGTTTTTTAGCGCTTCGGTTTTGAGCTGATATTCTTCTAGTGAATTCATCACAAAATGATCTTCTGCGGTTAATGATTCATCATCTTTAATCATGATTCCGAGGGCTTGATTGAAGTAAGTTCTTAAGGGATTCTTGGCGCATTTAAACAACTGAGTGAGAGTCACTAAAGACTCTTCTTTTTTGGGTTTTGATTCAGAATCTTGAAAGAGTTCTGACATAAAATGCTTGGTTTTCTTTTCCGGTTGAAGAAGACTTTTTGATGCTGCGTAATCTTGAAAACTGTAACTGAAAAAATTTTCATTTCTTTCAAAATATTTTTTATGAAAACTGCTAAATGGATGTTCTATCACGCAAATTTCTGATAAAGGTTTTTGTTTGTGAGTATATGAGTGATCGAGCGTGTTCAAAAGTTCTGTGATCAAAAGTGAAGGTTTTTTCTCTTGAGAATCTTTTGTGTAACTCATGATAAAATAGTCACGCGCCGACAAGAGAGCTTCTAAAAACAGATAGCGATCAAAATCTCTTGAGCTGGGTACGTAGTCTGCAAGGGAATTATGAATCATTTTGTTTAGGGGGGAACGCACTTCTTTCTTCGGGAAGACTCCCTCTTCCATCCCCATAAGTATCACAACCTTAGCGGGTATTGCCCTCATAGGAAGCATTGAACAAAATTTTACTGCCTGTACATGTGACTCTTTGAAATTCATCGACTGTTCTGAAAACGCTTGTTCTAAGTGTGCGTTTATGGTGTTCCAGGAAAATTCACAGGATTGATCGAATTCTTTTGTGAGATGAAATCGTTCAAAAATACCAAGAAGTTGTTCTTCTTCACGTAAAGCTTCGTCATCTTTTTTATCTACGCGAAAATAGGCCTCATACAGGCACCTCAAGTACAAGGTCCAATGGTGAAGATTGTGATGGTGGCATTCGGATAAAGGTTTTAGATCTTCTCGCAACGAACGGATCAAATGGATTAACTTGCCTAATAAAGGCGCCTGAGACATCTCCACAGCCTCATAGGGGACCACATGAAGAGAATTTTCATCATCTGGGCTCATGCTGAGACCAAATAGTAAACGCTCGATTCCATGTTCCCAAGTTCCCGTACGATTTTTATTTTCAATTGCAGAACTTTTCAACAATTCATTCCGATGATCCACATCACTTCCCCAGCGAATGCGTGTCTCCATCACCCACTCGCGAAATTGTGCGACATCATTTTGTGATAAACCATGCTTTCGCATCACCTCTGGGATTTCAAGAAATTGCAACATTGATACGACATCCCATCGACTCTTTGACAACTGAATGAGCGACTGAAACCCTTGGACAACAGAGCTTTGAGAGGACATTTTAAGATCATAGATCTGAAAATCAAGGGGTTGTTCAGGATTATCAAACATTGCCTTGATGTAAGGAACGTAATCTGTGATATCCGGAGCCATCACAATCACATCGCTAGGTAAATATCCATGAAGGTGAATCAAATGCATGAGATTGTTGTAAAGAATTTGGATTTCTCTGCGTCTTGTTGGAGCTACATGAACTTGAATTGTAGAGATGTCATCGATCTCTTGTTTTTCAGTTGTTGGTCTGAGAACCAGCATATCGTTTTGCAATTGGGAGAGAAGTGTATCTTTTGGGGACTCGACATGTTCAAATACTCCATCATCGCAATCATCTTCGATTTGAAACATCATTTTTCTCCCCAATCGTCCCAAATTGGCAAGAAGTACATTCCGATCCTGAAAATATTCTTCCATTTCTTGCTGTTTTTCTTCCTGGATTCCCTTTTTCCGCCATTGTCTTCGGATATGGCGAAGCTCGCTATCGGAAGTGACATCTCCCCAGTACTGTTCACAAGGAGAAAGCAGGTAATAATGGACAGGAATTGTTTGTGAGACACATTTAAAAAATTGATGGTGAAGGGCTGACAAAAAATTCAATCCAAAGAGGTGGACCTGCATGTCTTTTGGTTCAGCTTGCTTATTAAAATAGGAGGAAAGTTCCTCGTGGGGAGTCGTCCATTTGGGGTGGTTTTTGTAAATTTGTAAAAATAAAGCCTCTTGCCAATCCTTCGGACCGGATTCGCTCCAGTTTTTGATCATGGGACCGGCATAAAGTCCATATTGCATAAACAAATTGGCCAACTCCGTCGCTAATTGAGTCAATCGCCGTGCGCTTTTGAATGGAGAAGACGTTTGCAAGAAGCGGCGTAGCGGTTGCCAATGATCATCACAGGAATCTTTTAAAATAATTTGTTTGATCTCATGTTCAATAGCCAAAGCCATTTCAAATTGTGAGGCGAGGGTGCCCCGTTCAGTTTCGGGGAAGCCTTTCGCGAGTTGACCGATAACTTGGTTGATGTAGGTCATTTCGATCCCCATCGCCACTGACAGATCGGGATCTGTTGCCAATTTCCAGAGGATCCAAGATCTCATGATTGGGCTGGGAACTACCAGCAATCTCTGAGTGAAGGGGCGGGAATCTGAAAAAAGAGAATTTTTCAAGATGGTAAATAAAATTTCCATTTGGTTACTAGAATGTACACAAAAATTACCATTCATGTTATCATCTTCTTTTAAACTGAATCACTTAAAGGTTAACTCTCATTTTAGGTCGAATTTGAGTATAGATGAATTGGTTCTTAACGGACAACAATTCCGTTTTGATATATATAACAGATTAAGTTCCAACACCTATTCTTATCCTATCACTCATATTCAACTTAAATATTTAAGGTTTTAAAATGGTCGACACTCAAAAATTCATTCAATATTTTAGAACGAAGAAAATTACTTCGTTCACCTATCTCAATATCACCCAGTTTCTTGGTGCCTTGAATGATAACATCTATAAACTTTTGATTGCTTTCTTTTTGATTCAGCAATTAGGTGCTGATAGAAGCTATCTCATTTTTTCTACAACCGGAGCCATCTTTGTCCTTCCGTTCCTGCTATTCTCTTCTAACTCAGGAACCTTGGCAGATCGATTTAGCAAACGAAACATTATCGTTTTCACAAAAATCTTAGAGCTTTTAGTGATGTCGATGGGGTTGATGGCCTTCGCATTCGAAAGCGTCGCGTTTTCTTATGTCACTCTTTTTATGATGGCCACACAGAGTGCGATATTTGGTCCTTCTAAGTATGGCATCATGCCAGAAATTGTAGAGATCGAAAAGATTCCACGCGCCAACGGATTGCTGACCTCGTTCACGTTCCTTGCGATTATCATCGGTACATTTTTGGCGTCGTTCATTACCGATATCACAGACCGGAACTTTATTCTCGCCGCCTTGTCTTGTACCCTGATCTCCTTGGCGGGAGTGATGATGAGCTTTGGGATTGAATATACGCCTCCTTCCGGCTCCATAAAACGACTGGATGTGCGCTTTTTACGGGATATCTATAAGACGCTGAAAGTATCCTATCATGTTCCTTCACTTTTACCAGCAATACTGGGCTCTGCATTCTTTTTGTTTTTAGGAGCCTATGTCCAGCTAAACATCATCCCGTTTGCCATGGAAGCGTTGGGTCTGACGGATGTTCAAGGTGGATACCTGTTTCTGCTAACTGCCTTAGGAATTGGGACTGGAGCAGTATTAGCAGGAAGAATTTCGGGAAAAGTCGTAGAGTTGGGAATTGTCCCCACTGCTGCATGTGGGATTACCATCTGTCTGTTTTTAATCGATTACTACTCATCATCCCTCACTATCATCATTCCTCTGATTCTGATCACAGGGATTTTGGGGGGCATGTACCAAATCCCGTTGGATAGTTTTATCCAAATCGCCAGCCCCAATGAATCACGAGGCCAAGTCATTGCCGCCACAAACTTCTTAAGCTTTAGCGGCGTCTTGTTAGCATCTATGATGCTTTATCTCCTATCCGGTGTCATAGGGTTACGCGCAGACCAAGGGTTTTCGGTTTTAGGAGTCTTTGCTGGATGTGTTACAATTTACTTTTCTTTCCAGTTTTATGATTACGTATCCCGTTTTGTCGGTATGATCCTTTCAAAACTGCACTTTTCCACCACATATGAAGGATTAGACAATATCCCTTCGGAACCAGCACTTTACGTCTGCCAGCATACTGCCTGGAACGATACCTTATTAATGTTAGGAGCCCAACGATTACGCATGAGGTTCTTTATTCAAAATGAACAAGAACACAAAGGCTGGATGAAACGATTGTACAAGTTCTTAAGAGTTGTCTTTATTCCCGAGGTAGAAACCTTGAGTGACAATTTAGAGTCTATCCATTCCATTGGAAAGACCTTGAGAAGAGGCATTTCCATCTGTATTTTTGTCGAAAATATGGCCATTGAAGATGAAATCAATATGATCCTCTCATCTACAGCCTTCTGTGACGTTCTTAAAGCCCATGAAACAAAAATCATTCCGGTGAAAATAGAAAAAGGGGCTAAAGAGAAAAGCCATAGATTTTTACCCATGTTGATGAATCGCATTCATATTCCGGCTTATTTGACATTTTACCAGCCCAAAGAAATTGCATGAACTCACCAATTAATCCTTCAAAAAATAAAAAAAAGCCAAAAAACAACTGATTTTTCACTATAAAACAAGTTTTTGATATTTTTCTAACATTTTAAAATTATTATTTACATTAATTTGAAAATAGGTTATAATCCTTATAAATCAAACATAATAATTTAAAAAGGATATAATTAATGATAACTACTACAACTGTTAATCCTACAATTGTTATAGAAAATCTAGCTCAAGAAAACGAGAGCTTTCATAACGATTTGAAGGAGATTTTTGAGATAAACACCCAAGTGGGTTGGGGTAGATTTAATCGTGGGTCTATGACACGCCGAGCATACTCTGATCCATGTCCTTACCTTGTTGCGAAGGTTGGTGAAGCTGTCGCCGGGTATATTATTTCTGAAAAAAATTATGAGGGGCAGGCTTATATTCCTTTTATCGCCACAAACCCCGATTTCCAAGGTCAGGGAATTGGAAAAAAACTAATGTTAGCTGCAATTGAGAATGCCAGAAAGGATGGGCGCACAGGTGTCGTATTTAAATACCGAGGAAACAAGGACCATCTGAAAAAGTTTTATACGGAGACTATTCCCACCCTAGCAAAATGTACTTTTACTACCGAGGACCATGGGAAATTTATGAATGGTGATCCGAAGGTTGGAGTCAACTACGAAATCTAATCCGTATTTAGGATATTAGACGCAGATAGACACAGATGGCCGCAGATAGAATCTTAATCTGCGGCTTTTTTACGTCACAAATTTGATATCTGATTTTTTATGATTCGTCTTCAAAAATCCTACCAAAATACCAGGAAAATTTCTTGATACAATTTCTGGACGTTTTATCCTGTTAATCCTTACTATCCTGCGTGGAAAACTTCCCCTCTTGAAACCGAATAAAAAATAATAGCAACATCCTGTTCATCCTTAACATCCTATTATCCTGTATCAGAAAAACAGGATAATAGGATGGCAAGGATGAACAGGATGTTTTTTAACTCACATCAGAAAGCGTAGATCGCCTCGACTTCAAACTTTGAATAATTGATAGGTCCCGATGGCGTGTTCGTTAACAAAGATTGGAATCCAAAAATGTTAGCATAAATTTCTCTTGAATACTCAAAGCTTCCATCAAGTGAGAAATTATCTGTGATGGCATAGAGTAGCTCAAATCGCCATCCTGCATAATTTGTGAAACCACGACCATCAGCTGTCATGGTTTGCATCAGCAAGTTGCGCCCATTACGTCCAATTCCTGAAACATCTTGATCCGGGACGGCATAAGGTTCAACATACTGGTAGCAAATATCAAACGCCCAATCACCTTCATGACAAACCTGCCCAAACAAAATACCAAAATAATAGGCCAGATTCAAATGTCTGTTGATACTGAGTTCGGTTAAATTTCGTGTGTCATGATTGTATATCAACGCTCCATATGCTTTTCCTGGGATACACATACTAGGAATGCAGAAGTTATAAGCTAAGGTCCATTGTGAAACCCTGAACGAAGCTCCGACAGGCCAGGCTGTGTCACAGCGGTTCGTGTCATGGCTCATGATTGTTTGCCAGTCTATGTACGAATAGCGTAAATCAATTCCCTTGTCGCAAGGCGCTAAAAGACCGACTTCAACAATCCAAGCTCCGTGGTTCGAACGCTCATCAACTAGGAAAACTCCGCCATATCCATAGAAGTCTCCGTATTTCCCCGCATTACGTGCGTATTTTAGGAGAAGCCCATCAAAATTACTTTGAAACTGTACTCGGGAATCAAAAACTGTATAAAGAGGACGTCGACCAAGCTCCACATCAAATCGTGAACAACCATCGACAAACAAGTTATATCCCATATAGGCTTTTCTTAAACAAAGCCCTTCACAACATCCACTTCCAAATAAACCTTGAGGATCTTCCTGACAGGTTTTATTCGACTGCCAGATACCTGCATCATTATCAAACTGAATCCAAGCCACTCCCCATGAACGGTCGCACACATAATCCAAGTAAAGATTGAGCTCAACTTCAAAAGTACTGGTACTGAAGGGGATTCCTTGACCCGAAAGACCTCCACCCTGATCAGGCCCTGGTGGCCCTCCAATGGGAGGAACAATCGTGATATTTCCATTAGACTGGTCTTGACGAGCAATTCCATGATGACCACGAAACTTCTCGCAGTTAATCTTCTCAAGTATCGAAGCCCAATCAAAGCGGATGTCACCACTGATCGAAAGATTGCAATCTTTCTCTTCCAATGGAATGGTTCGTTTGGAGTTCACGTACTCTTGAACCGCCTCAAAATCCCTTTGGTCACATGCATTGTGAAAACTATCCCTTGAACACCCTAACGGTTTCGAATAAGAAGGTGTGATTGTCAATAACACTGCACTCAAAGTAAATAAGGTCAAGTACTTAAGAAGTCTCATGTTGTTTCTCCATTATGATTCAAGCCACGTCTCGTGTAAATAAGCTAAATGTCTACTGGTCAAATGAATTATATAAGTGATTAAATATTTTTTTGTAAATAGATGAATATAAGAAAAATATTGAGTCCTGAACTGACCGTGTATTTTTTTACGCTCCTATCAGGAAATAACCACATCCTTACTATCCTTTTATCCTGTTTTTTTTAGCACTTGGGAACAGGATAAAAGGATAGTAAGGATGGACAGGATATCTATTTAAATGATTGATAATGAGTAATTTTGATATTTAAGAGATCGCGAAACTTCGCGCAAACTACAACTTATACTCGTGAGGCTGAGGATAAATGCCCCACTTAGGATCGCGACGTGACCCATCCAACCAATGCCGCCATATAGACATCGGAGCTCCCACCGTCCCAGTATCATCTAGACGCCACATTTCAAATTCTCCACTCCCAGGGTTCACCACAAACCCAAACATTTCTGTGACCCAGTTTGTATCAGCAAAAATAACCGGCTCTGGCATGGAATACCCAAGTTTTTGCATGGTCGTGTGAATGATTTTGGTCCAATCATGAGTATTCGAGGTTTTCTCGATCGTCATTGTTATCAATGATTTACATAAACCTCTTAGGGCTTTTGCTGAAACCACATCTTGATAATGAACGTGATCATTCACCTGTTCAAAACATTCCATAATGGTTTGGTGCATCTGATCGTCGACTTCGGGGATGGCTTTAAAAATTTCGGTGACTCGATCTTTCAGTTGATAGGATTGAAATAGAGGAAGAAGCTCGTAAAGCATCGAGTCCACAATGTCTGGTGACAGGTAATACTTTTCCACCGGAGTCAGATTATTATCATAGGCAATGGTTTTGATCACATATTCTCGAAAGTCAACTGAACTCATTCTTTTGGGAGGATATGTAAAAGCTTTTCGAAAGAAATGGTGAAATGATTTTGGGATTTTCTCCATAAGTCGTTCTAAAAGAAAGTCGACCATGCTCCCGTCGATCGATATTCGATCGATAAATGTCTTCATGGGGGCGATCAATTGATCCCGACACCAGATATAAGTGTAATCTTTGTTCTGCCAACCTTCCTTAAAACGAGTGAACCCGGGTTTTAAGTTAAAGGCATGAGTCGGGGACACCATCAACATATTACGTTTTGGATTTACCACGTATTTTTCAGAGATTTTAGGGGAAATTTCCTTCATCACATCAATGGCAAAAACGAGCAATTCTGTCTGATTTTCCATCCAACGATCTTGGTGAGTCGGTCTCTCTTCTCGTTTAAAATAACAGGACAACAAAGTGTCCAAACTTCCTCCAGAAGTATATGCCCACGGCTTTTTTTCCACTTTGTCAAGATGTTCCAGCGGCTTTTTGGGAACCGGCGCATTTTTAGCGGCCGCCATGCGGTAAATGGCTTTTTCCAAAAATTCTTCCGTTTTCACCATTCCAACGATGGAGGTAATAATCTGCATGATATCATTTTCAAAGCCTTGAAAAGTGGGATCTGTCACAAATTCGTGCTCAGTGGAATTAAAAAACGAAGTCAAAACTTCTACAAAGTCATGCAAGTTTTTGACCGGAGTCCACGCACTCGTTATGGCTCTTCCATATTTGTAAATGAGCTGAAATCCCGCCGGGCTGTCGTCGTAAGGCCCTGTGGTAATGTGGTGCATGTCGGCGTCATACACCTCCTGAAAGTATTGTGGAAAAAGTTTCAGATATTTGTCGATCATCACGTCATACAAGTTGGCAAATGATTGGGCGCGATAACTGGCTTTTCCTCGAATTTCTTCAATGGTATGAAATTCATTCACCCGACTTTGGTACTCTGACTTCAACCACCGCGCCTCGTCTTCTGAAGCTCTTCTTAATCTCCCCTCAAGATATTTGACTTGAGCATAGACCTGTTCATATTGAACTTGGAACTCTTCAACTTTGCGATTTTCATTTTCCAATTTTTGCTTAATCGTGTTCAGAATGCATTCTCCGATGCCCCCCTTATCATCAGGGCGAAGTCCCAAGCTGGTATAAAGGTTCCATGTCGAAAAGTTCGCTTTAGTTTCAGTAAAGGTGGCTAAAGTAAATTCCCAAGACTTTAGGAGGGCATTATCCGCTAAAGCCTTGAAAGCGTTTCCAGCAATTTTGATATCTTGGAGAAATTGTGCGCATCGTTGACCTATTCCACCTTTCCCAAGACCTGTCTTGACGACATGAACCATTAAACCCCCATGGATCATCTCGTGAGGGCGATTGAGGTATTCATTGATGTCATCAGTAGTCAATTCATGATGTTGCATAAGGATCAACTCAATGAGCTCCTCAACGGAAATGTGAAAACGATCCCCAACATACTCTCCAAACTCAACTGCTTTGAAAATTAAGTCTTTTAACTGCTCTCTTCTCTGGGGAAGCGGAATCTCTTTGGAAAGAATTTCAACTGCTAAAAGAGCATTGATCAAACCGGGTGAATGCCAGATAGGAGTCGCTTCTTCCACATCCTTCGAAAAAGGGATCTGACGACGCAAGTCTCCCGCACCCCAACTAAAACTCAAGGGAGCTGCAAACTCTTCTCCCCCAAACGTTCTCTTAAGCCGACCCGTACTCAAAAGCTCCGACACATCATTCACAAACTGCTCAGGCTGTTCATCATGGATAATGACTGCCGGTGCCGTAGCAAAACAAGATCCCACGCTCTGCCTCAAATAACAAAGCAATGAAGAAAGAACAGCTCTCTTCGTATGAGCTTCCGTGATCACAGTTTTGGGACTCAGTTGCAGAGTATCCCGAATGATTTGATCCGCAAATTTATTCGAATAAGGCTTATCTAAATTTTTAATTTTGCGGCGTAAGTCCTTGTTGTTTAGGATCCGTTCCAATATGGTCAATACATGCTCATGCCGTTTAGAATCGTATTGCCGATCGTTTCCTAAGGAATAAAAATTTTCTTGAATATGACGAATTGACTCCTTCAAAGCCTCCATATCCAATTTACCTTCATCATCCACCAAGACATTAGCTAAACGTCTTGTAAAGAGAACGTTACGAACACTGCATCCAGCTTGAACGGTGGAAAGATCCAGTTGTTTTGAAAGTTCGTCGTATTCCTCAGTACAAATCTTTTCAGGAAGAGTTCCTTTTTTCGCTAATTCAGCTTTCCCGTTGCGAACGTACTGTGAAAAGACATCTGAGTTCAGCTCGTCACTTTCCAAATGAAATTTTGTCGGTAATAAATCTTGAAATTTTATCTTTCGTGCCATTTTTCTCCTCATTCAACTCTTAATGTACCTATTTTCACCATTCATTTTCCATAAAAAATTGAGCTCGTTCCCAGGCTCGACTTTAGGTTTTTTTTGGTTTTAATTTCACTAATCTATTGCCCTTCAGTGACTTAAAATCAAAAAAAATCCGCAAGTCGAGCCAAGGCCCACACGGCATTTAAATCGAGTAGAGCGTTTGGCATGGGATTTGCATGATCAATATCAGATTTGTAACGTAGGAGAGACCTATGGAAAACAAAAAGACATATTCACCTTATGAAAGAAATAATCATCAAAAAAACAGTGAATCTTTAGATAAAAAAGATAATTTACACAAAGTAAATTTACAATCAGTCATTAATGGAATGAAGCCAGGTGATTGGAAAGATGAAAATTTTCTTAAAAGCCACGAGCAGCTGTTAAATCACGTAAAAAAACTCGATTTAACACATATTGAAATTTCAGCAGATTTTCTTACATTATTGGGTGAAAACTGCCCAGAACTCAAATATTTAAAACTTCCCCCCAAATACACTGATGATGAGTTACTCAAACACCTTCCCAAAGGATTAACCGAACTGAATTTGCATAGCTGCAAAAATATCACTGACATAGGGCTTGCGTACATAAGAGATCTAAAAGATCTGACTTCCCTTGATTTGCTGTGCTGCTTTAAAATCACAGATGCTGGGCTTGCCAACCTTGAAAATTTAACTGGATTAACCTCGCTTGATTTGTCTGGCTGCAACGGAATCTCAGATTTAGGTCTTGTGCACCTACAAGAACTAACTGAATTGACAGAACTGAATTTGTTTGGCTGTAAAAGAATCACCCGAAGAGGGCTTATTTACCTGGAAAAATTGGAAAGATTAACCTCTCTTAACTTGTTTCGTTGCTAAGAGGGTGTCTCAATAGATGCTTAGTTTATAACTAAGCCCCGCCTTAATTTTTCATGGATATTTGAATGAAAATCAGTTAAAATCACTTTATGATTCATTTTTTTAAAAATTGTATTTAACTCAAATTTTTGGATAAACCACCTATGCACATTAAGTTAAAAGATGGTTCTACACTCGAAATGCCCAAAGGCAGCAGTGCTAAGGACCTTGCCGAAAAACTGAATTTAAAACAACCTCATCAAGCCCTAGCAGCGAATATCAACGGAAAAGATGTCGATTTGTCTTCTCCCTTAAAAGACGGTGATCAAGTGATTCTTTGGGAATTTAACGATCCTGAGGGTAAAGAAATTTTTTGGCACACTTCTGCGCACGTACTAGCACAAGCTGTGTTGCGACTCTATCCCAACGCAAAACCGACAATTGGGCCTCCAATTGACGGAGGATTCTACTATGATTTTGCCAATCTCCATGTCACTGACGAAGATCTTGATGCGATTGAAAAAGAAATGAAAAAAGTTGTCTCCGAAAACCACCAGTCAATTCGAGAAGATTTTTCATCAAAAGAACAAGCACTCCAAAGTTTTCAAGATAATCCCTATAAAGTTGAGCTCATTGAAAGTTTCGAGCCCGATGAACCATTATCCGGATACCGACAAGGCGAATTCTTTGACCTTTGCCGTGGACCACACCTTCACAACCTAGGAAAAATTAAAGCGCTTAAAATCATGAAAACCTCCGGAGCCTATTGGAGAGGAGATTCGAAAAATGAAATGCTGACACGGATCTATGCCGTCACATTTCCCGATAGAAAACAACTGAAAGAGCACCTGCACCTTCTTGAAGAAGCGAAAAAACGAGATCACAAAATCCTGGGCCCCAAATTGGGACTTTTTTCGCTCAGAGAAGAAGCGCCCGGCATGCCTTTTATCCATCCCCATGGGATGATCATTTGGAATCAATTGCTAGATTTTCTTCGAGAAAGGTTGCAACTCGATGATTATCAAGAGATTAAAACACCGATTCTGCTAGCACAAGAGTTATGGGAAAGATCGGGCCACTGGGACTACTACCGTGAGCACATGTTCACCACAGAAACTGAAGAACGCCACTATGTGATCAAGCCCATGAATTGCCCAGGTTGTATGCTCTATTACAAAATGCACGTTCACAGTTATCGTGAACTTCCACTTCGCATCGGCGAAATAGGAAATGTTCATCGATTCGAACCTTCAGGAGCTATCTCAGGGCTATTTCGATGCCGCAGCTTCCATCAGGATGATGCCCATGTATTCATGAAACCCGATGATATCAAACAAGAAATCATCAATATTTTAGAATTTGCCGATCACCTTTACAAAACATTTGATCTTCAATACCATATGGAACTTTCAACACGACCGGAAAAAAACACCATTGGAAGTGATGATGAATGGGAACTCGCCACAAATGGTCTGAAAGATGCGCTCGACGCTTGGGGTCACGAATACCGAATTAACGAGGGAGATGGGGCATTTTACGGTCCCAAAATTGACTTTCATATCCGCGACGCTCTGAACAGAACCTGGCAGTGCGGAACTGTGCAATTGGATATGGCCCTTCCACGTCGATTCGATCTCGAATACACAGCGGATGACGGCTCTCGACAACGCCCTATCATGCTCCACAGAGCCATCTTCGGATCCATCGAACGATTCTTTGGTATCCTCATTGAACACTTCGGGGGACGATTCCCGCTTTGGATGAGCCCACGTCAAGTCAGACTCATCTGCGTAGCAGATCGTCATGCAGATTATGCGAACCAATTGTGCCAAGACATCACAAAAGCCGGATTTAATTGCGATGTGGATCATACTCATGAATCCGTCAGTAAAAAAGTTCGCAACGCACAAATCGAGCAGGTCAACTACATTTTAACCATTGGGGATAAAGAGGTTGAGAATCAAACACTTAACCTCAGAACACGCAATAATGTGGTTCATGGTGAGGTCAAACTGAAACCTTTTCTTGAAAAAATCACCAAAGAAAGCGAGAATCGAGCTCTTGAGTCACCATATGCTGAACAATAAGAAATGGAGTATGCATGTCAAAAATCATTGCGATCAGCAGCTTTAAAGGAGGCACCGCCAAAACCTCAACAGCACTACACGTCGCCAGCGCCCTGACCCTTTTTCATAAGAAAAAGGTTCTCCTTGTCGACTTCGATTCCCAAGCTAACCTCACCACAGGACTTGGTTTCGACCCCGATGAACAAGAAAGCGCCGCACCTGTTTTACAGGGAAACGTACCTGTCGAAGACGTCATTAAAAAAACCGGAGTCGAGCAGCTCGATTTAATCCCAGGCGATACATGGTTAGAACGGGTAGAAGTCACCGGAAACCTCGCAGCTGATCGTTATTCACACGAACGTCTGCACGATGTCATTTCTCAGCTAGATTATGACATCATCATAATCGATACACCACCCTCACTCTGCTGGCTCACCGAATCCGCACTCATCGCCGCTGACCAAACCCTTGTGTGTGCTACCCCAGAATTCTATAGCATTAAAGGACTTGAAAGACTCGGTCAATTCATTGAACAAATTGGACAACGACACCCCCTTGGGACGCTCGGAGTCGTCATGTCTTTCTGGAATGCACGAGGAAAAAGCAACGAAACCTTCTTAGACGTCATTGATGATACCTTTCCGGACAAAGCTTTTGATGCAAAAATCCGACGAGACATCTGCGTCTCTGAAGCTGCCGTTTACGGACAACCCGTCTTCAACGCTCATCCAAAATCCCGTGCAGCCGAAGACTACAAAGCCTTAACGAAAGAAATATTAAAAAAATTGTAAAGCCGTTTTACATTGGAGTCAAAAACATGAGTCAAGTGAATGCATTACTTTCAGAACGATTAAACAAAAATAAAAAACAAAAATCATCAAAAACTGCGGCTTTAGCCAAGCGTTCAGCGAGTGGAAATCTTTCGGGATTTGCGGGTGTTTTCAGTATGAGCGAGTTAAGTCCTCATGAAAAGGAGCTTTTGGAGAATATTCTGCATGAGTATGCCTATGAAAATGAGGATGTGACGGAAGATCTTTCTACGTTGATTTCAATCACATCGGAAGTGAAGGCAATTAACAATCAGGCGGCTTTATTGCATGGAGAAAGAATTAAGCGGGCTCAAAAAATTCTGAAAGAGTACCGTGATGGTGCGTTTACTACTTGGTTGATTGCCACGTATGGGAATCGTCAGACTCCGTATAACTTTCTTCAGTATTATGAATTTTATGAGTCCTTATCGACTCCGTTGAAGCAGCAAATTGAATCAATGCCACGACAGGCAATCTATACGTTAGCGAGTCGAGAAGGAGATCTTAATGCCAAGCATGAGATTGTGCAGCAGTATCAAGGGGAATCTAAGAATGAGCTCCTTAAGATTATTCGCGATACATTTCCTCTTTCTGATCAAGACCAACGTCGTCGGAAGCAAGGTGAGGTAGCCATTCAGCTTTTAAAGCGGGTGCTCTCGCTGTTATCGGAGAAAAAAGCGCGTATGACTAAAAGGCAAAGAGAAACGATTCAAGATTACTTAGAAACTATAGACGAGTTAGTGGAATGAATTCATATGTGAGCCCTCTTTCAGACCGATATGCTAGTGTTGAAATGAGAAAGATATTTTCTCCGCACTTCAAATATTCGACATGGCGAAAGCTTTGGGTAGCTTTAGCGGAGGCGGAGCAAGAACTTGGTCTACCCATAACAGATGAACAAATCCAGCAGCTGTGCGAACAGGTTGATAACATTGATTTTGAAGCTGTTGAGAAGTACGAGTCTGAACTTCATCACGACGTGATGGCGCACATCAAAGCTTATGGGGATCTTTGCCCTCTCGCCGCACCCATCATTCATTTAGGATCGACTTCCTGTTATGTCACAGACAACACGGACTTAATTCAGATTCGTGAAGCGTACCGTCTGATTTTCCCGAAACTTTTGAATATTATAGATCAACTAGCACAATTTGCCGATCGTTTTGCAGAGCTTCCCTGTCTTGGCTTTACCCATTTTCAACCAGCTCAACTCACGACAGTCGGAAAACGAGCTTGTATGTGGTTACAAGACCTTGTTGTCGACTTTCACGAAATGACTCACGCGGCATCACAATTAAAATTTTTGGGAGCCAAAGGGGCAACAGGAACCCAAGCTTCTTTTTACGCTTTATTTGATAATGATGTGGAAAAATTGGACCAACTTGATCATTTAATTGCCAAAAAAATGGAATTTGAAAACCTACTCACAATAGCGGGACAGACCTATTCACGAAAGCAGGATATTCTGGCTCTATCACCATTAAGCAGTTTTGCATCCAGCGTCCACAAGTTTGCAACCGATATACGCCTCTTATCGCATTTAAAAGAGATTCAGGAGGGTTTTGGAGCGAAACAGGTTGGTTCTTCCGCGATGCCTTATAAACGCAATCCAATGCTTTCTGAAAGGCTTTGTGCGCTCTCTCGCTTTATTATTGCATCCGCAGAAAACACATACTACACATGCGCGACACAATGGTTAGAAAGAACTTTAGATGATTCAGCCAATCGTCGCCTTGTCATTCCTGAAATCTTTTTGACCACTGATGCGCTGCTGAATATTCTGCAGAAAGTGATTAGTTCCCTGACTGTAAATCCAGAGATTATTGCCCGTCGAGTCAAAGATGAGCTGCCATTCATTGCGACGGAAAATATCATGATGGAGGCGGTCAAGAATGGGGGTAACCGGCAGAAAATGCACGAGCGGCTTCGTCAACATAGTATAGCGGTTACGAATGAAGGAAAACAGGATGAATTGCTACAAAGGTTAAGTGAAGATCCTGAATTTAATCTTCAGGATCCTGAAGCTTATACTGATCCCAGTCATTATATCGGAGCTTCATCTTATCAGGTGAAACGATTTCTTAAGGAAGAAGTGGATCCAATTCTTAAAACCCAATCCCTTACAATTTAACACATCTTTTTTACAAGTCGGATATAAAAAATCACCACAGAGATCACAGAGCACACAGAGTTAAGAAATTTAATAAGAAGAATTTTACACCATAATTTTTTCGTGAATTTTCCATGATAAATGTAAATACTTGACAAACTAAATTACTAACTCTGTGTGCTCTGTGATCTCTGTGGTGATTTTTTATATCCGATTTGGAAAAAGATGCGTAGAAACGTAAGGGCTTGCCTTTGCACTCCAAAAAGTTTATTTAGTAAGGCAGTAGAATCCCAAAGACATAAAAGACCCCGCCAACAATAATCGTAGGTGTGATGGCAGCTAGGAGCAAATAGAGAGGCGCTATACCATCTGGAAAATACTTTCCAAGGATAGCTTGACCCGCCGGGTTGGGAGCATTCGCAATGACCGTTAATCCACCTCCCGTCACAGCCCCTGCTACTACGGCATACTTCATCGCATCGGTAAAGCCAGGCACAAGCGTTGCCAAATAGGTAATTTCAGCATTGTCATTAAACGCCGTAAGAATCGTCGAAATAACCATTATCATTGAACTTGATGCATCGCTTAAGATAGGACCAATCCACCAAGCTTGCAGCCCCCCATGTACAATCAGCCCCGCTAAGAAAAATCCAACGAGTATAGGTGTTTTTAAATTCAAATGAGTTTGATAAGGAAGAGTAGCCCTGTAAAAACCTAAGAAGATCAGGAACGTTCCAATGAAGATGACAGGGTAGTGAGAATGAACCACGGTCCAAGCCAAAATCACTAAATGGAATAAGCTTATCCAAAATGGAATAACATCTTCTTTTTCAGATTCTTCTGCGCTAAACGTACTCTCGGCAAATTTCTTTTTCTTTTCAAGAGCATCAAATTCTGATCGAAAGAAAGTAAAATAAACAATGTTGGAAATCAAAATTCCAATGACCGCTTTCCAGCCAAAATGTGACGCCATAAAAGCTGTATCCCAATGCCACGCCTTACTCACCATAAGAACAGCCGGTGCTGCAAAATTCGTAAACACTCCACCAATTGAAATGTTGACAAACAGTAAACCCAATGTCGCGTAAGCCATTTTAAGACTAGGCTTTAGACGAAAAAATTGTTTTCCTAACAACATGGCGGAAATGGTCATGGCTCCTGGTTCTGTAATGAACGAACCCAAAAGTGGTCCCACAGTCAAAATAGTTAACCACCATGCTTTAACGGACCCTCCACCAAGCCTTGAAATCGCCTTAACGCTATCCTCAGCCACTTTGAATATGGGTTTTGTCTGCGCTAATGCCATAATCACCACGACAAATATAGGCTCGGTGTACGAACGATTATTGAGGTAATGCAAAGCGGTGCTCCAATCATAAACAAAAGACATTATGACCATCAAAGGAATCACCCAAATTCCAAAAACCACCTCTACTTCGCTCATAAAATGGAGAATTTCCGATCCAAAAGTTTCGCGCCGGACTCCGGTTTTTCTTGCATTTAGTTCTATCAGCCAATGAGATAACACAGCAAGTTTATGGGAAAAGAAAGTATGCGTGACAGCCATTAAAAAAAGCCCGAGGGCAAGGATATTAAATGGCTGAACCTTAACACGATAAACAAGTTTATTCCAAACTCCTTCAATTTGCTGATCGTCATACCCATCCGCAGTTAAAATCAACTCATACCTTGGCTTTTCCAGTCCTGTGTCTCTCGCTACAAAATAGAGCATTTCTGTGATTGCCAGAACAAAAACGATGTACATGAGAAGTAGATAGATGGGAGTTTTTTTAACGTTTTGCATTCATGACCCCAAGCATTTATTGAGCTTAATTCCTAAAGACACTATTTTATAACTTGTATGTTAAATAAACACCACTAATTTGACTAAAGGATTTATTATGATTGGTACCGGTGAAATTATTGTGATTCTTTGTGTTGTATTACTTTTGTTTGGCGGCAAAAAACTTCCTGAGTTTGCCAAAAGCCTAGGAAAAGGAATCCGTGAATTTAAAAAAGCTTGTCAAGGTACAGACGAAGACCCTAAAGACTCATCAGAATGAACACACACAACTTGTCTCCCGAATTCTGGGACCATGTTGAAGAACTGCGAAAAACGATCATCCGTTGCTTCATTACCATTGCGTTAGCAACAGCTCTCTGTTTCAGCTGTTTTTCCTGGCTTTACCCAGTGATCACGCACCCTCTCAACACAAAAAAGCAAGTCCAGAAAACTGTCATTTCAACCGAAAGACACTCAAACCCCAACCCCTATTCGATCACGATCCCTGCGCCTCCTCATTCCATCACTTTTTTTTCTGATTCAGCTTACATGACGAAAGACAATCGGATTTCATTGCCTCCCAATGGATATATTGACATAGAAATGATAAATAACCCTCACTCCCTTGTGATTTTGGGTCCGTTAGAAGGAATCACGACCTCGTTAAAAATTAGCCTTTGGTTGGGACTTGTTATTTCTTTTCCGTTTTGGGGATTTTTCATGATGCAGTTCCTCCTCCCGGCCCTGAAAAACCACGAGAAAAATTTTATTTGTCCTTTTGCTTTCTGTTCGCTTTTATTCGTTTTTTTAGGAGGATTTATTGCCTTCACCTTTTTCATCCCGTTTACCAATGAAATTTTGCAGAATTTTAATCAAAAACTGGGAATTAACTTGTGGTCGATTTCCCATTATCTCAATTACACATTGATCATGTCGCTCTCCACAATTATTGCTTCAGAACTAGTTCTCGTGCTGTTTTTCTTAGTACATTACGGAAAAATTAATGATAAAAAAATGAGAAAATGGCGCCCAGGAGTTCTTCTGGGGATCTTTGTACTCAGCGCCATCCTGACTCCGCCAGATATATTGACACAGATTATCCTAGCACTCCCCATGGCTGGAATCTATGAATTAGCAATTCTTTATGCCAAAATCAAAAGAAGTCAAAACCGTTTAAACCAGTATCTCATCGAGAATTTTTGACCTTCTTTCATGCCAGTCGGATACTTTTATCCGCTTCAATTTAAAGCCCAACTTCTTGGCAATAAGGTTTTTGATCAAAGAGCTTCCCAAATAATGACCACTGCTGGAAAAGTGTGAGGGGCCATCAACTTCGATTAATAGATTGTAATCTTTTAAATAAATATCGAAAAACAACCCTTCAACAAAATACTCATTATCTACACAGAATCCATTTGATTTAAGACACTTCGAAATTTTTTGGTGTGTTCTACTTGATTCTGGAGATTCGCTTGTAGCTAATTTTTTTAAGATTTTAGTCTTATTCGGATAGTCATCTGAACCTCTTAGAACAAGCATTACCTGATGATATTGTTGTACATATTCAATCTTATCTAAAGATTCTGAACCTGCAATCATCTTATCAAATAAAGTTTTAGGTAAATTTAATCCAAAAACCGCAAAAGCCCAAGCTATATTCGCAATATCTTGGCTGTTGAAACCCCTGACCTTATCGCGCCCTTCGCAACTAAGAGCTGTCATAAGCCTTTCGTCATGAATCCCAAGGGTCGCAAAAGCCAAAGCTGTAATCGCAATCCCTTGGCTGTTGAAACCCCTGACCTTATGGCGCGCTTCGCAACTAAGAGCTGTCATAAGCTCTTCGTCATGAATCCCAAGTGTCGCAAAAGCCCAAGCTGTATTTGCAATATTTTGACTGTTGAAACCCCTGACCTTATGGTGCGCTTCACCGCTAAGAGCTGTCATAAGCCTTTCGTCATGAATCCCAAGTGTCGCAAAAGCCAAAGCTGTACTCGCAATCCCTTGGCTGTTGAAACCCCTGATCTTACGGCGCGCTTCACTGCTAAGAGCTGTCATAAGTTCTTTGTCATGAATCCCAAGTCTCGCAAAAGCCAAAGCTGTACTTGCTATGTTTCGACTTTCAAAGTCATTAATTTTTTCAATAGTTAAATCTCGAACAAATTGAAAAACTTTATGACTTTGAAGGTTTCGAAAATCTCCTCTTTGTTTGGCTAATTTGTGAAAAAAAGTCGAACAATTAATAAAATCAAAATTTTTGTGATGGTTACTGGCAACATTCAAAATTTCATTTACTGAATTGGCTTTTGTTATTTTTGAATTGATTTGCCTTGGATTTAATCGGTATTCTGTTTTTCTTTTATTTTTAGTTCTATCGATATTATGACATCTTGTTTGAATCGAAGAATCCTTACGATGAAATTCTTCCACTTTCGATCTTGATCTTTGCCAAGGTTCTCTTCCTGATGATTCTTTCTTTTTGGCAGTATAATTTCTTCCTTGAAAGTCACGCCCCTGATATGAACGATCTCTGAATCTCTCTTCTCTTGAAAAACCTTTTATATTTGAATTAAAATAATATGGTTCCATAAAACATCCTCAATAACTTTAATTATGAATTAACAAAAACAAATAATATCATAAAAAAAATGAAACAACAATAAAAATATTTTTTTATTATTCTAAAAGAAAAGTTAAATACGAGGTGGTTGGCGTTTAAACAGTGGCCTCGGGAAAAAACCACATCTTGTCCATCCTTACAATCCTTTTATCCTGTTTTTTTAGCACAGGATAAAAGGATTGTAAGGATGGACAGGATGTTTTTTTAAATAGTTTATAATAAATGACTTATAATTTTGTTATTTAGGAGATAGACACTTTGGTTTTTAATTTCTCCTCACATGAATGAGTTCCCTCTTATCAAAGTCATCCAAATAGTAGCGCCACTCTTCAGCATCCCAGCTAAATTGTTCTACAAGATCCTTAAACCTTTGATAATCAATATCATGCATAATTCCGACGTAATTCAAAACCAACTGGAATTTCTTTTCGTCAACGCTCACAAATGTGGCAATTTTTGAATGAGGTACAGGAGAAGGTGCTTTCAAACACTCTCGAATACTGTCTGGAATATAGTTATTTCCTTCATAAATCGCTGTCGTTAACCACAGTTTAGAGCTATCTAAACATGCTTTAGCAGTAATTAAAGAACCCAGAACACGCACATGCGCAACCCCATGCTCTTTTAATTCGTCTAAAACTGTCTTTATTTTGTTTTCAGCAACCATGATTAAACTCCATTAGCACCTTAACTTTATTATAATATAAAATCATAAATAAAACAATTACAATGACTTAAGCTATAGCTTGTAAACTACAGAATTAAAAGCTAATTGTGTGCCAATTAATCGGAGTTCTCTCATATTTTTCGAGAAATTGATTGGCTTTTGAAAAGTGTTTGCATCCAAAAAAACCATTATAAGCAGAAAAGGGTGAGGGGTGAGCGGCTTTGAGTATCAGATGCTTTTGTTGATTAAGATGTCGTCCTTTTTCTTGGGCATACTTGCCCCAAAGAAGAAAAACACAGGGTTTTTCATTCTCATTTATTTTCATCAAAACAGCATCTGTAAATTGTTCCCATCCTTTCTTTTGGTGAGATGCTGGTTGTCCTTTGCGGACAGTGAGAATGGAATTTAATAAGAGGACGCCTTGATCGGCCCATGAGATTAAGTCCCCATGTTTGGCGTTAAAACCGCCTATATCGGCCTCTATTTCCTTAAAAATGTTTTTTAAGGACGGAGGTAAGGGGACACCTTTTGGGACGCTAAAACTCAATCCATGCGCTTGTCCAATTCCATGATACGGATCTTGTCCCACGATGACGACTTTCACTTTATTAAAAGGAGTATGTTGAAAAGCGTTAAAAATGAGTTCTTTAGGAGGATAGAATTCGAACCCGTTAACCTCTTCGGATTCAAGGGATTTTTTTAGGTTGGAAATATAAGATTTACAAAGCTCGTCTTTAAGTGCCAGTTGCCAGGAAGATTCCAGTTTAATAGTAATGGGCATTTTTACTCCTTTATTAGACTTTTCCACACAGGTTGAAGAAGAGAAAAGAATATATATCTTTCTTCTTCTTCTTCAGGTGCTGTGGGAATGTTTACAATTCTATCGATTTCTCTATATAAAAACCTAGAAATTTCAATGTTCACAACTTTGTTTATAAATGGTGGTTCATAAACAGAGTATGGAATTCATCATCAGTCATGGACAATTTATCGACATGATTTAACAGGTTTTCAACATTGACACAAAGAACCCATACCATATATGATCAACACATCCAAATGAATCTACAGACGTGGGGGTGAAATATGAACAACTTAGCAGAAAACAATCTCGTTCGATTTATCAATATATCAAAGAAAAAAGACGGAATCTTTGCGAACTATAGGGTCACCGGAATCAATAGCGGTGTCATTTTCAAATCAACAATATCAGTTGATTTGGATGCTGCGGATGTTGATTTGTCAGATCCGGTTGAAGTTATTATTGAAAAATGTGCAGAAATGGCTGTTGAAAAGGTTAAAAAATCAGAAATCAAGTTTGAAGGGCTTGCAGCAGTTTAAACCCAAGTATCCACCTAATGATTCATTCATAGGCAGATATTTGGGTTTTCATCTCTGGGTGTAGCGCAGCTTGGCCAGCGCACTTGCATGGGGTGCAAGGGGTCGGAGGTTCGAATCCTCTCACCCAGATTCTTTTTGTTGATAACTTTAAGTCATAATGTTGATAACTATGCACTTGTTCATAAAGTGCACTTTATGGACAAATCATTAACGGCTCTATAAACACTAGTTTTCATAGAGGAAATATCCCCTTTATCAACATTTCCACACCACCTGAAGAAGAAGAAATAATATATATATAAAGATATTCTTCTCTGTAACTTGTGTAAATTGTGTATATTAGATATTTTAACTCTTTACTAAGGAGAATGATGTTATGGATTCGTTGCGAATAGAATTTTTTTTTGATTTGTCGGAAATCGAACACCAAGCTCTTTTTAAAGCTTTTCAATATCCTTGGGAGGTTTTAGCTGCCATAGGAGACTATCTCAACAATCAAACTTTAGGTAAAATTGATGTTGACATTCCAGAAGGAGCGTTTCTTGATAATCCCGAATTGATTTCAATTGGCGAAGGAACTGTAGTAGAACCCGGCGCTTACATCAAAGGACCTTGTATCATTGGGAAAAATAACTCGATTCGTCATGGAGCTTATATTCGTGGGAATGTTCTTGTTGGGGATAACTGTATTGTGGGGCACACCACAGAAGCTAAGAACACAATATTTTTGAATGGGGCTCAAGCTGGACATTTTGCATATCTTGGAGATTCGATACTTGGAGTTAAAAGCAATGTTGGTGCCGGAACAAAATTCGCAAATCTCAAACTTGATTGCAAAGAGGTCGTTATACATGCAAATGGAGAAACCATTAACACCCAGCTTCGAAAATTTGGTGCCATTTTGGGTGACTATGTCCAAATTGGGTGTAACGCAGTGACAAACCCGGGGACGATCATCGGCCCTCACTCAAGATGTTACCCTTGCTTGAACTTTGGAGGCGTGATTCCTCCCAAATCCATCGTTAAACCCGAACAAAAATACAAAGTGATGGCCCTTGATGAAGCTCATACATGATCTCAATTGTTACCAAGATAGAATTGAACAACAGATCCAAACGATAACCACTCAGCTAGGACCCGCTTCACCTCTGCGTGATGCTTGTGAGTATGCCCTTTTATCCGGAGGAAAAAGATTTCGCCCCGCCCTTGTCCTCATGATTGCTGAAACTCTAGAAAACCACGTCGACGCTTCCTATGCCGCTCTTGCTATTGAAGCCTTTCATACAGCCTCCTTGATAGCCGACGACCTCCCTTGCATGGACAATGATGACGAACGGCGAAACCAACCCTCTCTTCACAAAAAATATGACGAAACTACCGCTCTCCTTGCAAGCTATGCCATGATTGCAGCAGGATACGAACTCGTTTCACAAAACTCACTCCAACTCAATGATCCAGAAAGAGGGCTTATCGCTATCCAAATCACTTCCAAAAACACAGGTCTACATGGGGCCACCGGAGGACAGTACCTCGACATCAATCCTCCACACCTCACCAAAGAAGTGATCCTTGACGTCATTCAAAAGAAAACCGTTTCACTTTTTGAAATAGCATTTTCTTATGGATGGATTTTTGGCGGAGGAGATCTCAAATCATTACCCTTAGTTAAAAAAGCCTCCGAACACTTTGGAATGGCTTTTCAAATTACAGATGATATTGGCGACACGGAACAAGATATCGTCAACGGACGTCAAATTAACCTTGCTAACTTTTTGGGACATGAAGAAGCCACAAAAATGTTCCACGTGGAACTTAAAAAGTTTGAAGAGTGTGTGGGTGAGTTGGGGTTGGGGGGTTCTGGTGTTGCGTTTCTTGAAGAGTTGTTAAGCCACAGATGAACGCTGAGATTCTTTGCGTCTTTTGCATCTTTGCGTTAAAATTTACAAAGCATTTTAGTATCTTTAAACTAATACAAAAGACTTGTGGAGGCTGTCGACAAACTTACCATCGCTTCCTAACTCTCTCTCAATGTGTAACAATCGATTATATTTGGCGACTCTGTCTGTACGTGAAAGAGAACCGGTTTTGATTTGCCCAGCATTCGTTGCGACGGCGACATCGGCTATAATACTATCTGCGGTTTCTCCTGATCGATGAGAAATCACAGTGGTATACCCATGATTTTTGGCGAGGTTGATCGTATTAAGAGTTTCAGTTAGGGTTCCTATCTGATTCAGTTTAATTAGGATAGAGTTGGCAACTTGAAGATCGATTCCTTTGTGTAAAAACTCCGTATTGGTGACAAACAGGTCGTCGCCAACGATCTGAATGCGATCACTGAGTTCTTTTGTGAGGAGTTGCCATCCACCCCAATCGTTTTCATCCAGGCCATCTTCAATGGAATCGATGGGAAATTTTTCGGTGAGTTCTTTGAGGTATTGAATTTGTTCTTCTGCTGTTCTACCTAGGTAGGTTTTTGTCTTTTTGTCATAAAACTCTGAGGCTGCGCAGTCTAAGGCTAGAGTGATTTGAGATTTTGGGTGGTATCCGGCTTTTTCGATAGCTTTGATGATGAGTTCGAGTGCGGCTTCGTTGGAGGGAAGATTCGGAGCAAATCCACCTTCATCACCAACGGAAGTGGAATAGCCTTCGGCTTTTAGGATGTCTTTTAGGGTATGAAAAATTTCTGCTCCCCAACGAAGGGCTTCCGCGAATGTGGGAGCTCCGGTGGGACGTATCATAAATTCTTGAAAATCAAGAGAATTGTCGGCGTGGACTCCTCCGTTGATGATATTCATCATGGGGCAAGGGAGTTCATGTGCATTTGTGCCGCCGATGTAACGGAAGAGCGGTTGGTTTGAAGTGAGGGCTCCTGCACGTACAATGGCCAGAGAAGTGCCTAGAATGGCGTTTGCGCCAAAGTTTGACTTGTTCTCAGTTCCATCTGCTTCGATCATGAGTTTGTCGATCTCAAGCTGATCAAGGACGTTTTTTCCTTTTAATAGGTCGGCAATGGGGCCATTCACGTTACTCACAGCCTTCAGGACCCCTTTTCCGTGATATCGTTTGGGGTCGTTATCGCGTAATTCGAGTGCTTCATGTTCTCCTGTTGAGGCACCGGAAGGAACTGCTGCTGTCGCTTTGATTCCGTCGTTGGTTTCTACGGTGACTTCGATTGTGGGGTTTCCTCTTGAATCCAAAATTTCAAGAGCAGAAAGAGATTTCACGGTCGACATAAGTACCTCGTTTTAATTGGATGATATATTGTTTCAAAATTAATGAAAAATAGAGTATTCTGAATCTCTTAACTAAAAGGAGATTTTTATGTCCCAACAGACAGATGAAAGAAAAAAAGCGTTAGATAACGCTGTGAGCTACATTAAGAAGCAGTTTGGTGATGGAGCGATTATGTCGCTGGGTCAAGCTGCGAGTCGCGGAGTGAGTGTGATCTCTACGGGTGCGTTGACATTAGATACTGCATTAGGGATAGGTGGTGTTCCACGAGGACGTATCGTGGAAATTTATGGTCCGGAAGCTTCCGGGAAGTCTACTTTGGCATTGCATATTGTTGCAAATGCTCAAAAGTCTGGAGGCTTAGCGGCTTATGTCGATGCTGAGCATGCGGTGGATCCTGGTTATGCGGCGAAGATAGGGGTGAATATAGATGAATTATTAATTTGCCAGCCGGATAGCGGTGAAGAGGCTTTGAACATTGTGGAAGCCCTCACTCGTTCGAATGCAGTGGATGTGATAGTAATCGATTCTGTAGCGGCTTTGGTTCCCAAGTCTGAGCTTGAAGGAGAAATTGGTGACTCGTTTATGGGGTTGCATGCGCGAATGATGTCTCAAGCGATGCGAAAGTTGACAGCAGCGCTAGCAAAAAGCAACACATGTGCGGTTTTCATTAACCAAGTGCGTGAAAAGATCGGAATTGTTTACGGAAATCCTGAAACAACAACAGGTGGAAGGGCTCTTAAGTTTTATGCTTCTGTTCGTCTTGAGATTCGTCGTACAGGTGCAGTGAAAGGAAGCGACAACATTGATACGGGGAACAGAGTTAAGGTAAAGGTGGTTAAGAACAAAATGGCGCCTCCATTCCGCATTGCTGAATTTGATATCATGTTTGATGAAGGGATTTCTCGAACGGGTTCAGCAATTGATCTCGGAGTGCTATATGAGATTATCGATAAGAAAGGGGCTTGGTTTAGCTACAATAGTGAGCGGCTAGGACAAGGACGTGAAGCTGTTCGTGAATTGTTGAAGAAGAATGCCGAACTTCTCGAAGAAATCGAAAATAAAATTATGATAAAGCATCGTGAAGCGTGCGGATTGGCTCCTTTGGATGCTGAACAAGATTCAAAAATAGAAGAAGCGATTGAGTCAAACTAAGATTAAAAATCTCAGGATGCAGATATTCTCTCTGCATCCGAATATCCCTTTGTAAAGTGATGGAAGTTCGTTCTAATTTTCAAGATTTTTCATCAAAAATCCATGGCAATTTTGTCACAAAGACTCTCGGTAAAGCCGAAGATTACGGATTGATGATTACGGATTTAGTGGGAGAGTTTGTATTTGATCAATATGCCTCTATGAAACATGGTGAGAGGGCTTATTCTCGCAAGTTTTGCAATGAATTAAGAATGTATCCAGAAGACAAGGTTTTGGATTCTGAGGATGCGTTTCGTATTTCAAGAAGATATGAACGTGAAGCGATAAAATATTTGTTTAAAAGAAAGGTTTTGAAGCGTGGAAGAAAAGAAACCGATCTTGTTGAATTCTTAGATTATGTTCGCCCAATGGCAAAGTTTGTCGGCGCGAGTGGATTGACTGCTTTATCAGTCCCTTTAACATTTCCTGTTGCGATAAATTCTTTGGGATTAAGGCTGGCTTTACGGAGAGACCGTAATCCGGTTATTTGCATTGGGAAGACACGGTCTGTAAACTTACCTAAAGGTAAAAAGTTTTCGATCATGACGTATAATACTCGTTTGTTTGAAAGCAATATTTTGAATCGTATGTATGGCTTTAGAGACTCAAACATACGTGGTAAAGGAATTGCACGTCAAATTAGGCGGTGTAGATCTTCAGTGGTTTGTTTGCAGGGAACTTATGACACCAAAACTGTGAGGCATCAAATTGTACCTCAATTAGCTCGCGGTGGTTACAACATTTCTATGACCGTAAAGCCAGAAAAAACTGTGGGGATGTCACCGGGGTTGTTCACGGCTAGTTATTATCCGATTAAGGACGTTGCGTTTTATAAGTTTTCTCATAAAGAGTGTGAACCGCGGGTATCAAAAGGAGTTCTGATAGTCACGATCGAGATAAAAAAAGGGAAATACATTGCAGTTGCCAATACGCGGTTAGAAGGTCCTTATGATGAAGTTCCGAAGGAATTTGTGCGAAAGGGGTATAAGGAGGAATTACGGGAATGGCAACTTAAACAGATTAAAAAAATTATCTCAAATTATTGTCTCCACTCTCCCTATGAAATATCTGATATTATTTTAGCAGGTGATTTTCATATAGGACGTTATACAACTCCCATTTGTAAAAGTCCCTACAAGGCTGTTGAAAATCCAGAATACGAAGTTTTTAGGAGAGTTATACTAAAAAAAGGTAAAAAGACAGGCCTCAAATTTAAGGATTTAAACTTTCCTGATAGTGATCTTTCATTTAAAAAAGCTTGGCAACCTAGGTATCCGAGTCATGAAGAAGATCACATTTATCATAATGAAACCGGATCCGTGTCGGGTACTCTCTTGGATACGAGAGCCTTTACTTATCAGTATTTTATCGATCTTGTGGCTTGGAAAACATTTGATTATCTTGTTGCCCACCCACTGGTTTACTACAAGAAAGATATATTTGGAAAAAGTAAAAAAATGATTAAAGCTCCTCTTTTTGAACATGTTTTGGAATTTATACAATCCTCCCTAAAGGGGCTGAAACATAAAAAAGAGTTCTATTTGACCATAGGTTGGAGGAAAATTCAAAGATTATGGGTTGAAAAAGCTTACAAAAAGGTTTTTTCGGACGTTGAATTGAATCTTTACACGAGACCTGACTGCGTAGACCATATTTGTTTAGCAAAACGTTCAAAAAACATATTTTCCAAAAAAGGGCATACAAATCGAGTGATTCTTCCTTGCTCGGAAATAGGGCTTCTATCTGATAAGCTCATCACGAGAGTATCTCTAGTGCTCTGTCACCACTAAATTGATGGCATCTTCATCAATCTTTTTTTCCAGGGCTTCTTGCTCGATCTAGCAAACTTTACTAAGTTTGCGTCGATCTCCGCACTTCGCCCGGAAAAAAAAGCTTGATGAAGATGCCATCAATTTAGTGGTGACAGAGCACTGAAGAAAAAATCAAAATAACTCAAGAATTTTTAAAGGGATATCTTTTGAGTGAATGGGCAGAGTGTGTTCGAAGAACTGTTCTTGATACCCTACACCGACAGTGATTACACTGGGTTTACAGAGTGGTAGCAGGCGATCATAGTATCCTTTTCCATACCCAATGCGATTGTGATGTTTATCAAATGCGATGCCCGGAATGAATGCGATATCAACATCCCAAGGATTAATTTCCTCACATTTTTCAGGAATTGGTTCTGATATTCCCCATGATGAAAGACGCAGATCTGCAAGGTTTTTGATGTGAAATAACCTCAGTTGATCCCTTTCAACAAGAGGTAAAACTAGCCTTTCTTTTTCACACAACCATGTATTGAATTCCCAAAGACAGAGTTCTGACTGAAAACTGGCGTAAGAAAGAACCATTTTACCATTGGATACATGGGACTTGAGAGATTGAGTGGCGTTTTGACTCGCCAAACCTCGTCTTTCCTCGGAAAGGCTGTCCCGAAGCTGATGCATTGAATCACGAATGTCATGTTTACAGTACAGGTTTACCATTTTTCACTTTGACCTTTGCTGTGAGATTCCCATTAGCGTCGAATAGAGTGGCGATTCCATTTCCATTCGCAATGCGTGAAACTGGGTTTGTATCATCTTTGCGATAATATTCCCCTTTCACAAGAGAATCTTTTTCGTATTCTTCAATCATCATCAGAGCTCCATCCCGATACCAAGTCATGAGAACCCCATCTTTCTGGACGTTATTCATCTCTCTTTGACTTTCTTGAGTCCCATCCCGATACCAGGTTTTCACGGTTCCTTGAAGTTGCCCTGCAATCCAGTAAGTGGAAATTTTGGGGATAGTCCCTTTACTTTCCGGATAATACTCAATATCTTCTCCGTTTTTTAACCCATTTTTCACTTGATAAATCTGCAGAATAAATCCTTCAGGACTAAAGACTTTAATCTCGCCTTCGGGCTCCCCGCGAATGTATTGTTGTTGTTCAACGAAGTAATCTTTGGCAAAAATGGCCTTATATCCTTCTCCATAGCGGATAGAGCAAACTTCATTGCCTTTATTGTCATAGTAGAATCCAAATTGCAATAAACCATCATCATAAGTCTCTTCATAAGCGAGTTGATTGGGGTCCCAATACCGGTATGATTTTCCGTGGGGAAGTCCGTTTCGATATTCGATCGAGGAAAGAAGCTCGCCATTATCGAGATAAATCATTCGAGTTCCGTTCTCGAGATTTTTGTGAAAGTTCACAGTTTTCCAAACGTTACCCGAAGAGTGATAGTAGATGGATTTCCCTTGTAGCATCCCTTTTAAGTAAGGAATCTCAGCAATCAAGCACCCGTCATCATTCCAAATATTGGCAGTACAACCAAAGATCCAGGTTTGTTGTGCCGCATCAGATAAATCGGGCTCTCCTTCCAGCACAATAGCTTCAACATTCTTTATTCCATTGCTGTGCCAGGAGTAATAATTTCCAGAAGCACGCCCATTGATGATTTCCACATATTGAAACGGTTGCCCGTTTGGATGATAGGTAATTAATTCTCCGCGGACATTTCCTTGACCATCGCGATAGAAGACACGGAGAACCTTTTCATAAGGCTGTGAAGTCAAAAAATTCACCGCCTCATATTGCTCTAGACGATCACAATTGCTAATGGTTTCGGAAAACCCATTGCGGTCGGTAATACTTATGCTCGATAATCGCTCCTCTATTGGAACAGAAGGAGCGCACCCAGAGAAACATAAACATAGGGCGCAAATCAAAAATACAGCATATTTCATGGCGTTATGGCTCCGTTGAATATTCACGTTTTAACAATTTTAAGTTTAAGTTGAAAATCTCGTTATCCTTACCCGCATATTTCTTTTCCAGCTTAAAGTCTGTGATGAGAAGTTGCAATGGATTGGGACCCGGCTGATAGGGACCGATGTCAATGCCTTCAATTTTGGCAAGGATGTTTTGCAAATCATTTAAGTCGGTTTCAACCGGATGAACTAGCGTTTCAAGGGTTTCTGTGAAGTAAGGATAAGATTGGACGACTCCTTCGGCAAATACAATCGAGTTCTTTTCTTTTAAGAAGTTGAGACGGTTCGTGACAGCCTCGTTCTCAATAAAGTTATTCTGACGTGCAATCTTTTCCAAACTCTCAGTTTCTGGCTTTAGAAGAGTGATGGATTCGATATTTTTATCTATGTAAAACCGGTCAGCATTTTGGTAATGGTTCATGACGGCTTTATTGGTCGCTTGCTTCTTTTCTTTGATCAATGCGGATTCATAAGTATAGGAAATATTTTCTCCAATCGACGAGACCTCGGATGAATAAGAATAGAGTTGATAGAGCATAAATAGGATGGGTAGGCTTCCTGCTATGAGAGCGTAAACAATAAGACGGGATTGTGAAATTGATCTTAAGAATTTGTTCATAGGCTTTTTCTCCGTTTAGGTGTTCGATTACGCAGATAAAACGAAGTCCGATAAATATCCCCGCTTGAAGTCCATTTAACCTCTCCTTTTGGATCGACAATGTCATTCGGAGCGATCAAGGCATCATGAAATTCACGTGCCAACTTGGGTATGTCGGAACTAAACTCAATTTCCACCTTTACACGATACTTCTCATTCTTTTTTTTCGCATCGGGCCTTTTCACCATCACATACTGAAAATTTTTGATATTCAATAGAGGTTTCCCTGTCGACTCATCAGCAACCAAAGGATGCTTGGCCAGCCATGCCAGGACATCACTCACTCTTGGTGTATCAGGCAAAAGCTGGAAAGTATTGGGAGATTTTAAAATCATGTTTTGCAAGAGATCAAGCCGGCCCATCAGCTGCCCTGTAGTCATATCTCTGAGAGGTGGTGATGTTTCGTAAGGATTTTTTTCTAAAAAGTCGTTTTCAAAGGAGGAATAGGGCTTTTCAATTGCTTTAAGGAGGCGTGAGTAGTTTTCCTTGACATGATCGAATCGAGACTCAATCCAAGCGTTCCCCATAAAATATAAGACGAAGGCGATGACTATCGAAGCCCCAAAGTAGCAAAGAAGAGGAAACTTTATCCGTTTCCATGGATCCCCGTATGCTAATTCGGCCTTCCTAAAATTGATCGCCGGGTCTTCTCCGGCCATCGAATCAAGAGCCAAACCAATCGGGATGGCATATTCTTGTAAGATTTCGCTTGTCTGCCCAAACTGGGGCTCCGGACGGGAAATTTCCACATGCAAACCATCGGAAAAAATTGTTTCAATCCCATTGAGGGAGGCACCGTGACCCGTCAATAATACCTTCGCGATGTTTTCTCCTTTATGCTGCTTAACAAGAGCGAAAATCGCACGACTCACCTCTTGTTTTAAACGAATAACGAATTGGTGGAGAGTCGGCATTTTTTCAAGATTTCCAGAAGAAAAATCAACATCTGATATACTTTTATCAGATCCCAAAGCTTCCACCGCCACAGATAATCCTAATGGAATCGCATGTTCTGCTAAAAGCTTTCCCTTCTCAGCCAAAATACATAGAGTCTCATCCATGCCGAAATGGAGAATGAGCGTCGGTAAGCCTGAAGACGGCGAGCTCAATGCATTGGCAAATGTCGCAAGAGCAACTGGTGAGGTCGACACAACTTCTGGGTCGATGTCCAATTTTTGTAACGCTTCGATATGAGATTGAATCAACTCTTTTTTCACAGCCAAAATCGTCAAATTAGTACTCGATTTCGTTTGAGAAATCTCAATACTCTCCAAAATTGACTCTTCTATTGGAAATGGAACAAGGGGTTCAGCCTGAAAAGTCAAAACAGCATCCACGTCCTTTTTCTTGGTTAACTTGATCTGAAGAGATCTCACTAAAACATCACGAGCCGAAAGACTTGAAACCAAAATAGCCTGGTCATTTGGAATGTCAAGCCGCTTTACATTGGCTAAATCCAATGTCTTCACTTCAGTGATTTTTGGGATTCCTTTATCGGAAGAAATATTTGCAATTTTGAGGTTATTTCCCGAGAAGAAGAGTCCGACTGCGGAAGTAGATGTTAAGATTTCGAGCATAGACAAGGCCTTTACATATTAATCGTAAGAGTTTAATATACAGTATAATTTTACTTTTTATCAAGTAAGAGGGTCTTTTTTTATGATTTTACTTATAGAAGCTATCGATAAATTATTTTTAATTTATATGATAATGATATTTGTTCGTATTTTGGGTTCTTGGTTCCCTGAGTTTCAAGGTCATACGGTGATGCGATTCATTTCTCATTACACCGACCCCTATTTAAATATTTTTAAAAGAATTATTCCTCCGTTGGGTATGTTTGATCTGAGTCCCATCGTAGCGATATTTGCCCTTCAGATCATAGAGTCAGTAATAAAATCTTTATTAATAAGAATCATATTGTGAATTTTTTAAAAAAACCATTTTTTCTTGGTAAAGCCAAGTTACCCAATAATATTTTTTATTCGCCTTTAGCGGGTTGTTCAGACTTTCCGTTTCGTCAGATGACGTCTCGATATCAGCCGGGAATCATCTATTGCGAGATGGTGAAGATGGAGGCTTTAATCCGGAATGATCCGAACACGTTTCGTCTTCTTGATTACGACAAGTCCATGCATCCTATTGGTGGGCAGCTTGTTGGGAGTAATCCCAAAATTGCGGGACAAGCAGCGAAGATGATTGAAGAGTTGGGATTTGACTCGGTGGATCTCAATTGTGGGTGTCCTGTGGATAAGGTGACGAAGGATGGAAGTGGTTCAGGTTTGTTAAGGACACCAGAGTTGATTGGTGAGATTCTTATGGAGATGGTGGCAGCAGTGGAAATTCCGGTTACGGTGAAGATCCGCGCGGGATGGGATGAGTCATCGATTAATGCTCCATTGGTGACACAAATTGCGGAACAGGCTGGAGCTAAAGCGATTACAATACATGGACGGACACGAAAGCAGGGGTATAGTGGCCCTGCGAATTGGGATTGGATACGGGAATGTGTCGAAGTGGCTGATAAAATTAAGGTTGTGGGGAATGGCGATGTCACTTCTGGCGAAGCTGCATTGAAGATGTTTGAAACCACGGGATGTGACGCGGTGTTGGTTTCACGTGGGACCATGGGGCAACCGTGGATTGTTCAAGATATTATTGACTTTTTGTCTGGAAAAGAAGTAAAGGAACGGACCTTAGAAGAGGCTCGAGAGGCACTTCTCGACCACTATCGACTTGTTTTGGATTACCAGAGATTGCGAAAAGCGACTGTGGATGCTCGCAGAATAGGCTGTTGGTATTTAAAAAAGGCTCCTGGCACAAAAAGTTTTCGTCAACAAATTAGTTGTGTAGAGTCTCCAGAACAGGCTCTCGATTTGATTCG
>SDBV01000798.1_pt1 | contig 45816 bp, 48 predicted proteins | sample 2277081 | NCBI WGS metagenome assembly SDBV01 (sample SAMN10402039, study PRJNA504765) | marine sediment metagenome | isolation source: marine sediment core GS10_PC15, 223 cmbsf | place: Arctic Ocean: Southern Knipovich Ridge | collected 2010
GACAGATTTCATAGAAATTCTGCGTAGTCCTGTTATTAAAAGCGTGATAGATTGCCGTTGTGGTTGTTTGGGTTTTTGTATTAACTAAACCACATACTGCAAAGCAGCTTCAATAACAGTTACGTCGTTAAGAGAAGCATGCTCGCTTAAATGACGTCGCCATTGCTTTGCGCCTTTTATATCACGGAATAAATAAAATAGATGCCGCGCAATTCTTTTTAAGGGCACACCTTGACTCAGCTCTCTTGCAATATAAGGTAAATAACGCAGTAAAACGGCTTGCCGGCTTGGAATTTTTGTTTCATCTTTAAAAAAATGTTGGTCCATCGCTGCAAATAAATAAGGGTTAGCAACAGCAGCTCGACCCATCATCACGCCATCGACTGCTACTAATTCTCGTTCAATGTCAGCGATGGTTTGAATGCCACCATTAATAATGATTTCAAAGTGGGGAAAATCTTGTTTAAGCCGATGCACTTGATCGTAGTGCAATGGTGGAATATTACGATTATCTTTAGGGCTCAAACCTCGTAACCAAGCTTTACGAGCATGGATAATAAACACACGGCAACCGGCTTCTGCTACTGTATTTATGAAAAAAGCCAGGTCATCATAAGCATCCAAATCATCAACACCAATTCGTGTTTTAACAGTCACTGGAATTCTAACTTTAGCCTGCATTGCACCCACACATTCAGCCACCAATTGTGGTTCCTTCATTAAGCACGCACCAAAGCGCCCTAATTGCACTTGCTGGCTTGGGCAACCGACGTTTAAATTCACTTCGTCATAGCCAAAATCTTCAGCCATTTTTGCACACTGTGCTAATTCACTCGGATTTGAACCCCCTAATTGCAATGCTAATGGATGCTCTTCTTTTGAAAATTCAAGCACACGCGTTGAATCACCCTTTAAAAGCTCACCTGTTGCTACCATTTCAGTATAAAGCAGCACATTGCGAGTCATCGTCCGTATTAACATACGAAAGTGACGATCGGTATAGCTCATCATCGGCGCTACTGAAATTTTTCGATTAATCACAGAGTTCATCTTCTTGCCTCACAAAAGAATCGCTAGTTTATCATTTTTATACTCTAAAAGCAGCTTATCATCCCTATGAACGTAGCAACTCATCCCCGTAAAAATAGCAGATCATTCCTGCAATAACAGCCCGTCATTCCCGCGAAAATAACCCGTCATTCCCGCGAAAGCGGGAATCCAGGAATATAATAAAAATATTTATTATGTGATAAATAACTGAATCCTCGCGTTCGCGAGGATGACGGTGAGATTCGCTTTCACGGGGATGACAGTGAGATTCGCTTTCGAGGTGATGACGGTGAACTCCAAATAACTGGGTTTCCACATTCACGAGGATGACAGGATTGGAAAGACGTTTAATTTATAATCAATCACAACCACACATCAAAAAAACACCCCAGGATCAATAGAAAAACGATCTGATAATTTTTTAATATGATTTTTCGTTAAATTTCGTTCTCCAGATAGGATTTTCGAAATAAGTGATTTATCACCTATTTCTGGAAAATCAGCGACACCTAGATGATGTTGATCCATCAAAACCCGCAATACCGAAATATCCTGGCTTTGCTCGCGGAGTTTTTTATTAAAATCTTTATACTCAGGCTTTGTCCGTTCATAATTTTCTACCGCGCGACTAATCACATCAATTAATCCATTTAGCGGATCGTGTTTATCATCATTTGCTTGGGCTAATAATAACTCAATCATTTGAAGTGCAGTTCGATAATGTTCTTTATTTTTAATATGTAGGATAGGATCAGCCGCCTTTGCAAAGACGAGATAATAATTTTTAATATGATTTAAGTTGTTTATTGCTTTCATCTCTTATTACCTTTTCGATATTGTTGACAAAATTTATCATAATCCGCATGAGTAAAAATGTGTTTCACGTACAGTCGATTTCGCATAAGCTGTTCCTTTTTTAATATCGCTAAAAGTTGACTTTTTGCCAACTTAGATCGTCACTACTCGCCCCTCATTCCGGCAAAAGCTGGAATTCAAGCTTGTTTGTGCGCCAACTCACGCAGTGTGTTATGGATCCCGCGGTCAAGCCGCGGGATGACGCGGTGTGAGACGCGATGACGCCGGTGTGGGCCTCGGGATGACGCGGTGTGAGCAGTTCCAACACTGCACCCAATAATTCACGTGCTAGATTGGCGTTGCACTAAGCTGACATCGCCAACTTAAGAGAGTATGATGATGACCATTTATCTTTTCAGGAGAAACACCATGACCACCATCAGCGCCGAACACAAGCAGCAAGCTGAACAACTTGTCATTAAACACCAAGCCTTTATCAACGGGCAATACGTGCCTGCACAATCAGGTAAGACGTTTGACTGTATCTCCCCCATCGATGGTAAGGTGCTCACCCAAATTGCCTCTTGTGATCAAGCCGATGTTGATATCGCTGTGAAGAACGCACGGCAAACATTTAATCAAGGGACTTGGTCGAAGCTTAATCGTGGTGAGCGTAAAAGAATTCTCCTTAAATTTGCCGATATTTTAGAAAAACACGCCTATGAGCTAGCCTTACTTGAAACAATGGACATGGGCAAACCCATTCACGACAGCTCAGAAGGCGATATTCCAGGCGCCATTAGTAAAATCCGTTGGGTCGCAGAATGCATCGATAAAGTTTACGATGAGATTGCACCGACCAATAATGATGTATTAGCGATGGTGACTCGCGAACCCTGTGGTGTAGTCGCAGCCGTCACACCTTGGAATTTCCCATTCTATTTAGCTTGCGCTAAAATCGCACCGGCGATTGCGGTGGGTAATTCGATTATTCTAAAACCCGCTGAGCAATCACCCTTATCAGCATTACGCATGGCAGAGCTTGCCGTTGAAGCAGGTATTCCCAAAGGCGTCATTAATGTGTTACCCGGATTTGGAGAAACGGCTGGAGCAGCGCTAGGCTTGCATCCTGATGTCGATGTTATTTCGTTTACTGGATCGACCGAAGTGGGCAAATTTTTCCTAAAATACAGCGCGCAATCGAATATGAAACGTGTTTATTTGGAATGCGGCGGCAAATCTCCCAATATTATTTTAGGCGATGCGCTAAATCTAGAAGAAGCCGCTCGTGCTTCTGCGATAGGTGCATTTCACAATCAAGGGCAAATTTGCTGCGCCCCAACTCGTTTATTAGTGCAAAAAAATGTTAAAGATCAAGTCATCGAAACCATTGTCGAACTCAGCAAAAATTATCAACCCAATGATCCACTCGACCCTGACACTAAAATGGGCGCTATCGTGAACCAAGTTCAAATGCAAAGAATTCTGGAGTATATCGAAGCCGGCAATACTTCTGGTGCCAAATTAAAAACCGGCGGACAACAAGCTCGCAAAAATAGTGGTGGCTTTTATATCGAACCTACCGTGTTCGCACAGGTTAATAATGATATGAAAATCGCTCGTGAAGAAATTTTTGGACCAGTGTTATCGGTGATATCATTTGATACTATTGAAGAAGCCATTCAAATCGCCAACGACACGCATTATGGCCTAGCCGCAAACTTATGGACTAAAAATATAAACACAGCGCATAAGATTTCAAGAGCCCTACGCGCTGGTGTGATTTCAGTGAACTGCATTAATTCTGGTGATAACACCACCCCTTTTGGCGGCTATAAACAATCTGGCATTGGCCGTGAAGGCGGGATTCATCAGTTTGATGAATTTTGTGAAATTAAAACGACTTGGATTGCTTTGGGGGGTTGAGCTGTTTTTTTTAATTTTAATAATGATAACGACATCAGTTTTTATAACATCCTAAGGAGCGACCAATGAAAAAATTATTACTAACCATTTTAGTAGCCATTTCAAGTTTTTACTTTATAACATCGTATGCCAACAATTTTTTTCATACTTCATCACCTATTGCCAGCTTCGACTGGGCAGTTGCTGTAAGAGCTGATAAATCAATTGATACTACTAAAAATACCGAAATAGGCGGCTATGGAATAGCATATATAGGAAACAGTCTTTATGCTAAACAATATTTTGAAACAGTTTTAGATCGTCATTTCTTTAACGGTATGTACTATAATGCTAAAATTATTAAAGAAGTCCATGTTACTTCTGTTAAAGTGGCCATGACAAAAGTTATTTCTCCAGCAGGAAAAGAATATACTTTAAAAAATTGTTCTGTTTCGCAATCGTTTCCTAACTACACTATTACTCAACCTCAAGTGGTCACTTTACTTATCTCTAAAGTACCTGGAGGATACACCTGTCATATTATTCATGGCAGATAAGTTTTAGAATCGTTGTTAAGTTGCAATAACAACAAATGCGGTAAATCATCATTTGTCAATTTGCCGCACTAGGAGGTAGAGCTTGCCAGCCAGTGCAATCATAACATATTGATATTTATTTGTTTTTTAGAAATGTGTGCTCATTAGTTTATCAAGTTGCGATGGAGCTCTGAAGAAAGTGTCACTTTCGCGGGAGGACAATTAGACACTGAATGCCAGTTTTATAAATCAGCACCACCTCTAGCACGCTCCTTAGCCTGATCGTTTCTGAGCTTTGCAATATGCTTCAAATAAGCTTGATCAACACCGCCTGTGATATAGTCTCCGGTAAAAATCGAATCCTCAAAGCGTGTGATTTTATCTTCTTTAGCTATAGCAGCAGAATTCACCGCATCGTAAACTTCTTTGAGATTAAGATAAAGCAACCAATCCGCACCAATAATCTTAGCCACCTCTTCCGCTGATTTATCAGAGGCAATTAATTCTTTAGTGGTGGCCATATCAATGCCGTATACATTTGGATAACGCACCTCCGGAGCGGCTGATGCAAAATAGACTTTTTTAGCACCCGCATTGCGCGCCATTTGAATGATTTTTTCCGAAGTCGTACCGCGTACAATAGAATCATCCACCAACAATACATTTTTACCTTGAAATTCAAGCTTAATCGCATTTAATTTCATCCGCACATGAGTACGACGAATTTCTTGGCCTGGCATAATAAAGGTGCGGCCAATATAACGATTTTTAACAAAGCCTTCGGAATAAAGAATACCTAGCTTTTGAGCGAGTGGCAAAGCGGAATTTCGCGACGTTTCAGGGATGGGGATCACCACGTCAATATCATGATCAGGGCGCTCACGCAAAATCTTTTCAGCTAATTTAATACCCATCGCTTGTCGAGCTTGAAATACCGGAATTTTATCGATAATAGAATCTGGCCGTGCTAAATAAATATATTCAAAAATACACGGCGAATCACTCACCATAGGCACGCATTGTTTGCGATGCAATTGACCCTTTATATCAATATAAATGGCCTCGCCGGGCAACACATCACCCAGCAATTGATAGCCTAGCGCATCCAAAGCGATGCTTTCTGAGGCAACCATATAATCCACGCCACGTTCGGTTTTACGTCGACCATAAACCAATGGTCGAATCCCAAAGGGATCACGAAACGCTAAAATGCCATAACCATTAATCATCGCTATCACCGAATAAGCCCCTTTAATACGATGATAAACCTTGGTCACCGCAGTAAATAAAGCGGTTTTAGTTAACGCAGGCCCAGCGACTTTTTGTAATTCAAACGCCAGTACATTTAATAAAACTTCAGAATCTGAACTCGTATTTAAATGGCGCAGATCCGTGTCGTGTAATTCTTTTGTGAGTTTCTCGACATTAATTAAATTGCCATTGTGTACCAAGCTTAATCCATAAGGCGAATTCACATAAAAAGGTTGCGATTCATGAACGCTTTCAGAACCCGCCGTCGGATAGCGCACATGACCGATGCCAAGTTGGCCACGCAGCCGCAACATGTGTGTGCGACGAATGACATCGCGAACTAAACCATTGGATTTACGCAAATGAATTCGAGTGCCATCAAACGTTATAATCCCAGCAGCATCTTGGCCGCGATGCTGCAAAATAGTCAGCGCATCATAAATATCTTGATTAACAGGACGGGTCGCAATCGTTCCAACGATACCACACATATTATTGACTCACTTTAAAATTAGCCATTTCTGGTTTCTTTTCCGGTAAAAAACTTTCAAGCCAAGTCACCAGCCCTTGAAAACAAGGGGCAAGCTTCGATGCCGTTAGCCATTTTGCATCTTGATAGGGGCTCACATGTAAAAACATCAGCACCACCCCGATCACCAATATGCCACGTGCCACACCAAATGCAGAGCCCACGATTCGATCTAGAAGACTCAGCCCCGTTTTTTTAACGAACATGCCCACAAAAACATTGACGATAATGCCAAGAATAACAATAACAAAAAAAATAATGATAAACGCTAAAATATAGCGCACAATCTCAACGCTAATAAACGACTCAAAATAACGACCAACTGGAGCGGCAAACTTAAGTGCTGCCAGAATAGCAACCACCCAAGTCGCTAATGATATGGCTTCACGTAAAAAACCACGGAATATACTGATGAGAATGGAAAGCAGAATGACACCAACAATCGCAACATCAAACCAAGTAAAACTCTGCCACACAAATTGATCCACACCTATACCTCATATTTTTTGATAACGCCGGTTAAATGAAAGCGTTGTTTTAATTCCTTTTGTATTTTCTCGATGTTACTTTGCTTGATACTCGGGCCCACAAAGACACGATAAACCGCCTGGCCCTTGGCATTTAACGTTTTTCGGCTATACGCATCAAAAGCATTCTGACGTAGTTTTTTAATCAAACGCAGCGCGTTTTTTTGATCCGTAAAACTCGCCAATTTAACCACCCAGGCTTCTGGCACAGCAAGTGCTTTGCTAAGTGCTTGCTTTGATGGCTTGTGTTTAGGCTTGCGATCTTTTTTGTTTTTCGACACCAGCGTTTTGTGCTTGGGTTGAATCTGATCTTTCTTACTCTTCATCGATACCAGTGTTTTTTGCTTGGACTGAATCTCAGCTTTCTTATTTTTCATCGATGCCAGTGTTTTCTGTTTGGATCGAGATTGCTTGTTATTTTTTTTGTTCGTTTGAGTGGCAGAAACTGCTTTAATGAGTTTGAGTGGTTTTGCTACCTGTTGTTTCGTTTGCTGTTGTGCTATTGCTTTTTGGCTTTCCGCTTTAGCGGCCATCACCGGCAGTTGCAACTGAACTTGAGGTTGCTGAGGCTTGGGTGGCATTTTTGTGGATAAGGTTAACTCTGCTGATGGCCTTGAGTGATGAAATAAAAGGGGTAAAAAAATAGCCAGCAGCGCGATAAGCACGAGAGCACCAATCAGCCGTTGTTTAGTTCGCAATTGCATCGGTTTTCCTTATCATTTGTTCAAAAACCTGCTTCGCCTCAGAAACGGTATAAAATGATCCGAAGACCAAGACTCTATCTTGCAACGTCTTATCATAAACTTCAACTGTTGCGTGCAAAGCCTTTTCAAGCGTCTCAAAAGTATTGAAGTTTTTGACGCCTGCTGACTTTAATGCTGCTGCGAGATCTTCAAGTTTTGCAGCCCTTGGTCCGTTTAATTCAGCAATAAACCATTCATCCACCAACGGCAGCAATGCTTGGACGCAGGCTTCAATGGGCTTGTCAGCAAGCATCGAAAAAACCACTAAGAGGCGCCCTTTTGTAGCTGTAGCTTTCAGCTGTTTTGCAAGCCAAGCCATGGCTTCTTGATTATGTGCGACATCGAATAGGATATGGATCGGCGCTGTGTGGCATTCAAATCGCCCGGGTAGCTTAGCTTGTTGTAAACCTTGCTGAATAGCGTTCAATGATACCGGTAAGACGGTTTGTAATAACTCAATTCCCATTAGTGCTGTGGCTGCGTTTTGTAGTTTAAGGTGGGGCAGTGGCAAAGCCGAATAGTGATCATTAACGCCTTGCCACTGCCAATGATCTTGATGAACTTGGTAAGAAAATGCATCCCCTAGCCTATATAAATCGCATCCAACATTTTCAGCAACTTCTGCAATAGTGGCGGGTGGGTTTTTATCACCACAGATGGCAAAGGAATTTTGTTTAAAAACCCCAGCCTTTTCGAAAGCGATGGCTTCGCGAGTGTGACCCAACCATTCGGTATGATCTATACCAATGGAGGTGATCATAGCCACATCTGACTCGACAACATTAACCGCATCCAGGCGCCCGCCTAAACCGACTTCTAAGATGACAATATCAGGCTGAATTTGCTGGAAAAAGTATAAGGCGGCAGCGGTGGTGAATTCAAAAAAGCTTAGTGGCATGGCACCTCGTGCTTCTTCAACCGCTTCAAACGCGGCAACTAAGGATTGATCATCGATCGCTTGGCCATTGATTGTGATACGCTCGTTGAAAGCGAGTAAATGTGGTGAAGTGTAGGTGGCGACTTGGTAATTTTGCGCGAGATAGATTTGCTCTAGGTATTTCACACAAGAGCCCTTGCCATTTGTGCCGGCTATGGTGATGACGGGGCAATTAAACTTTGTGAGTTGCAGTTGCTTTGCGATGGTTGTGATTCTGGATAAGCCTAAATCGATCTCTGCAGCATGCAGCGTTTCGATATAGTTTAGCCAGGTTGTTAGGGTTTTTTTCACGGGGTTTTGTTTTTAATGGCTAAATTGGGTTTGTGGTTTATTATATCAGACTTAATGGCTTTATCGGGTGAAATTTATAAATTAAGGAGTGAGTCGTTACAATTAGCATAGAAGCATAAGCAAAACATTTGTAAATTTCAGAATAAATGAAGCTTTATACGACAGATTGGGGATCAGACCCAGGATTTGTCAGATCTCTTGCAATTTAGATGATAAACAAAGACGCACCTCGGTGATGACTGCTTAGAATTAAGCGTCATTCCCGCGAACGCGGGAATCCAGAATTTAAGTAATCAATCGAAGTGGTCTATTTTATATTGGTATGACAGCATTCGTATCTTCTGTGTTTTTTACTCTGGATCTTCCGCTTTCGCGGAAGATGACGGGATGCTTTCGTTATGACGGAATGCTTTCGTCATTTAATGCCCGAAACCACCGGCTATGCCGGTAGTAGGTGACTTCCTGCTTCCGTAAGGATGAAGCGAAGAGATCTGAAATCAAGGTCGGTGATTATCCGACTATAAAAGCATTCGATAATCTATACCACATTTTTTAGCAATGCGTTTTGCTATTTCTTTGCCAATACTACGCCGTCCATTTTCCATTGCGGATAAGTTTTGCTGGGTGATGCCAATTGCCTTAGCAAAGTCAATTTGGCTTAAAGCCTCTTTAGTGCGCAACCCTTTTAGTAGAACCGCTGGTTCACCATACTCAGCAATCAATTCTCCAAAAACACTTTCTACGGATTCAGCTCCGTTTTCTTTATCATCAAGCTTATACTTCTCGATGATTTTAAAAGGTACTGAATAACGCGAACCGCGCCATGTAAAATTTGCAGTTTTTCTAATAGGGTGCTTTTTCATGGGTACCGACATAGTACACCTCCAAAATTTTCACTTGCTTATCTATAACTTCCCAACAGCAAACATAAGTTGGTCTCCCCTTTACAAGATGGCAGTGATATTGACCACGGTTTGACCCTTTCAATTTACCATAATTTTTCCATATGCCACTGGTGCTAGGGCCACTAGCTTCTAAATCACGCACGAGTAACAATAATGTGGATTAATGTTTTTAGGCAGTTTTTTTATTTGTTTTACCGCCTTCCTATCTATCGTGACTGTCCATCTCATCTTTTAAATTACCTCATAAACTGATATATATCAAATATTGATAACCATCTGCACAGAGATTATTTTAAAGAGAGATTACCTCCATAACTTCCATGCTGAAAACAATTCTCACTATCTTCAAAAGCAGTTTGATATTCTAACCAGTATCTAACATAATATGTTAGATACTGTCTGCCATTATTGCGACCCATCCCCTTCTGGATCAGAAGTTACCAATTACCAGATCTTTTCGCTGGGAAAATTAGCGCTGTCTTATGTCGGCGATGGCAGCTTAGAATCAAAAATATAAGTGAGGCATTTTTATCTTGATTTTTACTAATAATCTATTTGCTGCTATGGGAGGATGGTTTCGCTGTCTCAATTAAACTCTCAACTAGCTTACTACTGCTGGTGTTCTTTGGCCCTGAGGAAAAACGGCCCACTTTTCACCCAACAGTTTCCTGATGAGTCAACTTCCCCAACACCCCACCAATCACCTGCCTAAGCTCCCGCCGGTCAACAATCATATCAATCGCCCCATGATCCAGCAGAAACTCGCTGCGTTGGAAGCCTTCGGGTAGTGTTTGACGGATGGTTTGCTCGATGACTCGGGGGCCTGAAAAGCCAATCAGCGCTTTAGGTTCGGCGATGATGATGTCACCTAACGTCGCGAGACTTGCCGAAACGCCACCCATGGTTGGGTCGGTTAGCACCGAGATATAGGGTATGCCTGCTTTGGCTAGGCGAGCCAGTGCCGCCGAAGTCTTCGCCATTTGAAACAGCGAAAATAAACCTTCTTGCATCCTCGCCCCACCGCTTGTGGCAAAGCACACGAAAGGAATGCGTTCATTGAAGGCGGTTTCAACAGCTACGACAAAACGCTCACCCACAGCAGCGCCCATCGAGCCGCCAATAAAGGAGAATTCAAAACCTGCGGCTACAATTTTAATGCCTTGCAATTGTCCTTTAAACACGAGTAAGGCTTCTTTTTCACCAGAGGATTTTTGTGCGGCTGTTAAGCGATCTTTATATTTTTTCGAATCACGAAATTTCAAGCGATCGACCGGCAAAATCGCTGTCGCTAATTCTTCTCGCCGGCCTTCATCTAGAAAATATTCAAGACGGCGGCGTGCTTTAATTCGCATATGGTGGTTGCACTTAGGACATACTCCTAAATTATTTTCTAATTCCGCTCGATATAAAATCGCAGTACAAATGGGGCACTTGCTCCAAATGCCTTCCGGCACGCCTTTTTTAGTGGCCGTGCTTATTTTGGGTAAGATTTTTTTAAACCAACTCATGATGATCATCTCATGATTAATTTGATACTCGCATAAACTATGCGTCTTGCGACAATCATATCAAAGATTACGGTAAAAAGAACGGCCCAATGGGTTGCTGGGGTAGTGCAAATTGCGGGGGATAGTTTACGGCGACTAAATACAAGCCATAAGGTGAGACGGTCGGGCCCGCTTGTTTGCGATCACGGGCGTCTAACACCGCTTTCGCCCAGTCTGGAGATTTAGCGCCTGAACCAATCGCCACGAGTACACCCGCAATATTGCGAACCATATGCAATAGGAAAGCATTCGCACAAATTTCGATAATAATCATGCGCCGCTGACGTCGAATTTCCAATCGGTGCATGATTCTAACTGGAGTTTTCGCTTGGCAATTGGCACCGCGAAATGATGTGAAATCGTGCTTACCAATTAAATATTGGGCTCCCTCTTGCATCTTGTGTTCATCCAAAGGCTCGTAATGCCAACCGATAGCATGACGTAAAATACCTGGCCTAACGGTATGATTATAAAATATATAGCGATAAGTTCTAGCTGTCGCTGAATAGCGCGCATGGAAATCTGGACTTACTTCTTTGGCCCACGTGACGCTGATATCTGCCGGTAAATTACTGTTGGTGCCAAACATCCAAGAATATTCGGTGCGCTTGGCATCAGTATCAAAATGAACTACTTGGGAGCTCGCATGAACGCCTGCATCGGTGCGCCCAGCACAGGTTAAACTAACGGGGTGATTGGCCACTTTCGATAAAGCGATTTCTAGTTGTTGCTGAACTGTGGTGATATCGTCTTGAACTTGCCAGCCATGATAGCGTGATCCATCATAACGGACTCCTAGAGCAATTCGCTGTGTCTTCATGATTTTTCTGGGATATCATTCAATAGATTTTGCGCTTGTTCGAGTTGCTGCTCATTACCTTTGGCCTGCACCTGTTCGATGACCGTGCGTGCGGCTTTGTAATCTTCCATGGCAATATAAGCACGGGCTAAATCGAGCTTGGCTGGAATGGCTTCGTTGCTATTCATAAAATCAAATTCGTCTTTGGTGTCATCTTCACTTTCTTCATCGAGCACCGTTGCATCTCCTGTGGCGAGTGCTAGCTCAGGTGCTGCTCTTTTTCGCTTTGGGATCAACAACGCGACGATAATTAATAACACGACTAAAATAGAATAGAGTAAATATTCTACTTTAATATTTAAAACATTGGCTATTCCTTGCAAGATAGTTGGATGTTGTGCTTTTGAAATCACTGTCTTTTGTTCTTGGCCTAGTTCTCGATTCAATAAACTTAAAGCTTGACCTAATTTATTCACTTTATTCTGTAATACGCTGTTTTCTTGACCTAATTGACTGATGCGTTGCGAGATACTCTGCTGGATCAGCAAGCTTCGTTGATTCAGTTCGGAGACTTCTGCTTGCATATTTTGCAGGGTGGGTTTAGCAACTTTAGTCGCTTTATGGGTTTGACTCGGTTTAGCAGAAGTTTGTGTTGTTGTGGGTTGTGCTTGTTGGGTATTGGGAGTTACCGATTGACGCTCAGCAGCAGCCGCCATAATGGCTTTGACCTTTTGCATATTTTGCGCTTGCGACTTTTGAGTCGGTGCTTTTTTGCTGGTTTTAGTTTTAGTGCTAGTTTTAGGTTGAGTAGTCGCTCCAGATTTACTGGCTCCAGATTGATACTGCTGAACCGGTGTTGGCGCGGTGCTAAATAACCCCGACGTGTTAGCCATTGCTAGAGCAGGAAGAATAAAAATCGCTGTTAAAACAATTAGTAATAGCCTATTCAAGATAATCTCCTTCAGTTAATCATATGCATTACATTAAGTTAGCGTTAATATACCAAATTTGCGCGGAAAAGTCAGGCGGTGTTTTTTGGTTTAGGTTTGTTTAGGAGAAGAACATGATATTGGAATAAAATTTTTATATTTTTCAGTGGATTAGTGGATTTTGGTGCAACCTGCCGTCTTCCACAAAAACAACTCACCTCCGTCATTCCCGCGAAAGCGGGAATCTAGTAGAATATTAGTTTTTTTGTAACTACTCGCCCGTCATTGTGGCGAAAGTGGGAATCCAGGCGCGTTATGCGCGCCAACGCACGCAGTGCGTTGTGGATCCCGCGGTCAAGCCGCAGGATGACGAGATAAGCCGCGGGATGACGCGGCGTGAGTGCTCACCCGTCATTCCCGTGAAAGCGGGAATCCAGGCGCGTTTTTCGCGCAAACGCACGCCAGTGCGTTGTGGATCCCGCGGTCAAGCCGCGGGATGACGAGATAAGCCGCGGGATGACGAGGTGTGAGTGCTCACCCGTCATTCCCGCGAAAGCGGGAATCCAGGCGCGTTTTTCGCGCAAACGCACGCAGTGCGTTGTGGATCCCGCGGTCAAGCCGCGGGATGACGTGGTAAGCCGCGGGATGACGGTGAACTCGCTTTCGCGGGAACGATGGGTTCTGTGCAAACGACCGGGAAGCTTAGGGTTATGGCTGGATCAAAATCAAAATTATTGCCAAGCTTAATCGTCGGATCTGGGTTTGTGTTAACTCAACTGTCGATGCTGCTTTACTTGCCGGCTATGCCTCACTTAACCTCAGTGTTCCGCGTCAGTAATGAAAAGATTAAATTGACACTGAGCATCGCTTTAGTCGGCTATGCCCTGGGGCAGTTACTTTGGGGTACGATTTCTGATCACTTTGGGCGACGTCGAATAATTTTGATCGCACTTATTCTTTATTTATTAGCTGCTGTGAATGCGGCGTTTAGTCATTCTTATCTTGAGTTTGGCATCGCCCTATTCATTTTAGGATTTACCGCAGCGACTTTTACCAGTATTGGCAATGCCATTATGTATGATATTTATGGCCATCAAAAAGCCGCACTTGCAATTGCTTATGTCGGTGTCGCCATGGCCATATCCCCTACCATCGCGCCCGCACTCGGTTCGCACCTACTGGTGGGTTTAGGCTGGCGTTCGATCTACTTTTTTTTAGTCTGCTATGCTGCAGTATTGTTCGTCGGGATGTTATTCTTTGTGCCCGAAACACGCAGTCCTGAGCATAAGCCTGAAAAAAATATTCTGAAGCTTTATCTGCACATGCTCAAAAATTCCCGCTATCTCGCCTTTTTAATTGCGCTCGGTGTGATGTTTGGTTGTTTGTTTGCCTATTTTAATACGGCTGCTTTTATTTATATCAAATTTTTAAATGTCTCAGTCACTACCTTCGGTTGGCTAATGCTCGTATCCAGTTTTAGTTATATCGTGGGAACGGTTTTGGTGAGCCAATTTATTCAAAAAATCGGGCCACATAAAATTGTGTTGACTGGAATCATTATTGCCTTATTCGGCAGCATCATCTTATTAGGCTTGAGTCTATTGCATGTTCGTAATATCCCCCTAATATTAGTCTCTCTGATTATTCTAATTCTTGGGCTAGGGCTTGTTATTCCAGCTTCGAAGGCTGGTGCAATGACCACGTTTACGAGTCATAGCGGCTCGGCGGCTTCCTTAATGAAATTCACTCAGATTGTCATCGCAGTGTTATTTACGCTGATTGCTGCAGAATTACCTAGTTCGACCTCTATGATACCACTCGCTATTTTAATCACTTTTGGGGCTTTGTTGGCGCTTATGTTGTTTTATATGCTAGGCTTTCAGAGGAATACAACTCGGGGTAGCTAACTTCTCAATCTGCGTCAGCAACTCAAGCGCAGGGGGACGGAGTCCGACGAGCCATTGCAGAGCAGATGCCCGCTAGTTCGCGCTAGCCCCAGACTTTTTGAGAAGTTACAGGGATGGTTATCAAGATAAGGATAAAAGGATGTTATTCCGTCAACTGTTTGATCAAGCTTCGTCAACTTATACTTATCTGCTTGCCGCTGATTATGGCCAAGAAGCGTTGATTATTGATCCCGTGCTTGAACAAATGCCGCTCTATCAATCGCTGCTTGATGAGTTAAAATTAAAGTTGGTATTGTCGCTTGATACACATTGTCATGCCGACCATGTGACCGCCAGTGGAGCATTGAATCTAAAATATCAATGCCAAATCGCAATGGGTGAGTTAACTCATGCCCAGCATGTTACAAAACGAATCAGAGACAATGAAACCATCAGCATCGATGGTATCGAGCTTAAAGCGATTTACACGCCTGGGCACACAGATGACTCGTATTGTTTTATTGGTGAGGATCGTGTTTTTACAGGTGATACCTTACTCATCCGTGGGACAGGCCGCACCGATTTTCAATCCGGCGACCCTAATCAACAATACGAGAGCTTATTTAATAAACTCTTAGCACTGTCCGATCAAACTTTAGTTTACCCGGCGCATGACTATAAAGGGATGATGGTGAGCACTATTGGGGAAGAGAAACGATGCAATCCTCGTCTTCAAGTTACATCTGCTGCTGAATATGTTGACATTATGAACGACTTGCACCTGCCTAAGCCGAAATTGTTTGATATTGCTGTCCCAGCTAATTTACAATGTGGTATTGAATCCAACCCATTAACTAAGGAGTGACTCCTGTGATTAAAAAACTCATTATTGCCATTATTATTTTAGCTGTGATCATAGCCGCCGCTGTGTTTCTTTTTAGACCCAAGGCGAAAATCCCCGATCCGATTAAAATTGACACCACCAACCAACCCACCATGGGTAAAGCCAATGCAACTGTACATATTGTCGCTTTTGAGGATTTAAAGTGTGGCAATTGTATGCGCTATAATACTCAATTATTTCCTAAAATTAAAAAGCGTTTTATTGATACCGGCATTGCTAAATATACAATGATTACTGTGGCTTTTATACCGGGATCGCTTCCGGCTGCTAATGCGGCTCGTTGCCTTTATGAACAAAATAAAACTTTTTTCTTTCCATTTATTAAATATGTCTACGACCATCAACCACCGGAATCACAGAACTGGGCGAATGCAGCAACGCTATTAGCATTCGCAAGCCATGTTCCAGGTATCGATAAACAAAAATTGGAGCAATGTATTATCAAAAGCCCTTATACCGGATTTGTTCAGAATAACTTTAAACAAGCCGCAAAAGTCATGCCTGGTGGTGTTGTGGCAACGCCGACGATTTATGTGAATGGTAGGCTTGTGAAACCATTAACAATGAGGCAAATTACTGTGTTAGTTAAAGCGGCTAAATAAAGGAGGGGGCTCAAATTTTGACATTATCGTCATCCTCTGTGTTGGCAACAGTCGTCATCCTCTCAAGGAGTCGTCATCCTCTGCGAAAGCAAGTTTTACCGTCATCCTCCGCGAAAGCGGGGGATGACGACTCGTTGGGAGGATGACGACTGTTGGGAGGATAGGCACTCGTTGGGAGGTTGACGGTAAGGCTTGCCTTCATGAAGGATAACGATACTATCAAGGCTTGAGCTGGAATTAATTATGCGTCAATTGAGTTTATTTTTCGCCTGGCTTATCGCACTTATTGCGTTAATAGCCACGTTATATAGCAGTGAAATACTTAACATGGCTGTCTGTCATCTTTGTTGGTATCAACGCATTTGTATTTATCCCTTAGTTATTCTGCTAGGCATTGGCGCCTTTCGTGATGATAGAAATGTTGTGATTTATGCCCTACCCTTAGCCATCCTCGGCGCTTGTTTTGCGCTTTATCAATATTTACAACAAATGATCCCAGGCTTTGCACTGATAGAATTATGTGGCGCTGGGCCCAGTTGCAGTGATATTCACTTTAAATTATTCGGCTTTATTACGTTTCCGTTTTTAAGTTTGATCGCGAGCCTTGCGATTGCATTTTTGTTGTTGCTATCGATTCGTTCATCACGAGGCGAGGCTTGACCTCTCATTAATCCGGCAAAAAACCATCGTGTTGCATGTGCCAGAGTTTACTGAAATAGGCCTTGTTTTTTAGCAGAGTTTCCATATCGGCGTCTTCAACAATCTTTCCTTCATCAAAAACCAATATGCGATCGACGGCGCTTAAGGTGGATAGACGATGAGCTACGATCAGAGTTGTTCTATTTTTCATAAGTGTTTCCAGACTACCTTGAATTAATTTTTCAGTGATGGAATCTAATGAAGACGTTGCTTCGTCTAGAATAAGGATCGGCGCATTCTTAAGCATGGCTCTTGCAATAGCGATTCGCTGACGTTGACCGCCGGATAATTTAACACCACGTTCGCCAACTAATGCCTCATAACCCTCATCCAGCTGATCAATAAACTCATGGCAATGTGCCATTTTTGCAGCAACAATAACTTCTTCATCAGTTGCATTTAAATTTCCGTATCGAATATTCTGCATCAGCGTACGATGAAACAGTGAAGGATCTTGAGGTATCATGGCAATTTGTTTTCGCAGGGACTCTCGCGTCACTTCTGCAATGTTTTGTGAGTCAATAGCGATGGTGCCACTTCTAATATCAAAAAATCGCAAAATTAAATTAACAAAAGTTGATTTTCCAGAACCAGACAAACCTACTAAACCCACCCGTTCACCCGGCTGTATTGTCACACTCAGATCTTTAAAAACTAACATTTTAGGCTGGTAGGAGAAACAAACTCGATCAAACAGAATGACCCCTTTCTTTATAATCAATGGTTTTGCATTTTTAACGTCTTGAATTTCATGCTCAACACTCACCAGGTTTAATGCAGCACGAATTTTATTGGCTTCTCTGACATAGATTGATATTTGATAGCTCACAAACCAGAGCATACCCAGCATAGAAAAAGAAAGCATGGTGACCAATGTGAAATCGCCGAGTGTCACCCAATGTTGCCCCCAGCCATAAATTAAGGTATAAATCATGGCAAATATCAAGCCTAACCCGGCAATCCCCAATATGATTTTCATTTTTTCAAGCACTACAAAAGCTGCTTTTGATTTTTTAATTTCATCTGCTTGAAAGGTTGCTAGATACTGACTTTCAAATGCACCGCGTGCAAACAAACGCACATTCAGAATATTGGTTAGGGTGTCGACAATTTTACCGCTTAAGGTGGCGACGGATTCGGAATGAATTTCAGCAAGCGTATTGCCTTTTCGCATGAATAACATCATAGTGCCTAAATGGACTACTAACCAAATCAACATAATGAACGCGAAAATGGGCCTTGTGTGCCATAGCAAGATCAGGGAAATCAGCAACATGGCCAGAATGGCTATAAAGTTAAAAATAATAATTTCAATCAAGCGTTCCGCACTGGAAGGAATGTCTGAAATTTTACTGGAGATGCTGCCAGCAAAATGGTTGGCAAAGTAAGTATGTGAATGCCCGCGCACATAATCAAACACGGCTTGGCGCATATTAGCACGAAATTTTGGAAAGGCATGAAGTATGACCCAACCTTGAATGCGCATGCAAGTTTCCATAATCACCCAGAAGAAAAAGATGGCCAATAGTGGATCACGTAGCACATAAAAAATATCGCCGGTATTGGAATTTAATTGACTAACTCCATTAACAATGAGTTTAATCAAATAAGGAAATATCGCCTCATTCGCTGCCCAAGTCAATGAGGTTAGCAGGATGGCAGCAAAAGCATATGGTTGGCGTTTAATAAAATGCCATAGGAATGCGAAGAGTTTATCAGGTAGTGTCATGCTGCAATCTCAAACTTTAAGCATATATTTGCTTTGATTAAGCTAACATTTAAGCAGAAATATAATGTCGCTGCAATCATTGTTAGAGCTCATTCTCCAGAATGTCATCCTCTGAGAAAGTTCGTTGTCCTCCGCAAAAGAACGTCATCCTTTGCAAAAGAACGTTATCCTCCGCGAAAGAACGTCGTCCTTTGCAAAAGAACGTTATCCTCCGCGAAAGAACGTTATCCTCCGCAAAAGAACGTCGTCCTCCGCGAAAGAACGTTATCCTCAGTGATAGAACGTCATCCTCCGCGAAGGCGGAGGATCCAGAGAAATTTTTGACACAAAACAATAAATTATTTGAGAAAATATTCTCGTGTCGAGGTAAAGTATTTTAACTATGTATTTCTGGATCCTCCGCCTTCGCGGAGGATGACGTTCTTTCGTAGAGGACGACGTTCTTTTGCGGAGGATGACGTTCTATCACTGAGGATGACGTTCTTTTGCGAAGGATGACGTTCTATCACTGAGAATGACGTTCTTTTGCGAAGGATGACGTTCTTTCGCGGAGGACGACGTTCTTTTGTAGAGGATGACGAACTTTCGTGGAGACCTCGTTCAACTACCCCCAACCCACTCCGGATTATCAAATAATTGACTATTATATGAAAAATCATCAAGCGTAAAACTGATTTTTTTCAAATCTTGCCCTACAAGATCAACTGTTTTCTTACTTGCAATGCATTGCCATGCCTGAAAATTAAATGTGTAATGATTATTTTTTCTATGAAATACCTTTAAACTAAAAGCCGCTATATTTTTACCCTCTTTTAAAGATCGAGCAGAGCAATAAACAAATGCTTCTACACCTGTTTCACGCATATCAGTGCCTATTGCTTGAGTATATTTGTAACTATTCTTAGAAGATAATTGATCTTTATATTTGCCAAAAGGATCGGCACATAAATCAACACCTATTTTTGTTTTGATCAATGCTTGAAACGCTGTCAATGGTACATTGATAAAACCTAAATCTACCTCAGTATGATGAAGGAATAATAATCTATAATAAGCAACTTCCGATAAGGCAGTCTCTATGTCTAACGAACCATACCACAAACTAGATTCGAAGCTTCTGCCAAAACGTGAACCATATTTTAACGGCGGATATCGAAACGGTGTAAAGATTAGATAGTCCTTAGTTTTATCAACGCTCGGCTTTGATAGCTCCAACATATCTTCTAAAATATTGTATTCTTCAACAGTATCAACTAAATTTCTTGATGTTAATACGGATTGTGACTCAACAACACGCCAAGAAAATTCATCTATTTCTACTAAATGATTAATACCATGACACTCGCTCCAAAGTGTCATGTTTTTCCACGCATGGCATCAAGATAATTGACCACTGCAACCAATCCATCGACACGTTTAATATAATTCATGGGCTCTTGTGCCAAATAGCGGTTAGGACTATTTAACCAAGCTTTTGCTTTTTCAGGATCATTGCCAACTAGAGCATTAAGACTTCGATAAAGTCGTATCAACAATAATGCAAGCTCACCTTCTTTTGATTGTTCAGAAATAAGTTTTGTACCATTATGTAAACGAGTAGCGCCAGCTTCGCTGATGCCGATAATCTCACTCAATTCTTTTCCTTTAAAATCATAGAAGGATGCTAATTTAAGGACAGCCTTGGTCAGCACTCGATTGCGAGCATGGAGATTAGCCTTAAGATGTAATGGATTGTTCACGGTTCTTCTCCTTTCATATAAAATTATAGCACAATATTATTTCATTTGAAATAACCAAACCTCCCCTAGCCCTATTATCATGTCTAGATGAGCAGTTAAGGAATTCAGCATCCCCGTGAAAACGGAAATTTAGTAAGCTATTGTAAAATATAGGTTTTAATACGATGACTTCAATATGATCAAGCACTTCTAATGCAAATACCCATCACGATTAATAATCAACTCAGCAATCTGAATCGCATTTAATGCAGCACCTTTGCGAACATTGTCCGATACAATCCATAAATCAAGCCCATTCGGATGGGAAATATCTTTTCGGATTCGCCCTACAAATACGCCATCTTGACTCGCCGCATGACTGATACAGGTTGGATAATCTTCATCATCCACCACAATAACACCTGGGGCTTGCTCTAAAATAAGGCGTGCTTCATTCGCCGAAATCGGGCGCTGTGTTTCAATATGAACCGCTTCTGAATGCCCAAAAAAAACTGGGACTCTAACAGCTGTCGGATTAATTAAAAGATCTGGGTCTGCTAAAATTTTCTGAGTCTCCCACACCAGTTTCATTTCTTCTCGAGTGTAACCATTATCTTGAAATTCATCGATATGCGGCAGAACATTAAAAGCAATTTGTTTTGGGAAAACACGCGCTGTGACCTCTTGTCCATTTAATAATTGCGCTGTTTGACCGGCTAACTCCTCGATGGCTTTTTTTCCCGCACCGGATACGGATTGATAGGTTGCAATATTAATTCGTGAGATTCCCACCGCATCGTAAATCGGTTTTAATGCGACAACCAATTGAATTGTCGAACAATTCGGATTCGCAATAATATTATGCTCACGGAAATCTTGTAATTGTTCTGCATTCACTTCTGGAACAATGAGCGGAATATCCGCTTCATAACGAAATTGCGAGGAATTATCAATTACAATAGCACCTGATTGCGCTGCCAATGGTGCATATTCTGCAGAAACTTCTGCGCCTGCTGTAAAAAAAGCAAATTGCACTTGATTAAAATCAAAACTAGAAACATCAAGAACAGGATATGATTTTTTATCCAGATACACACGCCTACCCGCCGAGCGAGCGCTAGCTAATGGGTAAAATGATTTTATTGGAAAACCACGTTGTGCAAAAATATCTAAAAAAACCTCACCCACAACACCCGTTGCACCGACCAGTGCGACATTATAACCTTCAGCCATAATTACCTCTCCACCTCATAATTTTGCGCGCGATCGCGAAGGCAATGATCCATCAACACTAACGCTAACATCGCTTCGACAATCGGCACAGCACGAATACCCACACAAGGATCGTGACGACCTGTCGTCACCACTTCCGTTTCACTCCCTTCAACATCAATCGTTTTGCCGGGCTTAGTAATACTCGAAGTCGGTTTGAACGCCACACTCACCAAAATATTTTGACCACTGGAAATACCGCCTAATGTCCCACCAGAATGATCGCTTAAAAATCCTTGAGCAGACATTTCATCACGATGTTCTGAGCCTTGCTCTGTAATCACTTTAAAACCCGAACCAATCTCAACGCCTTTAGCCGCATTAATGCCCATCATCGCATAAGCAATTTCTGCATCTAATTTATCGAATACCGGCTCACCTAAACCCAGGGGAACTTTAGTTGCGACTACATTAACTCGTGCGCCCACGGAATCACCTTGGCGTCTTAATTGTTTTATTTTTTCTTCCAACTCGGTTATTTTATTTTGATCGGGAAAGAAAAATGGATTCTTCTCGACAATACTTAAATCAATTTGCTGAGGTTCAATGGCACCTATGGCAGCAACATAGCCTTGAATATTTAAACCGAATTGTTCACGAAGATATTTTTTAGCAATGGCACCCGCAGCAACTCGCATCGCAGTCTCACGAACTGAAGCGCGCCCGCCGCCACGATAATCACGAATTCCATATTTTTTAAAATACGTGTAATCCGCATGACCCGGGCGAAATAGCGATTTTATTTTATCGTAATCGCGTGTGCGCTGATCAAGGTTTTCAATCATCAAACCAATGGGAGTCCCCGTGGTTTTGCCTTCAAATACCCCTGAAAGCAACTGAACCTGATCGAGTTCTTGGCGTTGTGTGGTATAACGCGATTGGCCTGGACGACGGCGATCTAAGTCGGGCTGAATATCAGCTTCGGTTAATGTCAATCCTGGCGGACAACCATCGACTATGGCTAACAGCGCCTTGCCATGGCTCTCACCGCATGTGGTGACTACAAAGAGTCTACCAAAAGAGTTTCCTGACATGATGATACTCCGTAATCGAGCTGCTTAGCTCTTTAGTTAGTTTTGATTATAACTCATAGTGGATGAGGATGTCTGGAGGAGTCGCACTGGTAGGCACTTCGGCTAGATCAAAGCATGAGACAATGTTATCATAACCCATTATTAAAGCCATCAAGTTATAAGGAGATAACGTTATGAAAAGGATTTCTTGGATCTGCTTAACAGGTTTGCTCTTCTTAACCCTAGCCGGATGTCATTCATGGGATCGACGCACAACTGGTGCAGTAGTGGGCGCAGGCGCAGGTGGGCTTGTGGGTGCGGCCATCGGTAAAACTCCAGGAGCGATTATTGGCGCAGCTGGGGGAGCCGTTGTAGGCAGTCAAGTAGCTAAGAAAAAGAAGAAAAAATAAAACTCTATACTTATAAAAGATTATGTCTAAAAAAGCGTTATTGACACCTGAAGAACAGCAACTATTTCGTGATGCCGTTTCAAATCTGGATCGGCTTTCATACGATAAATTTAATCCTGGAAAGTCTTCAAAACATTTTAATCAATCGCGTGATCCTGTTTTTTCAGACTTTATCGATTATGACACACGAAACCCTGTTCGCAGTGATGATCCAATTAGCTATGCCCGCTCTGGTATACAACCTCGTTTGCTAAAAAAACTTAAAGCAGGCCAATTTAAAATTGAAGCCACTTTGGATTTACACCAGAAAACAATTGATGAAGCCATTGCCTCTGCCAAACGGTTCATCTCGCGTTGTGTGTTGCAACGCCTGCGAGTTGTTCGTATGGTGCATGGTAAAGGTTATTCTTCTACGGATAATATTCCTATTTTAAAAAACGTTTTAAACAGTTGGCTAAAAAGACAGTCACAAATACTCGCTTTTCATTCTGCTCAGCCTAAAGACGGCGGCACAGGTGCGCTTTATGTGTTGATACAGTCAAGATACCCACATCAGGAGTAACATTCTTATTTCTCATAATGACTGGCTTTCTACTTAATTGTTCTGATGCTTAGTTTTCTAGATCCTCCGGTCAAGCCGGAGGATGACGGTGTCGTCAAGCCGGAGGATGACGATCTATCAAGTCCAAAGAGGACGATCCATCAAGCAAAATGACGATCGGACAAGCTCGAGGATGACGGCGTCCTGCTTCTCTATTCCTCAACCCAGCGACTCAAAGTTTCTACAATCTTCTTAGCCTGATCTTTGCTCGATATATTAAATCGAGATTTGAGCTGGTATTCACCACTGCGTTTTTGATAGCGACGAATGGTGTAGCGGTCATCACCAAACGCTTCAGCTTTCTTGTCCCAGTTTTGGTATTTAAAAATAATAGTCGACCAGGCTCCTTTGGATAACACAATTTTATCCAATTCTTTGACTAATTCATCGTCACCTTCCGAATAAGCCACAGTTAATTCATCAATTGTCTCTGCCATAATTTTCTCCATTTTATAATTTAACAAGACTCAAATCATTGTCTAAAAATAACAATCCCTACTACTCTAATTTCTTTTGAGCTTTTGCCATCATCATTAACAACATCTTACTTTCTTTACTATTGGGAGCAAATAGTGGAAGCATTTTTTCCCAATAATGAACAGCGCTCTTGTAGCGATGAGCGCGATAAGCATCGATCGCCAATAAATTTAGCGCCGGGATGTTATTTCTATTTTTTACTAACACTTGGTTTAACAATTGTTTAGCCTTTTTTGACAAGTGCTGTTTTTGATTAAAAAACAAAGCCTGCGCATAGGCAATAGCATACTCTGTTTTTTTCGGCTGTAAATAGTAAGCCTTACTGAGCACACTCACTGCATTAGCATATCGCCGCTCACCTAAATACAAGCGACCCAATAAGTACCAACCCTTAGCACTATTGGGATAGGCTTTTAAGTGCGCTATAAGACGATCAATGACCTGTTTTGGGCTTTTAATTTTAGAGAGCTCCGCCTTAACCGCACTGGCTTGGCGCTTTAACACCCAATAACGTTGGAGCGAATGACTTGCACCAAAATGCAAGTACAAAAGGATAGCGATAATCGGCAACGCTATTATTAAAGCTATTTTGACCCATATCGCTGGTCGCATTTGAGATATAACAGCAGATTGAACTTTGCCTTCCTCCAAAAGTGTTTTAGCCAGCTCTTGCTCGCGCCTGACGTATAGGGCTTCTGAAATTTGCTGTTGTGATAACTGTTCTTTTAAGTCAGATATTTGTTGGCGATATAAGTTTATATTCAATTGTTCACGGTTGGTTATTTGTAATTTTTGGCGCACAACCAAAGGCAACAATACAATAACCACTGCAATAGCAGTCATCAACGCGATAGAAATCCAAAACCAAATCATCATTGTTTTAACAGCTTCTTCAATTGTAGTTGTTCGTCATCAGAGAGCTCTACCACTTGTCTGCGTTTTCGAACAACGAAAAAAATAATAACAAAACCAATTATCAAAAAAATCAACGGCCCAAACCATAGCAAGAATGTACGGCGAGCTAGCGGTGGTTTGAATAATATAAAGTCGCCATAGCGCGCTACCATATAAGCTTTAATTTGCTGACTTGAATCCCCTGCTTTTACCATATGATAAACTTGCGCACGTAAATCAGCCGCTAGCGAGGCATTCGATGAGGCTAAGTTTTCATTCTGACAAACTAAACAACGCAATTCTTGAGTTAACTGTTTAAATTGTTGCTTTTTTTGTGCTGATTTAAAAGGATAGCGATCACCTGCCATCGCATTGCTCGCGATCAACCCAAACACAATGATTATGAATGCCATCCAAAGTTTCATGCGGATGCTCGCTTTAATTTCTCCACTTCAGGCTTGATGGTATCACGCCATTCCTCTGGACTAATCGGACCAATATATTTATAGCGAATAATACCCTTGGCATCAATGATAAACGTTTCTGGTGTACCGTATACGCCTAAATTAATACCAACTGTGCCCTTTGGATCATAAATCACCTCCGAATATGGATTTCCAAATTTAATCAACCAGGATTCAGCTAACTGTCGTTGATCTTTATAATTTAGCCCATAAATTTTAACTAAATGTGAATTGTGAATTTCCATAAGCACCGGATGCTCGGCTCGACAAGACAAACACCAAGTCGCAAACACATTCAGCAATGACACATGCCCTTTCAAATCTTGGTTGGTAATCACCTTATTAGGATGCTTTAAGGTTTCAGCGTTGAATTTAGGCAGTGCTCTGTTAATAAACGGAGAAGGCACACGATGAGGATTACGACTCAAGCCGCGCCATAAGAAAACAACAATAATAATAAATATTAATAACGGCAAAGCTACCCGCAAAGCTTTTGCAAAATTCGACATTATTTTCTCCTCATTTTGAATCGATAGCGTTTATCCCATAGTGCTAAAGCGCCACCTAACACCATCAATAAACCACCCAACCAGATCCAACGGACAAATGGCTCGTAATAGATACGCACTGCCCAAGCACCATGCCCTAAAGGCGAGCCCAGTGCGACATAAATATCACGAAATAACCCTGCATCAATCGCCGATTTTGCAACCACTGTTTGCCCCACAGTAAAATCGCGTTGTTCTGGATGCAACACAGTTATTCTTTCGTGATTTTTGCTCACCAGAAAACTTGCAATGGCTCCTGAATAATTGGGTCCAGAAAGCTCTGATACTCCTTTAAACTGAAATTGATATGGCCCAACTGTGGTGCTATCACCTGCCTTCATCGCTAAATTGCGTTTTGCACTATCACTCGTCACAAACACAAGCCCAATGACTGTCACCACCATGCCTATATGCGCAAACACCATCGCCCATTGGCTTCTCGTTAAACGTTTGAGTTTTATTCTAGACTTGAATGAAATCGTTTGGCTTAGGGTGTTGAAAAACACCCATATGGCCAGCACGAACATCACCATAGCCATTACTCCCAACTGAATATGGAATGCGCTAATTAAAACTATAGATGCAACAATTGTAATAAAAAGAATGTAGCCGATTCGTTTTATTAAAAAACTAAATCCTGTAAACTGCCATCGAAATTGCGGCCCAAGACCCATTAAAAACAACAAAGGCATCATTAAGGGTATAAATACCGTATTAAAATAAGGCGCGCCCACTGAAATTTTTTGCAAACCCAGCGCATCCATCATGAGTGGATATAACGTCCCTAATAAAACAGTCATCATTGCTACAAACAAACACACATTATTAGCGATTAACATGCTCTCACGCGACCAAAAATGAAAATGACCTGCAACAACAATTCGCCGAGCTCGCAGCGCATAAAGGAAAAATGAGGCACCCACAACAACCGCTAAAAATTCCAACATAAAAAGACCGCGTTTCGGATCCACCGCAAAGGCATGCACCGAAATTAAGATACCAGAGCGAACTAAAAAAGTGCCTAACAAACTCAAAGCAAATGTCGATACGGCTAATAAGACCGTCCAGGCTTTAAAAACCTGGCGCTTTTCAGTGACTGCTAACGAATGAATTAATGCGGTACCCGCGAGCCACGGCATAAACGAAGCATTCTCAACAGGATCCCAAAACCAAAAACCACCCCATCCCAATTCACGATAGGCCCACCAACTTCCCAATACAATTCCAAAAGTTAAAAAACACCAGGCCACAATGGTCCAAGGACGAGACCAACGCGCCCATACAGCATCCAGACGCCCACTGATCAATGCGGCAATCGCAAACGCAAAGGCAACAGAAAAGCCAACGTAACCCATATACAACATCGGCGGATGAATCGCTAATCCTGGATCTTGTAAAATAGGATTGAGATCGCGACCATTAACAGGAAAATTTGGCAAATAGCGTTGAAATGGATCAGACGTCAACAATAAAAATAAATAAAAGCCAATGGCAACCATCGCCAATACCGCAAGCACCCGGGCTAGCATTTCAATGGGTAGGCTACGGCTAAACAAACTAACCGCCGCCATCCAAATACTTAACACAAAAATCCACAGCAACAGCGAGCCTTCATGAGCGCCCCAGATCGCACAAAATTTATAAAGCAGAGGGAGCTGACTATTAGAATTTTGTGCGACATAAACCACTGAAAAATCATTGGTTAAAAAAGCATACGCGAGTGCTGAAAAACTAATCGCAACGAAAAAAAACTGCCCTATCGCCGTATATCGGGACAATTGCATATACGCAATTTTGCCTTTATGAGCACCCACTAAAGGCAGCGTCGCCTGAATAATGGCTAAACAAAAAGCAAGAATAATCGCATAACGTCCAAGTTCAGGAATCATAAATTAATCCTAAAATACATCGTAACTGCTCACACCGCGTCATCCCGCAGCTTACCTCGTCATCCCGCGGCTTATCTCGTCATCCCGCGGCTTGACCGCGGGATCCATAACGCACTGCGTGCGTTGGCGCGCATAACGTGCCTGGATTCCAGCTTTCGCTACAATGACGGGCGAGTAATTACAATACATCATTAACTCAACCCAGGTGGTTTATAAGTGGCATCATGTTTTGCTAGCACTTGATCGGCAACAAACACTCCGTTTTTCAATCGACCTTGCACCACAATGCCTTGACCAGCACGAAATAAGGAAGGCAAAATACCATCATAGTTCACTTTGATCGTACTTTTGTGATCGGTGAGCTTAAAATTGACTCTTAAACTCTTGTCGTCTTTATGAATGGAATGCTTAACCACAAAACCACCGATTCGAAACACTTTATTATGAGGTATTTTTTGAACAAATACTTGTTTAGGTGTTAAATATAAATTGATATTCTGTTTTAATGCATAAAGCGCCAATGCAGCCGCTAGAGAAACCCCTAGAATAATAAAAATAATCAAATACATCCTTTTTTTTCGATTAGCTTGCATAGTCTTGGCGTAACTTCTTTTTTAATCGACGTAATTTTTGAGTGGCCACCCACCAATTTAATAACAACACGACAAAAGCAATCGCATAGGCAGGCCAAACAAAATCGGCAAAGCCTCCCATATTTAAAAAAGCATGCAATGATGAAAAATAAATTGTCATATTTCTATTCCATAAAAAGTGCTCTAACCCAAGCTGTCTTCTGCTCACGAATCAGTAATTCATGTCGCAGCTTCAATAATACAACCCAAACATAAAATAATAAGAAAGCCACAATCATGGCCAGTAAAGGATATAACATAATCGGTGCAATAGTTGGTTTACTGAGTAAATGTAACGATGCACCTTGGTGCAAAGTATGCCACCAATTCACTGAATAATGAATGATCGGAATATTGACCACTCCGACTAAAGTCATCAATCCACTCGCTCGACTGGCTAATGCTTTATCCAAAATTGCCGAACGCAGGGCGATAATACCAAAATAGATAAACAACAATAATAAATCTGAAGTTAAGCGTGCATCCCAAACCCACCAAGCTCCCCAAGTCGGCTCTCCCCAAATCGAGCCTGTAATCAAAGTCATTAGCGTAAAACTCGCGCCCACTGGAGCGCTGACTTTAGCGACCATGTCAGCGACTTTAATCTTCCAAATAAAATGAACGATGACAGCCACTGCCATAATCATATAAATTCCCAAAGACCATATCGCGGCCGGCACATGCAAATAGATAATTCGAAAAACATTGCCTTGTTGATAATCCGGCGGTGAGACTAAAAGCCCACCGACTAATCCATAAGCCAATAAAATCAAACACAGCGCAACTATCCACGGCTGTAGAGCAACGGAAAAACGATAACACGTTTTAGGAGAAGCAGCTTGATGAATAAATTTCCACATCCTTCCTGGCCAGTCAACTTCCCTGTGGCAGTGCCGCAGGAAATAGATTACAAACAACGGCTAATCATACCCAACCCCCACTCTCAGCGCAAATGCCGCAGCCAATGGAGCCAAGGTGATGCTTAAAACTAATAAGGCTGCTAGCATCGCCATTTGGGCAGCTATCGCCAAACCATGATTCGCCGCTAATACAGCGGATGATGCAAAAATTAAGGTTGGAATATATAAAGGCAGCATTAAAAGTGCTAACAACAAGCCACTATTGCGCAACCCTACTGTAAGCGCTGCAGCAATTGCTCCAATTAATAACAAAATAGGCGTGCCCAAAAGCAAGCTCAGCATTAAAATCCATAAGGCATAGAGCGACAAATGAAACATCATGGCCAAAAGAGGGGCAATCACGATTAATGGTAACCCTAATATGAGCCAGTGCGCCAACACTTTAGCTCCAATCAGTAATGGCAAGGGATAAGGGCTCAATACAAATTGTTCTAACGAACCATCTAGAAAATCATCTTGAAACAATTGTGATAATGACAACATGATTGCAAGCAAAGCTGCAACCCAAATGACACCCGGGCCAATTAACCTTAAAATTTTTATATCTGGCGTCGTGGCTAACGGAAATAACGTCACGACAATAATAAAAAATAGTAATGGATTAAAATAGTCTAAGCGCGATCGAAAGGAACGTATACATTCACGAACAACAATTAATTTTACGATAGACCAATAGTTCATGCAATAGACTCCGACAACAACACACTTTGTATCGCTAAATGACTTAATGTTAACGGCCTATGGCTCGTGAATATTACCATGCCCCCACGTTGCACCTGCTGTTCTATAATTGTTTGAACTAACGAAACCCCTGCTGCATCAAGCGCTGCAAACGGCTCATCTAAAATCCACAACAGCGTTTTTGTTATCATGAGTTGGGCAAGCGCTAGTCTTTGTCGCTGACCCTGTGAGAGCTCACGACATAAAACATCTTGAAAATCATTGAGCCCAAGCTTGGTGATAGCCTCATGAAACAGATTAATATTAAACTGATGATAGCGATAATGAAATTTAAGATTTTCTAGTACGGTTAACTCATCTTTAACCCCTAGCTTATGACCAATGTAGCATAAGCTTTGTTGATATTCCGTTCTTATTTTACGAATAGATTGGCCTTGCCACAACACTTGCCCTGAGAACACAGGCAAAAATCCTGTTAATGTCCGCAATAATGTCGTCTTACCGGTCCCATTGCTGCCAACAATCTGCATCGCCTCACCAGCTTGCACATCAAAACTTAGTTTACTCAATAATTCCCGATCGCCACGATGGCAGCTAATGTTTTGCACGCATAGTAATGGAGGTTTATTCATCAATAATGACTATTCATTTTTTGGTTTTGGATCACGAACTATTTTAACTAAAAAGAAATAAATCACCAACGCCGCTAGGAGCCCTAACAATTGCCAAGCATCGACTACTTTATAATAATTCAGAACAAAGCCAATCAGACCAAGCGACCAGGAGATGACCCACAACAATAATGTTGAAATGGTGGTATCAATGCCAGACAGATGCAATACATGATGAAAATGATCTCGACTGGCAACAAAAGGTGATTTACCTTTCTGAATGCGGTGAATCGATACGCTAATTAAGTCAAACAGAGGAAAGGCTAAGATCCACAATATCGTCACGGGTCTGACGATTTCGATATTCGCTTGTGAGATTTCAACTGAAAACCAAGCCAATAGGAAAGCGACAAAGGTGATCCCCGAATCCCCCATAAATATGCTCGCTTGCCGACGCCAAGGAAATGGCATGTTAAAGCATAAGAAAACCAGCAATAACACAGCCATGATTGTTAATAACTGAAAATCATGGGATAGCCCGAGTTGCATACATAACATGCCAAGCAACACCACCTGCCCCAATGCAATACCACCGGCCAACCCATCTTGGCCATCAACCATATTCATTGCATTAATATAACCAATCACCGCAAAAACAGTTACGGGCAACCCCCAAGCACCTAAACTAAAGGGGCCCATAAAAAAAAGATCGCCTAAATTCTCGATGACATGCTGGCCCCAAATCACTAGCAACAAACTTGCTAACAACTGACCGAACAAGCGAAGCTTAGAACTTAATTCTTTAAAGTCATCAACAACCCCCATTAAAACAAGCAATGCGCTGCCAGCAATCATGCCTCTGTAATTTTCAAGGGACATCTGCAGTGATAACAGTGCAAAGCAAAAACCAAAAAACATGGCGATGCCGCCAATCAAGGGCACATCATTCCCGTGAAGTTTTCTGCCGCCAGGACGATCCACTAGACCAATACGAATAGCCAATGGTTTTAGCAGCCAAATACAAAACAATGTGGCTACTAATGCAACGAGACTGCTGTTGATAATGTGCATGAACCACTAAATCCTTTTAACGCTAATTAATAAGGCAATCGTGTGATTATTATAATTTACAATAAAACCAAAAATCCCGCGAAAGCAGAACATCTCATTCCTGCGAAAGCGACCGCGTCATTCCCGCGAAAGCAGACCACGTCATTCCCGCGAAAGCAGAGCACGTCATTCCCGCGAAAGCGGGAATCCAGTAATCTATTGAAAAACCAACAATTTTTCTTAAAACCGGTTATCCTATTTATTATTACAGGAGACCAATGGGCCCGGATCGAATTCCATGATACAGGCCCATATCAGGTGTTTCAAGCCAGATTCTAGCGCCGCTTAATGACTTTCGCGCTAATACGGTTTGGATTGTTTTTAAGCAGCCTAGCAATCAATTTCGTATTAATACCTTTGACCTTAGCCAAATCATCTACAGACTTAAAGCCCCCATTTTTCTGGCGATAGGTAACAATAGCCTGAGCTTTCTTTGGACCTATCCCTTTCAAAGTACTAAGCGTTTTTGCATCGGCAGTATTAATATTAATTTTCGTACTTTCTTGCTTAACAGCTACTTTCTGATTAACAGAATGGCCCGCAACAGCCACGCTAGCAAATGAAATATTCGCCACCATAACCATTAAAGCCATAACAAGAGCGATAGTTTTTTTCATAATGATTCTCCATTGTTTATTAAAATAGAAAGTCTATACCGAATAAAAAACCGAGCAATACCGTGTTTATCATCCTTCGCGGAGGATGACGAGGTACAAAGAAAGGAAGATAACTAACTTGATCAAGAACACGCAGAAGCAAGCTGTTCTAACGCTTTTAAGGGATCTTTCGCCTGAGTAATCGAGCGCCCTATTACTAGATAGTCTGAACCTGCTTTAATCGCTTCCATCGGCGTCATTACTCTTTTTTGATCTGCCCTAGGATCTTCACCCAGGCGAATTCCAGGTGTGACTAGAAGAAATGGTTTATCTAATTTCGCGCGCAACATGGCTGCTTCTTCTGGCGAACAAACTACGCCATCTAATCCAATTTTTTGCGCCAATTGAGCCATATTCGGCACTAACATTTGAATAGTTTCACGGATGCCCAACGTTTTTAAGTCGCTATCTTGCAAACTGGTTAACACAGTAATGCCAACCAACAATGGCTTTCGCTCAACAGAGGATTCTCTAACGGCAGAAACCGCAGCCTCTAACATAGCTCGACCACCGAGAATGTGAATGCTCATCATCCAGACCCCAAGCTCGGCAGCCGCGCGGCAAGCGCCAGCCACCTGTTGCGGAATATCATGAAATTTTAAATCTAGGAATATATCGAATCCTCTAAGCATTAATTCCTCAACAAACTCTGGGCCACAATGTGTAAACAACGTTTTACCGACTTTTAAACGACAGGACTTCGGATCAATCTTATCTACAAAAGATCGCGCTTGTTCAACATCAGAGTAATCTAGTGCAACAATAATTTTAGGATTATCAATCATATTAACGCTCCTCTAATCCTTGAATGGGTTTTTGCGTCAACCAGTGATGACAACTCGGGCACAACCAAAATAATGTTTTTCCCGAATAACCACAGTGCGAACAACGATAAATGGGCTTATCTTCTAAAAGTCGATCGACAAAATGATACAAGATCGTCAATTTTTCTTTAGAATCACCTGCAGAATTAGCAATGTAGAGCTCCACTAAATGACCCACACCCCGCAGTGAAGGATGAGATTGTATTTGTTCTGCAATATAATCGATAGCGGCTTTATCATTTTTGCAACGACGCAAATGATTGGAAATGGCCAACACAAATGAAATCCGTGGATAATCTTTCAGACACTCTTTTAAATAAACAATTAACTGATCTTCTTCATCTAATTTTTGATAACATTCAACCAACGACGCTACAGTTTCTGATAAATAATCAGGATCCTGGAGTTTAACCTGCTTATAACAGCGAATCGCTTCTTTATAGCGTTTTGCCTCAATATTGAGTTCAGCGCGTATTAAGCTTGCACGCACACAATGCGCATCAATCACGCTAGCATTTTTAAGATGACTTAACGCTTCCTCAATATGCCCTTGTTCTCTAGCTTGAATGGCCAATTCACAATAATATTGCGCTACGATAGATCGCATTGATTCACCGGTAATCGCTTGTAGCTTTCGGGCGCTTTCAATGGCTTTTACCCAGTCTTTTTCTTGCTGATAAATATGAATCAAAAAACGCAAGCTCTGTTGATTCTCTTCACCCATTTTAACCAGTTCTTGAAACAAACGCTCAGCACGATCCAACACACCCGCACGCAAATAATCCTGACCAAGCGCTGAGAGCGCCTGAACCTTATATTGTTTATCGAGCTGCGGCCTTGCAATAAGATTCTGATGGATACGGATGGCACGATCCACTTCGCCACGGCGACGAAAAAGATTACCCAATGCTAGATGGGTCTCAACGGTATCGCTGTCCACCTCAAGCAGTTTAATAAAAACATCAACAGCCTTATCCGGTTGCTCGTTAATTAAATAATTCAATCCTTTAAAATAATCATGATGAAATTTTACCGGATTATTAGAAGCCGGTTGCTTAGGCTCCCTGCGCCCAAAATACCAACCACAACTTGCAGCAACGGGCAGTAGCAAAAATGTAGTAAGCGCAATCAACACTAGTGACTGTCCTTTATTGGGATAGAGCGCAAATTTTTAACTTCTTGTTCGACTCGTTTAACCTTGGACTTGAGTTTTCGATTATTATTTTTGACTTTTAGTAATGCTGGCAGTAGAGCCAATACCCCTAACAATGCTCCCACAGCCAACAAAAACAACAATAACAGTGGTATATAAACTTTAACGCTTTTCATGTAGAAGTTGATGTCGATCACATGGGAATTAAGGCTGGCAAAAGTAATTGCAAAAATAATAATAATGATCCAAAAAATTAATGCGACATAACGCATGTGCCTTCCTATAAAACATTAAAGGAGAGTAACGTTGCCGTTACTCATCCTCTTTTTTCATTTGCTCTTTTAATAAATCGCCCAACGTCGTTTTAGTAGGCTCTTCACTAATCTTGCGAGTGGTTGAACCATCTTCTGGACGCTTTTCTAATACTTTATGCGAGACATGTAATTGCCGAGTTTTACGGTCGAAATGAATCATCTTCACTTCAACTTCCTCACCTGCTTTGAGCTCTTCGCGCAGATCTTTCACGCGATCATGAGTATAATCGGCAATACGCAGTTGACCTTCTATATTTTCAGCTAATTGCATGACTGCTTGTTTGGTATCCACACTCAATACTTTAGCTTTAATCACAGCATTCACGTCAAGACCCTCGACATAATGAGCAATTGGATCTTCTTCAAGTTGTTTAATACCCAGTGAAATACGTTCTCGTGCAGGATCAATGGACAAAATAATGGCCTCCACTTCATCACCTTTTTGGTATTTTCTAACTGCTTCTTCGGCAGACTCACTCCAAGAAATATCTGAGAGATGAACTAATCCATCAATCTCACCCTCCAATCCAACAAATAAACCAAAATCGGTTATTGAACGAATTTTACCTGTGATTCTTTCGTCTTTTTGATGGCTCTCAGCAAATTCCTGCCATGGATTAAGTTTACATTGTTTAATCCCCAAGGAAATCCGGCGACGCTCTTCATCAATTTCTAATACCATCACTTCCACTTCATCACCAATTTTAACGACCTTACTTGGATGAATATTCTTATTAGTCCAATCCATTTCTGACATGTGAACCAGGCCTTCAACGCCTTCTTCGATTTCAACAAAACAACCATAATCGGTAATATTCGTGATGCGACCAACCATGCGCGTATCTTTTGGATAACGACGCGCGATATTTTCCCAAGGATCTTCGCCTAATTGCTTTAAGCCTAATGAGACTCGATTTTTATCGCGATCAAACTTGAGTATTTTAACTTTAAGTTCCTCGCCAACCGTCAATAAATCACTAGGATGTTTCACCCGTTTCCAAGCCATATCTGTAATATGCAGCAGCCCATCAACACCGCCTAAATCAACAAATGCACCGTAATCAGTAATATTTTTAACAACACCAATAATCTCTTGACCTTCTTGTAACTCATCCAAACGCGCTTTTATACGTTCTGCACTAGTTTCTTGCATCACAGCACGCCTTGAAACGACGACGTTATTGCGTTTTCTATCCAGCTTTATAATTTTAAATTCGAGCTCTTGACCTTTTAAATCTTCTAAATAACCTGTATCACGAACCGGTTTCACATCAACTAAAGAACCGGGCAAGAATGCAACGACTGATTTAATCGACACTTTAAAACCGCCTTTAACAATTTCGCTGATTTGGCCTTTAATGGGTGTTTCATTCTCGTGAGCTGTTTCCAAATCATCCCAAACTTTACGCTGCAACGCTTCCTGATGAGATACTTGAGATTGACCAAAATAATTGTCGATTGATTTAACAACAACATCAACTTCATCACCAATATTAACTTCTTCACCTTCGAATTCTTTTTTTGAAACCATCGCATCCGATTTAAGGCCTGCACTTAGAACAATCCACTCGGGCTTAATATCAACAATGGTTGCTTTCACGACAGCACCTAGGCGCCAGTCGGTATTAGCCAAGTTTTCTGCTAGTAATTCAGCAAAATTTTCAGTTTTAGATTTATCTCTCATGTTTTTTTATACCGTAATCCCGTTATATACCGAAACCGATAGATAACTTATCAGAACCACACCACAAGCGGCATGGGTTAGTTTATACACCCTCTTTACATTATAAAGAGGAACCTCAAACGTATTCATTAACATAGTCAATAACACGCGACAATACCTGATCGATAGCCATCTCAGTCGTATCGATCATCAGCACATCCGATGCTGGTTTAAGCGGAGAAATCGCCCTTGTCGTATCACGCTCATCTCGCTTAATCAATTCCTGCTCAATGTGGCGCAGGCTAACATTTATTCCTTGCTGTTTCAACTGCTTGTAGCGTCTTTTCGCCCGTTCAGCCGGGCTTGCCTCAAGGTAGATTTTCACGATGGCATCTGGGAAAACAACCGTTCCCATATCACGGCCATCTGCAATCAAGCCTGGCGCTTTGCGCAGATCACGCTGTTTTTGCAATAAAGCTGCTCTAACTGCGGGAATGGCAGCAACAGTAGAGGCCATGATACCACACTCCTCATCCCTTATTGCTTGCGTAATGTCTTGTCCGTCACAAATGATTTCTAGCAGACTATTTAGCTTTGCCTGCCTCATCTGGATATTCAAGCGCTGTAACAAGTCCTGCAATCTCGCTGTATCATCAGGCGATACTTGATGATGCAAAACTCCCCAAGCAAGCGCTCGATACAACGCACCGCTATCCAAAAAATGCCAGCCTAAATATTTGGCCAATGAACGACTCACCGTCCCTTTACCACTGCCACTTGGGCCATCAATCGTAATCACGGGTATCGATGTGTCATTCATGATGAGGCTATCTCTTTAACTGCCATACCTAATCCACAAGCTGCTGTAACAAACCCAGGAAATGAAGTTGCCACATTAACACAATTGAATACCTTCACCGAGCCCTCTGCCCTTGCACCTGCTACAGCAAATGCCATGGCAACTCGATGATCACCACAGCTATCCACCTCTCCACCTGTTAGTTGACCCCCTTCAATAATTAATCCATCGGTCAAAATTTCTAATTGAATACCTAACGATTTCAATCCCGCTGCCATGACCGCAATGCGATCGGTTTCTTTCACCCGCAATTCTTCTGCACCCTTTAATACGGTTCTCCCTTTTGCACAAGCTGCTGCAATAAATATCACCGGAAATTCATCGATGGCCAAGGGCACTTGTTCAATTGGAATGTCAATGCCGTGCAACTTAGCATAGCGTATTCGAATATCCGCTATTGGCTCGCCACTTTGTTCATCTTGATTCAATAATTCAATATTAGCGCCCATTAGTTTTAACAAAGTAATAATGCCAATACGTGTTGGATTAACACCTACTCTTTTTAAAACAATATCTGACCCCGGAATAATGCTTGCCGCCACCATAAAAAAAGCAGCAGAAGAGATATCACCAGGAACGATAATATGTGTTGCTTTTAAATGGGCATCCCCATTAATACAAACCTGTGAATGAGTGCGCTTAACAGGACAACCAAACGCTTTCAATAAGCGTTCAGTGTGATCACGTGTAATACCAGGCTCGCTCACACAGGTTTTTCCTTTAGCATATAGCCCTGCTAATAATAAACACGACTTAACTTGAGCGCTTGCCAACGGCATTTTATAATCCATGCCATGAAGTGTTTGTTTGCCAAAAATCTTTAAGGGCAAAGTACCCTGCTCTGACATTTTAATTTTAGCACCCATTTCAATAAGCGGATTAACAATTCTTGCCATCGGACGTTGCGATAATGATGCATCCCCTATTAATTGCGAATCAAAATCTTGTCCTGCCAAAAGCCCCACCATTATCCTAAGTCCCGTTCCAGAGTTAGCGAAATCGAGAGGTCGTGACGATGGCTTCAACCCATGCAAACCAACACCTTGAATTTTTAAATGTGTTGCCCCCAGTGCTTGAACTGAAACGCCCAATGACTTAATCGCTTCCAGTGTTGCTACGTTGTCAGCACCCAATAATACATCTTGAATTTCACTGTCGCCTTCTGCAATGGCAGAGAGTAGCAATGCACGATGAGAAATAGACTTATCGCCGGGAATCTTAAGATCGCCTTGTAAGCCTTGTAATGATTGAAGTGGTGAACTGAGGTAATGCATCATAGTGGTAGCAAAAGAATCAACCATAACGTTGTTCAAAATCACGCATAAATTCTAGCAAAGCATCCGCTCCAGATTCTGGCATGCCGATATAAAGGCTTGCACGAATACCACCTAGCAAACGATGCCCTTTTAAAGTTCTTAAATTTTCCTGCTGCGCTTCTTGTAAAAAAACCGCTTCTTTTTCAGGATCAGCGAGTTTAAAAATAACATTAAGGCGTGAGCGAACTTCAGGGTCAATAGGATTCATATAGAAACCCGTTTGATCAATATAGTCATATAATTTTGATGATTTTCGACGAGTGATTTCATCCATTGCGACAAGACCACCTTGCTTGATAACCCAGCGAGTCACAAGCGCTGCTATATACCAAGAAAATGTTACCGGAGTATTGGGCATAGACTGTTTATCCACATAAACTTGATAACGATATAATTCGGGAGTAGCTTCAATGACTTTACGTTTTAGCAAATCATCATGAATCATCACGACTGTCATCCCAGCCAAGCTTAAGTTTTTTTGAGAACAAGCAAAAATTAACCCAAAGCGTTCAATATCAATGGGTCGAGTTAAAATATTAGAAGACATATCACAAATTAAAGGTAATCCATAATCATCCGGTACAAATGGAAATTCAACACCATTAACCGTTTCGTTATCCACATAAAAAAGATAAGACGAGTCATGGAGAGCCTGCCAATTGACTTGTTTAGGTATCGAGGTAAAGTTAGAACTTTCAGTGTCAGCAAGCAGCTGCACTTTGCAATAACGGCTTGCATCACTGACAGCAAACCCGCCCCAAATCCCTGTTTTAACATAAGCAGCAGTCTTTGCACCATTAAGCAAATTCATGGGTACCATAGAATATTGGGCACGAGCACCACCTTGAGCAAAAATAATATGATACTGGTCTGGAATATTATATAACGTTCTGAAATTATCCGTTAATTCATCAATAACCGGTTTAAATTCCTTGCTGCGATGGGAAACCTCCATCACTGACATACCGGTGCCCTGCCAGTTCAAAAACTCTTCTTGCGCTTGTATCATCACTTCTTCAGGCAACATTGCAGGCCCTGGACTAAAATTATAGGCTCTTTGCATGATAAGGCTTTCCTTATTAAACAACTTCTACACCGACCAGCTTTTCATCGGCTGATAAATGAATTAAGCGGACACCTTGGGTGTTGCGCCCCATAATCGAAATCTCTTTAACTCGTGTGCGCACCAACTTGCCTCGGTTGCTGATGAGTAAGATCTCATCTTCATCAAATACTTGGTTTGCAGCCACAACTTTACCATTGCGTTCGTTCACTTGAATCGCCCTGACACCTTGCCCACCTCGGCCAATAGAACGGTAAGCTTCAAGCGGCGTTCTCTGCCCATAGCCCCGCTCTGTTGCAGTGAGAACATGACCATTTTCTTTTACAATAATCAACGAAATTAATTTTTGCTCGGCTTGTAATTTAATGCCACGCACACCTCGAGCACTACGGCCCATTGGCCTGACTTCATTCTCATGAAAACGAATCAATTTACCAGCATCGCTTAGCAACATCACTTCTTGTTCACCATCAGTAATATCAATACCAATCAAGCGATCAGTACCTGCTAATTCTAAAGCGATTTTACCACTATTGCGTGGTTTGGCGAATGCATTGAGCACCACTTTTTTAACCACACCATGCAAGGTCGCCATAAAAATATAATGTTGTTCATTAAACGTTTTAATGGGCAAAATGGCACTAATTTTTTCGTCTTTCTCCAACGGCAATAAATTAACCATAGGCCGACCACGTGCTACCCGACTACCTTGCGGAATTTGATAAGTCTTCAACCAATACACTTTGCCTCTGGTTGAAAAACATAAGATAGTGTCATGTGAATGCGCGACTAAAAGATTTTTTATAAAATCTTGCTCTTTAACCGTTGTTGCCATTTTACCACGACCACCACGATGCTGGGCCTGATAAACTGTTAGTGGTTGTGATTTAATATAGCCCGAGTGTGACAACGTAACGACTAATTCTTCTTCAGTAATTAAATCTTCATGGGTTAAATCTTGCTTAGCATCGATAATGCTCGTGCGTCGCTCGTCATTAAATTGCCGCTTTACGTCGACTAATTCTTCACGAATCACTTCATGCAATCGATCGGGGTCAGCAACAATAGTCATTAATTCACCGATATTTGCAACGAGCTTAAAATATTCTTCATGAATTTTGTCAGTTTCTAGCCCCGTGAGTCGATGCAAACGCAAATCTAAAATAGCTTGTGCTTGCGTGGGCGAAAGATGATAAGCATCATCGTGTAATCCAAATTGCTGTGCTAAATCTTCAGGGCGAGTATTTTCAGCACCTGCGCGTTTCAATAATTCTGAAACAGAACCTTTTGGCCATGGTTTAGCTAATAATTGTGTCTTTGCTTCAGCAGGCGTTTTAGCCGCTTTAATTAGTGCAATAAGCTCATCGATATTAGCCAAGGCTACGGCTAACCCCTCTAAAACATGAGCACGATCTCTGGCCTTACGCAAATCATAAATCGTACGCCGTGTGACCACCTCACGTCGATGCGCAATAAAGGCTTCCAGCATTTGCTTGAGCGTCATCACTTTTGGTTGGCCGCGATCGAGTGCCACCATATTAATGCCAAACACAGTTTGCAATTGTGTATGCGCATAGAGATTATTGAGCACGATCTCCGGCTGATCACCGCGGCGTATTTCGATCACCATTCGCATACCTTGCTTATCCGATTCATCTCGCAGTGCCGATATGCCTTCGATTTTTTTATCGCGTACAAGCTCGGCAATTTTTTCCAATAGACGTGCTTTATTCACTTGGTATGGCAATTCATGGACAATAATAGCCGCTCGCTTTGTTTTTTCATCGATTTCAATATCTGTTTTGGCACGAATATAGATGCGACCGCGCCCTGTTTTGTAGGCTTGGACAATGCCACCGCGACCATTAATAATAGCCGCCGTTGGAAAATCAGGCCCGGGAATATGCTGCATTAATTCTTGAAGATTAAGCTCTGAATTGTCAATTAACGCAATAGTAGCATCGATGACCTCTCCCAAATTATGAGTAGGGATATTGGTGGCCATTCCCACCGCAATTCCAGACGAACCATTAATCAACAAATTGGGCACTCGTGTGGGCAACACGGTGGGCATAAACTCGGATTCATCATAATTAGGGTGAAAATCTACGGTGTCTTTATCGAGGTCCGCTAATAAAGCATGTGTCAGGCGTGACATGCGAATTTCGGTATAACGCATTGCCGCCGGCGAATCCCCATCCACGGAACCAAAATTACCTTGTCCATCAACAAGCAAGCTACGCATGCTAAAGTGTTGTGCCATGCGCACAATGGCGTCATAAACTGCAGTTTCGCCATGTGGATGATATTTACCAATGACGTCACCCACAATACGTGCTGATTTTTTATAAGGCTTATTCCAATCGTTGTTAAGCTCGTGCATGGCAAACAGTGAGCGCCGATGAACAGGCTTTAGACCATCTCGAGCATCTGGAAGCGCACGGCCAATAATGACGCTCATGGCATAGTCGAGATAAGATTGTTTCAACTCATCTTCAATCGTAATCAATGTAATTTCTTTGGCCAATTGGGCCATAATCATTCCCCTAAAATGTCTTTGTTTGTATGCGCTTTACGCGCTAATAAAGTCAGAAATTATATCACATCCTAGCAAATAGCGTCATCAATCATGTCGTCCCCTGCTAAACTACGTCGTCCTCCGCGAAAGCCACCTCATCCTCCGCGGAAAGCCACCTCATCCTCCGCGAAAGCCACCTCATCCTCCGCGAAAGCCACGTCAGCCCGCGGCCTTGACCGCGGGATCCATAACGCACTACGTGCGTTGACGCGCAAAACGCGCCTAGATTCCGGCTTTCGCCACAATGACGGACGAGTAGTAACGCTGATTTATCGATTAACAATAATCTGAAGTTATGTTTAAATACCGTATTGTTATTTGTCTACATTATTATTATTAAAGGTAAAGCTTATGCAAACTGTCGACAAGCTAATCAGTGCTCGTTGGATTGTACCTATCGAGCCTTTGAATCAAGTACTAGAAAACCATTCGATTGCTATCGATCAAGATCAAATAGCAGGAATACTGCCTACTGAAAATGCTGAGCAACACTACCAAGCGAAAGAACATATTGAACTCCCTGATCATGCACTGATGCCCGGTTTAGTGAACGCACATACTCACTCGCCCATGACCTTGTTCCGTGGATTAGCCGATGATTTAGACCTGATGGACTGGCTAAATAAGCACATCTGGCCTGCTGAAGCTGAAATTATTGATGAGGCATCCGTCACGACAGGCACTCGCCTAGCCATTGCCGAGATGATTCGAGGCGGTACCACTTGTTTTAATGAACACTACATGTTTCCCAATATTATTGCTGAGGTTGCCAAAGAAGCAGGAATGCGCTGTTGCGTGGGACTCATTACGATGGATGTCAGTAATAAATGGGCCAAAGATGGTGTTGAAGGTTTGCAAAAAGGTTTAGACATTTATTCTAATGCAAAAAGCCATCCCTTAATCACTTGGAGTATTGCACCACAAGGCCCTTACACCACAACGGATGAAACGTTTTTAAAAATTAAAACCGCCGCTAAAGAAACGGGTTTGCCTATTCACATTCACCTTCATGAAACTCGAGCTGAATTGAATATCGATTTACAACAGTATGGCAAACGCCCTATTAAACGACTGCATGATTTAGGACTATTATCAGATAAACTGATTGCGGTACACATGGTTCACCTGACTGATGATGAAATTCAAATCATTAAGGAGCATGGCTGCCAAGTCGTCCATTGCCCAGATTCTAACTTTAAATTAGCCAGTGGTATTGCACCGATTACAAAAATGATGGATGCCGGCATTAATGTGGCTATCGGTACCGATAGTGCGGCCAGCAACAATGATTTAGACATGTTTGGCGAACTCAGGCTCAGCACATTTGCAGCTAAAGTCGAAAGTCAAAACCCTACTACCCAGCCTGCCGCTATTGCGTTACAAATGGCAACGCTCAATGGTGCCAAAGCCCTGGGTTTGGACCATAAAATCGGCTCGCTTAAACCCGGGAAGGCTGCCGATATTATCGCTATTGACTTAGCTTCTTATCTGACTCAACCCATTTACAATCCAATATCACATTTAGCTTATGCCGCAAATCGCCTTCAAGTGAGTGATGTTTGGATTGCGGGTCAACGATTATTAGAAAAAGGCAAGCTGACTCAACTTGATATTAACACGACACTCGCTCAAACACATTCTTGGGCAGATAAAATTCGGCGTTATGCTGCCGCTTAGCTTTTATTTCGATACAACGATAAGGAAAAGCGATGGCATTTCCAAAACAAGTCAAACTGGTCGAAGTGAGCCCACGCGATGGATTACAAAACGAATCTAATAGCATTCCAACTGAACTCAAAATTGAGCTGATTAATCGCTTATCAGAAACGGGTTTGACGGTTATCGAAGCAACGAGTTTTGTTTCACCCAAATGGGTGCCACAATTGGCTGATCATACTGAAGTGCTGCAAGGGATTACTCATCATAAAAACATTCACTATCCGGTGCTCGTTCCGAATCAACAAGGTTTGCAAGCTGCACTCAGTGCCGGTGCTCAAGAAATCGCGGTCTTTACAGCAGCCACTAATACATTTACTCAAAAAAATACGAACTGCAGCATAGCAGAAAGTTTGCAACGTATTGAGGAGATTATAAAAGAAACTAAACCCCTTGATATTCCAGTGCGCGGTTATATTTCTTGTGTGTTAGGTTGTCCTTATGAAGGGAAAGTCACACCAGAACAGGTGCTGCCTGTAGCTCTGCAACTCTGGCAAATGGGTTGTTATGAAATTTCTTTAGGCGATACCATCGGTGTTGGCACAGCCAATCAAGCGCAACAACTCATTAAATATTTGCAACCGACGATTCCCATAGAACATTTAGCGATTCATTTTCATGATACCTATGGCCAAGCCCTTGCTAATATTTATGCCTGCCTGGAGTTGGGTGTGGCAACAATTGATTGCTCTGTCGCCGGCCTCGGAGGTTGTCCATATGCACCGGGCGCTGGCGGTAATGTGGCTACCGAAGATGTACTCTATCTGTTAAATGGCCTTGGAATAAAAACCGGCGTTGATTTAAAACAATTAATTCAGGCCGGGCGATTAATTACTGATTATTTAAAACGTCCCCCGCAATCTAAAGTAGCGAAAGCATTAGCCTCATAATTAATGTTTTCTCGTCATCCCGCGGCTTGACCCTGAGGGGAAGCGTGAGGCTTTTTGATTTTTTCGATGTTGGCACACTGCAAATATGCAGACATAATAAACTTCTCCAAGGCAAACCGCGGAGAATACAAGTTAAAGTGAAAGTAGCTTTTAACCGCGCCCCAGTTCGGGGATTATTTTAAATAGCAGCCAGCACTTAAAGCTAAAACGGCGGAAATATTAATTGAGACATGACAGCTCGGCACCAGCCTTTTCTTTAGCGCACAAAAAGGAAAATTAAAATGCAGGCAGATAAGAAGAAAAATCCTCCATCTCGATCTCGATCGCTACATGAGGCTGCGAAAAACGGGGATATCAAAGCTTTGCGCTGGCACCTAGAACAAGGAGTGGACATCGACCAAAAAGATGACGGGGGAAATACTGCCTTGTTGCTGGCTGCCAAGAATGGTCATCTGAAGGCAGTAAAATGGCTATATGAGAAAGGCGCCAACATTGACGAAAGCAATAATGAGGGTGACACTGCTTTATTGTTAGCAGCTTTCGAAGGTAATTGGGACGTGCTGGATTATCTATATGAGAAAGGCGCCAACATTGACGAAAGCAATAATGAGGGTGACACTGCTTTATTGTTAGCAGCTGTCGAAGGTAATTGGGACGCGGTGGGTGATCTATATGAGAAAGGCGCCAACATTGACGAAAGCAATAATCAGGGTGACACTGCTTTTTCGTTAGCAACTGACGAAGGTGATCCGGGCGTGCTGATTTATCTATTATCTCTATGTGAGAAAGAGGCCACCCTTGGCGAAAGTGATCGCTTGGATACCACCTTGTTGAGGGCTCTCGAAGCTCAGTGGCCCGCTGAACAGGAGGAACAACAAAAAAATAGCAAGAAAAAATTGCTTAGAAACTATGCTATTCAAGAAAAAGGTCACTATGAATATTACTTCAAAGCCACAAAATCGCTTGATGTTCTCTACATA
>SDBV01000799.1_pt1 | contig 45799 bp, 31 predicted proteins | sample 2277081 | NCBI WGS metagenome assembly SDBV01 (sample SAMN10402039, study PRJNA504765) | marine sediment metagenome | isolation source: marine sediment core GS10_PC15, 223 cmbsf | place: Arctic Ocean: Southern Knipovich Ridge | collected 2010
GGGCTGATCGCCTTGCACCGGGCCACCGGACGGCCCGGCTGGCTGCAAGAGGCCGATCGACTCACGGCCACTCAGCTCGAACTGTTCTGGGACGAGCAGAACGGCGGGTTCTTCTTCACCTCCAGCGATCACGAGTCGCTGCTGGCGCGAAGCAAGGACCCCACCGATTCGGCGCTACCTTCCGGCAACGCCGTGGCGGCAGGAAATCTGGTCTACCTGGCCGAGCATCTCGATAAACCGGAATATCTCGACCGAGCCGAGCAGACCATCGAAGTGTTCGCCCCTTTGTTGAAAAACTCTCCAGCCGGAATGCCGCGGATGGCCGTCGCCCTGGCCGAACTGCTCGAAGCACGCAAGCAGAATCCGTAGGGTGGGTCAAGGCACGAAGACCCACGCGGAATCTATGGCAAGGACAAGATAAAACAGTCTCACGCAAAGGCGCCAAGACGCAAAGAAAGACGGGAGGTAAGCATTTATCGAGAATTGACGGACAGGTATTCTGACAGGATAACAGGATGGACAGGATTAAAGGCGAAGGACCCCGTTTGCCTAGCCTTGATCCGATGGCGTTCTTGATTGTCGTTACATTTCAGTCAAATGTAGTTGAGACACGATGAACAGAGACGAAAAAGACAAGACCAAGACTCTTCTCTTTCTTTTTCTCCCTCTTCCCCTTCATCCTGATCATCCTGTCAATCCTGTCCACAACCATTACTCTGTGAACACTTATCTCTCGTCTTTCTTTGCGTCTTGGCGCCTTTGCGTGAGACCTCTTAGCTGCCTACTGCTCACTACCTACTGATTCACGTGGGTCTTCGTGCCTCGACCCACCCTACTTGTTTCCCTCGGCTTCCGGCAACACGGCTTGGATCCACTGGTGCATGTCGGCCGAGAGCTCTTTCCCGGCGAAACCGTACGCTCTGCCATAGCCGAACGGAGTCGTGCCGAAAATGTACCAGTAGTCACCCTCGCGATAGACGAACGGATCGGGAAGCGGCCGGTCGAGGATCGGCTGCCACGACGCCGGTTGGGCAAGGCCCAGTTGCGCAAGACACTGGGAGCAGGTGGTTAACACGGCAACTACCAGTAGCAACGTTACGACGCTACGCTTCATTTGACACTTTCTTGGATAGGAGGAGAAAAACGCGGGGCAAGCCCCTCCGCTAAACGTCACTTCGCTTGGTGCCACATCGAGCGCCAATAGGCCTCGTCGGTGGCGTAGGGGTCGACCGGGGCGTCCGGCGCGAGGTCCTTCGACAGGATGCCGTAACGCTGCATCTCGCGGATGTAGTTGGCGTGGGGGCGATAGCCGGGCATGTCGAAACGCTTGATCTCGTCGAGATACTTCTTCGCGTCGCGGACAGCCGTCAGCAGCTTTTGATAGTCGGGATCCTCGGTCGTAGTGAAGACCGATGAGATCTCGCCGTCCTTTGCACGGCAGATCCCATAGCCGCCGGCCTCGGTTGCCAGTGGGGCCAGCAGTTGAAGCGACTTGTCCGGACGGCTGAGGTTGTACAGCAGATGACGGTTGAAGCGGAACGACGGATGGTTGCGGTGATTTCCCGGCTGGGCCAACTCGTTCATGGGTCCTTCGTTCCAGGGGGCCATGCCGCGGTTGTCGGTCGGCGAGTTGGGCAGCGCCAGACTGCCTTGGTGACAACCGGCACAACGCCGGCCAAGGACCTCTTGGGCGGCCTGCGTGCTTGCCCACTTTAGATCACGCCGATCCATGCCTCCTCGGGAATAGTCACCCAACGAGCCGGTCCCCAAGGCGGCATACGTACCCGCGTAGACCGCCCCGCACTCGATCCACAAGCGAAGCGTCTTCTTCTCGTGCTCCGAAAGCTGGGCGTCGTAGTGTTGTCCGTCGAGCTTTTGCAGCAGCGGACTGGCCGAGGAACCCAACATTCGCGGCGCATAGTTGCTCTTGCGGAGGTTACGGCCGTTGGAGAACTGGCCGCTGACCGTCAGCATGTAGTAGCTGCTCGAAAACATGGGCCCCCGATCATCGCACAGCAGGATCCCTCCGTCCATCGGGCCGCCCTGCTCGGTGGGCTCGTAGTCGTGGCACCCGACGCAGTGCTTATCGAGAATCGGCTGGATGTCGCGCGGGAAATCCAGCACGTCCGACACGTCGGCCACCGGTTGGATCCGGCTAGGCGGACGCCCGGCGGCCATGAGTGTCCCTTGCGCGCGGGGTGTTTGCACGCGCTGCTCGTGACAGCCGACGCAACTCTGTTGCTCGCCCGGCTGAACCGTCAGGAAACTCTGCATCCGTTTGACCGCCATCTCGTTCTCGTCTAGCGCCACGAAGAACACCGGGCGCATGGCGGGCAACTCGACATAGGCCGAACCGTCCGGCTCGACCGGGACCGTGCCGAGCACACGCTGCAGCAGGAACGTGCCGCCGTAGGTCAACGGTTCCATGCCGCTGAACATGGTGTACGGCTTGGGCAAAATCTCCAGCACTAAGAGCTTTTTGATCTCGCCACGCTCGATCCCCTTCATGTTTCGGCCTTGATAGATGTTTTCCAGAACGATGTGGCCGGTGGCACTGCGGGTGTCGATCCGCGACGGGATGACACGCTCCCGCGGATGTGAACGCAACGGGCGCGGCTCGTGAACTTCCATCGTGCCGGTGCACCAGGCAGCCGGTAACTTGTAAATCGTGCGACGCTGGCCGTCGGAATCCATCAGCAGGATTTCCCGACTCCCGGCTACCAGAAACAAGTCTTCCGAAAGCGGGTAAGGATCGCGATAGTATCCGCCCTGGTGCAACGGGTAGACCATGTCCTGGGCATCCGGCCCCTTGTCCGGGTCGACCCGCGCAATCACACCGCGGTGCTCGTTCAGACCGTGGCCGGGCGACATCGACGCGATGACCTGATCGGTGCCGGGGATCGGCTTGGCGTCGATCATCACCGTGTCGGGACGCTGGTTGCCGAAGTAGATCATCTGGCCCGTGCCGTCCGGATTCATCGTCCATAGATGATGATAGCCGATTTGGCTGCGGTCGACGTATTCCCACCGCTGGTAGAGGATCCGCCCGTCGGGTAGGACCCAGGGCGTGTTTTCCTGTTCGGTATTGGCCGAGAGTTGGCGGATATTCCCCCCGTCACCGTCGCAGCGATAGAGGACGGCCACTTGCGTGAAGTAGCAGGGTACCCAGCGATCGCAACGGCTCGAGCAAAAGATGATCCCTCCGTCGGGTAAGTAGGTCGGCTCGAAGTCGTCGTACTCGCCGTCGGTCAACTGCCGCAAGTCACCCCCGTCGATATTGATCTCGTAAAGGTGATAGAAAGGTTGCCCGCCCTTGCGGTAGGAGAACAGTATCTTATGGGCGTCATAGTGGACGATCGGATCGCGGACGCCGCCTTGCGGGTCCTCCAACAACGTCTTGACTTCGCCGGTGGCCAGGTTCAACCGGCAGAGCCGACCGCCGTCGTGGTAATACTTGCGGTTCGGGTCGATGATGTTGCGTCCGAAGTTGGCGTACCAGTGCCCGTCCCCGTCGACCTGACGCACGGCGAAGATGATCTCTTCGACGCCAAGGCCTTCCATCTTGGACAGGATCGCGGCCCGCTCGGCGGCCTGTTGGGCCGCCCGGCGCGCCGGCCAGTCGATGTCGAACTTCGGCAGCGTTTCGGCGTGCTTGGCGTATTGTTTGCGGATCTCCTCGGTGCTGAGGGCCCGGTTGTAGAGTCGCACATCGTCGACCATGCCCTGGAAGTCGCGTCCGTCATTGTGAAAATTGAAACCGACGCGGTACTCGCCGCCCAGGAGCGTGTCGTACTTCCCTTCCAATTCGCTGATCGATCGGCCGTCGTAGTAGAGCCGTGCGGTCGTGCCGTCGTAGGTGGCGACGACTTGATGCCATCGGCCGGGCGTGATTCCGCCCGAGATATCGGCATTCAGATCCGGACCCCCTGACTTGTAGAACACCAGCGTGTCGGCATCGAGCAGCCAGATCCCCCGCGCGCGGCCCGGATTCGGACTGCCGTAGCAGAAGAGCACCTTGTCGCTGACTTCCGTGGGCAGGTTGAACCACAGGCTGATCGTGCCCGGGGCAAGGCCTTGCGGCAGATCGGCGTCCGAGCCGACAATTCTGCCGTCCGGCCGGGGCAGTTCGATCGCTCCGCCGCCGATCGGGCCGGGAGTTTCAGCCGCCCGGTCGTCGAACGTAAGATGCACCACCAATCCGGAGTCGTCCGCCGCGGCCAGCGAACCGATTGCCAGAAACAAGACCGACGCGATATGGAAAGACAAGCGATTCATCAGGCTTCTCCGTTCGTCTTCAGGTTATCTATCCCCTCGTTCCCACGCAGAGCGTGGGAACCAGATACTATATTCTAATGCGTGGGTCTTCGTTCCGCGACCCACCCTACGCTGATGGTAGTACACGCCACCCTTCTGCGTCTGGTTTCGTCCGCTTGCAGCGATCGGCGGCAGGCCATATACTAGAGGGTTCTCCGGTACAGTGTCGATGGCTATGGGGCCGATGGTTATGGGGCCGGTGATTGTGGGAAACGTAGATCATACGCCGGTCGATCACCTCAGAATCGATCGATCGGCTTCGCGCGATATAGCTTGCAGGAGATTGAAGAAATGACGATGGACAAGAGTTTGCGGGCCCGAGAGGGACTGACGCGGTCGCGGAGTGTGTTGACCCGGGCCGAGCGGATCGAACGGCTCAAGGTGGCCGACCGTTGGAAGGATGGCGATAGCCCGTTTGGATTGGACAAGGTCCGCGTGTTCAAGCTCGCCTTGAAGAAGAAAAAGAAGAAGAAGGAAGAAGAAGAAGGGGAAGAAGGCGCAGCCGAAGAAGCGACCGCTGCCAAGGAGTGACGCCGAGCTTACGTGTAACCGGCGGAGGAATCTTCCATGCGGGTTCGCCTCGAGTACGGCCGGACCGGAATCGAGGTGGAACTGCCCGAGCGGCATGTCGTCAAGTGCCTCGGCTACCAACCGTCCGAACCGCTTTCGGATCCACCCGCAGCCATCGCCGAGTGTCTCGCTGATCCGATCGGCACGCCGCCGCTTGGCCGTTTGGCCCAAGGCCGTCGCAGTGCGTGTATCGCCATTTGCGACATCACGCGCCCGGTCCCCAACCGGGTCATTCTGCCGCCCCTGTTGACCACACTTCAGAACAGCGGCATCGCGCGCGATAAGATCCTGATTCTCATCGCCACCGGTCTGCACCGGCCCAACGTCGGCGACGAACTGGTCGAGATGGTCGGCCAGGAGATCGTCGAGAACTATCGGATCGAGAACCACTACGGCCGGGAGCTTTCCCAACATACTAACCTGGGCCAAACGCCGCGCGGCGTGCCGGCCTGGATCGACTCGCGTTACCTCGAGGCCGAGTTGAAGATCACCACGGGCCTGATCGAGCCGCACTTCATGGCCGGGTTCTCCGGCGGGCGAAAACTGATCTGCCCCGGTCTGGCCGCGATGGAAACGATCAAGGTCTGGCACGGGCCCGAGTTTCTCGAACATCCCAACGCGCGCAGTGGTTGCCTGAAAGACAACCCGGTCCACGAAGAGAACACGCGCATCGCTCGGATGGCCGGCTGCGATTTTATCGTCAACGTGGTCATCGACGCGAGGCGGCAATTGCTCAAGGTCGTGGCCGGCGATATGGAAGAGGCCTTTGCACAGGGAGTCGAGTTCGTGCGACGCCCGGTCACCGATACGGTGCCCGAGCCGGTCGACATTGTGGTGACTACTTCCGCCGGTTATCCGCTGGATACGACGTTTTACCAGTCGGTCAAGGGCATGGTGGGCGCTTTGCCAATCCTGAAGCCGGGTGGTACAATCATCTTAGCCGCCCGGATGGACCAGGGGATCGGCAGCGACGATTTCCAGCGCCTGTTCGACGAGAACGACACGCTCGATAGCTTCATGCACCGCATCCAGCACACCGACTATTTCGTGATGGACCAGTGGCAGTTGGAGGAGTTGGCCAAGGTGCGACGCCAAGCGACCGTCAAAGTCGTGACCGACGGCCTGCCGGCGGAAGTGCTCGAAACGTTGTTCGTCGAGCCGGCCGAAAGCGTCGAGGCCGCCGTAGCCGACGCCCTAGCACGGCACGGCGACAACGCCAAGATAGCCGTAATCCCCGAAGGCCCCTACATCATGGCCGAAGTCAAAACGTAATACTATAAAGCCGCGACCGTTGGTCGCGCCCAAATACAGAGCCGCCGTGCCGGCGGCTGCTAAACGGGGAGAGTTACCTAACGAAGAGACCGTTCATACTACCGGAATTTCGCGATTTGACGGGGCGCGACCAACGGTCGCGGCTTTATATTACCTAGGAGAAAACTGCTATGAAAAACGTTCGCCACCTGTTTCTGTCTTGCATCCTGACATTGATCGTCACCCAAGCCCGGGCCGAGGATATCCCCTTTGAAAAAGCGCTCGACGCGGCTGCCGTCGGGCAGGATCGGCTCGACAACCTGCTCGAACGATCGCTGATCCTCGGCAACGGCGACGTCAACGGGTTGCTCTACTCGCAAGGCGGGAACCTGATCCTGCGGCTGACCAAGAACGACGTGTGGGACGCCCGGATCGACACCTCGGGCGACCCGCCGCTGTTGAAGATCGACATCAAGAACAAGAAGCTCACCGGGCCGACGCATGGGCCGATCTATAGCTGGGACAAACCGTACCCTTGCCCGCGCGTGTGTGGGCAGGTGATCTTGGGCGACAGCCCGCTGACCGCCATGTGGCGGACGATTCGTGCCGGGGGTAAGCACAACGATTTCCAATGGCACGACGGCGCGGCCGTAATGAGCATCGAAGGCGCCCCCGGCGCGTCCAACGGTTACGCCTTGAGCCCACTGGATTTCTCGACCGACGAATGCCCCACACTGCGGGTGAAGCTCTCCGGCACGGCCAACGCCCAGTTCTTCGTCGATGTCATGGCCACCGGCAACCGGCCTATCTTCGGCACCAAGTGGATCAAAACGCCCGAGTCGGAAGGGGAACGTACCTTCACCCTCCCGCCCGGACAACAGGTCGAGGCTGTGATCCTTTATACCTGGACGACCGACGGCAAGCGAGCGGAAAACCATTTCACGAGCGTGACCTTCGAAGGAGACGATCGCAAGGTGGCCGTGGATCTCGAAATCGCCAAGGCGGCCAAGAACCGGCCGGCCGTACTCGATCTGCGGCGTGCGGTCGCTCGGGTCGAAGGCGAAGAAGCCGGGCAGCCGGCCACCGTGGTTCGGGCCTTGGCCGATCGCAACGTCTTCTTCATCGAATCCCCCATGGCGGCCCAACTCGGCGCCATAGCCGCCTCGTATCTTCCCGCAGCCGAGACGGGTGAGGACAATCATGTCCAATGGCTGCGACAGAAACTCCCTGCCGACCTCGACTGGCCCGGCATGACGTTCGTGGTGGCCGTGGCTTCAGTCGAGGATCGCAAGGCCGTGGCGATTGTCACTTCGTTGGAAGTCGACGACCCGCTGGCCGAGGCCATTCGCCTGGCCCAAGCCACCTTGGCAGCCGAGCGCAAAACGTTGATCGAACAACACGAACAGGCATGGCACAAATTCTGGTCGGCCAGCGGCGTCGACCTGGACGACACCGACTTGCGCAACATGTGGTATCGCAACCTTTATTTCCTGCGTTGCGTGAGCAAGCCGGGTGTCGAGGCGATCGGGCTTTACGCCAGCCTGACCAACGACTCGCCCCCGTGGCACGGCAGCCATACGCTGAACTACAACTCGGAACAGACCTTCTGGACCTCCTACGTCACCAACCACGTCGAACTAAGCGAGCCGTACGAGCGGATGGTCTTCCGCTATCTACCCCGGGCGCGTTGGTTCGCGCGGCAGACATACAACTGCGGCGGCGCCCACATCCCGCACAACATCTTCGCCCACGAGACATTCGATCCCGAGAAGTGCCGCAGTAAGAACAATCGCATGCACTCGTTCCCGCCCTATGCCCATACGATCGGCGTGTCGGGTTTCGTCGTGCAGAACCTGTGGCACCACTACAAATATCAGCCGGACAAGAAGTACCTCGAAGAGATCGCCTACCCGGCCGTTCGCGACGTGGCCATCTTCTATGCCGATTTCATGGACCAATGCGAGACGGTCGCCGACGGCAAGGTACTCTTGGCGCCGAGCTATTCGCCCGAGCATTGGAGCTTGACCCCCGACTTCAAGTACAACCGCAACGGCACGTTCGACATCGCGTTTGCTGCGTTTACCTTCAAAGCAGCGATCGAGGCCGCCGGCGACCTGGGCCGCGACGCGGAACTGGCCGCGCGTTTCGAGAAAGCACTGCAGCGGCTGCCCGACTATCCGACCACCCAGGCCGACAAGCCGGTCGTGGTCGACATGCTCGACGCCCCGCCAATCACCTACAACATCACCGTGCCGGTGGTACCCGTGTTCCCGGCCGATCAGGTCACTTGGTTCTCGCCGGAAGCAGAGAAGGATCTGTTCGTCCGTACGATCGAGACGGTCAAGTGGACCGGCTACAACTCGTCGATCATACTGAGCGTCGCCCGAGCCCGGCTGAGTATGCCGGACACATGGAAGTGGGTCAAGGAGACGCTTCTGTTCCGCTCGCGGCCCAACGGCACGATCACGCTGCTGCCGGGCGATGGTTGCGGTCACTTCACCGAGCAGTTCGCCGCCAGCATGGCCGTCTCGGAACTGTTGATCCAAAGCGTGGGCGACATCATCCGGGTGTTCCCGGCATGGCCCAGCGAGAAGTCGGCCCGATTCGAGAACCTCAGGGCCCAAGGCGGGTTCCTCGTCTCGGCCGAGCAGACCGATGGGCAGGTCAAGGAGATCATCGTCACGTCGACCGTAGGCGGCCGTCTACGAATACTCGACCCCTGGACGGGCAAGAAGATCATCGAGCGAGACACCCAACCCGGTCAAACACTCGTCTTTCGCCGCTGAGGGCCGCTTGCGGCTTTGCCCAGCGCAAGAAAACGGCCCGACGTCCCTGCCGGGCCGAGAACTCACATATAAATCGACCCGATCCATCAGGCCCAATCCATTAAGCCGAGGGTCGCCTATAGTGTTGGTAGGCCAAGAGGACTTCGTAGAGATCCATCGAGATGGTCATCTCGTCGTCCTCGAAATCGCGGAGCCAAGTGCGTTGCGACGCGACGGCGTCGGCCAGCAGGGGCAGAACCTCGCTCAGCGGCACGGTGACCAAATCCCGGTCGGTTTCCTTGACGGAGCCTTCCTTGAGGGGGGCGGCCGGTGTGTCGACGGGCTCGTGATAGACTCTCAACTGATTCGCATTCATGGCACAACTTCCTATTTGGGTGCGCCCACCCTGCTGCGTCATTGCCTATCGGCAGGAAGCACCTTGCGGGTTTGATCTATTTGGTGGAAAATCCGGTTTTTTCCTGCCGGCCGTGCTGGCGCGATGAGGTATGAAACGCCGGTTGTCTGGGCAACACTGGGAGACATGGTAAGATAGATAAACTTACCCCCTCTTTGGATAACGCGGCTCCGAGGGGTAGCATTGACAGCCCTTCGGCCATGCGCTAGATTGCAAGGTGAAGCGCTTCCCGCGACTTAGGAGCGCGTCGGCTGATGGCCGGCGCCTGTTAACCCTTTATGGCCACTACGGTAACGATTGATCTTCGACATGTGGCTCGCGGCTTGGGTACCCCGCTGCCCCAAGTCCAGGCGGTCGTCGAGCTATTGGATGAGGGGAATACGGTTCCCTTTATCACCCGGTACCGAAAGGACCAGACCGGGGGGCTCGACGAAGAGCAAATCCGCCAGATCCAGGGCCGGTTGACCAAAATGCGCCTGTTAGCCGACCGGAAGCAGACGATCCTCCGCTCGATCGAGTCGCAGGGGAAGCTGACCGAAGGGCTCTCGAAGAAAATCCTCTCGGCCACCACGACAAAGCGGCTGGAAGACCTCTATCTGCCGTTTCGGCCCAAGAAGCAGACCCTCGCCACCCAAGCCCGAGAACGGGGCCTCGAAGGCCTTGCCCGGGAGATTCTCGAAGCCGATCCCGCCTGTGCCGACCTGGACGCCCGGGCGGCCGACTTTGCCAACCCCGACCGGCAAGTTCCCACGGCGGCCGACGCACTGCTCGGCGCCGGGCACATCCTGGCCGAGCAGTTCAGTGAACGGGCCGACCTGCGGCAAAAACTTCGCGAGATTCTGCAGCGCACCGGCAAGTTTGTTTCGACCCAGATCGGCGGTCCGCCACCGCCCGTGCAGGAAGCGCCGAAGCCGAAGAGTGAGCCGACGCCTGCAAAGCCGCAAGCGGCTGAAGAAGCGGTTGAAGAAGTAGTTGAAGCGGCACCGGCGCAGCAGGCCGAGGAAAAGCCGGCGGAGGCAGTCGAGGAAAAACCGGTAGAGCCACAGGCCGAGGTGGTGGAAGCGCCGGTGGAACCGGTTGCTGAAACGCCCGCAGAAAAAGTTGAAACGACTGAAGAAGCGCCGGCGGAACCGGTTGAGGCGACGCCCGACTCAACCGAAGCGCCTGCAAAGCCGCCAGCGGCAGTGAAGCAGCCGGCGCCAGTGAAGCAAGCGCCTGCGCCGAAACTTAGCAAGAAGGAACTGAAGAAGAAGAAGGCCGACGAGCGGCGCACCAAGGCCTTCCACGATTACTTCGACTATCGTGAGGAGATCAAGAAGATCCCACCTCATCGCGTGTTGGCTATCAACCGTGGCGAGAAGGCCAAGGTGCTGCGGGTGAAGATCGAGTCGGACTTAGAAGCCATGCACGGGGCGATCGACGAGCTGCTGGTTCCGGCAGAGCATCCTCATGCCGAGTATTTGCGCGGTTGTGCTCGGGACGCCTTAACGCGGCTGGTCCTGCCGAGCCTGGAGCGGGAAATTCGTCGCGAGTTGACCGATCGGGCCGAGACGCATGCGGTCGGCGTGTTTGCCAAGAATCTCCGCAATCTGCTGCTGCAACCGCCCGTGCGCAACCATCGCGTGTTGGCCGTCGATCCGGGCTTCAAGAGCGGCTGCAAGCTGGTGGCGCTGGACCAGTTCGGCAACGTTTTGGAGCATGGCGTGATCTATCTGGTCGGGCGCGAGGAACGTCGCAAGAAGGCCCGACAAAAGGTGATGGAACTGATCGACCGTTTCCAACTCACCGTGGCGGTCATCGGCAACGGGACGGCCTGCCGGGAGACCGAGGATTTCTTCGCCGCGCTGATTACCGAGGAGTTGGCCGAGAAAGACGTGGCCTATGTGATCGTCAACGAGGCGGGGGCCAGCGTCTATTCCACCAGTCGGCTGGGGCGAGAGGAGTTTCCCCATTACGATGCCACCTTGCGCGGTGCGATCTCGATCGGTCGCCGGTTGCAGGATCCGCTGAGCGAACTGGTGAAAATCGACGCGGCCAATATCGGCGTGGGGCTCTACCAACACGACGTCAAGGGCAAGCACCTTCGGACCTCGTTGGACGACGTGGTCGAGTCGTGCGTGAACTACGTGGGCGTGGACGTCAACACGGCCAGTTCGGCGCTGTTGCGGTACGTCTCGGGAATGAACCAGTTGACCGCCCGGCGGCTTTGCGAGCACCGGCAAGAACACGGCCCGTTCCGCAATCGAGAACAACTCCGCGACGTGCCGGGATTGGGCGAGGCCACGTTCGTGCAAGCGGCCGGGTTCTTGAAGATCACCGACGGTGACAATCCGCTGGATACCACCTGGATCCATCCGGAAAGCTACGAGGCGGCCGGCCGCGTGCTTCAGCGCCTTGACCACACGCCCGTCGATCTGGCAGACAAAGACCAGGCCGCCGCACTGGCCAAGCAGGTGGCCGAACTGAATTTGGACGAATTGGCCAAGGAACTGGGCGCCGGCACGCTCACGTTGAAGGACATTCTGGCCCAACTAGCCCGTCCCGGTCGCGATCCCCGCGAGGACCTGCCCACGCCGATCTTCAAGAAAGGCGTATTGAAGCTGGAGGACCTCAGCCAGGGTATGGAATTGATCGGCACCGTGTTGAACGTGGTCGACTTCGGGGCCTTCGTCGACATCGGCATGCACGACAGTGGTCTGGTCCACGTCAGCCGTCTGGCCGACAAATTCGTCCGCGACCCGCACGACGTGGTAGCCGTGGGCGACATCGTCAAGATTTGGGTGATGGAGGTCGACAAAGAGCGACGTCGCGTCTCGTTGACGATGATCAAGCCGGGCACCGAGCGACCACCGCGTCCGCGTCGCGGCGAAAAAAAGGGTGGCCAGAAAGGCGAAAAGCCCCAAACGTCCGAGAAGCCCAAGGACGGTGCCCGACGCGAAGGCAGGCCGCAACGCAAGGACTCCCGACGCGGCGATCGGCCACGCGATAAAGGCAAGCGAGAGGGAAGATACAAGCGGCCGGAGAAGCCCGCGTATCGCCCCAAGCCGCCTCCCAAGCCGGTGGTCCCCATCAGCGAGGAGATGAAGACCGGCAAGGAACCGATGCGAACCTTCGGTGATTTGGCCCAGTTCTTCACAACACAAGAAGACGACGGGAAAAAAGACGAGGGAAAGAAGGAGTCGCGTAAAAAAGCCAAAGCCAAGCAGGCCCCCAAGGAAGAGCCGACACAAGAGCCCGCCTCGACCGACCAACCGACCGAAAGCCCCGACCAACCAAACGAAAGCACTGAGCAGCCCGAGCCGGTCGCTCAGGTCGACACTCCCACTCCGGCCGACGACCCCGTTCAGACCGACGACTCTATTCAAACCGACAGCTCCCCCAAGGAGGTCGTCGAAGACACGCCCGAGGCCGAGAGTTCGGACTCGACGCCACCGCAGAAGACCGAAGGTGAATCTTCGTAGGGAACCCGAAACACTCTTTTTCCGCTTTACGAACAGCCATGGATTTCCAACAACGACTCGAAAAGGCGATCGAACGCGGCCATCGCGCCGGTGATGCGAAGGCTCAGGCCGAGGCCGAAAAGGCGCTGTCCGCAAAGGAACTCTTGCGGTTGCACTCGCAGTATCGGATCGAGCTTTCCGAGAGAATCGAGAAGTGCCTCCGGCAACTGGTCGACCATTTCCCGGGCTTCCGGATGGAAACGATCGTCGACGAGCGCGGCTGGGGCGGCGGGATCAGCCGGGACGATATTCGGATCGAGCGTGGCGGGAAACGGACCAACTACTTTAGCCGGCTGGAGATCGTCATCTGCCCCGTCTCGAAATATCACGTGCTCGACCTGTCGGCCAAGGCGACGATCCGCAACAAGAAGGTTTTCAGCCGCAACCACTTCCAGCGGCTCACCGAAGTCGACCTGACCTCCTTCGGCGAGATGCTCGATCTGTGGGTCCTCGAATACGCCGAACTCTACGCGGCCAAACGTTGACGGAAGCGGGAGTTGTTCTATAATGGATCAGGAGTGATCGGGATACGAGGTGTTTGCAGTGGGGGAAGGTTGCTCCGTTTCCCCGTCGATGACATGAGTTGGGGACATGAGTTGGGGACATGAGTTGGGAGAAGACCGCCATGAAAACAGTCGACCGCGGCGTGCTGGAGGAAGTGGTCCGGCGGCTCGTTGCCGAGTTTCAGCCTGAGAAAATCATTCTCTTCGGCTCGTGGGCTTGGGGGCAGCCCGACGAGCAGAGTGATGTGGATCTGCTGGTGATTGTTACCCAGAGCGATCAGGTGCCGACGGAACGGGCCCGTCGAGCGTATCACTGCCTCGGAGACATTAGCGTGCCCACGGATATCCTCGTGAAGACACATGCCGAGGCCGAACGATTTCGGCACGTCGCGGCCTCTCTGGAGCATAAGGTTTTCGAGGAAGGCGAAGTGCTCTATGGATGAGCCCAAGAAGGATCTGATTTGTGCTTGGCTGCTCAAAGCCCAGCGCGATTTGGCGTCCGCCAGCAGCCGTTTTCCCCCACTACCCACTATCCACTGACCACTACCCACTGCTCCTTCCTTGTTCCACTGGGAAAACGGAATCAAGCTGACCCGGGCTGATTTGGCCGTCGATTTCCGGCGACGTCAGCCGCGGGGGTTCATCTCGCACGCGCACGCCGATCACATGGCCCGACACGAGTACGCGCTGTGCACGCCCGAGACCTCGGCCTTGTATCAGTTTCGCTTGGGTGCCCGGCGAACGCTGAAAATGCCTTATCGCAAACCGATCGAGTTCGGCGGATTGCGACTGACCACCTATCCGGCCGGACACTGCCTCGGCTCGGCCATGCTGCTAGCCGAGGACGGGCAACAATCGCTGCTTTACACGGGCGATTTCAAACTGGGACCCTCGGCCACGGCCGAAGAAGCCGAGCTACCTCGCGCCGATCTGTTGATCATCGAAAGCACGTTCGGCACGCCCGAGTATCGCCTGCCGCCGCGCGAGGAAGTGCTCGAAGAATTCTTCACTCTGGTCCGCCGCACGCTCTGCGATGGCAAGGTGCCGGTCGTTCTGGCTTATGCGTTGGGTAAGGGCCAGGAAGTCACCCGCCTGTTGACCGACCAGGGAATCCCCGTCTTGCAACATCGGGACGTTTATCGGATCAGTCAGGTTTACGAATCGCTGGGGACAAAGCTTGGCACGTACGAGCTTTTCGAAGGTCGTGCCCGGCCGGGCTGGGCGGTCGTGGTGCCGCCGGGTGCACCGCTGGAGTTGGTTCCCCACGAAGTCCGCATTGCTGTGACCGGTTGGGCCGTCCATCAGAGCACAAAGTATCGAATGAAGGTCGATCATGCGGTTGCCCTATCGGACCATGCCGATTACGATGATCTATTGACGGCGATCGACCGGGTCGCCCCACAAAAGGTCTACTGCACCCACGGCCCGGAGACCTTTGTCGATCGAGTTTGCGAGGCGGGCTACGAAGCCCATCCCCTGGGCCAATCAACCCAGCGACGCCTGTTTTAGTCGTAGGGTGGGTCGAGCAGCGAAGACCCACGCGTACAAAAGCCGAAAGCGGAGAAACCAGGAATGGCACAGAAACGGAAATCCTATCGCAGCGATGCTTGGTTCGATACGCCCGAGCTGTATGGTTGGACCCGTCGGGCGGCACTGAAGGGCCAGGGGTTCGGCGAAGAGACGTATCAGCGGCGGCCGATCATCGGCATCTGCAACACCTTCAGCGAGTTGACCCACTGCAACATGCACTTGCGCGATCTGGCCGAGGCGGTCAAGCGCGGCGTTTGGCAGAGCGGGGGCTTTCCGTTGGAGTTTCCCGTGATGTCGCTCGGTGAGTTCAATATGCGACCCACGACGATGCTCTTTCGCAATCTGATGAGCATGGACGTCGAGGAGTCGATCCGGGCCAATCCGCTCGATGGGGTCGTACTGCTGGGTGGGTGCGACAAGACCACCGCCGCTCTGCTCTTGGGAGCGGCCAGCGCCGACGTGCCGGCCATCCTGTTGACCGGCGGGCCGCAATTGAACGTCCACTGGCGCGGCGAGCAACTCGGCTCCTGTACCGATTGCCGTCGCTACCATACCGAATTTCGTGCCGGGCGGATCGGCGAAGACGACTGGATTGATCTGCAGGGCCGCATGGTCCCCAGCGCCGGGCACTGCATGACGATGGGCACTGCCTCGACCTTGGCCGTGTTGGCCGAAGCGATGGGCATCGCCTTGCCGGGTACGGCCGCCATACCGGCCCCCGACGCACGACGTCTGCGGCTGGCCGAGACGGCCGGGCGTCGTATCGTGCGATTGGCCGACGAGGATATCCGTCCTTCGCAAATCCTCACCGAGCACGCATTGGAGAACGCGATCAAGGCGCTACATGCCATCGCCGGTTCGACCAACGCGATCGTGCATCTGATTGCCTTGGCCGGCCGCTTGGGAATCGACTTGCCTTTGGACCATTTCGACGCACTCTCGCGTTCAACGCCGTTGCTGGTGAACCTCAAGCCCGCGGGCGAGTTCCTGATGGAGGATTTCTGTTATGCCGGCGGAGCGTCGGCCCTGTTGAAAGAACTTTCGCCCCTGCTGCACCTGGACACGATGACGGTCACCGGCCGAACGCTCGAAGAGAACCTTAGGCACGCCCGACTCGAGAACCCCCAAGTAATTCACCCGCTGGACGACCCGATTCGCTCGGACGGCGGCTTGACCGTGTTGCAGGGCTCGTTGGCACCGCGGGGTGCGATCATCAAGCATAGTGCCGCTTCACCCGAACTGCTGAAGCATCGCGGTCGGGCCGTGGTGTTCGAGGATCACGACGACTTGCTGCAGCGGATCGACGACCCCAAGTTGGACGTCAAGCCGGACGACGTGCTGGTGATGCGCAACAGCGGCCCGGTCGGGGCACCCGGTATGCCGGAATGGGGGCTGTTGCCGGTTCCCGAGAAACTATTGAAGCAAGGCGTCCGCGACATGGTGCGAATCAGCGACGCCCGGATCAGCGGCACGGCGTTCGGAACGATCGTGGTGCACGTGACCCCCGAGTCGGCCGTCGGCGGCCCGCTGGCGGCCGTGCGCGGCGGCGACCTGATCGAGTTGGACTCCGCCGGAGGTCGGCTGGATCTGCTGGTCGAGCCGTCGGAGGTTCAACGTCGACTGGCTGAGCATCGTCCCCCCGAACGGTCGCAGCGCGGCTACCGTCGGCTGTTCCAGGAGCATGTGCTTCAAGCGGACGAAGGCTGCGATTTCGGTTTTCTACGCGGTATATAGCCGGTTTTACCGGCTTTTGACAAAGCTGCCGCCACCCTGTATATTGGGTCGATCCGCGGACCCGCATGTGGCCGCTGCTCGAAACCAGATTTCCCCGGAGGTTCCATCATGAAACGTCGCGAAATGTTGAAAAGTACTTCGGCCGCCCTGCTGGGGTTGTCCGCCTTTCCCCTGCGTTGGGCGGCTGGCCAGGAAGAGAAGAAACTGAAATTCCTCTACTTCACTCGGAGCGTCGGTTTTGAACACTCGGTCGTCAAGCCGGGCGCCGATGGGTTGAGCCATTCGGACAAGATCCTCATCGAGTTGGGCAAACAGGCCGGCTTCGAGGTCGAGTGTAGCAAGGACGGTCGGCTGTTTGACGGTGATTTGGATCAGTATGATGCACTGATCTTCTACACCTGCGCCGACCTCTCGCAGCCCAGCGTCCAGAACACGCCGCCGATGTCGGCCGACGGCAAGCAGCGCCTGGTCGAGGCGGTGGCCGCCGGCAAGCCGTTCATCGGTCTGCATTCGTCTTGCTACTGGGGTGCAGAGGCCGCGGCCGATGATCCTTACCTGGCCATGGTGGGAGGCGAGTTCATCTCCCACGGGGCCCAGCAGGAGGCTGCCATGCGGGTTGTCTCGCCCGAGTTCCCCGGCGCCGAAAGTCTGGACGAGTCGTTCCGCCTGCTCGACGAGTGGTATGCGATGAAAGATTTCGCCAAAGACATGCAGGTGATCCTGGTGCAAGAGACCGAAGGAATGCAAGGCGGCATGTATCAGCGTCCGCCGTTCCCGGCCACCTGGGCTCGAATGCACGGCAAAGGCCGAGTCTTCTTCACTTCCATGGGCCATCGCGAAGACGTCTGGACCAACAAGATCTACCAGCAGATCCTACTCGGCGGCATCAACTGGGCCTTAGGCCGTGCCGACGCTCAGCTCAAACCGAATATCCAAGAGGTTACGCCCAAGGCCGAGCAATTGACCAACTGACGAGAAGAAGGGGTTAGGGGCCAGGGGCTAGGGGCTAGGAAGGCGAGTTAACGGATGGGATTTCAGGAACAAGTTTGCCCTGGAGCCCTAATCCCTAACCCCTCGCCCCTAACCCCTTTCTGAGAACTTAACGATGTTTGTCGCTAGCACAGGAGAACAATACCCATGACCCAATCACTGAAGACCCTCGCCGTAATGGCGGTTTGCCTGCTTGGCTGCTCGGCCGTTCTTGGTGATGACTGGCCGCAATGGCTGGGGCCTCATCGCGACGGCGTGTGGCGCGAGAAGGGTGTCGTGAAGTCCTTTCCCGAGGACGGACTCGACGTGACGTGGCGGGTTCCTGTGGCCGGCGGATATTCCGGACCGGCCGTCGCCGGAGGGAACGTCTACCTGACCGACTATGTGCGGGAGTCGGGGAAATTCGTCAACGGTCCCGGCATTGTGGCTAAACTCGAGGGTCGAGAACGCGTGCTGTGCTTCAGTGCCGAGGACGGTTCGCTCGTCTGGAAGCATGAGTATCCGTGTTCCTATCGCCTTTCCTATCCGTCGGGACCCCGTACCACGCCGACCATCGCCGACGGCAAGGTCTATACGCTCGGCGCCATGGGCGATCTCTTGTGCCTGGACGCCAAGACGGGTAAGCCCCTCTGGGCGAAGGATCTCAAGAGGGAGTACAACGTCAAAACGCCGATCTGGGGGTTTTCGGGGCATCCGTTGGTCGACGGCCAGAAGTTGATCTGTCTGGTCGGCGGGGAAGGGAGTGTGGCCGTTGCGTTGGACAAAGACTCGGGCGAGGAGCTTTGGCGGTCGATCTCGGCGCCTGACCCGGGCTATTGTCCGCCGACGATCATCGAGGCGGGCGCTACCCGACAGCTTCTTATCTGGCATCCCAAGGCGATCAACGGGCTGGATCCCGAGACGGGTAAGCTGCATTGGTCCTTCCCCTTGGCGCCGAGTCACGGCATGTCGATTGCCGCTCCGCGTCTGTCGGGCGACCTGCTGTTTGCCAGCGGCGTCGGGCACAAGGGGCTGGTGCTGAAGCTCGACCGCGATCGCCCGGCCGCCGAGATCCTCTGGCGCGGCGACAGCCGAACGGGCGTCTATTGTGCCAACAGTACGCCGATCATCGACGGAGACGTGATCTACGGCGTGTGTCACCAGGGCCAACTTCGTGCGGTCGAACTGGCCACCGGCAAGCGCCTTTGGGAGACCTTGGAACCGACGACCGGCTCGCGCCCGGCCGGCTACGGGACCGCGTTTCTGGTGAAGCACGAAAACGGCTACTTCCTATTCAACGACCAGGGCGACCTGATCCTGGCGCAACTCACTCCGGAAGGTTATCACGAAGTCAGCCGGTTCCACGTCCTCGAGCCGAGCAACGAAGCGTTAGGCCGACCGGTCGTTTGGTCCCATCCAGCCTTCGCGAACCGCGCAGCCTACATCCGCAACGACAAGGAGTTGGTCCGCGTTTCCCTGGCCGCCGATTAAGGACGTTTAGCGAATGTTTAGCGGTCGGGCTTGCCCGACGTTCCTTTTGCCGACGTCACGCGACGGACTTCTCCACGAACGCGAGGACTTCGTGAAACGGCACGCAATCGAAAACGCCGAACATGGGATGCTTGCGGAGCCGCTCGCGGGTGGTCATGGGCGAAGAGAGACCGCATAGGAACCGGGCCAGTTGGCGAGGCGCGGTCAACGACGCATGGCCTTCCGCATGGAGTGATCGTACGGCTTGCATCTTTGATCCATCCGGCTCGGAATACGACGCCGGCGGCAAGGGGCCCGAAAAAGCACCGTGGCAACCGCTGCAATGGCCGCACGCGCCGCTCGTCTCGCCGAAATAGTCCATCAGATGGCCGGTCAGGCAACCATCGTGCTCGGCGAACCGGACCATCCGGCCGACTCGGGCGATGTCCTGTTCCTCACGCCTCTGAAAGCGTTCCTCAAGCGACCGGCACAGCCCGGCCGGATCGGTCGGCATCTGCTCGACACGGTATCCCTGACGCACGCCGCTTGCCTGGACCGTCAAATCTCCCCGTTCTTCCAGATAGGTCAACGCGGCGACAATCCGCTGGCGAGTCTCGCCCATCGCGGCGGCTACCTGATCGACATCCAGAGTGAACCAGGTTTTTCCCTTGCGGGCATGGCGGAAGAGGTTGCGTAAGAACTCGGCCCGCGTCGGATCGAATTGGGCCAGAATCTCTTGCGAGGAGCGAAGCGGTTGGAACTTCAATTGCGAATAGAACGGGCCCGTCGAGTGGAGCACGTCTTCCAGTTCCAAGTAAGTCAGCAGCGTCTTCACCACCAGGATGCGGACATCGTGACGGGAAGACAGTTCGTACTCCGACACGTCGAAGGTCGGGCCATGTCCGAGGACCTCTTCCACCAGCGACCGGACAGCCTCGGGGGTGGGTGTGTCGCCGTAGGTGAAGTTTTGCAGCGTCACCACGTCGTCGGCGCACGCCAGCAGTTCGCAGGTCGATTCGATCCCGTCGCGGCCGGAGCGGCCAATCTCCTGGGCGTAGTTTTCCAGGGCCTTGGGTAGATTGTAATGGTAGACATAGCGGATGTCGGCCTTGTCGATCCCCATCCCGAAGGCGATCGTGGCCACCACGATCATGCGATCCGAGGCCATGAACGCGTCTTGAATCGCATTGCGATCCTCCGATTCCATGCCGGCGTGATACGCCCGGGCGTCATGGCCTTGGCTCTTGAGCAACCCGGCCACTTGCTCGGCCGTGCGCTGCAAAGTGACGTAAACGATCGTGGGTCCCGGGGGCCGTTCGGCGAGTCGGGCCAGCAAGATGCCGTTGCGTCCGGCCGTGTCGCACGCCGTGGCGCGAAGATTCAGATTCGGCCGGTAGAACCCCGTCTTGATCACATCCTCGTCGCGAATATCAAAGGCGGCGGCGATGTCCCGGGCCACTTGCGGCGTTGCCGTGGCCGTGAGAGCCAACACGCAACCTACCCGCAACTCCTTGGCCAGCCGCGCGATCTTCAAGTAGTCCGGGCGGAAATTGTGACCCCATTCGCTGATGCAATGCGCTTCATCGACGGCCAACAGCGAAATGGTCCGCCGGCTCAGCGATTGCAGAAAGCGTTCGTTACCCAAGCGTTCCGGTGAGATGTAGAGCAACTTCAACCGGCCGGAACTCAGGTCGGCGAAAACTTGGAGCGTCTCTTCTCGATCGAGGCTCGAGTCGAGCCGTGCGGCCGGTACGCCGCGAGATTGCAGGAAGTCCAACTGGTCTTTCATCAGCGCGATCAACGGCGAGATGACCACACTGAGCCCTTCGAGCAACAGGGCCGGCAATTGATAGCAGAGGCTCTTGCCGGCCCCGGTGGGAAAAATGGCCAAGGCCGATCTTCGCTCGAGCAACCGTGAGACGACCGCCTCTTGGCCCTCGCGATACTCGCTGAAGCCGAACACATCTTTCAACAGACGACTTGCCTCGGTCGGCTGCGGGTTCTCTTGCATTTCGTTACCCGGGTGGTGCGGGGAAAGGGGTTAGAACGCTCTCAGTTTAGCGGCCCAGCCGCGGAAATACCATGGGATGTGCCACCTCCGAGTACCTTGGGGGAGGATTGGAACGGTTGTGACGGCCATTCCATATCCCCACCGGGCCGCAGCGGCCGTCGTAGCGGATTCATAAGCTACAATTTCAACGACGTACAATTCTGCTTTTCGGGGCGGTCGCAAGAACCTTCAAGGTTGGTCTGCCCGGGGTGTGCTATAGAGATAACGTTGAAGTGATGGCCGAACGAAACATCCGTGTCTTGGTGGTCGACGATTCCGTCTTGATCCGGGAGATAATCTGCGATCAGATTTCGCAAGAGCCGGGGCTCGAAGTGGCCGGTCGGGCGGCCGACGGTGAGAAGGCCCTGGACATGCTCGATTCGGTCAATCCGGACGTGGTCACGCTCGACATCCAGATGCCGCGTCTGGACGGCCTGGCGACCTTGGAAGCGATTCTCAAGCGGAGGCCGTTGCCGGTGATCATGGTCAGTTCGCTGACCCAATCCGGTGCCGACACGACACTCGAAGCGCTCGATTTGGGAGCGCTGGATTACGTAGCCAAGCCGCAAAACGGCGCCGAGACCGAGGCCGTCCTGGGCGACGAACTCTTGAGGAGAATCAAAGCGGCGGCCGGAATGAACATCCAGCGAATCCTGGAAATTCGGCGAGAGAGAAAACACCGCCGTGCCAAACAGAAGAGACAGGTACTGGCTCCGAAGCAAATCTCCGACATCGCGCCTCGTGAACTGATCGACAAGTGCATCGCGATCGGGATTTCCACCGGCGGCCCGCCCGCATTGACCAGTTTGTTCGAGACACTTACCCCGCCCATGCCGGCCATCGTTATCGTTCAGCATATGCCGGCACAGTTCACCAAGTCGTTCGCCTGGCGACTCGATTCGCTCTCGGCCCTGTCGGTCAAGGAAGCCCACAGCGGCGACCAACTGCGGCCGAATCACGTGCTGATCGCACCCGGTGGAAAACACCTCCAATTGCGCCACGCCGGAAGAACGGCCAAGGTCGTACTCCGCGACACTCCATCGGTCAGTGGGCACAAACCATCGGCCGACGTGATGATGAAGTCGGCCGCCGAGATCTTTGGCGATCGGCTCATGGGAGTGATTATGACGGGCATGGGCCACGACGGCTCCGAAGGCTGTGCGGCGATTCGCAAGGCTGGCGGATACGTGCTGGGACAAGACGAGGCCAGTTCCGACGTCTATGGTATGAACAAGGTCGCCCACGTGGCCGGCAACGTCGATCGACAGTTCTCGCTCGACGAAGCGGCCGGCGCCATCTTGGTGCGGATGAAGCGGCGTTGGACCCGCGATCTCGTTTCTACCGAGTAGTCAACGCGCGCCCAATCGACTCTCCCCCCAATGGCGACCGTGGCGCCTTGTTGCCACGGCGTCGGGTTGCCACGGCGTCGGGTTGCCACGGCGTCGGGTTGCCACGGCGTCGGGTTGCCACGGCGTCGGGTTGCCACGGCGTCGGGTTGCCACGGCGTCGGGTTGCTGGAACCCGTCGGACTTTCTTGGTATTATACATGAGGTAGCGGTTTGTCGAACCCGTACTTCCAAAACGGCCCTCGGCGCAGGCATGGCCCAATCGAAAGTCAATACGTTTCTCGACCTGGTGCAACGTAGCGGGCTGGTGGAAAAAGACCAGTTCAAGGCCGCCCTGTTGAAGCTAAAAAAGAAGGCGGCCGGACGACCGATCAAAGACGCGGCCCTGGTCGCCGAATTTCTCGTCCGCGCCGGGTTGTTGACCTCTTGGCAGTGCGACAAGCTCTTGGAAGGTAAGCACAAGGGTTTCTTCCTGGGCAAATACAAGCTGCTGGACCACCTGGGCACCGGAGGGATGAGCAGCGTCTATCTGGCCGAGCACGTGTTGATGCAGCGTCGCGTGGCCGTCAAGGTATTGCCCAAGAATCGCGTGCAGGATACCTCTTACCTGGCCCGGTTCCATCGCGAGGCCCGAGCGGCCGCTGCGTTGGATCACCGCAACATCGTGCGCGCCTACGACGTCGACAACGAGGGAGACATCCACTACCTGGTGATGGAGCACATCGAAGGGCGCGACTTGCAGATGACGATCAAACAGGACGGCCCGCTCGACTTTGCCACCGCGGCCGATTACATCCGCCAGGCCGCCGAAGGGCTCGCCCATGCCCATCAAGCCGGACTGATCCACCGTGACGTCAAACCGGCCAACCTGCTGGTCGATCCGAAAAAAGTGGTCAAAGTCCTCGACCTGGGCCTGGCCCGGTTCACCGACGAGGAGCGTGCCTCGCTGACGGTGGCCTACGATGAAAACGTACTGGGAACGGCCGACTACCTGGCGCCGGAACAGGCGCTCGACAGTCACGGCGTCGACGCTCGGGCCGACATCTACAGCCTTGGGTGTTCCTTGTATTACCTGCTGACTTCTCACCCGCCCTTTCCCGAAGGCACCTTGCCGCAGCGGCTGATGAAACATCAGAAGGAGTCGCCGTCGAGCATCCGAAACGATCGGCCCGACGTACCGGAGGATCTGTTGGCGATTTGCGACAAGATGATGGCCAAGAAGGCGGACCAGCGCTATCAATCGGCCCAGGAGACGGCCGAGGCACTGGCCGGGTGGCTTACCACGCACGGATACGACATCGACCCGGGCGGCAGCGGCGTGTCGTCCGGTCGGCTGGCCGTGGCCACCGTCGAAACGATTCCGGCAATCGATACCGGGGGATCCTCGCTCGGGAAAAAGAAGAAATCCGCTTCCGAAGGAGGAACTTCGAAGATTCGTCGGCGGAAGAAGGCGCCATCATTGCCCGATCAAGAGGCGACAACCGACACGCTCTCCGGTCAGGATCGTCCCACGACCGTCAAGAGGCCGGCCTCCACCGCCAAAGCCAAGCCCGCCGAGAGCGTGTTCGATTCGCAACTAGGAAGTGGCAAAGCGGCGCCAGAGGCCAAACCGCCGCAAGTGTCCGAGTTCCATATCGAAGCCGACGAGTCCCCGGCCGCGGCTCGGCTCAAAACACGCAAACCGCTCACCGAAGAACAGATCGAGGCCTATCAGGCCCGCCGCAAGGCAGTGCCGATCTGGATCTGGGTAACCCTCGCCACGGGAGTCGTCGCAATAATCACGCTGCTGGTGCTCTTGCTCAGCGGCGGTTAAACGAGGCAAATTGAACCCCAAGAGGCTCGGGACCTACCGCTCGCCGCCAATCTCCAGACTCTCGATCGGCAACACGGCGTTGAGACTGCCGCTACGAAAGCCTTCCAGGTCGAGCGAGACGTACTTGAAGCCGACCGATTTCAGGTACTCGACCACCTCGCGACGGAACGACTCGTCGAAGAACCGCGACACCGCATCGGCGCCGACCTCGATTCGCGCCACGTCGCCCCGATGATAGCGTACCCTCAGCGGCTGGAAGCCCTTTTCACGCAAGAATCGCTCGCCTTGGTCGACCATGGCCAACCGCTCGGGCGTGACCTTCTCGCCGTACGCGATCCGGCTGCTCAGACAGGGCGTGGCCGGCTTGTCCCAGATCGGAAGTTGCCAATGCTCGGCCAAGCTGCGGATCTCGTCCTTGGTAAACCCACACTCGGCCAAGGGACTGCGAACCTTCTTGTCGGCCGCCGCGCGGATACCCGGCCGGTGTTCGCCGTGGTCGTCGCGGTTGCTCCCGTCGGCTACCACCGCCACGTCAACCCGCTTGGCCAAGTCCTCGACCTGCGTGAACAGTTCGGTCTTGCAATGGTAGCAGCGGTTGGCCGTGTTCTCTTGATACGCGGGAATGTCGAGCTCACCCGTCTCGATCACTTCGTGGCGGATGCCGATCCCTCGGGCAACTTCCTTGGCCTCGTCCAACTCGCCGACGGCCAGGCTGGCACTGATCCCGGTCACGGCCAGGGTCTTCTCACCCAAGGCCAACTGGGCCGCCTTGGCCAACACGGCGCTGTCCAATCCTCCGGAGAAAGCCACGGCACAACTGCCGTAGCTTTGCAGCAAATCCAACAGTCGATCAAGTTTCTCGGAAAGTCCCGCAGGTAATTCGTTCATGGAAACACACACTATTGAGCCACCGCACCTAGGCGGTGCAAGATGCAAGAAAAGAAAAAAGGTCCTCCACCGCAATGCCGTGGCGATGCTTTTTTGAGAGCCCGTTATTTTAACGGGGGTAACCTGGACTCCGGGTTGTGTGATCCGTTGCCGGACTATGCCGGTCAACGGCTATACACGCGGCCAGGGTCTTTTGTTTCAGGCACCCAACAGGCAACGTATCGGCTCACCAAAATATCACATCGACAACACGAACATGGTAGAGGACCATGGAACGTATCTTACCACGTTTTGGAAATCTTGGCAAGGGGCCAAATAAAGATTATTACCCGTCGAACCGGGGGGGGAGCACGCATTATCGCGTCGCATTGTGAGGATTCTGCCGTATAAAGTCGCCCCGACCCAGGGCGATGGCGGTTGCGCTTCGTTGAAAAACGGCAGCTTTCAACGATTGCGTGTGCCACTGCTTCGCAGAAGCAGTGTTTTGCCCAGCACACCAATTGCCACCGCTTCTGCGAAGCAGCGGCAGTAAGCGTTCACGGGCCGCGAGAGTATTCTACTACAGAGCACCTACCGCGGATTATTTACAAGTGTGCGACGGCCGTGGCATACCACTTCCCGAAACTCGATACGGCACCCTGACAAAGCACATGATTGACAACGCCCCGCGGAAGTGCGAGAATCCGGTGCGGATGTCCCTCGGTAAGACCGGGGGCTTGGGGACGAATGGCTCGGTACGGGAGAACGATCATGAAACGTTGGATGTCTGCCTTGTTGCTGGGGGCCGTCTCGTTTGGCGTGTGTGCGACGGCTCGAAATGTGCCGGCTGAAGATTCGGCCACGCTAAAGGCGATCTTTGCCGATCCGCCGCGGGAGTTTGCGTCCGCGCCGCTGTGGGTCTGGAACGACATGCTCACCGAACAGCAGATCCGCAGCACCATGCAGGACCTGGCCTCGCAAAAGGTGATGCAGGTTTTCGTCCATCCTCGGCCCGGGCTGATGACGCCCTACTTGGGCAAAGACTGGTTTCGGCTCTGGAAGGTCGCCCTGGACGAGGCCGAGAAGCTCGACATGAACGTCTGGATGTACGACGAGAACTCGTACCCCTCGGGCTTCGCCGGCGGGTTGGTGCCCGAGGCCATGCCCGAGTCGCGCGGCAAGGGGGTCCACTTCTCGGAAACGAAAACGATCGGGAAGCTGGCCGACGACGTGCTGGCCGTCTATCGCTTGACCGACGACGGTTGCGAAAATGTAACGCAACAGGCGCGGGCCGGCGATAATCTGCCGGAAGCTCGCTATCTGGTGGCCACGATCCGACTGGCCCCGACCGGCGGTTGGTTCGGCGGGACGTATTACGTCGACCTGCTCAAACCGGGAGTGACCGAAAAGTTCATCGAGATCACGCTGGGGGCCTACGAACGGGAACTCGGCGAGCACTTTGGCAAGCGTCTGCCCGGCTGGTTCACCGACGAGCCGCACCTGCAACCGGCCGGCGGGTTGCACTGGTCGGACGGCATGGCCGAGCGGTTTCAGAAACGTTGGGGATACGATCTGGTCGACAGTCTCCCCAGTCTGGTCCGGCCGATCGGCGATTGGCGGCGCGTGCGGCACAATTATCAGCAGTTTCTGCTCGAACAGTTCATCGAACACTGGTCGAAGCCGTGTTACGAGTATTGCGAGAAACACAACCTGGAGTTTACCGGCCACTATTGGGAACACGGTTGGCCCGGCGCCGGACATGGGCCGGACAATATGGCCATGTACGCCTGGCACCATCGCCCGGCGATCGATAACCTGATGAACCAGTACGGCGACGGCGTCAGTGCCCAGTTCGGCAACTCGCGGACGGTCAAGGAACTGTCCAGCGTGGCGAATCAATTGGGGCGCAAACGGACGCTGTGCGAGGCCTACGGGGCCGGCGGTTGGGACCTGCGGTTCGAGGATATGAAGCGGATCGGCGATTGGCTCTACGTGCTGGGTGTCAACACGCTCAACGAGCACCTCTCGTATATCACCATTCGCGGGGCCAGGAAGCGCGACCATCCCCAGTCGTTTTCCTATCACGAGCCGTGGTGGGATTCGTACCACGTGATGGCCCAATACTTCACCCGGCTCTCGGCGGCCCTCTCGGCAGGCGAGCAGGTCAACCACATCCTGCTGATCCAGCCGACCACCACCGCTTGGATGTATCAGGGGGATGATCATCTCAGTACGATCGGCAATGCATTCCAGGACATGGTCAACATGCTGGAACAGGCCCAGGTCGAATACGACATCGGCTGCGAAGACATCATCGCCCGGCATGGTTCGGTCTGGTCGAAGCGTCGGGGCATCGGCGAAATAAAGTCAACCGGCCTGACGGTTGGGAAACGGCGGTACGGTATGGTAATCGTTCCACCACATACGGAGAACCTCAACTCCAAGACCATGGAGTTGCTTGAGGCCTGCGCCGAGGGCGTCGGGACCGTGTTTTGCTGCGGAGAGCCGCCAAGCCGTGTCGACGGCCGGCCGTCGGATCGCGGCAAGCTGGCCTTGCGACGTCGGATCGAGCTTGAGACGATGCAGTGGACGGACATGAACGCGTTCTTCTCTGGGACTCGTTTCCTTCTCAAGCAAGACGACCAGGGGATTCTCTTCCACCATCGCCGTCGCCTTGATGACGGAGAAATCCTGTTTCTGGTGAATACCAGTATCGAGTCGCCCAGTTCCGGGGTAATCGAATACATCGGCCGTGGCATCGAACAGTGGGATGCCGCCTCAGGAGCCATTTCGCCATATCCTTCTCAGGCGGAGGGCTACAGGATCAAGGCCGAGTTCGAGCTACCCCCCTGCGGCAGCCTGTTGTTGTTCTTGTCGAGAAAGCCGATCGAGCCGACCCAAGCAACTTCGACCAAGCCGACGACCACCCGGCCGACCGGACCACCTTCGGTCCGGCGATTGGGCCCCAATGTGTTGACGCTCGATTACGTCGACGTTACGGCCGGTGGTGAAACCAAGGAGAAAGTCTACTTCTACGCGGCCAATCGGTTTGTGTTCCAACAGCACGGCCTCGACGGCAACCCCTGGGACAGTGCCGTGCAGTTGCGCGATACGCTGATCACCAAGACGTTTCCCGAGGATAGCGGTTTTGAATCGACCTATCGATTCACAATCGAAGGCCGCGTGCCCAAGCCGCTGCATATCGTCATCGAACGGCCTGACCTCTACGAGATCACTTGCAATGGCAAACCGGTGGCAGCCGAGCAGGGCCAGTGGTGGCTCGATAAGTCGTTCGGCCGGATCGACATCACCGCGGCGGCCCAGCTCGGCGAGAATGCCGTGACGATCAAGGCCCGGCCCATGACAATCTACCACGAGTTGGAATCGGCCTACTTACTGGGCGACTTTTCGCTCGAACCGACCGACTCGGGCTTTGTTGTCAAACCACCAAAGCCGCTGACGCTCGGAGCCGGTTGGGACCAGCAAGGTCATCCGTTCTACGCGACCGGCGTGGCCTATACCGAGACGTTCGACGTGCCACAGCCCGAGGGTTGTTACTTTGTCCACTTGCCCGCCTTCAAAGGTGCGGTGGCCAAGGTCTCGGTCAACGGCAAGCCCGTCGGCCATATCGCCTGGCAGCCGTGGCAATGCGACGTGACCGAGCAGATTCGCCCGGGCCGCAACACGATCGATGTGACCGTGATCGGCACGCTGCGCAATACTTTGGGCCCCCACCACATCGGCCCGGTCACCGGCAGCGCCTGGCCCAACATGTTCCAACGAGCGCCCGAAACGGGCCCGCCGCCGGGTGATAAGTACAGCACGCTCGGCTACGGGCTGTTCGAGCCGTTTGTGTTGCTGAAGAAATGAGAGACACCTGGTTCCCACGCTCTGCGTAGGAACCCACTGCCCGGACGCTCCGCGTCCCTTGCGCCACAAAACACGTGACCTTCGGGGGCCCGACAGCATGGCGTTCCCACGCAGAGCGTGGGAACGAGTAGCGGCATGGCTACAGAGTATCGAGCCCGAAGAAACTGTCGTGCGCGTGGATCGGCAAAATGCCGCGTGTGAATACGCGGTCGGTGAAATCTGTGACCGCGATGATTCGGCGCTTGGGCACGACGATCACGTCGGAGTCGTTGAGCCAGATCTCGCCGGTCGGGCAGAGTTGCTTGCCGTGTAGGGTGGCGTGCAGGTCGAACATGGCGCCCATCAGGCACCAATCATCGCCGCGGCGGAAGACCACGATCTGACGCAGATTCGCGCCCGGGTTCCAACTTCCGGCCATGCTCAGGGCCTGCAAAAGGGTCGTCGGGCCGGTCAACTCGAAACGCCCCGGGCGGGCGACCTCGCCGAGCACGTAGGCGAATCGCGGCGCACGTCGAGTCAGCACAGGGACGACTTCGATCCCTTCGATCTGCTCACGATAGCGAGCGTTGAGTTCCTGTCGCAGCTCGGCAAGCGTCAGGCCTTGGGCGGGGACCGACCCGAGCATCGGCAGCGAGATCGTGCCCTCGGGCGTGACGCGGGCCGAGCGGTTTTGGCCCCCGGCACCGTGTCGGGTGTCGACCGTCGCGCGAAGGTCTTCCAATCTCGTGTTCATCCTAAGCGGCGTGACGGTAATCGACGGCTTGCGGTAATACTTCTTGTAGGCCTTGTTCAGCGTCTTGCGGAGCCGGTCCACGGTTCGCCCGGCCGCCCGGACCTGGCCTAGCAGCCGTAGCGTGATGTGTCCGTCGGGCTGAATGACGATCGACTTGCGATCCAAGGTCGGATCGGCGAACGATTCGATGCGGATCCTATCGCCCACGTTCAGCTTATACGGCCCGGAAGTTTGCTGCCGTGTCAGCCGATAGACCAATTCCAACTCATCATCGACGCGCAGTCGATATTCCGGCACGTGCGGTATTCGCTCGTGGCCAACGTATTCGCCTTGGGCATAGGTCTCCCAGGCGGCGGCCCGGGCCGATTCACAATCTTCGCAGTCGGGGCATAGGGTCGTCGGTTCCAGAGCTCGAGCGCCGCTTATTGCTAGGCAGCCGATCGTCAGCAAGACGATGCCCCATCGGCGGTAAAGAAGGTAATCCTGCCACACTTTTCGCTGCTCACGTTGGTTATTGTCTTTTTCCGCCACGATCGAGAAGTCGCCAATCGGCCGCCGAACGATCCGGCGTCGAAACGGCGGGTGGCTCCCCGGCGGGACCGCGTCTTAGCTCGACGGGTGGCGTTTGCGCGAAGCGGCCCGGGTCCACCCACACGACCCTTTCGTGCGAGCCGCCTTGGCGAACTTGATGCCGAGCCATCTCGGCCTGACGAACGGCGCCGGCGCGATGTCGGGCCTGCCCGGCAAGGTCGGTCTGGCCTTGCTGTTGATGGATCACGGCCAGATTGTGCCAGCCGGCCGAATGCTCCCGCACGGAAAGGCTTCGCAGCACCATGGCCTGGGCCTGATCGTGACGGCCGCATCGGGCCAACAACACGCCCAGGTCATTGGCCGCCATGTAGTTTTCCGGGTAGACCAGCAGGGCCGACCGGTAGAACATCACGGCTCGATACCGGGCAGTAGGCTCGTCGCCACGATTGCGGGCCGCCGCATAAACCTTTCCCAGTCCACGCAATGCCATCGAGCCGGCAATCTCGGACCCTACCGCCGCGGCGAACTGCTCCTCGGCAAAGGCAAGATAGGTTTCCAACGCGGACACCATCGGAAGGTTCTCGGTATCGACATCCCCCAGCACGGCATCTTTGAGAACGGGCGTACGATGCTCGGCAACCAGCTCGGCAACGCTCGGTGGCGTCTCGACTTGCGCGCCCTTGGGAACGAAGTCCCTGGCCTCCTTGATGGCCGTCATTCCGGCGGCCAGCGCGTGGGCGTGCGCGGTTGTGCCGTACTGTCCATCCAACCCCCCGGCCACCAGTTGCAACGCGAGAATCAGTTTCGATCGGGCCGCGTAATGGGCCTTTCGACCGGCCAGTTGGAGCGCCTGCCGCGTATATTCGTCGGCTTCCCGGGCGTTTTGTTCCAATGATGCGGAGCGCTGCAAGGGTCTCGCCGGAAACGGTAAGGCCGATTGGCTGGGGATGGGCAACGAACGAGGTGGGGGTAATTGCAGCCGGAACACGTCGACCGAATCGACCTGCGTCCACTGCCAACGGTCGTAATCCGGTTCCTCGCCAAAGCCGGCAGATGCCAAGACGCCGATCCATGCCCAGCTCAGGCAGAACCATACGGGTCGTCGAGGAAGAGGTTGGCTCGATCGCTCTGTCATGCTTCCATGATCCGGCGTTCCTTTCACGCTGAGGCACATCGCTTCCGTAGCGACAGACCTGTTTTGACGGATCGACCTGCGTCGCCCTTGGCGATGAGGAAAACCTTGCGGCCGGGGGGCCCCGGCGTGTTACCCCGCCGAACAGCCGGTATAAGTCGTGGAAGCCGCCCCGGGCATCCGGCAACCGCACCTCAGCCGAGCAAAACCGCAAGCTTCCCCCCGACAGCCCGATCGGAAAACTCGACCATGGCTGTCGATTGGGGTGGCTTTTGACAAACGGGGGTGACCACGGGATAATAGGAGGGTGCGTCGAAAGAGGAGAAAGGGGTTAGGGGCTAGGGATTAGGGGATAGGAAATAGGGATACGACGATCGATGACAGGGCTTTGGGAACAAGTTTGCCCTGAAATCCTAATCCCTAACCCCTCGCCCCTATCCCCTTTGTATGCAGAGATTGCGGCCCGTTGGCTAAGTGAAAAACTTAACGATGCTTGAGGTTATTAGTACAGTATGATCCTCCGAAGAATAGCGTGCGTTCTGTTCTGGATCCTGTTTCCCGTCGTGGCCGGTTGTTCCGACGAACCGGCCGAGTCGCCGATGGCGCCGATGCTCCACTCGGGCATGAGCGACGCCTCGGCGGCCGTGGCCTTGGACGAGCGGCTCTTTCTGGCCGCCGACGATGAGCGGAACACGCTGAAGGTCTATCGATGCGACCGTGACGGGCCAGCCGTCCATGCCATCGCATGGGACGAACCGCTGGGTGTCGATCTTCTCAACGACGAGCACCCCGAGGTCGACATCGAGGGCGGGACCGTCCTGGGAGATCGCATCTTTTGGATCTCGTCACACGGGCGGAACAAGGACGGCGTCTGGCGATCGAATCGGCACCGCTTCTTCGCCATGACCGTCACCGTGACCAACGAAGGCGTCAAGGCCGAACCGTTCGGTAAGGCTTACGACAATCTGGCGGTCGATCTGGCCAACGACCTGCGGTTGCAGGATTTGGGTTGGCTCGAGGTGTTGGGTTTGGGAGAGTTGCAGGCGCCTAAGCTGGCCCCCAAGCGAGACGGGTTGAATATCGAAGGGTTGTGTGCCGCGCGGGACGGCCAGTCGCTGTTGATCGCGTGTCGCAACCCGACACCTGACAAGAAGGCCCTGCTCGTGCCGCTGCTGAATCCGACGGCCGTCCTCGAAGATCAGGCCGCGCCGGAGTTCGGCGACCCGATCTTGTTGAAGTTGCGCGTCAAGAAGAAAAAGAAGAAGAAGGCCATTCAACTCGGGATCCGAAGCATCGAGTACTCACCACAGCACGAGTCTTACTTGATCCTCGGCGGCCCGCACGATCAACGCCGAGTGTTCGGCCTGTTCAAGTGGTCGGGCGACCCGAACGACAAGCCCCAGTTGATCGAGCAGAGCACGAAACTGATCAACCAAGTCGAGGACTTCGTACCCGAAGCACTGATCGTGTACCGGGACCGCAAGGAGATTCAATTGCTCAGCGACGACGGAGCACTGATGGTGAAAGTCGAGTCCCCGGACGAGTGCGAAGAAGGCTCTTTCCAAAACGGCTTTTGTCAGGCCAAGTTCCTACGAGACGAAACAAAGAGGACGTTCAAGAGCATCACCCTGGACGTCGATCTCTCAGAAGACGCCCCCGTAGGTCAGGGCTCGCCCTGACGCAATCATCAAACGACAACAGTAACCCCGCATGGAGAATCTCGTGCGTCCCTGGAAACTCGACGAAACGAACTACGGTACGATCAAGCAGCACGACTACGAGGTGGCCGTGCTGCCGCTGGGGGCGACCGAGCCGCACAACCTGCACTTGCCCTACGGTATGGACACGATCGAAGGGGACCTGATCGGCGAGAAGATCTGCGAAGCGGCCGCCGGGCGCGGGGCCAAGGTCATCTTGCTGCCGACCGTTCCTTACGGCACGCAGACCAACCAGATGGAGTTTCCCTTCGCAATGAACGTCAATCCCTCGACACTCGGGGCCGTGATTACCGACCTGGTCGATTCACTGGTGCAGCACGAGGTTCTCAAGATCGTGTTGCTGAACAGCCACGGGGGAAACGATTTCAAACCGTTGTTGCGCGAACTGTACGGCAAAACTCCCGCCAAGCTGTTCTTGAGCAATTGGTATCAAGCCTTCGACGATATGTACGACGAGCTGTTCCAGCGGCGCGACGATCATGCGGGCGAGATGGAAACCTCGCTGGCCTTGGCCTATTGTCCGGAACTGGTCGGGCGAAACCCCGACGGCACGCTCACAGCCGATCAGGCCGAAACGGCCCCGACGCGCTTCGAGGCGATCAACCGGGGTTGGATCTCGATCACCCGACCGTGGCACCTGCTGACCACCAACGCCGGAGCAGCCAACCCGCACGCGGCCACGGCCGAAAAGGGACGCCGGCTGATGGAGGTGCTCGTCGAGCGGTTAGCCGGCTTCCTGGTCGAGCTCTCCGACGCCAAGCTGGACGACCGATTCCCCTACTAGAAAGGGGGAGGTTTCGGCTCATTGACGCTCTGCCGGCGGCCGACTATACTTGAGTGCTTGCGACATGGTGGATGTAGCTCAGTTGGTTAGAGCACTGGATTGTGGTTCCAGTGGTCGGGGGTTCGAATCCCCTCATCCACCCTTGTTCTAACTCGTGCCGAATCAAGCACTTGTGATACCTGTCGACTCTCGGCAGAACGGCCTGTTCTTTCTCGAAAATCCGGTAGTCTACCGGATTCCGGGTCAAAGGAGGTTGCAATGTCTAGACAAAGCGAAGGTACCTCAGCCACCGCACTCACGAACGAGGCGCAGTCTCGCCTGTTCGTGTGCTCGACAACATTAGGCCCTTTCCTGCTCGGATCGTCCACCGATGATCGGTTTCATGGTGCGTTCTGGCCGTTCAAGAACCGGACGAGACAGACTGCCACGGCGTCGACAATATCCTCTACGGTGGCCCCACGCGACAAATCACTAATGGGTTTCTTGAAGCCTTGCAGGATTGGCCCGATTGCTTCTGCGCCGGCGAGATATTTGGTAAGCTTGTACGCGATGTTACCCGAGTTCAGATCCGGAAAAATCAGTACATTGGCTCGTCCGGCCACGGAACTCGGCTCTTTCAATTTTTTGGCCGCAACTGCCGAAACGATGGCCGCATCCGCCTGAAACTCACCGTCGATCATGACGTGGGGGGCCTTGCCTTTGGCGATCTTCAAGGCCTCCGTGACACGGTCCACGTGATCGTGCGAGGCGCTGCCTCTGCTGGAGAACGACAGCATGGCGACTCGCGGTGTCTCACCGAGGAGTTCTCGAGCGCTCTGCTCGGAGGCTAACGCAATATCCGCCAACTGCACCGAAGTGGGCGCAATGTTCACCGCGCAATCAGCGTAGATCAGTGTATGGTTTCTCCTGCCCTCGAATTCGGGAATGATCATCAGAAAGAAGCTCGACGGGGTGGTGACTCCCTCGACCAAACCGACGGTGAGTACGCCGGCACTGATAACGGCTGCCGTCGTGTGGCTCACACCGGCTACCATCGTATGCGCATCGCCTCCGGCCACCATCATGCATCCGAAGTAGAGCGGCCGCTTGACGATTCGCCTTGCGATGTTCACCCCCAAACCCCGGTTCCGAGCGTAGGCTGCTGCATACTCTTCCAGCTTGTCGCTTTCCGCCGGAGTGATAATGGAAATGCCGTCCAAAGGAACGCCAGCGTTGGCAGCGGACGCCTCGATCTCGTCGAACGTTCCCAGCACGATCGGTTCGGCGATCCCTTCGTCCTTCAGCCGGCGGGCCGCCGCGATGACCCTCGCGTCTTTCCCCTCCGGCAGTACAGCAGAAAGCGACCGGCCGTGAACTCGTTCGATGAATTGTCTAATCATATTCATTCGTAATCGCTGATCCTTGTTTCTGCTCCAGAGGTATACAGTCAAGGCTTTCGGGCGGGGACATACATCTCGTCCTTGGTGAGTCCGTAACGATCAATGGCCTCGAAGCATCGGGCCATGTCGATGGGACGAGCATCAAAGTTGTTCGAGCCGAAAGTGAACTTCGCGCCCATCCTTTTCGCCATACGGATGAAGCGCTCGTGCGGAAGTCCGCTGCTGGCATTGATCTCCAACGCCACACGGTTGTCGATCGCCGCCCGGATCAGCCGCCGCATCCGCTCGTCGGTCCACAGCTCGTCATACATCTTCTCCACCGCTGGCGGCAGATAGGTCGGATTCGCAAGAATCGTGATCCCCTCGGATAGGACGCGCAAGTTGTGCCGCATGTAGCGATCCATCCACGCCTGAGGGTCATCGATTTTATACTGATCGGCTATCCACAGCTTGACCGGCTGGCTGTCGTCGTTGGGCATGGGCATGATCATCGTGTCGCCCAGCACGTAGTCGAGACGCCCCAGCAACTCGGGGGAATGTTTCTTCATCCAGTCGCGATCGTTGACCTGAAGACCTACAAGAACGGGTTTGCCTTGGACGCTATCCAGAAAGGCGCGGAGTTGATCGTCGGTTTCAATAGGCCACCCTTTTCCGAGGTTCTTCAACACGCCGACCTTGATACCGGTCGCCGCCTGCCGATCAATCGCCTTCTCGACCGTCATCCCTCCGCGGAGATGGACGTGGTAGTCGATCACCGGGATATTCGCTGCCGTGAAGCGGTCCATCGGGTTGTCCTTCAGCTCAGATCCATGGTCCGATCCTCGGTCGGTTGCGGTCTCTTCTGCTCGCAGAGGAGCTTCAAAAGCCGCCATGGAAATCGCGGTGGCTATGGCCAGAACCGGCAACGAGCGCCGTGGCAGCGTGACGTAGTACTTCATTGGGAAAGGGGCCTCGTGTGTGTGTTTATCGGTTCGAAGCTTTATGTAAATGGCATTATTATACGGACAACTTCACGCTTTGTCTATCTGTGGCAAGCCTTAATCTATCGGAAACGTGTCGCAATCTTCAGTCCCGAAGGGACGACAGTCAATCGCCCAGGGCGTCAGCCTGGGAAAAAGGGCTGAGTTTCCCAAGGCCGCCCCGGACTACGATCGTGGCCGACCTCGTGACACCCACGGCATTGCGTGCTAAGATCATGGGGCATTGGCTGCCTGGGATGTATCCGGGCACAGGACCGTTGGAACACTGATGTTAAGGATTCGATTATGCGCTGCCGAGGGTTTCTTCCGGTTGGTTTTGTGGTTTTATTGATGGGATCTGCCGCCGTGTGGGCCGGTGACCGCCCCCAATGGGGCGCGCGCCACTCGCGGAACATGGTCTCGGGCGAGACCGGCTTGCCGGAGCGTTTTGACCCGGAATCGGGCGCCAACGTCAAGTGGTCCGTCCCGCTGGGCACCGAGTGCTACTCCACGCCGGTCGTTGCCGGAGGCAAAGTGCTGCTGGGCACAAACAACGAGGAACCCCGCGATCCGCGGCACCAGGGCGATCGCGGCGTGTTGATGTGCTTCGACGAAGCGGACGGACGCCTGGCGTGGCAACTCGTGGTGCCGAAGCTCGACGCAGACATCTTTCTCGACTGGCCAAGGGCAGGTATGTGTTCGCCGGCAACGGTCGACGGCGATCGGGTGTACATGGTAACCAATCGGGATGAGGTCGTGTGCCTGGACCTGGAAGGGTTGGCCAACGGCAACGACGGTCCCTTCCAAGATGAAGGCCGCCACATGGCCCCGCAGGACCAGCCCCCCATGCAACCCGGGGAGCTCGATGCCGACATCCTCTGGCTGTTGGACCTGCGCTCGGCCGCCGGAGTCCGACCCCATGACTCGGCCCATTGCTCGATCCTTTTGGACGGGCCCTATCTCTACGTGAACACGAGCAACGGGCTCAACAGCAAACACACGGGCGTCGACAAGCCCCAGGCCCCCAGCCTGGTCGTTGTGGACAAGGCCACCGGCCAACTGGTCGCGCAGGAACGTGAGCAGATCAGCACACGAATCTTCCACAGCACGTGGTCCTCGCCGGCGCTGGGCCAGGTGAACGACCGGCGGCTGGTCTTCTTCTGCGGCGGAGATGGGGTCGTCTATGCGTTTGACGCCTTGCGGCCCAGCGCAGACCAAGGCGTCGACTCGCTGCAGTGTGTCTGGCGTTTCGATTGCGATCCGACGGCCCCGAAGGAAGACATCCATCGCTACATCCGCAACCGCCGCGAGAGCCCCAGCAACATCAAGAGCATGCCCGTGTTCCACGACGATCGAGTCTACGTGACCGTGGGCGGCGACATCTGGTGGGGGAAGAACGAGGCCTGGCTGAAGTGCATCGATGCGACCAAGACGGGCGACATCACCGAGGACGGCCTGTTGTGGTCCTATCCGCTGCAGCGTCACTGCTGCTCGACGCCGTCGGTCCATGACGCCTTGGTCTACGTGGCCGATTGCGGCGGCAAGGTGCATTGCGTCGACGCCGTGACCGGCCGCCCGTATTGGGTCCACGACGCCGGTCGCGATATGTGGGCGTCGACATTAGTGGCCGACGGGAAAGTTTACATCGGCACGCGCGGAGGCCGGTTCTGGGTCCTGGCCGCGGGCAAGGAGAAGCGGGTGCTCAGTTCCATCCGGCTAAAAGATCCCGTCATCAGCACCACGGTCGCCGCCGGCGGCACGCTCTACGTGGGCACCATGTCGCGGCTGTACGCATTACAAACCCCGTAGGGTGCGTGAAACGCACCAAAAACCGTTCGTAGTGACCGCAATCGGCTCAAGGTCAGACGAACGGCTGTCTTGGCCCTTGATCCTGTCCATCCTGTTATCCCGTCAAAACACCTGTCCGTCAATCCTTTGAACACAAGGGATTTGACGTGCCAAAATGCCAAAGTGACAGGGTAACCTCCTGGGTGACGGCCAAAACGAAGTCTTGCGCACGCCCCTCGGAGCTAACGTTCCTTCGGCAGCTTATCGGGTGCAACGTCGCGGACGCTCAGATCACCGTAGATCACGCGATAGGTGTCCGAGCTTTGGGGACGATACCAGCAGACGACGGCCTCCTTGTCGCCGAGTTTGGCTCCCTTGCCCGAGTAGTGCCAACTCTCACCGGCCAATAGCCTGACGAATCGCCCGACGGCTCGGTAACGCTCCGGCGCAAAGGTGACGATCTCGGGGTCGTTGTCACCCTTAGCCTGCTCCGCGTCGTGGATCTTGAATACGGACTCGACAGGGAAAGTTCTGTCATGGACCTCGGCCCACAAGATGAGCCCGTCGATCAGATTATTTTCGGTCGGCGGCGGCGGGGTATAGCCTTCCGGCACCTCCAGCCACACGAAAGGGCGAGGAGGCCGCTCTTGGTAGCCTTCCGGCGGATCGAGACTAAACAGCGAGTCATCGAGTTCCCGGTCGAACTTGAAGTCTCGTAACGTCATTACACTCTTCTCGATGACCCGATCAGACACGTACACGTCGCTGATCACCACCAATACCAGATTCCTGGTCTTCGCATCGACCCATAGGTCGGTGGTTTGCCCTCCGCGACGAACCCGGAACCCGACCGCGTTATGATCGCCGATTTGCTTCTTTCCCAAGGACTTAGCTTCCGGCGTGATCTTCTTCTTCAGACCGATCAGGTAATCCACGATCGGGTGCGTTCCCTCGGAGGGGTCACCGGTATGGATTTCGGCCGTCTTCTCGTCAGCGTCGAGAAGAAGGTACTTGCCTGCATTGTGGTCTGCCACATGGACGGATTCCCCGATGTAAAACTCGTCCCCATGGCTCTTCGTCACGCTTCTCTCCTCACGCAGGTGACCGGGGGCCTTGTAGGCGACTCGTATGGTCTGATCCAATCCCAGGAATTGAACTGTCGACGTCGGGTTGAATTCCTTGGAAATGTGGTGCTCTTCGATCTGCGTCCATGTGACCGTCTTGATCTGCTGCATTCGCTCCAGCACCTCGGCGAAGGCCAGATTGCCGTTGTAGTTCTTCAGTAGATACAAGATGGCGAGGCACGTGCCGACGATCAGGGCGGCGGCCGTGGCCATTTTGGCGAGGCGTTGCATTGTGATCCTCCTTTCTGGGAGATTGACGCAGAGCGGTTGATTCTCGGGACCGGTTCCGGCCTGCAGGACGGTCGAAAGGACTTCCGGCGGTGGGCCGTCGGGGACCGGCCGTTGGCGAATCGCGCGTACGGCCCGACCCACGACTCCCTGCCGGCGAGACTGCTTAGGATTCATGGCTGGATACCTCCGTCTCTTCCTCCAAGACCATTGGCTCCAATCGGCGGCGGGCACGGTGCAGCAGTACTCCGACCGCCGATCGCTGAAGGCCAAGTTGCCCGGCGATGGCCCGATAGCTCAATCGATTGAAGTATCGCAGGCAAAACACCTCGGCCTCCCGCGGCGGCAAGTCACCCAGTGCGTGGCAGAGCCGCTCGGCCAACTCGTCTGCCTGGGCCTGCTGCACGGGTCCGGCCGCCCCCGAGGCGACCTGGGCCCAATCCGGCGGCCTTTCCTCGACGGCCGCACGGCGCATACGTCGCCGCAACTGGTCCAGGGCCCGGCACGTCACCAAGCGAGCCAGCAACGCACCCCAGTTCTCCACCGTCTCCTTACGCGCCACTTCCAGCGCAGCCAGGAACGCATCCTGGACGCAGTCGGCTGCATCGTCGTGGTCGCTCAACAGTCGGTAGGCCGTTTGCCACATGCGTACCGCATGTCGACCTACTACGGTCTGCCAGTCCGTCATCCGGGGGCCCTGCTGATTAGCTGTTGGGTCATCAATAGAATAGTCGTCCCAGCCAAGGAAATATTACCTGAGGTTGTCCGGGAATTGCAGCGGGTGGAAATCCCGGTGTTAAAGCCCCCGGACTGCGTCCGGGGGATCCCGCCGACGCAGTCGGCGGGCTTTTCGAGAGCAGTCGAGAGCAGGGTCAGACTCTAAATATTATAATCTCGGCACCATGCGTTAGTAGACAAGTAGCCAGGAAAGGGAGCCGTGGGCACTGGCAGAACACTGAAGAGTCCTTCAACGGAAATCGGGGCGATATACACATTCCAGGTCAACTTGGGGATCTACGTATCGTCCCATACGCTCAAACGCCCGTTTTTCTCCTTTAGCCCTTTAGCTAAACGCCCAAATCGGTAAAATCAACCGTTAGGAGGAACTTGAGGGTATACTTGCAGTGATCTTGGGCATAAGAGAGAAGGGAGCCGAGAAATGAAAGACGTGTTGGCCGTAACCTTGGCTGGAGGCAAGGGTTCTCGACTGGATCCGTTGACACGGGATCGGGCCAAGCCTGCCGTGCCATTCGGGGGGGCCTACCGGATCGTGGATTTCGCGCTGTCGAACTGTCTCAACAGTGGAATCCGCAAGAACCTGGTGCTTACCCAGTACAAGGCCATGAGTTTGGATCGCCACATCAACCTTGGCTGGCAGGGCTATTTGTGTCGCGAGTTGGGGGAATTCATCGACGTGGTGCCGCCTCAGCAACGGATCGACGAGCACTGGTATCAAGGGACCGCGGATGCCGTCTACCAGAACATTTACACGATCGAAAAGGAACGGCCCGAGTTCGTGGTGGTCCTGGCCGGCGATCACATTTACAAGATGGATTACGCGAAGCTGGTTCAGAGCCATTTGGACAACGGGGCCGATCTGACGATTGCGGCACTTCGCGTGAACGTGGAAGAGGCCCAACAGTTCGGCGTGATGGAAGTGGATACCGAGGACCGCATCATCGGCTTCGAGGAGAAGCCTCCCGAGCCGAAGTCGATCCCCCGCGATCCGGAGCATGCGTTGGCCTCGATGGGGATCTACGTCTTTACCGCGCGATTTCTGTTCGAGCAGCTTTGTCTCGACGCCACACGCCGCGGCAGCGCGCACGATTTCGGCCGGAACGTCATCCCTTCGATCATCGACACCCACCGCGTGTTTGCCTATCCGTTCATGGATGAGAACCGCAAGAAGCAGGCCTATTGGCGCGATGTGGGTACGTTGGATGCCTACTACGCGGCCAACATGGACCTGATCTCGGTCGATCCGGAATTGAATCTCTACGATCGGCGCTGGCCGATCCGCACGCATCAACCGAACCTGCCGCCGCCGAAGTTCGTGTTTGCCGAAGAAGGCCCCAAGCCACGGCGCGGCCAAGCACTCGACAGCATCGTGTGTCAAGGCTCGGTCATCTCCGGAGGGCAGGTCGAGCGTTCGATTTTGGGGGCCGACACGCGCATCAACAGTTATGCTACCGTGAAGGACTCCATTCTCTTCGACGGCATTGACGTGGGGCGTCATGCGAAGATTCGCCGGGCCATCATCGACAAGGAGGTCCAGATCCCCGCCGGCATCGAGATCGGCTACGACCCCGACGTGGACCGATCGCGCGGTTTTGTCGTCAGCGAGCAAGGCATCACGGTCATCGCCAAGACCGACGGCGTCGAGCATTTTCTCGACCAAAAGGCCGGATAGATCACCGGGAGAACTTAGCGATATATGGCCAAGATGTTCTCGACCGGCGTGTCGGCTTGGATGTGATGTGCCGGGGCCAGGATATAGCCGCCCTGCTCGCCGAGGATCCGCCCGGCCCGCTGCACTTCCTCGGCAACCTGCTCGGGCGCTGCGTGCGGTAAGAGATCCTGGATATCGATACCGCCGTGGAACGTCAGCTTGCTGCCGTAGGTTTCCTTGAGCGTCTGAAAATCCATGTTCAGGGCCAACGGCTGGATGGGGTTCAGCACGTCGACGCCGATGTCGATCAACGGCCCAACCAACGGGACCACGTTGCCGCAGCAGTGGTACATCACCGGCTTGCCGTATTGCTTGGCCAAGCCGAACAGTTCCTGTTGACGCCGGGCGACCGTCTCTTTCCACATCTCCGACGACATCAAAAGGCCGCGTTGGCTTGCCAGGTCGTCGTACGAGTAGACCATGTCGATCTTCTCGCCGGCGATCTCCATCACGCGACGGAGGTTCTCCAGATGAATCTCGTTGACCCGATCCATCAAGTAGCCCGGCAATTCGGGCCTCAAGGCCAGGTTCTCGAACATCTTGTCGATTCCGCACAGCGACCAGGCCGTCTCGAAGATCGAGCCGACCCGATATCGCAAGTGATACTCCCCGCCGGGGTTGATTTTCTCGATCACCTCGGGCAACCGGCTGAAGTCCCACCAGTCGGGCCGGGGCCAGTGGTGTCGCTTCAACTCGTCGATCGATCGGGCGTCTCGCAGCGGATAGTCGCACAGCTCCTGATGGCTGCCGAACTCGTTACGCACCGGTCTTCTCAGGGCGCCCCAGACATCCCGTGTCAGCCCGTCGGGCATAGTCTCCGTGAACGTGCCGGGCTGCCGCTTGCAGAAGGCATCCACGTCGTAGGAGACCACGCGGCAATCGACGTCGAGCAGCCGCAGGATCTCGTAGCGATCGCGCGTCTGGAAATGGTCTTCCAGCTTGACCCACACCTCGGGCTCGCAGGCAAAATCCCGGGGGATTCGGTCCGGCGTCTGGTGTTCGATCGCCAGGGCGACTCGTTGGCGATGCGTGGTAGTCGGCTGGGGCATCTAACACACGCTACCGAAGGTCCTCTTCAACTCATCCATACTGGGCAGCCCCGGCACGACGCCGATGCTGGTTACCGAAAACGCGCCGACCTGGGAAGCAAACTCGATGGCCTGCTCGAGCGATTGACCGGCCGCCAAGGCGTAGACCAGCCCGCCGTTGAACGCATCGCCGGCGCCGGTCGTGTCGACCGTGTCGACTTTCGGCGCGGGAAAGACCTGCTGTTGTTCGGCCGACACGTGGACCGAACCTTGTTTGCCCAGCGTGACGATCACGTGCTTGACCCCCTGGTCGACCAGTTTCCGGGCGGCTTGGGTGGCCGAGGCCGCGTCGGTCACGGGCTGGTCGGTTAGGGTCTCGGTTTCCGTTTCGTTGGGCGTGAGGATGTCAATCATGGCCAGATACTTCGGGTCGATCCGTTGGGCCGGCGCCGGGTTGAGGATCACCGTGGCGCCGTGGCTCTTGGCCTTTTCGATGGCGTGATAGACGACCGGCAAAGGTATCTCCAACTGCATCAGCACGTATTTGCAGGTGGCAAAAAGCTCGTCCGCCCGATCGAGCGCTTCGGGTGTCAGTTGGTAGTTGGCGCCCGGGGCGACGGCGATCGAGTTGTGCCCGTCCTTGTCCACAAGGATCAGCCCGACGCCGGTATGCGCGTCGGGATCCACCTCGATGAAGCTCGTGTCGATCCCCTCGCGTTCGAAGAGTTTCGACGCCTCCTGGCCGAAGATGTCGTCGCCGATTCTGGTCATGAAGGTGACGTCCCCACCCAGCCGCGAGATGGCGATGACCTGATTCGATCCCTTGCCGCCGGGCCCCATGTCGAAGTGGTTGCCGATCACGGTCTCACCCAGTTTCGGCACCCGATCTCCCAGGACGGTCAGTCCCACGTTATAGCTTCCGATCACCAGTACTTTTTCCACGACAAGTCTCCCTTTAGGTTTATAGTAGTCCGCCGCACGCGAGGATGAAGATGGTCAATACGAGGATCGCGATGCCCAGGAGCATCAGTTTTCTGGTCTGGCTGGATGTGCCGGCCCATTCCCCTTGGATAACGCCCCAGGTGCCGGCCACACTCACGGAAAGGGCGATGAAGACGGACCAGCCGATGACCGTACCCCAGTCGCCCATCATTTGTGCACCGACGCCGTAGAGACAGAAACTGGCCATCCACATCAAGGAGGCCAGGGCCATCAGACACAGGTTCCGCAGGGCTTCCCCACAGAGGTATTCCTTCAGCGAGCCGTTCTTTATGAACAGGTAGCCGCAATAGACCAGATTCACCACGCCGCCGCTGGACAAGAGGATCGACCAGACGGCGTTTCCCGCCCAGCGTCGGGAGGCGCCGTGCGCCTCGGCCAGCTCGAGCAACGGTTTGCTCAGATCATATCCGACGTTAGGGAAGCACGAGAAGATGCCGCCGAAGATGCAGATCACCAGGCCGAGTTTCATCGAGGCCGTCGAAAGCTTGGTGATCTCTCCGGTTCGCTGCTGTTGCTCTTTCTCCTTCCGCATGCCGGCCTTGCCGAACAGGGCCATGCCGACGATCATCACGGCCACGCCGACGATCACCGTAATTCCCTTGGCTGTGAGAATCTCCTCTGGATGCGAGACCGCCATGGGGATCAAGGCCCCGAGGCTCAGCACCAGGCTCATGATCACGGCGTAACCCAGCGCCAATCCCACGGCCGCAATTCCTAAGCCGAAACCGACCGCTCCTAGGCCCCAAAGCAGCCCGCAGATGGCCGGGATCAGAAGCATCTCCAACGAGGCGTCTGCGTAAATGGCACACAACGAGGGGACCGAGACGAACGCCAGCGCCCAATTGAACACGATCATCCCCAACAAGGAGAACACGGCCCAGGAGTTCTCCCAGGGCCATCGTTTGACATGCGTCATGGGCACCAAAAAGCTGCCCTGCAATATCGAGGCGAGAGTCACCACCGCCAGTCCTAAGAATAGCTGTTCCATGGTCTCTTGAGTCCTTTCGTAACGCTAGAGCCAAACGCGGCTGAGGCGGAATGCGGAAAAATGGGAAAGGAGGAAAAGGGGAAAGATAGGCTCGGAACCCCTTTGCTCCCTTTTCTGCTTCATCCTGATCATCCTGTAAATCCTGTCCAGTAGGCGTTTACAATGTTTTCAGCCACGGATGAACATTTCAATTAGCCTCAAGTCTGGCCTAACGGGCCGGGGTTGTCAACCATCCGTCGCAAACGCGGCAAGGGCAGACGAGCTGCCCATGGCACCTGACAATCAAACCGTGCGGCAGTGGGATCAGGGCTTGTTGGCCGGGTGTCTTTGCCCTACATAGGGACATTTGTCCCAGATGTCGGTCTCGCCGGCGGCCCTGGGATCGGCCGTCTGCTGCATCCAGCCGTCCAGTTCGCTGCGCAACTTCGCTTGGACTTCGGCATACTCGGCCTTGCCGGCCGCGTTGCTTATCTGGTGGGGGTCTTGCGAAAGGTCGTAAAGCTCCTCGCCCGGCCGCTGGGCAAAGGCCCGGCGGAAGAACGGGGCTATGGCCGGATCGGCGCGGCGGCTGAGGATCTGGTGTTTGGTGGGCGAGCCGTCCACATCGCCGAACTTGCCGGCCACCGTCATGCGCTGTGGCTCGGCGGCTGGCCAAAGGTGTGGTCGCAGATTGCGGATGTACAGATACTCGTCCGTTCGGATCGCGCGCATCGGATAACTCTGATGCCCCACATTACCCAACACGTGTCGCTCGCGCTCGATAAAGACCTTGTCCCGCGCCGGATCCACCCGGCCCGAACGGTCCGAGAGCAGTACGTCCAGAAAACTCCGCCCGGTCATCTCCGGCAACGGGTCGAGGCCGGCCGCTTCGAGAAAGGTGGGTGCAATGTCGGTGAAGCTGACAAAATCATCGACCACCCGACCCGGCTTGATCTTTGCCGGCCAGCGCACGGCAAAGGGTACTCTCGCCCCGCTGTCATAGACGTTGC